>Ga0302326_10018452_pt1 | contig 14473 bp, 11 predicted proteins | sample Palsa_T0_3_FD_202264 | JGI IMG/M metagenome (GOLD analysis project Ga0302326, IMG submission 202264) | Peat permafrost microbial communities from Stordalen Mire near Abisko, Sweden - Palsa_T0_3 | ecosystem: Environmental > Terrestrial > Soil > Palsa > Peat permafrost | place: Sweden: Abisko... | reverse complement strand
TGTCCGCTGGGGAGCGCCGTTCCAGAGCCTCCTCGAACTTGCCGAGGCGTGCGATGTGGCCGTGCGGTGGTCATGCCGTACCGGGGTCTGCCACAACTGTGAGACCGCGCTCGTCGCCGGGGCCGTTGGCTATCAACTCGACCCTGTCGAGCCCCCGGCCGACGGCAATGTGCTGATCTGCTGCTCCCAGCCCCAGGGCGATATCGTGATCGATCTCTGACGGCGACTAAACTTGAGGCAGCCGACTTCCGAATACAGCCTACGCTCGAGCGGCCGCTTCGGGTTGATTTGACTCGTTACCCCACGGCGGGCATCCGAATGGCGGTAATACGGCGCAAACCCGGCGTTCAGATCGGCCGGACAAACTGCCGAATCGGATGGAACCCGGTCATTCGCAGCTACGCGCGCCGACCGCGAGGTGGCGACGATAGTGGACGTCCGTGCGACCGCGAAGCGACGGGCTAAGTTCGACGTCCGATAGGGATCGACGTAGGTAGTTTCCGAGTCTAGCGCCGGCTCCGCCCTGAAACTGAATGTGCCATGGGGTTATTTCCAGCCAATGGAAGGCCCTCGCTTTACGCCTCTGCGTGGACCTAGCTAAATGACTTCTGCTCCGACCGCTTCGCTCGCTGAGGCGGGCGCCGAAGTGTCAGTGCCGGCTGCTTCCGCTGGCGTTCAACCAGGAAAAGGATCGAGCCCATGCCCGCGATAACCACCACGGACGGCACCGAGATTTTCTACAAGGATTGGGGCACGGGCCAGCCCATCGTGTTCAGCCATGGTTGGCCGCTTTCGGCGGACGACTGGGACACCCAGATGCTCTTCTTCCTCGGTAAGGGCTTTCGGGTGATCGCCCATGACCGCCGTGGTCATGGACGCTCGACCCAGACTGCCGACGGCCACGATATGGACAATTATGCTGACGATCTGGCGGCTCTGACGAAACACCTCGACCTGAAAAACGCCATTCATGTCGGTCATTCCACCGGCGGCGGTGAGGTGGCGCGCTATCTGGGACGGCATGGCGAAAGCCGAGTAGTTAAGGCAGCTCTGGTCAGCGCCGTGACACCGCTTATGGTGAAGACGACGGCCAATCCCCTCGGCCTTCCCAAGGAAGTGTTCGATGGCCTGCAAGCGCAGCTAGCGGCCAATCGCTCGCAATTCTATCGCGACCTGCCGGCGGGGCCTTTCTACGGCTACAACCGGCCCGGCGCCAAAGTCTCGGAGGCCGTGATACAGAATTGGTGGCGCCAGGGCATGATGGGTGGCGCCAAGGCGCACTACGACGGCATTGTGGCCTTCTCACAGACCGATTTCACCGATGATCTCAAGAAGATCACCGTCCCGGTATTGGTCATGCATAGCGAAGATGACCAGATCGTGCCCTATGTCGCCGCTGGCCCCTTGGCCGCCAAGCTGCTGAAGAACGGAACCCTGAAAACTTACAAGGGCTTCCCACACGGTATGCCTACTACGGAAGCGGAAACGATCAATTCCGATCTGCTAGCCTTCATCCAGGCCTGAGACCGTTTCCCTAAGAGGCTGTCATGGTCAAGTCCACCGCTACCATTGTGCTGGTGCACGGCGCCTGGGCCGACGGGTCGAGCTGGAATAAAGTCATCCCTCTCCTACAGGCCAAGGACTTGCCGGTTATCGCCGTACAAATTCCTCTGACGTCGATCGACGATGATATTGGCGCAACGAACCGCATCATCGAAGACACCAAGGGGCCCATCGTCCTTGTCGGCCACAGCTGGGGTGGTATGGCCATCACGCAGGCAGGAGACAACCCGAAGGTAGGGGTGCTTGTCTATGTGTCCGCCTTTGCGCCAGATGTCGGAGAGACCGGCAGCAGTCTAATCGGTGCGCATCCGAAACCGCCGGCGCTCTCCACCATCGTTACCGACAGATCGGGATTTGTGTATCAGACGATTGAAGGCATGCTGCAGAACATAGCGCCGGATATCCCGGTAGCAGAGGCTAAAACCCTGGCCGTGACCCAGGGGCGGCTCGCGGGGAAAGCGTTTGGACAGTCCGTCACCGTGGCTGCCTGGAAGACTAAGCCTTCCTGGTTCATCGTGACGGCCGACGATCGCGTGGTCAGCGCCGAACTCCAGGCGACGGAAGCCAAGCGGATGGCGGCCAGGACGACTGTGCTCCAAGCGAGTCACATGTCATTGCTCTCGCATCCGCGGGAAGTCGCGGCGGTCATCGAAGACGCTGCCGGCACGATCCTCGCCGAGCGCTAGGAGGCGTGGCTGGGCCCGCATGTTTCGAGCCGCTCACGCACCTCGACAACACGGCGGCGCCATATTGGTAGCGCTCGTACGCAGTCATGCTGCCAGGTCCTTGCCACTCGATGCCAGAGCGCGCGCCTGGTAGCGTCGCATCCAGCTCCCGATCGCCTGTTCGTCCAAGCCGAGCTCGGTCAGCACCGCCACGGCGAGGTCAAGACCTGGGGGCACGCTGCGGTCGACTACGGCCCGCATGCCGAGCTCGCGGAAACGTTCTGCCTCGGAGCCCTCGACAACCACCGCGAACTGCTTGAGATCAGGATAAAGAAGGCGGACGACCGGCACTACCTCGCTTGCGGTAGCGAAAGACGGCGCAGTGATCACGCTTATCTGTCGACCGTGCATGGCCACCGGCTCCCACAGCCGTGGGTCGGCTATGTCGCCAAAAGCAGCGATATAACCATCCGCCACTGCTTGCGCGAGGCGGCGCTGATCACGTTCGATAGCAATATAACCGATGCCGAACTCGGTCAGCGCATCGGCGAGGGTACGTCCGATCATTCCCATGCCGGCGAGCAACACCGGGGAGGCGATATCGTGAGGCTGCAATTCGACATCGTGTGATTTGCGGGCCCGGAGCCTCAGAAGGCCGGCGAGCGCCCGCCCCGCTTCGGCTAGGGTGGGCGTGGCTGCTAGACTAAGAGCGACCGCCGCGACGATGACCGAGGCTTGTGCGTTGCCCACCAGGGCGCGTACGGGCGGCAGGCTCAGCACCACGAAGGCGAACTCGGAGCCCTGCGCTAGCAGGAAGCCGAGTTGCGTCGAACCCGGCACGGACCAGCGGAAGACGAGACTCGCAGCAGCGTTCGTAACGATCTTCGCGGCGACCAGGACGACTGTTACTCCGATCACCGCTGGCCATTCACTTGCGAGAACGCCGAGGTCGAGCGACAGCCCCACCGAAATGAAGAAAAAGCTCAGGAACAGCCCGCGAAACGGGCCGATCTCGGATTGAATGACCGGTCGGTAAGGTGTTTCCGCGATGATCATGCCGCCGAGAAAAGCCCCGAGGGTTAGCGACAGCCCGACATGGCCGGTCGCCCAGCCCGCGGCGAGCGCGACAAGCAATGCCATCGCAGTGAACACCTCCTCGTTGCGACCGGCGGCAATCAGATCGAACAGCGGCCGCACGACGACGCGCGCAAGCAGCACGGCGACGCCGAATGCGGCCGTGGCTTTGACGAGCGCGAGGGCGGCCGCCGGTAGCAAAGTCGCGCCTCCGTCCTGAAGTGCGCCCGCGACTATCAGCAAGAAGATCGCCGCCACGTCTTGAAAGACCAGGATGGCGGTGGCGGTCAGACCCACCGGGCAGTTCTGTTGGTGGCGCTCCCCGATGATCCGCGCAACAACCGCCGTCGAGGACAGCGACAGGGTAGCTCCGACCAAAAGGGCCGGCGCCGGCGCCAGGCCAGCTACCATCCCGAGCGCGCCGAGACCGAGCGCGCCGAACAGCACCTGGACCGGCCCAAAACCGAAAATGTCTCGCGCTTGCTCGCGGACATGCGTGAGCGAGAAGTGCAAGCCGATGTCAAAGAGCAGAAAGACGACCCCAAGTTCGGCAAAGATGGAGATCGTGCCGCTATCGGCGAACCGACCGAGACCGCTCGCCTTCAGTGCAAGGCCGAGAAGCAGATAGCCAACGATCGGACTAAGCGCGACGGCGCGGCTCCCAACCGCGGCAACGACGCCAAGCGACAGCAGGATAATGACCGGCACAAGGGCTTGCAGAACGAGCACATCGATCATCGCCTCACGCTACGTCATCGTAGGCAATAACCGGTGTATCCCGGTCCGATATCCATCGAGACCACAGCCGCTCAACCCGCGCCCGCAAGCCAATAACAATGCCTTCGATGGCGGCCGCGCCGGCAGCCGACGATTCAGTTAGATGTATCATAGTGATCACATTGAGAGTGCTAGTTGGCATCGATCGCCCCGTCACATGCCGAGGAGACGGATTATTCCCGAAAAAGGTAGTGTAGTCAGGCTTTCCGGGTCGCTAGTCGCGGCAAAGCACGGCCTCATCGCCTTGCTCGCCAATAGGGGGCCACTGAACACCGGCCGGCCGGTCTCGGGCCCTTTATTCCGGAAGCCTGCCGCGATAATCGACGGTGGACGAGTTCCACCTGGCATTAGCTAGCCCGTGAGAGGAACCATGCCGCAGCCTGCGCATCCGGTGGTCGAGGGCCGACGCGATCAGATGTTCCCGGTATTGGATCGGGCAGAAATCGAGCGGTTGGCGAGGTTTGGTGACCGCATGGCCTATGCGGCAGGCGATCGCATCGTCGCGACCGGCGAAATTGCACCGGGGGCCTTCATTATCCTTTCTGGCCGGGTTGAGGTTAGCCAACGTGGATGGGAACATGCCGAACCAATCGTGACCCACGGTCCGGGCTCATTTATGGGCGAGCTTGCGCAGCTCTCTGGCCGCCCGTCCCTGGTCGATGCCCTCGCCATAGAAGCGTCAGAGACGTTTGTCATTCCGCCGCAACGGCTGCGCGATCTGCTGGTAGAAGAGGCCGACCTTGGCGAGCGGATCATGCGGGCCTTGATCCTGCGCCGGGTTGGTCTGCTCGAAACAGGGGGCGGCGGGCCGGTGATCGTCGGCGGCGCCGGTCACGGCGACGTTCTGCGGCTCGAAGGGTTTCTTGCCCGCAACGGGCATCCGCACCAGCGCCTGGATCCCAAGGCCGATCCCTGTGCACAAACGCTGATCGAGCGCTTCCACATTGAACTTCGCGAATTGCCGATCGTTCTCTGCCCCAGCGGCGAAGTGCTGCGCAATCCCAGCGACGATCAGCTTGCCCGTTGTCTCGGCCTCGTCAACCTGATCGACCCGGAAAAGATTTACGACGTGGTCATCGTCGGCGCCGGACCAGCGGGCCTCGCCGCCTCGGTTTATGCGGCCTCCGAGGGTCTTTCGGTGCTGGTGCTGGATTGTCGAGCTTTCGGCGGCCAGGCTGGCGCGTCGGCGAGGATCGAGAACTATCTGGGCTTTCCGACCGGCATCACCGGCAGGGCCCTGATGGCTCGAGCCTACAACCAGGCGCAGAAATTCGGGGTCGATATGGCGATCCCCGATGAAGTGGCGGGCCTGCAGGCTCAGGCAGATATGGGTTACGGACGCTTTCTGCTCACGCTCGCCAACAACGAAAAGGTCCGCGCGCGGGCTGTCGTCATCGCCACCGGCGCGCAATATCGACGTCTCGATGTCGACAATCTCGCTGCCTTCGAGGGCGTATCAGTTCATTATTGGGCATCGCCCCTTGAAGGACGGCTGTGCGCCGGGCAGGAGGTGGCGCTCGTGGGCGCTGGTAATTCCGCCGGCCAGGCGGCGGTATATCTGTCGAGCCAGGTAGCCAAAGTTTGGCTGATCGTTCGCGGGCCCAGCCTGGATTTCAGCATGTCGCGCTACCTGGTCGAGCGCATAGCCGCGATACCGAACGTCGAGGTCCTGACCCAGACGACGGTCGACGCTCTCGAGGGCCAGGACGGCATCCTGGAAGCGATACGCTGTCGCTTTCACCGGTCCGGTGAAGAGGTGAGGCATGCGATCCGCCATTTATTTCTGTTCATTGGCGCCGAACCGCATACCAGCTGGCTATCTGGGTCCGGCGTGACGCTTGATGACAACGGTTTTGTGCGTACCGGTGCCAACGTCCACAAGCCCCTCGAAACCACCCTCCCTGGTGTTTTCGCGATAGGCGACGTGCGCTCGGGATCGGTCAAGCGCGTTGCCGCCGCTGTCGGCGAGGGCGCACAGGTGGTCGCCGCGCTTCACGCATTCCTTGCCGAAACCGGCGACAAGCCTACGCTCTCGATCAGCACCGGGGGACTCTGACCCCGAGGATTTAGGTGCACGAGCACCTCAAGGAATGCACCGCGCGCGTAGGTAGATTCCGTCGCTGCCGACACCCGGCGATTACGGGTAAGCAAAGATTCCGCCCGGAACGGCGACCTACGTGAAACCTAACAAGCGAAGACATCATGTCCACCGAAATTATCGGACCTCTAACCGGGGCAGCAGACCATCCGGACCCACCGCCATCACAACCGCCTAGGTCGATATTCGGTGGTGGCTATCTGAAGTTCAGGAACGACCGCGGCGTCTCTGAAATCTGCATCGGAGTGAGGGAATTTAAGTGCATAGGCATGTCTCCGCCGCAGGACCACCCGCACGTCTACATTAATATGGGCGAGACGGACACGATCCTCTGTCCCTATTGCGTGACGCGGTTCAGCTTCGATCCCCGATTGACGCCGTTCGAGGTCGACCCGCCGGATAGTTTGTTTGACGACAATCGCACAGCCTGAGTGGCGCCGCGGCGCCGGACAGATGGCTGAACGAAAAGAGTGAAGGTGCCACTCGACGAGCTAACGTGTACCAGGCCGACCCGAGCATCCGCTGGCGAGGGAACAAAGATCCGCTCAGGGTCGCGATCGGCCTATTGTTCATTGGACGACGAATGGCCGGAATCGGCGCGCATCGGAAAAAGATGCGTGCGATCCCGGCTTCCGCTGTTGCCCCACTGCGGACCTTTCGTTCCTAAGCCGGCTAAGGTTATTCGCCCGGTGAAGATGGTCGAGGATCAATCTGTACTGTCGCGGTCATACCGGCCACAAGACGCACCCCCTCCGGCACCTGGTCGATGTCGATGCGTACCGGCACCCGCTGAGCAAGACGCACCCAGGTAAAGATCGGATTGACCGCGGCGAGACCCTGCTGGTCGGGCTGCGCGTTCGAGACGGCGATGGCGCGGGCGACGCTGCCAACATGGCCTCGAACGACTTGACTGTACCCCATCAGCTTGATGCTGGCCGGATCTCCCTCGTGAATTGATCCGAGATTGTTCTCCTCGAAATACCCGTCGACCCAGAAAGAACCGGCGTCGACGACCGAGATTTTGTTCTGGCCGGCGGTGGCGTAGTCGCCGAGCTGTGCCAATAAATTGGTGATATAGCCGTTTACGGGGGAGTGGATCTGGGTGCGTTCGAGGTTGACCTGCGCTTGGTTCAGATTTGCCGTCTCCTGGTGAACGGCGGCTTGGGCCGCCAACGCGTTGCTCGCGTAGGTTTGCCGATCCTCCACCGTTTCCGCCAGGTCGCTCAGCTTCTGGCGGCGTTGCGCCTCTCTTTCGATATTCTGCGCATTAACCTGGGCCTGCTGTACCGCAGCCTCGGCCAGAGCGACGGCGATTTTGTAATCGGTCGGGTCGATCACCGTTAAAAGGTCGCCCTTGTGCACCAACTGATTGTCCGCGACGGGCAACTCGACGATCCGCCCGGAGACCTCCGGCGCTATCGTAACGACATAGACGCGCACCGTGCCATCGCGCGTCCAGGGAGCGCCCATATAGGCGTTCCACATCGCCGAGCCGAGTGGCACGGCAAGTCCGATTGTTGCCAGCGTAATCAGAAAGGGAACGACACGGAGACGCCGCCGTGCCACCTCGGGTGTCGTCGGCGCCGGGGGCGGCACTGTGACGCGATCGCCTTTCGGCGTATCGAGTTTCAGTTTGGTTTCGACAAAGGACACGGCGAACTCAGCGCGCGGCGAGAAGTACGATCGACGAGAGGACGATCATGTACACCGAAAAGACGAAGAGAGCCGGATGCCATACGTGCCGCATCAGGCCGAAACGCGCGGCGCCCCGGCGCGTCCCGATGACGATCAGCCACGCCGCCACCATCATCACGGAGAGCGGCGCGACGTAGACGCCCAATAGGTTGATCTCGGTGAACCTCACCCGCGTGCTCTCGCGTCGAAATAGGTCGCGTAGTGGGTAAGCGTCTCTGTCATCGCAAGCACGCTTCCGCGCGCTCGCAGAGCGAGCGGCGCTGCAGTCTTTGTACTGTGCATTGACATGAGAATTCGGTCGAATTGAGCAAGGCGCTCCGTCGCCGTCGCGCTGTTTCCCCGGGCGACGCCTTCGAGCGCAGCGTCGAGATCGGAACCAAGCTCTAGCCGGCGCGCGATACCGCGCAGCCGAATAATTTCGTTGCCCGCAGACAGAGTCGCCAAAAGTTGCGCGCGCTGCAACGGTTCGGCCGCATCGGGCAAAACGAAGGCACGGCTGTATACATGGGCCTGCCAGTCATTCGACGTCCGAAAAAGGGGGCGCGCCGCGAGGCGCCGAAAATCCCGTAGGGTGAGTGCCAGCAGGCGGCGCGTCCGGAATGCCGGTGACAGCGGCGGTAGCAAGCGAAACGAGAGCGCCGCAGCAGCCAGCCCTACGAGGATAGCCGATGCCGAATTATAAAACTGTTGGGTGTCGTAGCTCATCTGGTTTTCTGGCGCGAGCAGCGGCATAAAGTAGACAGCGACGGGCATGAATAGTGCCGTTTGCCACGGCTGGGCAGTCAACGCGCCGAAGGGCACTAGGACGAGGCCGACCACGAGGCTGAAGCCGACAAAGCCCGTTATCTGGGGCAGGACCGCAAATTCGACGATCGCTGCAAGAACGGCGCACATGCCGGTGCCGACCACGAAGCTCATCGCGGTCGCATAAGCCTGATCGGCTCTAGGCGCGAATATGATGGCGCCAATCGCGGCGAAGGTCATGGCTGTGGCGCCATTCGGCCAGGCGGTCACGATCCAGAAGAGCGCAGCTGCGCCAATCGTGACGAACACGCGCCCCGCGGTAACAAGAGGGGGCAGCCAATCGGGCACGTTAAGCCGGACGCCACGGCGTCGCATAACCGGTCGGGCAGTATCGTTCACGAGCAAAGCCAACGCATTCAGCGCCTGAGAAATGCCACCAAGAGCCTCGGCTGTATGGTCGGCAACCAGGCGCAGCGATGGTGTCTTGGCCGGCAGCGCGATCAGCGCCTCAACCGCCGCATCGCAGACCCCGCGTAGGTGGGTCGGTTCGGCCATCCAGCGGTTCGACTCATCCTGGCCCGGAGTCCTGCGCAGCTCCGGCGGAAACATCCGAAGGACGGACTGTGCTTCCCGACGAGCCTGCGCCTGCGGCGGCCGCATGCGATGAATCGCCACTATCCGCCAGCCGGCCACGGCGGCGATCAGCCCGTCGACCGCCGCCTGCCAAACTGGCGAATGATAACGCAGCCTGGACGACTCGCCGAGCGCCGTATCGATGATCGGGTCGAGCGCGATGACGCGACGGACAAACTCGCGCCGCACCAGTTGTGTGTCCGGCAGTTCCGGCTCCGCCAGCGAGAATATGCTGGCGAAGCCCCCGGCGATCTCGGCGGAGATGGAGGCGAACAGCGCAGCCAACCGATGCGAGGCGCCCCCAAGATAGGTGCCAGCGAGCACAATCCCGGAGCTGACGATACCGATGCAGATTTCCGTGGCGCGGGTCACTGCGAATGTGAAAGCCTGGCCGTTGACACCTCCGGTCGCGCCGAGCTGGTCCAGGGCGATAATGGCCGCGGTGATGCCCGCCAGTGCCGCCGCATAAGACGCGAAGTTGCGCAACAGCGTGGAGACGAGCGCGCAGGCCGCGGTCCATGACGCCAGACCTAGGAGGAAGGCGACACGGTCCTGCGGAAAGCACGCGGTCAGCACCACGCCGGCGACGGCCCCCACCACCGTGCCAATCATGCGGAACCAACCCTTGCGCAGCGATGCGCCGAGGTTTGGCTGACAGACGATTGCCGCGGTGGTGCCGGCCCAATAGGCGTTGTCGAGCTCTAGCCAGAACGCGACGTAGAGCGCAAGACAGACCGAAACCCAGAGCCGCAAGCCAAACAGCAATGCCGGCGCCGCGGATCGTAGCATCAGCGGACCGAGATCTTTTGTGAGGACGCGATGTCCCCATGAGAGGGGTGACGAAAGCCCAGCCAGGCTCATCACCTCGTGCTCACTCAATAGTGCTCGGCGGTCGGCCGCACCTTGCCACGAAAGACGCTGTAGTTAATTGCCGCGTAAATCAGCATCAGTGGAAAGATGAAGAGCCCCTCGCCCCAAAACATGAAAGAGAGGCTAGAGTGGGGCGCTGCGGCATCCTTAATTGTGATCGAGAATGGGATCATGTAAGGCCAAAACGAGATCGCCAGCGTGCCGAAGGCCGCCGCGAAGATCAGGACGACCATGTAGTAGGGCGTTGCATCGCGGCGGCGGCTGACGCTGCGCGCCAGGACAATGGCGGCGATGACGCCGATCAGCGGGAAGACGAACAGCAGAGGCCGCTCAAGCCACCGTCCCATCACCCGAAGATTTTCGGCCAGGGCAAAGCCGAAGACGACAAGGAGGAAGAGGAGCAGCCCAAGCGAGAGGTAAGGGATTAGCCGGTAGGCGTCGTCCCTCACCTCCGCCTCACACTTTTTCACCAGCCAGCAGGCGCCGAGTAGCGCATAGCCGAGACAGAGACCGACACCGCACAACAACGCGAACGGGCTCAACCAGCCGAAATCGCCGCCCGTGTAATGGCCATCTGTGATCGGCAAGCCCTCCACGAGCGCGCCGACGGTCATGCCCTGGATAAAGGCGGCGGCAAGCGAGCCGCCGGTAAACGCCGTGTCCCAGATCCATCGCGTGCGCTCTGCCCGGTGGCGGAACTCGAACGCGACACCGCGCAGGATCAGCCCAGCGAGCATGACAAGCAGCGGTAGGTAAAGGGCGGAAAGCAGCGTCGCATAGACCGGCGGAAACGCGCCCCATAGGATGACGCCGGTCACCACCAGCCAAGTCTCGTTGCCGTCCCAGATCGGCGACACCGCGTTCAGCATCGCGCGGCGCCGCGTCTCATCGCGCGCCAGGCCGAACAGCATCCCGACGCCGAGATCAAACCCATCCAGCAGCACGTAGAGAAGGATGCTAATGGCGAGGACTGCCACCCAGAACATAATCATGGCTTCTCTCCCGCGGCGAGGTGATACGCCGTCGGCGCGCGAGGCGGATCGACAACCGACATCGGGCGATTTGGAACGGCTGCCGTGGGAGACTGGATCAGGGTCCCTGCCGGACCCGTGCGCAGCAGCCGGTAGATGTAGTAGATACCGAACGCGAAGATGAAGCTGTAGAGCGCGCAGAACACGACGAGCGAGATCGTCGCTTCGCGCACGGTGAGAAATGGGGTCATTGCGTCGGCGGTGCGCAACACGCCGTAGACGGTCCATGGCTGCCGACCGACCTCCGCGGTGAACCAGCCGGTGAGGATCGCGATCCACGGCAGTGGGAAGCCGAGGAAGATCGCCCACAGCATCCAGCGTTTTTTCCTGATGCGTTCCGTGACGCTCAGATACGACCCGTACCAGGCGAGGAACAGCATCAGGAGGCCGCAGCCGACCATGATGCGGAACGCGAAGAACGGGATCGCCACCGGCGGCCGGTTCTGCGCCGGAAAATCGGTGAGCCCGACTTCCTTCGAGCTGAAGCTCATGCTGCCGATCAGGCTGCCGAGGATGGGCACGCTGATCGCATAGCGGTTGGTCTGCGCCGCCTCGTTCGGCAGCGCGATCAGTACCTCGCTCGCCGGCTGCTCGTCGTGCCAGCGGCCCTCGATCGCGGCGAACTTCACCGGCTGCTTGTCATGCACGTAGTCGCCGACGAGGTGCCCAAAAAAGAGCTGCGCCGGCACCAGCACCGCGGCGAGAAACAGCCCCATGCGCAGCATGATCCGCGCTTCGGCATGGAACTCGCCGCGCAGCAGGTACCACGCACCCGTCGCCGCGACGCAGGACGCACCGGTCAGATATGAGGCCAACAGCATGTGTGGGAAACGCACCCACACGACGGGGCTGAAGATGATCGCGGGCCAGTCGATCGGCACGAACTGGCCGTTTTCCATCGCGTAGCCGACCGGCACCTGCATCCAGCTGTTGTTGACCATGATCCAGAACGCCGAGAGCGTCGTGCCGAGCGCCACCATGGCCGTCGAGAACAGATAGAACCAAGGGGGAACCCGCGACCGGCCGAACAGCAAAATCCCGAAGAAGCTCGCTTCGAGAAAGAACGCGGTGAACGTCTCGTAGGAGAGGAGCGGCCCCTGGATCGGGCCCGACATGCGCGACAGCTCGCTCCAGTTGGTGCCGAACTCGAACGCCATCACCACGCCCGAGACGACGCCCAAGCCGAAGGCGACACCGAAGATCTTGAGCCAGAACTCGAAGACCACGCGATAGGCCGGGCGCGCCGTCACCTGCCCCAGCCCCTCTAGCACGGTGAGCCACGCCGCCAGCCCGATCGTGAACGACGGGAAGATGATGTGAAACGAGATGGTGAAGGCGAACTGGAGCCGCGATAGCAGGAGGGCGGTGAGATCCACGGGAGATCGCCTCAGCTAGCGCCACAGATTGGTGCGGGCGAGGTCAAGCAGTTGATCGCCGCGGCCGCTCATTACCGCTTTCACCATGAAGAGCGTGAAACCCTTCGCCATCTCCATCGTGACGGCAGGCGGCATCGCAAGTTCCTGTCGGTTCACCACGGCGTCGATCAACACCGGTCCATCATGCGCCAGCGCCGTGGCGATACCGTCCTCGACCTCGTTTGGATGTTCGAGCCGAATGCCGCGAATGCCGACGGCTTCGGCCATCGTCGCGAAATTCGGGTTTTTGAACCTGGTGCCGAAATCGAGAAACCCGGTGGATTTCTGCTCCAGCTCGATAAAGCCAAGGGCGCCGTTGTTGAAAACGACGACTTTCACCGGAAGACCGAGTTGCGACAGAGAAAGAAAATCGCCCATCAGCATTGAAAACCCGCCATCGCCCGACAGCGAAATCACCTGACGCCCGGGAAACGCTGACTGAGCGCCGATCGCCTGTGCCATCGCGTTGGCCATCGACCCGTGAAAAAAGGAACCGATCAGCCGCCGCTTGCCGTTCATCGCCAGGTAGCGCGCCGACCATACGGTCGGCAGGCCGACATCGCATGTGAAGACCGCGTCATCCGATGCGTGGTCGCTAAGGGCTTTTGCGACCTGCTGCGGATGGATCAGCCCTCTGGTGGACGATCCGATCGCAAGCTCGTCGAGCTCCTTGCGCGCCTTTGCGTAGTGCGTGCGCGCTTGAGCCAGGTGTTTGTCGTCGCCGTGTTGGTCGAGGAGCGGCAGCAGCGCCGCGAGCGTCGCCCGCACGTCGCCGACGACGCCGAGGTCGACCGGCGTGCGGCGTCCGATATTCTCCGCGCGCAGATCGACTTGGGCGATCTTGACGCCGCTGCCGCGGGGATAAAATTGGCGGTACGGAAAATCAGTCCCGAGCATCAGCAGGACATCGCAATCAAGCATGGCGTAGTAGCCGGACGAAAAGCCGATCAACCCGGTCATGCCTACATCGTAGGGATTGTCCCACTCGACATGCTCCTTGCCGCGCAACGCGTGCACCATCGGAGCCTTGAGGCGTTCGCCGAGGGCGAGCAACTCGCCATGCGCGCCGGCGCAGCCGGAGCCGCATAGGATCGTGACGCGCCCGCCGCCGTTGAGGAGTGCGGCGAGGCGGTCGAGTTCGCGCTTCTCGGGCACTACGACCGGCTGCGCCGGCAACAGGCCGTCGGCCTTGGGCGCCGGCGCGTCGGACGCTGGTTGCAGAGCAACATCGCCCGGGATCACCACGACCGACACACCGCGCTTGCCGACCGCCTCTCGGACGGCGATCTCGAGGACGCGCGGCATCTGGTTAACCCCGGAGATCAGCTCGCAATAATGGCTGCACTCCGCGAACAGGTTTTGCGGATGCGTCTCCTGAAAATAGCCGCTGCCGATCTCGGCCGAGGGGATCTGCGCGGCGATCCCCAGCACCGGAACGCGCGAACGATGACAGTCGAAGAGGCCATTAATCAGGTGCAGATTGCCGGGGCCGCAGCTGCCGGCACAGACGGCAAGTTCGCCGGTCAGGTGCGCCTCGGCGCCCGCCGCGAAAGCCGCAACTTCTTCGTGCCTAACGTGAACCCACTCGATCCTGCCCTGCCGGCGTATCGCGTCGGTCAGGCCGTTGAGGCTGTCACCGACGATACCGTAGATGCGCTTGACGCCTGCCGCCGCGAGCGTCTCTGCGAATTGGTCAGCAACGGTCTTCATGCTATGTCTCCTCGTCTAGAATGGGCTTTTATGTCATCGGATCGATTGGGGCCGGCGGTGTGCCCGCCGCTGCTATGGCTTTGCCTGCGCGCAGGCACAAATCTTCGCGGTAGTGACCGGCGACGATCTGAACGCCCACAGGAACCGAACCAACGAGGTTCGTCGAGACGGCAAGGGCAGGTAGCCCAATGGCCGGCA
>Ga0302326_10018451_pt1 | contig 14474 bp, 21 predicted proteins | sample Palsa_T0_3_FD_202264 | JGI IMG/M metagenome (GOLD analysis project Ga0302326, IMG submission 202264) | Peat permafrost microbial communities from Stordalen Mire near Abisko, Sweden - Palsa_T0_3 | ecosystem: Environmental > Terrestrial > Soil > Palsa > Peat permafrost | place: Sweden: Abisko... | reverse complement strand
AAGGCATGGGGAGGGTGCTTTCGCCTCCTATTGGGTCGAGATGCGTCGCAAAAGGGGACAACCTTAATTGTAAACCTTATTCGGCAGTCACGGTATCTTGGAATGTGCACTCCTATCCGGCACGGCCAGTTGGAGGAATTGCAAGCCTAATGTTAGGGCCATATTTGCGATTTGGAAACAATAAGGTTGGCGCCTGGTTCGTCGCCGACAAGATATCCAAAGATTCCCTTCTCATCCATGCCGCCTTGACAGAAGTTGAGGAAGACGCCGCGTTCGGTAAGATTTTGGGGTTATCTGGAAGGACAGAGGGTTTTTTTTATCAGTCCAGTATTTGTGGGAAGGACGAGCGCATTGCAAGCCGAAGAACCGCGCGCATCTTCGCCATAACTTTTTGGTTATATTTTAATTACTCTCCTAACTCGACGACCTCTGTTACTGTGGCTTCCGCTCAGCAAATAATATAGCTATAGTTTCAACTTTTCCATCCTTATTTTCCCTTCAATATTGCGTCGTACTTGAGAACAGCGCTAAGTAGCACCTGTGCCCCATCCGCGCTACAGTTTAGCAAGACTAAACAAGACCAATTACCATTCCTCTTCACTTGTATATTCGTTGGGGTTGTGCGATATACCGTCTTTGCTTGGCACGAAAATCATGGCAGTTGGAACTCGCATGCTTGTTTCCGCACTACACATAAGTCCTTCTCGCTCATTGAGATTTATTACCTGTCATGACCAGCTGCGCTGTCCATCTCGCGACACATCTCGGCACCGGCGTATTCTTCCCCCGCAGCACGAACACAACCGATAGCAGATTCATCAAATCTTACTGCAGGGCAGTCCCATGTCTGTTCAAATGTGAATTCGACTCCCTCTGCAGACAACGTCTTGGCCGTCTGTCTCAACTCGGCTTCAATAGCATCGAGCTCATGCTCATACGGGCACCGGAGGTCAATTGAGAACCAGCAGCTTCCGACAATGGTGTTTACCGCTTCCGTTGCAGTCTTCACGATACCTACCGTCCCGACCGCTCCGTGGGCAATTGAAGATGTGTTGACCACGGCGATTAACTTGGCTGCTGCCAGCAGAGCATCTGCTCGGTTATCCATGGGCGTCGCACCAGCATGTCCCTCCCTCCCAGTACAAGTAACCTTATACCATCTCATAGCCTGAACTCCTCCAACCACACCGATCTTCTTGCCCTCTTTCTCGAGAATTGGGCCTTGTTCGATATGCAATTCGAAGTGAGCGGAGAGCGGCACGTCGATATAGCTGCACTTTTCTTTGCCTAGGAAACCTATCCGTTGCAATTCACTTTTCATATCGACGCCTTCCAGATCTTTTAGCGCATGCTGAGCCTGGACTGTTTGTGTTCCTGACCAGACTGATGATGCGCAACACATTTTTGGGAATCGTGCGCCTTCTTCGTTTGTCCAGTCGATTGCCGCCAATGGAGCGTGAGGCTTATATCCGGCGGCATGGATCGTTCGCAATACTTCGAGAGCAGCAGTGACTCCTAGAATACCATCATAGCGTCCACCTAAGATCAACTTGGAAAACTATGGTAGCGAACCTGCAGGTTGGGTATCTAAATGCGAACCCATCCCGATCGGAGCAAGTGTCATATCTTGACCAGGGTATATCGCGAAGATGTTCCCCATTTCATCGATCTACGATTAGTTTGTGGATGTCACGGAATGGCACCTTGTGCACACACCCAAGTTCAGTGGTCTGTGCCACAAACCATTCCCGTACGGCCTTGTCCTCATCGGAACAACTCAGTCGACACATCCCGGTACTCTCGGGAATTGCCCCCCATTGAGCAGTGTCCTGAATCGTTTCCCACAACCTTTTGCCATCAATTTTCAATTCTGTAGACACCATTCTTCTTGCAGACTTCGAAATCTCTCAGAATAGCTTATATTCCCGATCCACACGATCGGAACGCTGTGGTCGGAAGTGATTTGACGGGAACGCGAGGATAACGATAAGACGCCTGATAGGAGAACGATCTGCGCGGTGCCAAGCCAATCAGCTGTCGCCAATTTCATGGGGTCGGAAGCGCCGTTCCTCGATAAAGAAAGCTCTCCCGAACCAACCTGCTTCTTTAACCCTGTGCGCCCAGGAACACGCCCTGTGATCAACAATGTCTTTTGATCTTATCATCAAGAATGGTTTGGTTGCTACCGCAGCCGATTTGGGGAAGTATGATATCGGAGTGAAAGATGGGAAGATCGCGATTCTTGCCCCTTCGATTGACCCCAAGGAGTCGCCGAAAGCAAAAGTGATTGATGCTGAGGGGGCGTTTGTTACGGTATACAATGCGGGTGTCAGTAACTAATACGTAGCCCGGTGGAGTGGATTCGCATGTTCACATCGCCGAAAAGGCTTTCATGGGGGCGGTCTGCGCCGACAACTTCGAAACTGGTACCTTATCTGCGATCTGTGGAGGAACGACTACCATCCTCGCCTTTGCAAAGCAGCAGAGAGATGAAAAGGAGCGATCCCTCGTCGACGTAGTCGATGAGTACCATGGAGAAGCAACTGGAAACAGTTACTGCGACTACGGATTCCATCTTATCATCACAGGTTACTGGACTCCGAGATAAGGCTGATAAGTAGCCCCTGACCCCGATCGTCTCGATGACGAACTCCCAAAACTCTTCGAAAGCGGTGTTTCGTCCTGTAAGCTTTACATGACCTACGACGCGCTCAAGCTTCGTGACGGAGAGCTCCTTGATGTCATGCTGGCGACCCGCAAACATAATTTCACAACCATGATCCACGCTGAAAACGGTGAGGTCGTGGAGTGGATGACAAAGAAGCTCGAAGAGAGGGGGATGACGGAGCCGTACCACCATTATACCTCTCGACCACCTATTGTCGAAGCAGAAGCCACAAACCGTGCTATCAGCCTAAGCGAGATTATTCAAATTCCCATTCTCCTGGTTCATGTCTCTGCGCCGGTATTCTCAACAACTACCTCTGCTAATAATAGTCTGCTGTGGAGCATATCCGCAACGCGCAAACTCGTAATGTGCCGATTCATGGAGAGACATGTCCTCAATATTTGTATCTTACTGCTTCGAATATGAAAGGGAAAAACTTTGAGGGTGCAAAATGTGTCTGCAGTCCTCCCCCTCGTGAAAGCCCTCTCGACCAAGAGGCGATCTGGAGAGGTCTCGCAAACGGCACATTCACCGTCTTCTCCTCGGATCATGCTCCTTTCCGATTCCATGACCCAGATGGCAAAATGCGAGGGAAAAAGATGTATCCTGAAGGACCACAAGGTTGACATCTCATAAACCTCACTGACAGCTAGGACACTTCAAACATATCCCCAACGGTCTTCCAGGAATCGAGACCCGTTTACCCTTGCTATTCAATGGTGTTATTGACGGTCGTTTGACGCCTCAAAAGTTCGTGGAATTGACATCTACTAATCCTGCCAAACTATATGGATGTTATCCTGCCAAGGGCACATTACTCCCTGGTCTAAGCGACGCGGATCTAGTAATCTGGTACCCTACCGACAAAGGTGCAAAAACAATCACAAACGACGACCTCCACCACGATGTAGACTATACTCCCTACGAAGGGTTCAAAGCCGAAAACTGGCCCAGATACACCATCCTGCGAGGGGAAGTCATTTTTGAGGAAGGCCAAGTGAAAGGGAAGAAAGGCGATGGAGCATTCTTGAAACGAGGGAAGAGTTCCTTGAGTTCACCCGGAAACAAATTTTTGAGTGATTTGAGATTCGATTAGGATAGTGATTAGATATTCGTCGTGTGAGATTTGAAAAGTGAAAGGATTGTATGATTAAATCTATTCCTGTTTAAGTATGCCCATTGTCCTTGTTCCATATCTATATTATGTATTAATCCAGATCCGTTAGAAAACGGATGCTCATGCTGTTTTTATGTTCATACACATCCTTGTTATTGTTGACCTTCTTGTTCACTTCGCAACGATCCTGTTGGAGTTTCCGTTTCTTGTTTTTCAACGGCGACTCTTGTTCAAGACGTTCGTGAAAGTGTTTCTGAGGAGTCGGATCTGGTGTGGGAAGATACTCGATGAATCGTGTTTTAGATGGGGTTTGAGGGATAAGTGGTTTGTATCCTGACTCAACCAGAGAAGCGAATTCAATATCGGACAATGACGGCGAAGATAAAGTTGAATCGGATTCGTATGTTAATGGCGGAGTCAGTGTCTGAGACCAGACTTCTTCCCGTTTCGTCGACTTTTGCTTGGTTGGTCGAATTGCCCGCTCTAACTCTCTTCGAGCCTTCTCAGCTTCTTTCGCCGCTTTCCGTGCCTTCCTCTCCTCGGCCTTGTGCTCTCGATCAATTCGTTGAAGTTCCTTCTCTTCCTTCCGGTGCTCACGCATTCGTTGATTCTCATCCTTCCGTAACTGATCACGAATTTTCCTTTCCTGCCTTTCCTCCACTGCCTTGAGTTTCAACTCCTCCTTCCGTTTTGTCTCCTCCACTTTCATCTCCTTCGCCTTCTCCTCCGCGTGCTCAAAGTCCTTGAACAACTGTGGAATCCGCTGACAGTCTCCTTTAATCCAGATATCAAAGTCCTTCGACGGCGGAGGATCCAAATTCATCCAGATCGCTTTCCCTTTAGGAGTATGGTGAACGGCATTAATGCTCTCTCTGACGATTCGCTTTGTCCCCGGGATTTTCAAACTCGTACCAACCACGATGATTAAATCAGGGGGTGGTCGTGAGCGGATATCCGCATTCGATACAGCACCGATCGCATCCTGATATTAACTTAGAGAAATGAGGAAGATACAGCATCAGGATTGGGCTCGTTATAGAGTACCACTCGAGGACGAATGACACCAACCCCTTGGCATCGTTTTCCGACAACTTGACGAACATCATCGGCCACACGACATTCTCCGCAGCCCATTTCTGCCCCTGGAGATAGTTGTTCAGGATTCAAACGGCCTACCCATCGGCACTTGAAACATGCTGCGTAATTCAGGTCCCCGTGGAGCTGAATTGTTTTCGGCCACGGCGATTTGATCGGTAAAGGTACATTGGTTCTTAACGACTCGAACCGGTTTTCCAGGGAGTCGATATTCTGTGTATACAATCGTAATAATCGAGGTGAAATTTGGTCCAAGAAGGTATGAAAGGTAGTAGGTTTAGCCGCGGTCGTCAGCTCATGTAACGAGCTTATCATCTCATTATATGACTCTATTCCCTTCTCGCTCTACCCCAATCAACCCAAATTTCTCGGAGAAAATACCTTGTACACGGAGACATCGAATAACTCCTTCCCCGAGGGTTTATATTTTGTATCGGCCTTGAGAGTCGAGAATAGCCCTGCGGAGGACCGGAAGTCAGGGATCCCAGCAGCAACACTTATGCCTGCCCCAGCAACCACGATTATCCTCTTCGCGCACGCAAGCAGTTTCATGGTATTTCTGCACAAGTCGGTGGCCTCGAGACCATGTAAACTGAGATCGAGGACTTCATATGGTAGATTATTCCCGGTCCCGTCCATGGCCCGTCCAGCGGTCTTTTTAAAAGGTATTTCAACGGCAAAGGACGGCTTTTTTGGCTTTTTTGTGTCGTGTGCGGACGTGGGAGGACGTGGTGGGATTACCACTTGAACGGTACACGGCTTTCGTGTCGTTTGCCCGTTGATATCCAGGACGAGACAGGCGGACGGATAATCGAGCGGAGGCTGTCTTGCAACGCCTCCCCTAACATACGGGCGTAATTGCAATCAGTGACATCGCGGTCGCAACCAAAACTTCATCTGGGAAAAAGATCCGCTTCAAATCAAGGGACGTAGATTGTCGTAAAACATGTCCGAGGAACCGCCCAAAAAGAAAAGAAAACAGATGAAGAATGGTAGCGAAGTAGCCGACGGAGGAAGACAATCGATAAGATACGCTAAACGGGAGGAAAGGAAGACCGATCCCACCTCATTCCCTCAGGTGCGAAGTCTTGTCAAAATTCGCTAAAATTGTAGAAAAAGTATTATCGGCAAAGAGCACATGCCAATGTCCTCTCTGACCATCGTCTCGACTAGTACCGCCCATTAGAAGATCTTTGGTAATGTGTAGTCCTATACGACCGTCTGCGATGGACTGGTCACCTCACTATCCGGTGTTTTTTCCTCAGGGCGATAAGAAAGTTTCTATCGCAGATATCGGCTGCGGATTCGGTGGACTTATGGTCGCTCTTGCGCCATTATTTCCGGAGAATCTTATACTGGGAATGGAGATAAGAATCCAAGTCACCGAGTTTGTACACCAGAAGATCTCGGCACTGCGATCTCAGAGCATAAAAGATGGCAATCCAAAGGGATACCAAAACATTGGCGTCCTGCGAGGCAATGCACAAAAATTCCTTCCCAACTTCTTTGAAAAGTACCAAGTATGTACTTGCGAAGAATTTTGCTAATTTGTAGTTGGAAAAGATGTTCTTCTGCTTCCCGGATCCGCATTTCAAAAAATCAAAGCACAAATCAAGAATAATCACCCCTGCATTATTGACTCAGTATGCATATGTACTAAAGCCTGGAGGGAAACTATACCATATCACCGATGTCGAGGAATTGCATGAATGGATGTATAAACATTGTGAGGAACACAAACTTTTCGAGGAGGTGGAGGATGCGGATGACGATCCATGTGTGCAGGTGATGGTGAATGAGACGGAGGAGGGGAAGAAGGTTTCCAGGGAGAATAGATCGAAATGGTGGGCGGTGTGGAGGCGGATTGAGGACCCCGTAGAAAGACGAATTAGAGAAATCACGGAATCTGAACAAGTAATAGCATAGTCAAGAAAGTCATTTATGTATACGTGAACTATTCTTGTCCAATACTAATACCTTATTATCCTTAGCAATAAACAAAGTTTTTCTTTCTTTAATCCCCGAATCTGACAGCGCATTTACCATGTCCGACTCCGTGACTGGGCTTTGATGTCTTCTAGCTCTTCTCTAGAGGCTTCTACTTTGGAGGGGACCTTGACTTCGACCTTGTGCCCATTCCTTCGAACGATGCCATAGACGGACTTTGGGAGATCGCATCACGCTCCTTTGCATCCCTCTGTTTCTGTCGCAGCTCATCAAACGAGACCATCCTTCCGCCCTCCCTATCGCTCCAAAAGAAGTTCGTTCCAAAATCATCTTCAGGCATTCCAGCAGGCGCTTCAATACTCTTCTGATCGAACGGTTCCGGAGAAAGTTCATCACTGCCATCGGCATAGAGACTCGACCGACCGTGGCAGACCTTTTCGGGATCAACAAAATGTATGATCCTTTGCTCCCACTCTTCAGCAATCTCATCATTCCAGGGCATTCTTCTGATCTCATACAAGAGCTTGATGCCCTGGACACATCTGTCGATATCCCGGTTTCTTATGAAGATGTCGACATCATACATCGCATTCTTCATGATTTTCTTCTTGGATTTTTTGTATCGAGGGACGCGACCATCGCTGCGCGGAAAGTATCGCAGGCTAGCAAGATCGATGTAATCCGGTCCCATTTCCCGTTTAAGTTGCAGGACAAATGAATCATAAGCCGCCCTGTTCTCGGGCTTGATCCCCTTTCGTGTACTCGGAAAGATAGGGGTATCATCCAAGGAACCCTTCTCGGGAGGCTCAATGATCGGATGATGGCTGATCCATTTCAGTCGTTGATTCCATTCCAAGTCGTAATACTCGGGATCATATTCGAACGGGTTGGGCATGCTCTCTGCAACTGGAGTCCCTGGGTGTCGACAGTCCTGTCTGAAAAAGTGCAACGCTCTATCGAGCTTATTTTGATCCATTTGGGGTGCGCACTCGTAATCATCTGGTTCCCATTGCGTGACGTACTCTGCAGAGGGCAAGTAAGGGAGTTGCGGCACCCCTGATTTTCGTTTCTCGGACACGAGCAAGCCCTTGGCGCGCTTTGCGCTGTGCTTTTGCATATACTTGGGGAACAAGATACTTGCTTCAGCGATCCGAAGGTCCCTTTCTTCGTTTGAGATAAAGTCTCCGGCAGGAACAACAGCGGGCGACGGTCGACCCAAAGTACGCCCAGACCTTCGTTCGTTTTGTCGACTCCTTTTCGGCCGTTCCGACGCCCTGGTTTCTGGTACCGCGGGCGTTGGATCGCTCGGCGGGAACAAAGGGGTGTTATCAAGAGGTTCAGTAGTAGTGGAACTAGTACTAGAGGACATTTCTTCCAAGAAAAAGTTGTCGTAGTCGAGTTGTGAGGCTTCGTACCAAGATTTGTCCCAGCGTTCGTACTCACTGGAAATGTGAAACGGCATTCTGGCGCGTACTAGTCAATAAATCCTTCAGGATCGGCTGTTGTTTTGTTGCTCATCACGCGCGAGTGATTCTCGGATGGCGACGATCATATCAGATGAGATCGACCAAGTCAATAACACCGGATCTCACGCTTCCGTCTGGCTGTGAGACTGACAAAAGTCGTGGATTGTTTTTGAAAATCATCAGCGTCGTGCCATATCTCTTTCTCAAAAAGCGAAATCTAAATTTTCGTTGGAAGTGGGAATCGTGAGATGCACCGCACCTGCAATGAGCGACAATTGGCGCGGGAGTATTTGGTGTGGCGTAATTATTCACGAAAATCCCGAATTTCTGGTAGATTAAATTCGGGGATTTCCCGTAAATATTTACGCGTGGCTTCAGTCTGGGCGACGGGTCATTAAGAAGCAAGCATCGCAGCACGGCTCCTTGACGCTTCCAGGCATTGAATGCCATTCACAGCGCCAATGCTGCCGGCTCACTGAACAGCACACCAGCCTCTGCAGCAATGACGGGCCTTCCGTCGAGCATAAAAGTCTTTCCTTCGTTCCCCGACACGGCGTTCTTTTCGGGCGAGGACTTCATTTGCACCTTGACCTTCAAAAATGTCGCGGAGCCTTCGCCTACCTCGTCGGAAACCTCGCTTAGTGCTGGACTCGAAGTGAACAATGCTGATGGGAACAACAGGAGTAAATTTGCTGGCGTGGAATGGATGGCGGATGCAGGACGGTCGGCTTCGGAGGGAGTTGGGACCACCCCTGGCGCAAGGATATTGTCTGCGCATACTCGGTCCTTCTCTACTGTTGGTCAAGGCGGTGTGGACAGAGCGAGGCCGAATAATGTTCAGAGAAATCATATGCGGTCGCAATCCATGGCTGTCTCGACGGTTTTCACGGAGTCGCAGCATACAAGAAAATCACCTGCAAAAAAGGAGCGGAAGGTCGAGGGTACTCTCCTGATCTTGGCTCAGCTAACTTCAAGCAACTACGAATGGAATACCCAAACTATCAATCGACACAAACACGAAATCTGGAGCCACAATCTCGTCACCTGCCGCACTTGACACGACGTCTCCTTCACCTTTGGCACAAATTAGCAAACTAGACCTACATTCTACCATTGAAGACGATGCATCGTCCGAAGCGAGTAGTATTGGGCCGTCTAACCCCCCAAGACAATCACATGCAAGTATATTTAACAGTTTCTCCCCGCGACCAAGTCTGGATATAAGAGAGCCAGAACCAGATCTCCAGCCGCGTCGACTCAGCAACCGTCGGCTACCTCGATCGCCGCTTGGACGTACCTCACAGGACATGGCACCACAGACGGAAACTCTCATGATGGGCTATGCGCAGATCACAGGCGGATTTATGATTGATGAGGCGTTGATACATGCAAGCGAATTTGACGAGATTAAGAGCAGAGCGGTGGTAGGTGGAAAATCTGGGGGTGGCGTCGTGGGCGTCGACTCTCGAAGAGGAGCTTCGTGGACAGGACTTGGGTCTCTAGGAGGATTAAGTCTTGGATCTTTATTCGGAGGTGCTCAGCAAAGTTCATTGGCCGAAATGCGTGACAGAGCGGGTTCGAAGACGATACCAATATTGTCCACTCCTCCATCGATCCTGTTTGTCGATCTTCGGCTGTCACCTGGAGAATCTAGGTCATTCTCTTATACGTTTCGATTGCCCAAGAACCTTCCTCCTTCACACCGAGGTAGAGCGCTACGAATATCATATTCCCTGGTTGTGACGACACAGCGACCAGGTCAGTCCCAGCAGATTTCTACGGCAGAAATCCCATTTCGAATATTCTCAAACCTAGATGGTATCCTCGCATTATACCGTATCTCACATTAGAATACTGCCAACAACCTACTTACGATCTTAAATCACCTATTATTCTCCTCCGCGATCAAGCCAAAACTCGCTCTCTAAAGGAAGGCGAAGATCCCTCTCCACTACAAACAGCTCCGCGCCCCCGAACCGGTCGCCGGCTAAGCACCTATTCCGATAAACCAATTGAATCGTCGCAGGAAGAATTTATGGAATTTGTAGACAATCTCCTCGGTTCGTTGGGAAAAGTGGCTATGAGCACGGCAGAGCCATACGCCAGACTAACTGTGCCGAGAAGTCCCTCTCCTACGCCTACCAGGGAACGAATGAGACGGTTATCGTGTCGTGAGGCCATCGATTTTGTCATGCAACGGGGGCATGGGCCGGGTTCCGGTGCGAAAGGCAAGATTGGTGTATTTGAGATCGGGAAGAATGGTGTTACAGTCGCGAAGTTAACGTTGCCTCGAACAACGTACCGGCTGGGGGACGTTATCGAAGGGATCATTGACCTTGAAGAGGGTCCTATACATTGTTATCAGGTATTGTGCCACCGCATTCTCTCCCTGACCGGGTAGATAAGATCGGCTCTCGAATCGGCGGAGGATATTGATCCCTCTGTCAGTGTTCGCTCTCAGAGTTCCGTATACCGAGCAACGAGACGAGTACATGGTACCAAATCAGAATTCACCGCATTCGCCCGACGCGTCTCATTTGCCTTTGAAATCCCCACCGGCGCAGCCCCCTCCTTCCGGACCTCCTCAGGTACGTACCCCCAATTCCACTCCCAACTGACAATAGTCCAACATCACTGGTCCCTGCGATTAGAATTCATGACATCCTTAACCCCAGAACCAAACCCAGACGAATCCACCCCGCCTATCCCTCCCCCTCCACCTAAACTACTGGAACTGGCAGAAAGACACGAAAGAGGGGATACGTACGTGGCGACGGATATACTATATTGCGAATCGTTTGATTGCCATGTTTCGATTACGGTGTTGCCTACAAATCAAGAGATACCTGAGGATCGCGTTGGTTTGGCGGGATTCGTGGTTTAATAAAGTCAAAATGTATGAACAGTAGATTGCATATGTAATTGAGCATAGCGGGAAAGAAATAAACCTGGTGTGCGTGAGATCTGTGGGGTTTGACTGTGTGCTCTGCATCTGACATTGACTTGTCATCCATCTGACCCGACCATCCAAACCTAACGCGTCTGCTAGTGCGAGTCTCTCTGTCCTATTTTCGAATACAACATTAGATTGAAACACGGCTGCAAATACAGATATGGTTATCCCAAATTTAATAGATATATCATAACTACAAAGTTCTTAATTAATATGCATCTTACAAGTTTGATTCACATCCACATCCCTTGCTCACATTCTCAGCCGGCTTTGCATACACACTCCCCTTATCCCTTCCATCGACCTCATGGCCCGGGAAACTACAGTTGCTAGGCCTAATATCCAAGCCAGGGTTCTTCATAAAGAAGTTGCTTGGTCTGAAAATCAAACTGACACCCTCCGTCGGCATCAATGGGAAATCTTCCGCCCGAGGGAAATGCGTCAACCCGAACGTGTGCCATAAAACAACGTCGGTGTTCTCGATATTCTTGGAGGAATGATCTTCGATCCATTGCGGTAATCCCATGGATGGCTCTCCCGAGGTTTGTGGCACGTATTTTCCTGCCGGGTATAATTGGTCTTCCGTGTAGGGTGTGACGTGGACTGCATGGCGAGCGAAACCACCTCGTTTCCAGACTAGGCCGCCTGGTTTGGGCATGAGTCTAGGGACTTCTCGGCTGACTAGTTTGTATCCTACTGGAGTTCCAGTGGAAGGATGTAGTCTATCATAAGTCAAGTTAAAGAGATGGGTGTACTTGTTGGGGTTGATGATTCCCCATGAACGGCTGGTATCGGAGTTGTAATCCGAGATACTTTCCTCGGGAGTCTTGTAGACCGTGTTCTTGGAGTAGAATGCATTTCCGTATTTGTTCTCTTCTGACCCGACGGGCGCATCGCTTTGCATTGCGTCGCATTGGACGATGGAGTTGTTGTTGCCATCCAATTGCGGATCAACTCGGACACAGAAAAGATGTTGGTGGTTGTGCGCAATGACTCCAGGGTGGACCTGGGTGCCCCAGCCGCGGGTGGGCTCGCCAGGGTTCAGAACGTATGTGTTCAAGATACCAGTAAGTTTCAACTCCAATTGAATGTTTCCATCGGTGTGGAATGACCAGTAACTTCGGTTAGAAAAGGGTCTCACAACGAAGATACATGAGATAATCGTAGTTGGCAGCAGTAAAAGTCTGGCTGATGACCAATTTGCGCGCTCGGGTGACCATGCAGTGGTTAGTTCTATAGTCGGTATGTTTGTGCAAAACACCGGAATCTTCCTCATGGATGCAGATGGCGTTCTTGATCTCATATGGATCCCCCGTGCGCAAGTTGAAGCTGGCGTCAAGATAACTGATTGCGCCCTTGCAATCACATCCAAGCGCAAGCGAGTTGGCCATGAATCCTGCACCATACTCACCGAGATCGAAAGCGTGCTTTCTGGTATGCGGGAAATCAGGACATCCGTAAGGGACGACCATCTCTGCGATCGACATACGCCAGAATATTGGGCGCACGTTGCCATGATCGTTATATGTGATATTGCTCAATACAATACCTTCACGGTAGTTGAAGCCAATGTGGAACTTTTGTTGTCAGATATGACAAAGGAAATGGAAGTACCTTGAAGTTTTGCCATTCAATCTCACGGCCACGGAGCTTGAAGCTGACACCCTCGGGTTGCACGACCTCAAGAGGCTTGAGATCTTTTCTCATGGAACCGTATTCCTCGGCAATGAAACCAGGGAGATATTGGTTGATTTTGCTCTTGGGAATGGGGCGACGAACTTTAGGGATATCGATAGAGATGACTTTGCCGTTCTCGGTGTCGACAATGGGACAAAAGTCGAAGGGAAGAGAGTACTGATTGTCCGCAAGCGATGGTCGGTAATACATCAATGCTTGTTGAAGGCGGATTTTTTGTCCCCTGTGATTAGCCCAAGTAGAGTGTTGGTGTACCATCGCTCATCGTATCCAATGGTCCAGGGGTCGCAATAGACGCTGCTCATATCGGTGACTCCAGAGATCCTGCATTGCTCAATGACCCCGGGGTCTTTCCTAATGATCTCCTCTGTGGAGTTCAAGTCCTCGAGGGTGATAGTCGGCTGCACTCCGCTGACATCCTTCCAATCCTCGACCTTGGCCTTGTTGCCATCGATCGCAACGATAACTTCGCTGATTTGTCCTGTGCCAAGACCGATGACAATCGCCTCGGCCTTCCGAGGAGGCTTTGGCCCGCGCGAGAACAAATGTTTCTGCAATTGCTCCTTGGGCGGCTCAAGCAATGTTATAGTATTGTACGTGACCTTCTTCTCGCCCGCATAAGCATTGACCGTTCGCGCGACGAGCGTGATCTCCGCTGGCGAAAGGGGATCGAGAGGGTGAGTCATGTTGTCTTTTCAAGAATCGAATCACCTGCAACGTAAACTGCGTAGCAGATAAAATCGGTTGCAGAACCAGAAGACGGGGACTTATATGCGCGGCGGTGGGTCCATGGGTCGGATCCCGTTATCATTGGAATCCGGAACATTTTTCCGAATCGGGGCGCGCCGTCACGTGAGGGATCTACGATAAGCAAGCCAACAAAAACGCCAGATATTAATCCGTAAGTTGCGCTTCATTTCCTCTTTGGGAAGTACCATGCGGTGCGCACTGTGTCCGGGTTGTGAGGGACGGTGCGGACTGGGCCTCTGCTGCTTCATTTCCGTCTTCATATGGCGGCTGCTGGGCCCGCTCGAATGACGGACCGGCGGATGTGAGGCAGATGGGACCATCTTTCCCCCGCATTTTCATCTCTCCAGAATAATCCGTCGAGGACCAGTGCGTAGAGAGTTTAATTCAAAGGCGGAACAATTTATGCGACGGTGAATTTATATAATAACGGATCTGGGGAACCGCTCGTCCGAGACGGCTATCGACGTTGCGACGATGGGCAGTTTCATTTGTGTCACAGATGAAGTATCGCAAAGGCTCCGACCAGCCCTTCGCACTTGATCAGCGGTGTGGATTAGGTTATCGATATTACCTTTAAAACCGCTTATCTGGGTTTCCGAGGACCATACAGCGTCAGACAGCGTGAGATAGTCTGAGACCCATGGAGTAGACATGTCCTCGGATGGGTTAGGAATCTCCGGACGATCACGGGCAGAAATAACTCAGGACAGGAACTGGACAGGGCCATTTAATTATCCGCGGGAAAGGAAGTTTGAGAACCATGCGATATGAGCTCCTATCAAA
>Ga0302326_10018450_pt1 | contig 14474 bp, 15 predicted proteins | sample Palsa_T0_3_FD_202264 | JGI IMG/M metagenome (GOLD analysis project Ga0302326, IMG submission 202264) | Peat permafrost microbial communities from Stordalen Mire near Abisko, Sweden - Palsa_T0_3 | ecosystem: Environmental > Terrestrial > Soil > Palsa > Peat permafrost | place: Sweden: Abisko... | reverse complement strand
ATGCGACAGTGGCATGGATGGACCGGGAGAAAAAAAGCTACAAAGCAATTCCCATCAATCAGCAAGTGGAAGTGCTATCAATGATGGGCGACGTGGCGATGTTCGAAGGCAAGCCGGCAGTGCATACGCATCTGGTGGTTGGTTTAGACGACGCATCGGCAAAGGGTGGCCATCTAATCGAAGCACATGTTTATCCAACTCTCGAAGTGATGGTCACAGTAGATCCCGTCTCGATGCAGAAGCGCTTCGATCCGGAAACTGGCTTGGCACTCATCGCGCCCGAAGCGCGTTAAAAGCCATGATTTGGTGGACGGCGGGGGGATCGAACCCCCGACCTCTGCATTGCGAACGCAGCGCTCTCCCAGCTGAGCTAGCCGCCCACATTGATTGCGAACACCATTTTACTCCATCCGTGCTAATTGCTAATAGCGACGCCAAAGGCACGAATTACCAGAGCGCTTGACTTCTCCTTTTGTTCGCCTCATGATAGAGGCATGGCTCTCACCAAGCGGCAAAAGGAAGTCCTCGACTTCATCACGGACTTTGTCGAAGAAAACGGCTACAGCCCGAGCTACGAGGAGCTGGCGCACGGCCTGAAATTGGCTTCACTCGCAACCGTGCACAAGCACATTCAGGCGCTCGAATCGCGCAATTATCTCCGCCGGTTGTTCAATCAAAGCCGGTCGATCGAAGTCTCACCCAAGTACGTTCAGGAACGGCGTAAGGGCCGCGTCAGTGGCAGATCCGCGGAGATTCCCCTGGCCGGCAGAATCGCCGCAGGGTTGCCGGTTGAGGCCATACAAGGACAAGATACTTTGCAGTTCGCCGATTTCGCGGGCCGGGGCGATAACTTCGCGCTCCAGGTGAGCGGCGAATCGATGATTGACGATCACATCATGAACGGCGATTATGTTCTCGTTGAGCGGACCGAACAGGCGCAGGATGGCGAAATCGTCGTGGCGCTCATCGATGGGCGCGAAGCTACGCTCAAGCGCTTGTATCATGAGCCGGCCGGCCGCATACGGCTGCAGCCCGCCAATGCTTCCATGCAGCCCATCATCGTTGATGCGGAGTCTGTTCAGATCCAGGGCCGCGTCCTGGCCGTTTTGCGAAAGTACAAGTAACGCTTCTCTTCCCCTTACATTCACTTACATTTACGTTCGTTGCATGCGCGCTCGCGAGCCGAGACGAGCCGGGGCGCATGATAAACTGGAGCTACATGAGTGGCCCTATGAGCGGCGTGAAGCGCTTTTTGTTCTGGGACTATCCACGCGCCGGCTGGCAATACGACGTCATGGTGGGGCTTATCGTGGCCTTCGTGTTTTTCACACCTCGGGAGTGGTTTCGCGATCAGCCTCGTGCCAACAGTATCGTAATGCTCCCCGCCGAACACGGCGAGACAGTGTTCTGGATGGATGCAGAGCAACTTTCGAATACTCCGGAAGCTGCGCGCACAACCGAGGCCAGCGCTCTGTTGCAAGCGCGAACAGGCAAGAAATACCATGTGGTCCGTTTGGAACCGATTGTCGATTCGGAGCAAGAAATCAAAGGCTTCATGGCATTCACTACGCCGTAGCGGTCCATCGCTTTCTGGAATCTAACTATTGTGAAGACACCGCTGCGTCGTTTGCCCCTGTTTGTTTGGATGGTGTGTGTTGTTCTTACAGGATCCCTAGCTTCTCGCGCATCCGCGAAGGACAACTTGCAGGAAATTCTGAGCCGCATGGACAAGGCTGCGAGCGAGTTCAAATCCATGACCGCGCAGGTGACATATTTGACGCACGTGGAAGTGCTGGGGGACAACACTACCGAGACCGGCAGTGTGACCATGAAAAAGGTGCAGCCCGATGAAGTGCAGGGCAAGGTAGATTTCGTCACCCCTGATCGCAAGACTGTCACAATCGAGAAACGCCGGGTCCAAGTGTATCTCCCTAAGATTAATACGCTGCAAATATTCGACTTAGACAAGCACGGCGGGCAGCTCGACAAATTCTTCATGCTAGGGTTTGGGACATCTGGCACTGAACTTGCAGCCAGTTACAGCGTGACGCTCTCCGGGTCTGAAACGATAAACGGCCTAGCTGCTACCCGGCTGCAGCTAATACCGAAGGAAGGCGAAGCGAAGAGCTACGTTGAAAAATTGGAGTTGTGGGTCCCCAACCAAGGTGATCCCTATCCGCTGCGCGAGAAAATCTGGGAGCCATCGGGTGACTATCGCTTAGTGACATATAACGAGCTGCAGATTAATCCTTCGCTCAAGCCTGACGCTCTGCAATTGAATCCTCCGGCCGGCGTTAAGCGCGATCACCCGGGAAAATGACGTCACAGCCTCATACTCGCGACAGTGCTGGAAGACTTACCTTCCTGGATTGGGCGCGTGGCGCCGCCGTCGTGGTGATGCTGCAGGGGCACGTTTTTCACTCGTTTAATAGAACGGATTTGCGCCCCGATGGTCCGTTTATGCTCTCGCAGTTTTTCGGCGGCATCGGTCCGGCGATTTTTCTGGTCCTTACCGGCATCACGCTGGCGTTCTTGATGGATCGCCGTGAACGCGAAGGACTGCAGCCGGGGGCCCGCTGGAAGGCAGCGCTGCGGCGCTCCGGTTATCTATTCCTGTTGGCGTTCCTATTCCGCTTCCAGCTTTGGCTATTCGCGTTTGGCCAGAGTCCTTGGACCGACTTGCTCAAAGTCGACATTCTGAATTGCATGGGATTCGCGATCGCCCTGATGTCGGTGATGGCGGTCTTCACTACCGCGCAGCGTGTGCGTCTGTGCGCCGCATTAGGTATCGCTATTGCCGTGGCCGCCCCGCTAGTCTCGGCTATCGATTGGCGCTGGCTTCCGCCGGGCGTTTCCGCCTACTTCGTTCCCAGCTATCAATACTTCGCGTTCTTCCCTTGGGCTGCGTTTATCGCTTTTGGGCTTAGCATTGGAAGCGTTTTGCGCTTAGTACCAAACGAATACATAACCCGCGTCATGCAGTGGGGAAGTTTGCTCGGCTTTGGTTTGATCGCCGGCGGCGAATATTTTTCCAATATGCCTTACTCTGTCTATCCGAAGTCGGAATTTTGGCTGGATAGCCCGGGGCTCATCGTGATCAAGCTAGGCGTAGTGATGCTGGTTCTCGGCTTTGCGTATGTGTGGACTGCGTTTCCGCTGGGCGCAAATTGGAGCTGGGTACGTCAGCTCGGCACCACATCGCTACTTGTCTATTGGGTGCACATTGAATTGGTGTATGGACGCTGGTTCGGATGGCTGAAGGAATCGCTGACCAACGTTCAGTGCGGCATCGCCGCCGTTATCGTGATCCTTCTGATGATCGGGCTCTCCCTGCTCCGGACCCGTTGGAGCAGCGCTTGGGTAACCGTATCATCCTATTTTTCTTACCATCCTCCGCAGCGCGCCTCCGGCGATTAGCGGGCACTGGGCAATTAGCTCTGAGCCAGGAGCGCGCCCCAATGAAACCCTGCGCCAAACGCCGCAAAGCAGATTAGATCATCTACGTGATGCTCAGCATTCCGCCACCACTCCGCGGCGGCGATCAACATGGACGCCGACGACGTATTGCCGTAGGTCCGGATGTTGGAATAGAACCGTGCAGCCTCCACGTCCAGCGCCCGCGCGACGCGATCCATCAGGTTCTGATTCGCCTGGTGCATCAGAAACACCTTCACGGAACGGGCGGTCCGTCCGTTTTTGTTTAGCAACTCGCCGATTGCTCCCGGAATCTTTCGGGACGCCTGCAAAATGACCGATCGTCCGTTCATCGCCAGCGGCCCATCCAATTCCAGGCGTAGATCGTCAGCGAAAGCGCCATCGGAATGCAGCACCGAGTCGATGATGCTAACGGGACCGCCGGAGCCGATCAGACACGCCCCCGCGCCATCGCCGAATAGCGGAGCTATCCCGCGTTCCAGCGGCTCACGCGTTGCGATGGGCGACATTTTTTCCGACGCGATCACTAAAACATTGCCATGGACCGCGGAAAGGTGCGCCGCCATCGCCATTCCGAACAAACTGCCCGCGCTCGCGATCGGCAGGTCTATGGCGGGTATGGCGGCTGGGATTTCACCTGCGTTTAAAGAGTGCGCAATGGCCGATGCGGGCCCAGGAAAACGCCGTTCGGACGAACCCGAGGACACCAGAATCATTCCGACTTCGCTGGCTTTGAGTCCGGCGTGATCCAGGCACTCGCGGGCCGCGGCTACGCCCATGCTGGCGACCGATTCCTCGCCTTCCGCATAGCGCCGTTCCTCGATGCCTGAGACATCCAGGATCCAATCGGCCTCGCAATCCAGGCGCGAGGCAAGTTCGCCATTGGTTACAACACGCGAAGGCAAATAGGCTCCGAACGCCTGAATCGCCGCCACAGGCTACATCCTGCTCTCGATATAACTTTGGATTTTGGCGATGGATTCAAATTTGCGCGGACTCAAGTCCGAATCGGGAATTTTGATGCCGAACTCGCGCTCCAGTTCGCTCACCATGTCCGGAAGCGCGAACGAGTCCAAGAGTCCGGAATCGAACAGCGATTCTTCCGGATCGGGCGTAGCGGCTTGATTGGAAACCTTGCGCACGATCGCAATTATACGTTCTTGATTGTCCATCTTTATTGACCAGCTTTACTGGCTGTGAGTTCCTTCAGCGCGGATCGCCGTGAAGCGGCTGTATTGCTCCATCAACTCATCGAACAGTGTCCCGCCGATCATGCGATATCCAGCGCCGGTGAGATGGGTATAGTCGCCCTGGCCAAGGCCCGCCTGCACCCATTGACGCACGGAGCCCGGTCCGCCCATCGCGGCCCGCCAATCCCAAAACGCGCAACCGTTCTCGCGGGCTACTTGACGCTGGATTTCGATTACCTGATCCAGATGTGGAAACGCCGCCAGGCGACCCCCTTGGCGATGCTCGCAATCGGGCGGTCCCACCAGAAGAATGCTCGCGACTGGAAGCGTAGCGCGCAGCCGCTGGATGATCTCGGTCAGCACGGTGTGATAACCCTCGGGGGTCCAGCTGCGGCTCAGAGCTTCATTAGTGCCGTACGCGAGAACTACCAGAGCGGGATCGCGGCTCGCAAGTTCAGTATCCAGGATCGACGCGTTCCATTCGAGCATGAGATCGGCCTGCGCGCCATTGATGCCCAGGGTCTCGTAAGTCACTCCGGATTGATTCTGAGCCACCCAGCCGAACAGCCGCACAGGCGCGGTGCTTACGGTCCGAAGAGTGTATTGATGCAGTCCGGGCGTAGTCAAATACTGATACGTTCCAGGCGCGCTTTCACCATCGGTGTCGATAGTTGCTACGGGCGCGTCGTCCACGAAAAAGTCGACTTGTCCACCTCCAGGCTGGCGCAGGAAATGCAACTCCAGCTGCTGGCACTCGACGGTCAACGTCACCGTTTCACCCGCGGATTGCGCAGTCAGGCTGACCCCGCCCAGACCGTCGATTCCGTCACCTTTGCGAGTCACGATGCCGCCGGTGTACCAACCTCGCGAATTGCTGCCATGGCTATCGAATCGGCGATAGCCAAGAAAGGGATGTCCAGGCAGCGTATATCCGGGTCCACCGGCACCGAACTTCGCCTGAAACTCCTGGCGCAGTTGATTAGCCCAGTCGTCGGAGGCGGTGTGCGAATCGCCGTATTGCAGGATGTGAAGCGATCCAATGTCCGGAGGATGCGAAAGCTGCTCGAAAAACGGCACCAAGGCTCCCGCGCCTTCGAGAACGCCGGCAGACCGGGCGGTCCGCTCGCTAATTTCCCGCAAGGCAGCGCCTCGAACCACGGGGGAAACGTGCACCACCGGTACCCGAGCGCGTTTTTTGTGTGTCTTCTTGGCCGTCTTTTTTGCAGGGATGGCTGCCGCGGGAGCCGGAGCAACCCAAAGGAGCGCCGCGAAAACGACCAGCAGTCGCGTCACTGGTGTGCCCTCCGCTGCTCTCGTGCTTTGAATTGCCGAAACCCGGATTCGAGAGCCTGATCCAGTAGCACGCCCACCTTGCGCGCCCCCGCCGGCAGAGGATGCGTGAAATCGGCGCTCACCAGCCTGGGCTGGCTGTCATACCAGCGCGCCATGGTGCCTTCGCCCCCCATGGCTTGAAACGTGTTGAAGAACGCGCAATTCGTTTCCAACGCCATTCGACGCTGGATCTCCACCAGACGGGGCAGCGTGGGAACGGTAGTGATGCGGGAGTTGGAATCGCGCTGCCCGCGATCCATGGGACTCATGATCAGCACCGACGCCCCAGGAACGGCCGCCTTCACGCGCTCGATCACTTGCCGCAACTCGCCGGGATAGTAACGCTCGATGTAATCGGCATAAATACTTTCGTTGGTGCCGTAATTGATCACCACCAGATCCGGGTGCTGGTGCTGCAGCTCTTCGGTCCACTGGGGCTTATCGAAATAGCGCACCACAACTTGAACTTGGCCGCCATTCAACCCAAGACTATTGTAAATCACACCCGGCGCGTTTCTTTCGAAACTGACGCCGAAGAGCCGCACCGGGCCGCGCTCCACGGAGAGGTCAATGGTGCGGGCGCCGGCCGGCAAGGGAAAGGTTTGGAAGCCTGGTTCCTTGGCTGGCCCTTCCGTTTCCACCATGCCAAGCGTCTGCCCGGCTGCCTCCACTGTGAGCGCGCCACCACCAGGCTGGCGCAGATACTGAATTTCGATCTGAGCGTGATCTTCGGCCAGTACCAGCCGTGAAGAAGCGCCCGTATCGCCTTCAAAACTTACGCCCCCGAGTCCGTGGAGGCCATCCCGCGCGCGAGTTTGCGTAGCGGCCGCTATGCGCCAACCCTTACCTTGCACGTCGACCCCACGGTGGCCATACCAGGCCCAGGGTTTGGCGATCAAAACGAAGCCATGGCCGGCATCGCCGAAGTGTTGCTGCAGTAGCGAGCGCACGTCGGCAGTGATGGAATCGGCCGTCACCGGAGAATCGCCATAATGAAGCACCCGTGTGACTGCCCCCGGCGCTCCCACTTCGGTGCGCCACAAGGCGAGGTAGAACGCCCTCAGATCGTCGTGCGGGTCGATGAGATTGGGCTCTAGAATCGGGCGCCTTGATGCGGCCGTGGGGGATTTAAATGCGGGGATCGGAGTGGGCGGTTCCAGGGCGGGCATGTAACGCGGCCGGAAATCCAAAGCCTCATCTGGAGTGAACGGCCGCGCAAGTTTCGCAGCTTCGAGGAGCAAAATCATCGCCCCGAACGTAACAATCGCGAGAGAGGTTTTCTTAGGCCATAGCGGGGTCGGCATGCTTAAAATCGCGAGTAGATGAACGGCGCGGAGCTGGCGCCTCCCGCATAATGAATTGCGATTACAACCGCTGCGATGGCCGCCGCCTGCGCATAGTAAGGGGACTGGCAGTAGAGCCGGAGTCCGCCATCGTACCAGCTCTTCGGAACGAAATGGGCGGCGGCCGCAAAGACCGCCACCAGCACGAATGCCGGGGTTATATTCGCGAAGGATATAGTGCCGGAGGTGATTTGGTACAAGATATCGCGCGCGGTGCCCAGGCTGGATGCGCGAAAGAAGATCCAGCCGATCAGGACGAAGTGAAATGTGAGGAGCCCTCGGGCGAAGCAGGCCGCCTGAGCAGGCGATGGAGTCCGCTTACCTCGCAGCGCCAGCCACCCGCGATGCACCGCCAAGCCAACGCCGTGCCAGGCGCCCCAGACCAGAAACGTCCATCCGGCTCCGTGCCATAGTCCGCCCAGCATCATGGTGATTACGAGATTCAGATACGCGAAGACTTTCCAACGCGAGCGCAAGCCAGGCAGCGAGAAATACAGATAGTCGCGCAGCCACTTGGAGAAGGAAATGTGCCAGCGACGCCAAAAGTCGGAAATGTTTTGGGCAGCGTAGGGACGGTTGAAGTTGGGCGGAAGCGCGATGCCGAGCAGCAAGGCCGAGCCCAAAGCAATGTCAGTGTAGCCGGAGAAATCGTAGTAAAGCTGGAGCGCGTAGCCGTAGGCGCCCGCAAGCACTTCGGCTCCCGAGTAGAGTTTGGGCAAATCGAAGACGCGGTTTACCAGGCTTTCGGCCAAAAAGTCGGCGATCAGCAGCTTCTTGATCAGACCAAGGCCAATCAGAAAGAGCGCTTTTCCTCCATTGTCCGCGCTCAGGGTCTCGCGCTTGGACCACTGCGGCCACAGGGTTGAGAGGCGCGTGATCGGTCCCGCGATGGTGGTCGGGAAGAAACTCGCGGACGCGAGATACGCCAAATAGCTTTCGGCAGGCTTCGCGTCGCGGCGATAGATGTCGATGGTATAAGTGAGCGATTGGAAACCGTAAAAGGACAGCGCGAGAGGCAGCACCCACGGCAGCACCGGTAGGTATTTCACTGAGGCAATCAGCCCGATGTTCAGCACGATGCTAAGTGTGACCAGTAAACGCCGAAGCCCAGGTTTGGTGGAAGCGTGGAGCGCTTGGCCAATGAAAAAATCGCAAGTGGACGCCAGGGGGATGATGGCAAGGTAAGCCAGATCCCAACGCGCATAGAAGAAGTAATTAGCGAACAAGACTACTGCCAGCGCGCCCAGCCGGTACCGCGCGGCCAGCCAATAAGCGAAGAAAATGGCGGCGAGGAAGCTGAAATAAGCCGCGGTGGTCAACAACATGGAGGAACGCCATAAGTATAACGGAGGAGCAGCTAAGGGGATTAAAAGCCTGCCGGGATGTAATGGTCCGGGCTGCCGCGCATCCAATCCAAGAGGAACTTGTTTCGTGAGACTTGCCAAATCGATAGTACTTTTGTTTACAGTTGCTTTCCTTGTTCTTACCATTGCAGGCGCCAAAGAGAGCGCCGAGGGGTTTGCAGGTAAATGGGTTCTGGACAAACACAGCCCTCGGCCGGGCGATGCGCCCAACAATCTTGAGACAAAAATCCGGCAGGACAATTCCGGGTTCATCATTGAATCAACCTTTCAGGAGCCCAAGAACGGCATCGTTCCGTTGCTGTATCTCGGTTTAATGGCCGAGAAGATCCGCCTGAACAGCGACGGACAGGAGGAACAAAGTCAGATTGGCCCGTTCACCACCGTATTTAAGGCCAAAGTGGACGGCAACAAGCTCACAACCGATTGGACCGCTCAAATCAAAGACGACCAGGTCCAAGGGCATTGGATTCACACATTGTCCGAGGATGGAAAGCATATGACGCTCGAGATCCAGGAAAGCTCCACACACACTCAGCACGCCGAGACCACGCTGTACTTCGTGCGCAAGTAGGCCAGCCTGAGGAAACGTGCGCTAGCATGTGAGGAATGAAGCGCTGCACGGTCGCATGTCTTGCGATTCTTCTTTCCAGCCCGGCCACTCCCGCCGGGAAATTTCCACTCACTATCGACAGCATCATGAGGGGCCGCCAGCTGTATGGCTACGAGCCTTCGGAAATTCGCTGGTCCGGAGACGGACAAAGGATATATTTTCAATGGAAGCAGGCTAGCGATCCCGTCATAAAGCCCGAGGACACTTACGTCGCGGAGCGGGATGGATCTGGATTGCGGAAGTTGTCAGAGAGCGAGGCCAAGTCGTCGCCGCCAGCATCCGGTAGTGGGACGCGAGACAAGCAGCGAATCGTCTACGCGCGCGATGGCGACATCTTCCTTTACGACGCATCCTCGGGAAGCACGCGGCAATTAACCAACACCAGCGACTCGGAGACCGACCCACATTTCACGCGCGATGAAAAACGCGTCGCGTTCACCCGTGCGAATAATCTTTATGCGATAGCGCTGGATACCGGCTCCATCGAGGAACTGACGGACGTTCGCGCCGCCGGAAGTCTCCCTCCCGCGGAGGAAGACAAAGGCACGGCAAGCCAGCAAGCACTCAAGAAAGAAGAGAAGGATCTTTTTGATGCGATTCGCCAACGCGCGCAGGAACGCGAAGAAACGGAGGCCAAGCGAAAGCGTGAACATCCGCGAAAACCGTTTACTCTGCAGACGGGACAAACGGTATCTGCGTTGCGGCTCACTCCGGACGGCAAATACGTCGTCGCAAGCATCCGCGAACCGGCCACTGGCGCCAAGCGCACTGTCGTACCCAACTTCGTTACGGAATCGGGCTACACCGACGACATTACTTCGTACGAAAAGGTCGGCGACAAGCGGAGCTTAGTTCGGCTCGCGATCCTGAGCGTGGACACCGGCGAAGTGAAGTGGGTGGATCACGGGCAGAAGTCGGAGGCGGCGGACCGCGAGGTGCAGCTCTCACAGCCGGTATGGTCAGACGACGGAACGAAGGCAGTGCTGAATGCGCGGGCGGTCGACAACAAAGACCGCTGGATTCTGGCCGTCGATGAAGACACGGGGAAAACGCGCGTGGTGACGCACGACCATGACGACGCCTGGTTGGATGGTCCGGGTGCGCGGACGCTGGGCTGGATGAAGAACGATCAAGACATCTACTTTCAATCCGAACGCACGGGATTTTCGCACCTCTTCACCGTTGCGTTCTCCGGCGGAGACGCGAAGGCGCTGACCTCTGGCGCTTGGGAGGTGGATAGCGCGGTTTTATCGCGTGATAAGAGCCGCTTCTTTTTGGTGACGGATGAGGCCGATCCGGGGCAGCAAAATGTTTATGAAATGAGCGCGGAGGGAGGCACGCGGACAAAGTTGACCACGCTTGCCGGTGGCCACTCTTTTGTGCCGTCGCCGGACGGCGGTTGGTTCGCCGACGTGTTTTCCTACACGAACAAGCCGCCCGAGCTGTATGTGCAGGAAACGCGCGCAGATGCCGCGGCAAAGAAGCTCACATCGTCGCCGTTGCCGGAATTTTGGGAATATCCATGGCTGGATACGCCCATCGTGGCATTCGCCGCGCGCGATGGAGCAACAGTACGGGCGCATGTTTATAAGCCGTCGAATTACCGTAAGGGCGGTCCGGCGGTGTTATTTGTGCATGGCGCCGGCTATCTCCAGAACGTGGATCGAAAATGGTCGTACTACGCCCACGAATACATGTTCCATCACCTCTTGATGGAGCGCGGCTATCTCGTCGCCGACGTGGATTATCGCGGATCCGCCGGTTACGGGCGCGACTGGCGCACGGCCATCTATCGGCACATGGGCGGCAAGGACCTGGACGACAACATCGACGCCGCGCGTTGGCTGGTGTCGCAATATGGGGCCGATCCGAAACGTCTCGGCATCTATGGCGGCAGCTATGGGGGGTTCATCACGCTGATGGCGATGTTCACCCAGCCGGATGTGTTCGCGGCGGGCGCTGCGCTGCGGCCAGTCACCAACTGGGCCAACTACAACGACGAATATACGTCCGACATCCTGAATCTTCCGCAAACGGACGCCGAGGCATACAAGCGATCGTCGCCAATCTACTTCGCGCAGGGACTGAAAGGCGCTTTACTGATCTGCCACGGTATGGCGGACACGAATGTCCACTTTCAGGACACCGCGGAGCTAGTGCAAAAGCTGATCGAGCTGCGCAAGGAAAATTGGGAGGTAGCCATGTATCCCGTGGAAAACCATGGATTCGTCGAGCCGTCGAGCTGGGCGGACGAATACAAACGTATTCTCGACCTCTTCGAAAAGAACCTGAAGTCGCGCTAAGTTTGGTATAGTTACCGGAAATGAGCCGCACACTCACCACGCGAATTTCAATCGGGGCGCTATTTCTAGCGCTGGCCTGGATTGGCTACACACAAAGCCCGGCGCCCGCGAAACTTACGCTCAATAAAATAAAGGACGACCTATACGAGATCGAAGGCGATGGAGGCAACGTCGCCGTCTACATTACCGACGAGGGCGTTATTTTGATCGACGACAAATTCGACCAGGATCACCAAGGTATTGTGGACCAGGTAAAGGGCGTCACGAATCAACCGATCAAGTACATCATCAACACGCATTACCACTCGGATCACAGCGGCGGCAATACGAAGTTTCTTCCCACCGCCGAGATCATTTCCACCGCCAATGCTCGGACCAACATTCTGGAGCACAAGCAATCGAACGCCGCTCCCGGCATGAGCCCTGCGCGGATCACTTTCACCACCGAAACCGCCGTCTATTTGGGCGGCAAGGAAGTGCGGGCGTATTATTTCGGACGCGGCCACACCAATGGCGACGCCGTGATCTACTTCCCCGCTCTGCGCACGCTTCACACCGGCGATTTGATGGCGGGCGCCAGCCCGCTCATCGACTACAACGGCGGCGGCAGCATCGTGGAGTGGACCAAGACGCTGGATTCGGCGCTTAAGATGGATTTCGACACCGTGATTCCGGGCCACGGCGCGGTGACGAACAAAGCGGGCCTACAAACCTATCGCGATAACGTGGAGAAGATGCGCGGTCGAGTGAGCGGGCTGGTGCACCAGGGCAAGAGCCAGGATGAGATCGCGAAGTTCATGACCGACGAGTATAAATGGGCGCCGGGCAGCCTGCAGCAGCAATGGAGCGTGCCTGGAATGATCGCGGAGCTGAAGTAGTTATCGGAGAAAGCCCCGGAAGAATTTGATAAACGTCGCGGCGGCCATCGAAAGCCCAACGAGGATAACGATGCGCCGAACGGCAGGTCCACCGATGCGGCGAGCGATCAACGCGCCGCCGTAACCTCCGATAATGGCTCCAATCACCATCACCACAAACTCGGGCCAATACACCATGCCCGCCCAGATGAAATAGAGCGCCGCCACGCCGTTGACGCTCGCGCCTAACAGCGCCTTCAATGCGTTCATCCGATGGATGTCGGTGAAACCAAGCACGCTGAGCGCTGCCAACATCAATATTCCGATGCCCGCGCCGAAGTAGCCGCCGTAAAGAGCGACGAAAAATTGGAACGTCATTGCGCCGATGAACCATTTGGTGGATTTATGCGCTTCGGGGTTTGAGATCTTCAGCCTTCTTTGAATCGGCTCCTGCACCATGAATAGGAGAGTGGCGAAGAGAATCAGAAATGGCACCAGCGCATCGAATACAGCCGGCGGCGTGTAATTGAGCAGCAATGCACCGAGAATGCCCCCTGCGACACTCGGGTAGACTAGCACCAGCATCCGAGGGCTGGACGTACGCATCTCCCGGCGATAACCCCAGATGGTTCCTACGGTGCCCGGCCAGATGGCTACAGTGCTGGTGGCGTTCGCATTAATTGAGGGCAGGCCGAGCCAGATTAAAGTTGGAAACGTGAGCAAAGTACCGCCACCGGCTACTGAATTGATAGCCCCGGCGACGAAGGCAGATCCGAATGCGACGAGTGCCTGCCAGCCACCGATGTTTAGAAATATCATAAGGAGAACATGCGTCAGAAATTCAGCCTAACATCCGAGGAAGCGCACGCCATAGTAACCGCCGCAAAACTGGAAGCGATCCGGAATAACTGGAAGGTCAGCATCGCGGTAGTAGATGAAGGCGGTTATCTGCTGCATCTCGAGCGAATGGACGGAGCCACGCTGCCAAGCCCTGAAATCGCGGCGCTGAAGGCGCGGACTGCCGCGCTTTCCCGCGTTCCGACCAAGTTCCTCGAGGATGTGACGAAAGAACGAACGGCGACGTTAATGTTTCCAGGCCGGTTGCCGGTGCAAGGCGGCCTTCCAATTTTGTACGAAGGCGAATGCGTGGGCGCAATCGGTGTTTCGGGCGTTAAGTCGCCAGAAGACGAGCAGATTGCAAACGCGGGTCTGGCGGCGCTGGCGAAAGCCTAGTCCACTCCCTCACGGTCGCGGTTCATTTTTTAAACTGTTGGAGCAGCGGAATATCCTTGACCGGTTTCGCTTTGGCCATGGTTTGCAAATACGCGTGAATGTCCGTCAGTTCCTGATCGGAAATTACTTTATCGGTGTATGCGGGCATCTGGCCGGCAGGAGCGCGGACGTAGTGGATCAGCCCTTGCGCGTTCAGACCGATGGCCGCGATGCGCGCACCATCTCTGCCGCCTTGTCCGGCGTAGCCGTGGCATTGATAGCAGCCGTCTTTCAAAAATAGCTTCTTGCCGTTGGCCGCGTCTCCAGCTGGAGCTTGCGCAAGCAGCGTGGCGCTCAAGAACACCGCAGCGGAAATGAGTTTCTTCATCATTACCTCGGCTGCGTGACCACGTCGAGCATGGCCGGTTCGCCCTTCTTCACCACTTCAATTGCTCGCTTGATGGCCGGCCCAAGATCGTTGGGACTGTCGATCGGCCCTTCGCTATACATGCCGTAAGCCTTGGCCATCATCGCGTAGTCGATATTCGGATCGCTGATCGCGGTTCCAATCCAGGCCCTGTCCACACCGCGCCGCGCACGGGCGGCCATGTCTTCCACATACATCAATTCCTGATGGTACGCGCGATTGTTGTGCATGATGTTCAGCATCGGAATGCGATGATGCGCGGCCGTCCAAAGAACTCCGGGGGCATAATTCAAGTCGCCATCGCACTGGATGTTTACGCTAATGCGGCCGTGTTTCTTGTTGGCGAGCGCCGCGCCGACAGCTGCCGGGGCACCGTAACCGACGCCGTACGCTCCATGGCC
>Ga0302326_10018448_pt1 | contig 14475 bp, 15 predicted proteins | sample Palsa_T0_3_FD_202264 | JGI IMG/M metagenome (GOLD analysis project Ga0302326, IMG submission 202264) | Peat permafrost microbial communities from Stordalen Mire near Abisko, Sweden - Palsa_T0_3 | ecosystem: Environmental > Terrestrial > Soil > Palsa > Peat permafrost | place: Sweden: Abisko... | reverse complement strand
CTGGCCCCCGCCCGCCCGATCCCCGCCGGGTCGATGACGAACTGCTCGGCGAAGTCGATGCAGGGTCCGGACGCGGCCCGTGACGACCCGTCGCCCACCCCGAGTACGTCCGCCGTGCGCAGCCGGCACGCCTCCAGGACCGACGGTCCCGGCGACTCGGTCTCCCACACGCGGGCGGCGAAGGACTGGTAGGCCGTGAACAGGTTCGCCCGCAGCCCGAAGGTCTCGGCAAAGGTGGAGCCCCCGACCCAAGCCTCCGGCACATTAGGGGTGGCCATCCCGCCTTTCTAGCGCCAGCGCCTCGAACGGGGCGAGGGACGCGGGGTCGGCGAGGGCGTCGATGCTGGCGGCCGTGCCGGCCGGCAGCCCGGAAAGGATGCGCTTCACCGGGATCTCGAGCTTCTTGCCGGAGAGCGTGCGGGGGATGGCCGCCACTCCGATGATCTCGTCGGGAACGTGGCGTGGGGACAGCGCGGCCCGGAGGGCACCGGCGACCTTCTCCCGCAGCGGCTCGTCGACAGCCGCGCCGTCGGCGAGGACCACGAACAGCAGCAGCTCGTCCCCGTCCTCGAGGTGGACCACCAGGCTGTCCTCCACCTCGGGCATGGCGTCGACCACGGCGTAGAAGTCACTCGTCCCGAGGCGCACGCCGCCCCGGTTGAGCGTCGAGTCGGAGCGCCCGGTGATGATGCAGCTCCCGCGGTCGGTGATGGTGATCCAGTCACCGTGGTCCCAGACCCTGTCCCAGCGGGAGAAGTAGGCATCCCGGTAGCGCGAGCCGTCGGTGTCACCCCAGAACGCCACGGGCATCGACGGCATCGGCGCGGTGATGACCAGGGTGCCGACCGACCCGATCACCGGATGGCCGGCGTCGTCGAACGCCTCCACCTTGGCGCCCAGGCAACGGCAGGAGATCTCGCCGCTGACGACCGGGACAAGCGGTGATCCGCCCACGAACGCGGTACAGAGGTCGGTGCCCCCGCTCATCGAGCTGAGCCGGACGGCCGGGCCGGTCCAGTCGTGCGCCCAGGCGAACCCGTCGGCCGGCAGGGGCGCGCCCGTCGAGCCGATCTCGCGCAGCGCCGGCCACGACTGGGGGGAGAGCCCGGCCTTGCGGCAGGCCAGGATGAAGGGGGCGCTGGTCCCGAAGTGGGTCACGCCGAGCGACGCTCCCAGCCGCCACAGCCACCCGAGGTCGGGGTAGCCCGGGTCGCCGTCGACGCAGACGATGGTGGCGCCGACGAGAAGCCCGGAGACCAGGTAGTTCCACATCATCCAGCCCGTGGTCGAGAACCAGAAGAACACGTCACCGGGGCCCATGTCGTGGTGCAGGGCGAGCATCTTCTGGTGCTCGAGGACGATCCCGCCGTGCCCGTGCACGATGGGCTTGGGGAGGCCGGTGGTCCCGGACGAGTAGAGGATGTAGAGCGGATGGTCGAACGGGACCGCCTCGAACCCGGGCTCCGCCGGGGCGCCGCACAGCTCGTCCCAGGTGATGGCGTCCTCGATGCCGGCGCCGAGGTAGGGGACGGACACGGTGGCCGCCAGAGTGGGGAGGGCGGCGCGGATCTCGGCCACCTCGGCCAGGCGCGAGATGTCCCGGCCCCGGTGGCGGTAGCCATCGACGGCGAGCAGCACGGTGGGTCGGATCTGGGCGAAGCGGTCGATGACGCCCCGGGGGCCGAACTCGGGCGGGCACGAGGACCAGATGGCCCCGAGGCTGGCGGTGGCAAGGAAGCCGACGACCGCCTCGGCGATGTTGGGCAGGTAGGCGACGACCCGGTCGCCGGCCGTGACGCCGAGGCCGCGCAGGCCGGCCCGGACGCGTGCCACCTGCTCCCCCACCTCGGCGGCCGTGAGCATCACTGTCTCGCGTGTCGCCGACAACGAGATGACTTCGCCGCTCCCGCACGCGTGCTCGGCGTAGTTGAGCGTGCCGCGCGGGAACCATCGGGCGGAGGGCATGACCGGCGACTCGAGCACGGCCGTCGGGGGATCGTGCCAGCGGACCCCGAGCGCGGATGCCGCCGCACCCCAGAAGCCGGCCAGGTCGGTTACGGACCAGTCCCACGCCTCGCGGTAGTCGAGCGGCCGGCCCAACTCGGTAAGCCATGCCCCGAGCCGGGTGCGCGCCGGGTCGGCGGGAGTCCAGAGGACGGGAGGGAAGCCGGTCACGTTCCCCGAAGGTAGCGAGGGCGGGATACCGTGCGCCGATGCGCATCGGGCTGAGTGGGGGAGCGGCAACCGTCGACCGCATGATCGAGCAGGCGGTCGAAGCGGAGGACGACGGGTTCGCGAGCCTGTGGTACGCCAGTGCCATCGGCGGTGACCCCCTCGTCGCCATGGCCCTCGCCGGGCGGGCGACGACGACCATCGAGCTCGGGACCTCGGTGCTGCAGACCTACACCTGCCACCCCGTGCTCCAGGCCAACCGGGTCGCGTCGGTCGTGGCGGCCATGGGGCGGCCCGGGTTCACGCTCGGCATCGGCCCGTCGCACAAGCCCCTCATCGACGGCGTGTACGGGCTGTCGTACGACCACCCGGGCCGCCACACCGAGGAGTACGTGCGCGTCCTGGCCGCGCTGCTCGGTGGGAAGGAGGCGTCCTTCGACGGCGAAGACTTCCGCGTGCACAGCATGGGGCGGGCCACGGCGCCCGAGCACCCTGTGCCGCTGCTCGTCTCCGCCCTCGGCCCGCGCCTGCTGCGGGTGGCCCGTGACCTCGCCGACGGCACCATCACGTGGATGGCCAACGCTCACGCCATCGAGTCTCACGTGGTCCCCCGGCTCGGCGAGACGAGCCGGATCGTCGCCGGCTTGCCCGTGTGCGTGCACGACGATGTCGACGCGGCGCGTGCCGAGGCCGCCCAGCAGTTCGCCATGTACGGCACCCTGCCCAACTACCAGCGGATCCTGATCATCGGCGGTGCCGACGGCCCGGCCGACGCGGCCATCATCGGAGACGAGGCGAGTGTCAGCGCCCAGATCGAGGCGCTGTTCGCGGCGGGTGCGACCGATGTGTGGGCCGCCATCTTCCCCGCCGGCACGGACAAGCGAGGGTCACGGGAGCGGACGCGCGCCCTGCTGAAGGAGCTCGCTCACCAGAGCTGATCGACGTAGGTGTCGGTGCCGATGACGGTGGCGAAGAAGGGCGCCACCAAGCGGATGTCGGCCAACCCGGTCGCCTCGATCGCGTCGGTGTAGGCGCGGAGCCGGTCGAGGGTGTCGCGCACCTCCCCGCGGACGAAGAACAGCTGCACGGTGCGCTCGGGACCGCCGGCCTGGCTGCCGAGGTCCATGGGGACGTCCTTCTCGTCGTTCTCCCCGGCGGAGGGCGTCCATGTCGAGGCGATCTCGATCGAGGAGCCGTCGAGCAGCTTGGGTAACAGGTCACCGGCGAGGGTGGTGTGGAGGCCGGCAGCCGTCCCGGAGCGCGCATCCATCCACACGATGACCAGCCCGTCGTAGCGGGCGTCGAGGGCCAGGTCGATGGGGACCGGATCGGGGTCCCGGTAGGCGTCGGCCACGTGATCGAAGAGGACCGTGTGGATGTGGCGGCGCTCGGGGAACCCCCGGCCCTCGGCGTAGAGGTGGTTGACCTGGGGGCGGGCCCAGTCACCGAAGTGGTCGTTGTGGTGGCCCTGCTCGACCCAGTAGATGGCCACGTAGGACCCGGCGTCCCAGGGCTTGGCCACGGCCTCGCCGTGAGGCCAGCGCAGGTCCTTCAGCGGGCGGGGCGCCACCCAGCGGCTGCCGGCGAACAGCCACGGGCCGATCATGCAGCCGGCGTAGTAGTGGTCCCGTTCGTACCAGCGGTTGTAGGCCTTCTCGTACCCCTGGTGCGGGTCGACCATCGTCAGCAGCATGCTCCCGACCCGGACCGGGTAGTCGCCGATGCCGCCGGCCTCGAGCGGGTAGGTCACTTGCCGAAGGACCTGGCGATCTCCCCGAGGCTCATGATCACGCCGTCGGACTCGAAGTTGGCCACGTCGGCGCCGACGGCCTGGCCTTCGGGCGTGCCGAAACAGGCCATGAGGGCGTCGGTGCTCTCGAACACCAGGCCGGTCTGGATGTACCACGGCGGCTCGGAGCCGTCGAGGCCGGGTCCGTACTTGGTGACGTCGGCGCTGATGAGCCCGGGCATCTTCTCGGCCAGCGGCATGTGGGTCCCGAAGTAGTAGTCGTCGAACTTCTGGGGATCGGACGGCTTCTTGTAGGTAACGGTGAGCTTGATCACGCGTCGGAAGTTAGCGCTGCTGCGTCAGACGAGGAAGGCGAACATCGGCGAACCGGGCGGAATGGGTTCGATCGTCAGCGGCGAGGCCTCCATCCGCGCCCGCAGCGGAGCCAGGTCTTCCCGCCTGACCAACTCGATGCCGACGACCGCCGGGCCCGTCTCCCGGTTGTTTTTCTTGACGTATTCGAAGAGGGTGATGTCGTCGTCGGGGCCGAGGACCTCGTCGAGGAAGCGGCGCAAGGCGCCCGGCTCCTGCGGGAAGCGGACCAGGAAGTAGTGCTTCAGCCCCTCGTGGACGAGCGAGCGCTCGATGATCTCGCCGTAGCGGCTGACGTCGTTGTTGCCACCCGAGACGATGCAGACCACGGTCTCGTCGGGGCCCACGGCGACGGGGTCGCCGAGGGCGGCCACGGCGAGGGCGCCGGCGGGCTCGGCCACCAGGCCCTCGGACTGGTAGAGCTCGAGCATGGCGGTGCACACCTGGCCCTCGGGCACGGTGACGACCCGGGCGCCCCGCCGCTGGACCACGGCAAACGGGAGGTCCCCGACCCGCCGGACCGAGGCTCCGTCAACGAAGGTGTCGATGGCGTCGAGCGTGACCGGAGCGCCCGCCACGAGCGCCGCGGTCATCGACGCCGCCCCGGCCGGCTCGACGCCGACGACGCGCGTGAGCGGGGCGAGCGTCTCGGTGGCGATGAGCTGGCCGGCGAGCAGGCCACCGCCACCCGTGGGCACGACCAGGAGGTCGGGTGGCCGGCCGAGCTGATCGATGATCTCGACGGCGACGGTGGCCTGCCCGACGATCACGTCGGGATGATCGAAGGGCGGGACGACGACGGCGCCGATCTCGGCTGCGGCCGCCACCGCGCTGATCTGCGTCTCGTCGAAGCTGTCGCCGGCCATCACGATCGCGACGGCATCGCCGCCGATGGCGGCGATGCGGCCGATCTTCTGGCGCGAGGTGGTGTGGGGGAGGAAGACCCGGCCGCCGACGCCGAGGGCCCGGCAGGCGAACGCCACCCCCTGGGCGTGGTTGCCCGCGCTGGCGCACACGACGCCGCGGGCCCGGTCGGCCGGGGAGAGGGCGGCGATCATGTTGTAGGCGCCCCGGGCCTTGTAGGAGCGCACGACCTGGAGGTCCTCCCGCTTCAGCCACACGTCGGCGTGGAGGAGCGACGAGAGCCGGTCGTTGCGCTCCAGCGGTGTACGCGTGACCACCGGTGCCAGCCGGGCCACGGCCTCGTCGAGGGGGCTGCTCACAGGGCTTTTCGCACCCGGTCCACCAGCTCGGGCCGGCAGATCAGCAGGTCGGGCAGCCACGGGTTGGGGCGGTTGTAGACGAGGGGGCTGCCGTCGAGGCGGGAGCAGTGCAGACCGGCCGCCGTGGCGACGGCGACGGGCGCGGCGGAGTCCCATTCGTACTGGCCCCCGGCGTGGGCGTAGACGTCGGCGTCGCCGAGGACGACGGCCATGGCCTTCGCACCGGCCGAGCCCATGGGGACCAGCTCGGCGTCGAGCGCTTCCTGGAGGGCGGCGGTGATCGCCGGTGGGCGGGTACGGCTCACCACCAGGCGGATCCGTTCGGCCGGTGGTTGCAGGCGCGGCGGGTTGGCGGTCGAGAGGACAAGGCCCCGGGCGGGCAGGGCCACGGCGCCGGCAACGGGGGTGCCGTCGATGACCAGGGCCACGTGCACGGCCCAATCGGTCCGGGGCGGCTCGCCGAACTCGCGCGTGCCGTCGAGGGGGTCGACGATCCACACCCTCTCCGCTCCGAGTCGGGCCTGATCGTCGGCGCCCTCCTCGGAGAGCACGGCGTCGCCGGGGTGGGTCTCGTGGAGGCGGGCCATGAGCAGCTCGTGGGAGCGGCGATCGCCCTCGTCCTTGATCCGCTCGGGCGGCTCGAAGGCGTCGACGCCGGCTCGGATGGCGAGCAGCAGGCGGCCGGACTCCTCGGCGAGGGTCGCGGCGTCGGCGTGGTCCTGCGGCGTCGGGTCCGGCATCGCCGTCGACGCTAGTGGGCGCCCCACCACCCGTCGCGAGGCCGCGATACTGGAAGGCATGGCATCGCGGCACGCCGGTTCGGGGGACGGCTTCGTCACCGTCGCCGACGGCGGCGTGCGGTGGGGGCGGTTCGGCGCCGCCGGCATCCTCGCGCGCCACGTCGACGCCGCTGGGGTGGTCTGGCTGTTCCTGGCCCGCCGCTCGATGCTCTGCCACCGGGGAGGCACCTGGGCGATCCCGGGCGGCGCCCTCGACCACGGCGAGGAGCCGCTCGACGGCGCCCTCCGCGAGTTCGCCGAGGAGGTCTGCGCCCTCCCGAGCGGGTTCGAGGTCGCCGCTGTCCACGAGGACGACCACGGAGGCTGGTCGTACTGGACCATCGTCGTCGACGTGCCGGAACGGTTCGCCGTGCCGGCGGCCCTCGGGTGGGAGACCGACGACGCCCGGTGGGTCGCCGCCGACGAGGTCGCCGGGCTCCCGTTGTTCGACGCCTTCGAGGCCACCCTCTCCCGGCTCGGCCTCGCCGGCTAGCCAGCCCGCACCGCTAGGTTCGGTCGCGATGCCCGACACCATGCCCGCCTACCGGATCGTCGAGTGGGGCAAGCCCCCGCAGCTCGTGGAGACGGCCATCCCCCAACCCGGCCCCGGGCAGGTGCTCGTGAAGGTGGCAGGCAACGGCCTCTGCCACAGCGATGCCACCATGCGCCAGATCCCCGCGGAGATGGGCGAGGCCATCGGCTGGCGCGTGCCGTTCACCCTGGGCCACGAGATCGCCGGTTGGGTCGAACGGGTCGGTGACGGCGTGACGGCGCTGAACCCCGGCGACCCGGTGGCGCTCGTGTCCCCCGAGTCGGACGGCACCTGCGCCTTCTGCCTGCGGGGTCAGGACAGCGCCTGCCCCAACGGGCTCGCCGGCCGAGGCTACGGCCGCGACGGTGGCCTGGCGCCCTTCGTGCTCGTCCGCAGCACCCGGCACGTGATCCCGCTCAGGAGCCTCGACCCGATCGTCGCCGGCCCGCTCACCGACGCCGGCGCCACCTCCTACCACGCCGTGAAGCGCGTCCTCCACCGGTTGGAGCCGGGCTCCAGCGCCGTGGTGATCGGTGCCGGCGGGCTCGGCAGCTTCGCCGTGCAGCACCTGCGCGCCCTCAGCGCGGCGCGCGTCATTGCTGTCGATACCAACGAAGCCCGCCTGGCCTACGCCACCGAGCTCGGGGCCCACGAGGTGATCGCCGGCGTCGACGGCGGCACGGCCGGCGCCATCCGGGCCCTGACCGACGGCGAGGGCGCGGCCGCCGTCCTGGACTTCGTCGGCGTCGACGCCACCATCGAGGCCGGCATCGCCGCCACCCGGGCGTGCGGCGCCTACGCCTGCATCGGGTCGGCCGGCGGGACCTTCCGGCGCCCCTGGTACGGCGGCTTGCCCCGGGACGGCGAGGTGTTCAACTTCCAGGGCTCCAATGTGTCCGACGCGCGCGACGTCTTGGCCCTCGCCGATGCCGGCCTGATCCGCAGCGACGTCGACGTGTTCCCCCTGTCGCAGGTGGCGGAGGCCTACGCCGCCCTGGACGAGGGCCGCCTCCGGGGCCGGGCGGTGGTCACCCCGGACTAACCGGCACTAGCTGGTGCGGCGGGCACCGCGCACGAGCACCACGCCGAACAGGATCGCCACCGCGCCGATGACGGCCCAGACGGCTTCGCCGGACATGAACGAGCCGCCGACCAGTCCGATGCCCTGACCGAACCAGAGCAACCCGATCAGGCACAGCACGACTCCGAGGACCAGCCGGGCGCGCATCGCCTCAGTCCCGGTACACGGGTGGGCGGTTCTCCTTGCGGGCCGCGATGGCTTCCTCGAAGTTCTGCGTCGTCATGCGCACGAACAGCTGGGCGTGTCCTTCGTGGTCCATGTGGGCCGTGAGGCTACTGGCGTCGAGCGATGCCCAGAGCATCCGCTTGGACAGCTCCACCCCGACCTGGCTGTACCCGACGATCCGGGCGGCCAGCTCGTAGCAGGCGGGCAGCAGGTCGTCGGCCACCCGCGACACGAGGCCGATCTGCGACGCCTCGGCGGCATCGACGTCCCGGCCCGACAGCATGATCTCGAAGGCCCGCGACGAGCCGATGGCCCGAGGGAGGAGGTAGGAGATGCCGAGCTCGCTGGACGTCAACCCGTTGTTGATGCCGGCGGCCCGGAAGTAGGCCGAGGGTGAGGCGATCCGGATGTCGGTGGCGACGGCCAGGCAGAACCCGCCTCCGATGGCTGCACCGTTGATGGCCCCGATCACCGGCTGGTGCATCTTGCGGAGGGCCAGGATGACGTCGTCGAGCAGCCCGAGGGCGCGGCGGGCGATCCCGGGGCGCGTCAACCCACTGATGTTGGGAACGTGGCCGGAGTCCTCGAGGTCCGCGCCCGAGCAGAAGCCGTGCCCGGCCCCGGTCAGGACCACAACCCTGGTGTCGTTGTCGAGGCTGACCTCTTCGAGTGCCTCCCGGAGAGGGATCATCACGTCAAAGGCCATGGCGTTCATGCGCTCGGGCCGGTTGAGCGTGATGAGGGTGACGTGCGGGCGGGGTTTGTCGACCAGGACGAAGCCCATCAGGTCAGGGCAGCGTCGACCCGAAGATGGCCATCGAGAAGTATTGGGCGTTGCCGCCGTAGGCCTGGCCGAGGGCGATGCGCGCCCCTCCGATCTGGTGCTCGCCGGCTTCGCCGCGGACCTGGTTGGCCGCCTCGGCCATGCGGAGCATGCCGGATGCCCCGATCGGGTTGCTGGACAGCACGCCGCCGGACGGGTTGACCGGGAACTTGCCCCCCATCTCGGTGTCGCCGCGGTCGACCATCTTCCAGCCCTCGCCCGGTCCGGCGATGTCGTGGCCTTCGAGCCACATCGGCTCGTACCAGCTGAACGGCACGTACAGTTCGGCGACGTCGATCTCCTCGACGGGGTTGGTGATCCGCGCCTGCCTGTACACGTCGTGGGCGCAGTCCACCCCGGCCTGGGGCCGGACGGCGTCGCGTCCGGGGAAGGTCGACGGCTCGCTCCGGACGGCGTTGGCGATCACCCACGCCGGCTTGCGCGGCGCGGCCTTGGCCGCGGCCTCGTCGCCGATGACCACCGCGCACGCCCCGTCGGACGAAGGGCACGACTCGAGGAAGTGCAGCGGGTCCCACAGCATGGGGGACTCCTTGACCTTCTCGATGGTGATGTCCGGGAGCTGGAGGTGGGCGTAGGGGTTCTTCATGGCGTTGAGGCGATCCTTCACCGCCACCTGCCACCCGATGTACTCGGGGGCATCGGTACGTTGCATGTAGCCGCGGATGTACGGAGCGAACGCCCCCCCTGCGCCGATGCCGCCCGACCGCCCGCCGGCCAGCCCCCACTGGGCGTTGCCCTCGGACTGCTTCTCCCAGGCCACCGCCAGCACCCGCTGGTGGATCCCGGACTCGACGAGGTGCGATGCCACGAGGACGGTTGACCCGCCGACGCTGCCGGCCGTGTGGACCCGGAGCATGGGCTTGCCTGCGGCGCCGAGGCCGTCGGCGAGGAAGAGCTCGGGCTGCATGACCCCTTCGAAGGCGTCGGGCGCTTTGCCGATGACGACCGCGTCGATATCGGCCCAGTCGAGCCCGGCGTCCTCGAGGGCCCGGACGGCGGCTTCCCGGCAGAGGCCGGTCATGGAGAGCTCGGCGCGCGCCTTGGCGTGCTTGGTCTGACCGACCCCGATGATGGCGGCGGGCTGCGCCATTAGCGGTCCCCTTCCAGGATGCAGACCAGGTTGTGCTGGAGGCCCTGGCCGTTGGTGACGTGGGCGAGCGCTCGGCCGGCGGTTCCGTCGGCGACCCGCTGGGCGGCTTCGATGATGCGGACCAGGCCGGTGGCCATCACCGGGTTGGCGCCGAGGGGACCCCCGGACGGGTTGATCGTGGTGCTGGCGCCGAGGCCGAGGGCGTCGCGCAGGATGACCTCCTGGGACGTGAACAGCGCGCACAGCTCGGCGACGTCGATCTGGCTGCCGTTGAGGCCCGCCTTCTTGGCCGCGGCGGTGGTCGACGGAGAGGAGGTCAGGTCGCGCATGCCCGGCTGGTGCACTTCGATGCGATGGTCGATCCCCCGGATGAAGACCGGCGAGTCGGTGAGGGCGCGGGCCCGGTCGGCGGTGGCCAGGATGATGGCGGCGGCGCCGTCGCTCACGGGCGCCACGTCGTGGGCCCGGAGGGGGGCGCAGACGTAGTCGGCCTTGAGCAGATCGGCCGGGTCATGGTCGCCGCTCGCCTGGGCGTTGGGGTTGGACATGGCGTCGCGGAGGCTGCGCGCCGCGGCGGCGGCGAAGTCGGCCTCGGTGGCCTTGCCGGCGTCGAGCAGGGCCCGGGCCTGGATGGCACCGATCGAGAGCGGGTCGAGGCCGAGGGGCTCGAGGTAGTAGGGATCGAGCTGCTGGGGGTACAGCTCGAGCGGGTTGGACGGCGACGACTTGCCCGACCCGAACACGAGGGCCAGATCGATGTCCCCGTGCTGGATCCGGACCCATGCTTCGTAGAGCGCCCACGCGCCGTCCATCTCCACGTGGGACTCGGCGATGGGAGGCCAGGCGCCGGCCGCATCGAGGTTGGCCACGAAGGCGAACGGGCCGCCCGTCAGGTAGTCGCAGCTCCCCGCGCAGGTGAAGCCGATGTCGTGGCGGTCGATGCCGGCCTTGGCGATGGCAGCCAGGTTGGCCTCCATGCACAGCTGGGGTTCGGTGCGGGTGGAGCGCTCGACCGAAGGGGTCTGCGCCCATCCCACGATGGCGATGTCGGTGGCAGCCATTTAGATGATGTGGTCCTTGTAGTGGTCCTTGGGGACGTCCGGCTCGCCGCTCGACTCAAAGCCGTCGATGGCGCCCGACACGCTGCCCCACCCCCGGGCGCTCTGGCCGTCGGTGGTGCGCTCGGCCGGCGCCTTCCATATGGCCTTCACCCGCATGCCGTCGCGCACTTTGTCGGCGGGCAGGCCCTTGATCTCCTGGCCGCCGAGCGTGCCGCTCGCCCCGTCGAGGAGCACGGAGGCGTACACGAACGGCTCGGTCTTGGTCTGCCCGTAGTACTTGACCGGTGCCACGATGGTGAACCCCGTCACCGTGCCGTGATCGCTCACCTCGAGCTCGTGCGAGGAGTCCATCAGAACCATGTCGAGCGAGCAGTAGCCCTTGGGCGGCACGATGACCCGCGCGCAGACTGGGCACTTCTCGCCGATGATCCGGCCATCGACCAGGCCTTCGGCGAAGCGCACCGTGTTGGGAGGGAGATCCTCCACGTAGGTGAGCGTCACCAGGTGGTCCATCATGATCGCCGAGGCGGCCTCGGGTTCTGCCATCACTTCCCCCCCTCGGGCACGAAGGCCTCGATGTCGGTCACCAGGCCGGCGGGCTCTTCCTTCCACCGGGGCAGGACCCGCATTCCCGTGTGCATGACGCCGATGTCGCCGGCGTCGACGGCGTGGACGAGCGATGTGGACGCGCCGTCCAGTTTGATCAGGGCGAACGCGAACGGGTGCGACAGCGGGTGCCGCGACGTCGGGCTCGACACCCACGCCCACGACATCACCTCGCCGCCCGGCCCGACCTCGACCAGGTCGGTGCCGAGGCCCTCGCCCGTCCGGGGGTCGTGCTCGAGGGGCGGGCACAGCACATCGCCCGACGGTGTGGCGATCCCCATGATCTTGTGGTCCTTGAGCGCGTTCATGAACCCGCCCATGACCGGCCCGAGCGAGCGCCGATAGGGAAACTCGAGGGTCGACGTGACGGTGTGGCGCTCGCTCATGCGGTCTCCGCTCGTTCGGCTGGTCGGCTCTGACGTCAGGCAGTGGTGGGGTCTAGCACCAAAACGAGATCACGTTCTAGTTGGTGGCCGATCCATGGCATACCATCGGCGGCCAACCAGGGGGGTGACGTGCTCGTGCTCGATGGCAAGGTCGTGGTGGTGTCGGGGGTGGGGCCCGGTCTCGGGCGCGAGATCGCGGCGGCTGCGATCCGCGACGGGGCGAGCGTGATGCTCGGCGCCCGGCGCGAGGAGAACCTGCGGGCCGCCGCGCTCGAACTGGACCCCGGTGGCGACCGCGTCGGCTGGCGCAAGACCGACATCACCGACGCCGGGCAATGCCAGGCGCTGGCCGACGCGGCCGTCGAGCAGTTCGGTCGCCTCGACGCCCTCGTCAACTGCGCGGCGTACGACAGCTTGCTCGGCGGGTTGGACGGCGCCGATCTGGAGCAGTGGCGCCAGGTGCTCGACACCAACGTCATCGGCACCATGCAGATGTGCGCTGCGGTGATCCCGCACATGAAGGAGCGGGGTGGCGGTTCGATCGTGATGATCGGCAGCCAGTCCAGCTACTGGCCGCAGTTCCTGCAGACGGCGTACGCGGCGTCCAAGGGGGCGCTGACCTCGGCCATGTACTACCTGGCCAAGGAGTTCGGCCCGCACAAGATAAGGGTCAACACCGTGGTGCCGACGTGGATGTGGGGGCCGCCGGTCGAGGGTTACATCGGCTATCTGGTGAAGTCCCAGGGCATCAGCGAGGAAGACGCCATCGGCACCATCACCAAGAACATGCCGCTCGGGGAGATCCCGAGCGACGGCGACGTGGCGGAGGCGGTCGTGTTCTTCGCATCCGACCGGGCCCGCATGATCACGGGTCAGGCACTCATGGTGAATGCGGGTGAGTTCCCCCACTGATTGCCGTCTCCTTGGCCCACCGGTAGTCGGCCTTGCCGGCGGGGGATCGGACCATGGTGGTCACCAGGCACAGCTCCCGTGGCACCTTGTAGCCGGCCATCTGGTCGCGGCAGAACGCCTGCAACTCGGCCAGGTCGGGTGTCGGCCCGCTGCCCGCCTCGACGACGGCGACGACCCGCTCGCCCCAGCGCTCGTCGGGCACGCCCACCACGACGGCGTCGCGCACGGCCGGATGGGCTTTGAGCACCCCCTCCACCTCCTCCGGGTACACCTTCTCCCCCCCGGTGTTGATCGACACCGAACCGCGGCCCAGCAGGACCACGGTCCCGTCCGCGTCCACCGTTGCCATGTCGCCAGGCAGGACCCACCGGACGCCGTCGACCACGACGAACGTGGACGCCGTCTTGGCCTCGTCGCCGTAGTAGCCCAACGGGACGTGCCCCCTGCGGGCCAGGCGCCCCACCTGCCCGGACCCCGGCTCCACCGGCCGGCCGGCCTCATCGAGCACCTGGTTCTGGTCGGTGACGGTGAACCGGGGGCCGGCGCCGGTGGTCGTGCCCACCACCCCCGTCTCCGACGAGCCGTAGCCGTCGACGACCATCACGCCCGGCAGCACGGCGGCGAGGCGCTCCTTGCTGACCGGCGAGAGCATGGCGCCGCCGGACCCGATCACGAACAGCGGCGAGGTGTCATACGGCGGGTCGGCGGCCTCGAGGGCGTCCATGAGGGGCCGGGCCATGGCGTCGCCGACAATCACCATCAGGTTGACCTTCTCCCGGCCCACCAGCTCCCAGATGGCCGGTGGGTCGAACCGGCCGCCGGGCGGCACGACCAGCTTGCCGCCGCCAAACAGGGTGGAGAACGCACCCCAGTGGGCCGACACGTGCATGAACGGGGGCGTGGGCAGCGACACCATCCCGACGGCCGGTAAGCGCTCCACTATCTGCCCGGGGGTCGTGATGAAATCGCCCGCCTGGAACGGGTCGCCGCCGCCCATCGCCGCGAAGAAGATGTCCTCCTGGCGCCAGACCACACCCTTCGGCATGCCGGTCGTGCCGCCCGTGTAGGCGATGTAATGGTCGTCGCCGGAACGCTCGCCCGCCGGCCTCGCCGGCGACGCGGCGGCGAGCGCCTCCTCGTAACCGACCGAACCGGGGACGACCTCCTCGGCGCTGTCATCGTCGACGACGACGAAGTGGCGGAGGGTCTCGAGCCCCTCGGCCGCGGTCGCGATCTTGGGCCCGAACTGGCGGTGGTAGATGAGGGCGACGAGATCGGCGTCGTCGAACAGGTAGCGCAACTCCTTCTCGACGTAGCGGAAGTTGACGTTGATCGGAACGGCCCGCAGCTTGAAGGCGGCCAGCATGCCCTCGATGTACTCGGTGTCGTTGAGCAACTGGAGGCCGACGTGGTCGCCGGCTCCCACGCCGGCCTCGGCCAGGTGGTTGGCCAGGCGGTTGGCCCGCTCGTCGAGCTCGGCGTAGCTCAGCCGCCGGCTGTCGGTGACCATTGCCTCCCGGTCG
>Ga0302326_10018447_pt1 | contig 14475 bp, 7 predicted proteins | sample Palsa_T0_3_FD_202264 | JGI IMG/M metagenome (GOLD analysis project Ga0302326, IMG submission 202264) | Peat permafrost microbial communities from Stordalen Mire near Abisko, Sweden - Palsa_T0_3 | ecosystem: Environmental > Terrestrial > Soil > Palsa > Peat permafrost | place: Sweden: Abisko... | reverse complement strand
CCTGAGCGGCGGTGCGCGTCTCAGGCGAGCCACGGAACCACAGTTCGATGTCGATCGACACCAGCGCATCGGGGTCGACGCCGGCGAAGTGGACGTCCCAGTCAATCAGCTTGAGTCGATCCTGGGGTCCCCACGGCCGTATGTCTTTGAGGTGAACGAAGAAGTCGCGTAGCGGTGCGCGGCCGCGCAATTCGTGGTCTCGTTGCCATGTCCGCCAGAGCCGAAGAAGTTCGTCGAGGGAGTTCTGGTTGACACATATGGCGTGAAGGCAAGAGGACACCAGTGGGCTTCGAGCGCGCTCGGAGGCAAGTGCGAATTCGTCGTCAGGATCGACGCGGGACTCGGTTTCGCTGAGGATTTCGATGCCGAGCCCGTCGGCGACCGACGTTAGGTCGATGTTCTCGTCGCGTGCCTCCATGACGAGAACGAGCTGCGGGTCCGCGGCTTGGATGGACTCGGCGAGCTGGATTTGATCGCCGAGGGCTGCTTGGAGCGCGTCGAACTGCGCGTCGAGACGCTGGATGCGTTGTTCCACGTTGCCGAAGTTGACACGGCCGCCGCCGCCACTTGGGCGACGGATGCCTCGTGGCGCGCTCACGGCACCTAGGATGACCGGACGCTGTTCCGAGACGTCGCCGGCGTCGGCGCTCACTTGTGGCTAGTTCGAGAGCGCGTCGCCCATTCCCTTAGGACTCGTTGCGTGACTTCGCGAGCCTGTGGTTCAGGGCCGGACAGGATGGATCGGCGCTGGACGTCGAGGGCGAACTCTTCCAGTTCGGCGAAGCTGACGTCCTGCAGTCGCTCTGCGATGGTCTTGGGTGCGAGCCCGAGGTCGACGCCGGTTCGTTGGGACCAAGAATTTAGAAATTCGACCTTCGCGGCGCGTGTGGGCTGCGGGAGTTCGATTCGCAGCTGCATTCGACGCCACACTGCGCGGTCGAGAAGCTCGGCATGATTGGTCGCCGCGATGACGACTACGTAGCTCGGAAGCTTGTCGACTTGGAGTAGCAGGGAACTGACGACTCGCTTGATCTCGCCTGTCTCGTGCGTGTCGCCGCGCTCTTTGGCTACCGCATCGAACTCGTCAAAGAAGAGCACGCATGGGCGTATGCGGACGGCGGCGAAAAGCGTCTCAAGCCGTGACGCGGTTTCGCCTAGGAAGCTACCGATCAGTCCTTCGTAGCGGACGCTCATGAGCGGAACCGCCAACTCGGTAGCAAGCGCCTCAGCCAATGTCGTCTTACCACCGCCGGGGGGTCCCACCAGCAGGACGCGATGGCGAGGTTCGACACCGTGGCTGCGGAGGAGGTCGCGGCGGTGATGCTCCTCGATGAGCTCGTTCACCGTCTGGCGGGCGGCGGGCGGTAGCACCAATTCGCTGACGCGCCGTTCAGGTTCGAGTTCGTGGAGTAGCGCTGCGGCGGCGTCGTTGCGCGCGAGCGGAGATACGTTCGAGGTCGGTCGCCGCCTAGTTAGCGCGTCGGCGAGTTGGGAGGCCAGGACACCGTGCTTCTTGCCCTCCTCCTCGGCGATGAGGGCCTCGGCGGCGCGACGGAACGCGAGGTCATCGCCACCGGCACCGGACCTCACCAGTGCCAGCAGCAAGTCGGCGCGCGCCATGTTTCCTCCGATCAGACCCTAGCCCCATCGTTGCAGACCGAGAGCCCCCAACCGGACATCGACGCCCTGAGAGTTTCTCGGTCGCGAGCGCGAAATCCCGTTCCCCACTCTCGGGCCGGACTGCACTTCGCATGCGACTGCGAGCTCCGTCCGAACAATAATGGTTCTTCAGTTTATGTTCGATCGCGCGACCGGGCCTGGATTGACGCTCTTAATAGTCTACTCCGCGCTAGCCGACGTGGCACCATTTTCCTTAAGCTCGTAGAGCAAGCTAAGTGCTCTTTCTGGGATTCCATCGAAATTACGCGCTGATTCCACCACGGCCGCCAGGTCTGGTATTGCATCCTCAGGCGAACCATCAGTGAGGAGCCATTGGGAGCGCTGTAGCTGGGCTTGCATCTTCTGTTCGACGACGATATCCGGTGTCGCGAGGATCGCGTCTATGTCCCTGTAGGCTGCCGTGTGTTCTCCGAGTTTCCGCAGGGCACGTGCTCGGCGAGCAAGTGCGATGTAGCGGCGGTCGTAGGTTGTCTCGCGCAGGCCCAAGAGCCTGGTCCGGTCGGCTACTGCCAGAGTAGTGTTCCCGTCCTCCTCGTATATGTCGGCCCGATTGTTAAGGGCGCACGCGCGCGCCTCGTCGGTCGCCGTGACGGCTTCGATAACTGCGGTATAGTCAGCCGCTGCCGAATCTTGATTGCCAAGATCTGACCATGTGATGCCGCGGTTATTAAGTGCTCCCACAAAGACGGGCCAGTCCGGGCTGCACGTGGCCAGGAGGTTCGTGAACAGGTCGTTCGCCTGCTGGGCATCGCCCTCGTTGAAAACGAGGTTAGCGAACCGGAAACGGGCTGTCGCCACGATTTCGCTTATCCCCGTGTTCCCGGGGTTTACCTGCGCGGCTTCGAAACGGGCGAAGATCCACCCGAGCACCGGGTGATCGCTGCGGCGCAGCAGGGGGATCGTGTCCGCGGCCAGCCTCGCGCAAGCCAGGGGTGACGCGTCCCAGTCGCAGATGCCGAGCAGGTCGGCAAGGCGCGGGTGTTCCCTGTGGTCGCCGGCGCTGCGCTCCACGAAGGCGTGATAAGCGTCCGGGCTAGCCCGCCATGCAAGCCGCAGCAGCGCCTCGGCAGCCGCGTGCTCTACGCCCCCGGCGGCCAATCGGTCCAGGACGTACAGTTCTCCGAGGATGTCGGGCCGCACTCCGTCGAGCAGTTCATCGAGCAGCAGGCCGCGGAAGTCATCGAACACGCCGGGCAGCAGCCCGGATGGAGGCTGATAGCTGCCTACAACCTGGCTGTAGTCATCGACAGTCATCCCGCCACGCGCGGTCGCCAGGGTTCTCAGGTTTCGGATCTTGCGCGCCGTCCCGGAATCGGCGGCGCGCTCGGCCGCCTGGGCTTCCATGCGCAAGAGCAACCGGCGCAGGGCCTCGTCTCGACCCGTGCTGACGCCTTGCCCAGCAAGCCAGTCGAGGGTTGCGACCTGTGCGAACAGGGGCCGACCGTACGGGTCGATCTGCCCGGCATGGTCGGCGATATCCTCAACGTTGGTCGACGACAGTCTCATCTCCAGCCGTTCGGCGGTGGCGCGGACCAGGGCGCGGATATCGTCCGGGGCCAGGCCGCCGAGTTCACGGGGCTTGCCGTACGCTGCCTCCGCGATTTGGACGGACTCTTCGAAGCGGCCCAGGCGCCGAACAGTTTCCCACCACGGCCCAGCAGCGCTGCGTTCCAATATCAGTACTCGAACAGGCGCGCTGAGAGTCCTCTGGCTGAGCCGGAGGAGCGCATCAGACAGCCACTCGCTGCGCTGGGCGGCGTAATCAATGACGATGAGCGTCGGCCGGACTGGCTGAAGCCGGTCGAGGCTGGACTGGTCCACCTCCCGCAGGAAGCCTGCGTGCCAGGTCTGCGATGCGATCCGGCACAACTCCACTGCCAGGCGGCTTTTCCCGACGCCCGCAGACCCGGTCCACAGCCACCACGCAAACGGCACATCACCTGCAAGGAAGGCCAGCAGTTCCGCGGTCTCGTCGTCCCGCCCTATGGGGGCGATGCTGGTGTCCGCGGACGACAGCAGCGAGTCAGCTGATGCCAGGCTGGGGATAGTAAGGCGCAGCGCGTCGTCTGAGCTTCCCGCTCCCGAAGCCAACATCTTGGCCGTGCGTGATTCGCTTTCGGCTTTCCAGCCACGCAGGAGGGGGACGGTGTACCTTCCGGTGTCGGAATCGATGAGCTTCGCGCACGTCTGGCATAGCCAGATGCCGTTGGCCGCAGAAGCGCGCTCGCCCGGCGTGAGGTCAGGGTCGTAGCGCGGACCACCGGGACTGGCACCCGTTATGTGGGCGGCGACCCCGACGTTGACTGCCGTTTCCGGCTGAAGCCCGGGTCCCGATGTCACCGCGCCGCAGTTAGGGCTGCTGCACCGGTTCGCCACCCGCAAGGCAAGGACCGTTTTGACGGCCGCGCTGAAGTCATCACGCACAGCCCCAACAGTAGCCAGAGGAAAATGGCACCTAACGACGCTGTCGCGAAGACGTTCTTTCCTGGTACCAGACGCTGCAGCCGCCGTATGTGCGCAGAACAGGACACTCTGCTCTACGGCAAACCCGCTGCAGCACCACCACCACCACGAGCACCGCGGCCAGCGGTGGCCCCGGCGGCGGGCCGGGCACCCTCACCGGGCGGGTTCGACGTACGCCGCCCCGTTCTTGGCCTGATACCACCAGCAGGACCCCGCGGTCACCGTGACCTATTCCGCCGTGGGCAGCAGCGCGGGCATCGCCGCGATCAGCGCCCAGCAGGTCGACTTCGGCGCCTCCGACGTACCCATGAACGCCAGCGAGCTCGCAGCCGCCAAAGGAGGCCCCCATCACCCAGGTGCCCGACGCCCTTGGCGCCGAAGGCATCGCCTACAACCTGAACCTCCCCGCGGGCGCCCGGCTACACCTGACCGGCCCGGTCCTGGCGGCCATCTACCTCGGGCAGATCACCCGCTGGAACGACCCGGCCATCACCGCCCTGAACCCGGGCATCACCCTGACGCCCGCGTCGATCACCGTCGTGCACCGCTCCGACGGCAGCGGCACCACCTACATCTTCAGCAACTACCTGTCCAGCGTCGACCCCGCCTGGGCGGCCAAGGTCGGCACGGCAAGACGCTCAGCTGGCCGGCCGGAGAGGGCGCCGAAGGCAACGGCGGCGTGACCTCTACGGTGTTCCTCACCCCCGGGGTCCATCGGATACGTCGAGCAGGCCTAGCTCCAATGGCCTGCTCCTGCCGTTCGCCGAAATCCGCAACCAGGCCGGAAACTACGTCCGCCCGACCCCCCAGACCATCGCCGCCGCCGCTGCCCAGAAACCCCGCATCACCCCGGCCGACTTCTCCATCGTCAACCAGCCCGGCGCCAGCAGCTACCCCATCAGCGGATATAGCTGGGCGCTCATGTACACCCGCCAGCAAAACCAGGCCACCGGGCAGGCCCTGGTCACCATGCTCGACTGGCTCACCCACGACGGCCAGGCCTACGCAGCCGTGAACCTCTACGTGCCCCTGCCAGCCCAGGTCCGGCAACTCGCCCCTCACCATGCTCCAGCAGGTCACCGGCCCCGGCGGGACACACCTGCTGAGCTGACCAGGGACTCAACGTGAACAGTCCGGATCAGCGCAGCGCTCCCCGCCAAAGGCGGTCGCGGAGGAGCTCAGGCATGCCGCGGTCGTCGTACCTCACCAAGCCGCTCAGATGGCTGCGATCGGACCCAAGTTCGCGTGGCGTAAGCCCTGGTAGTAGAGGTCTGCGGTCCCAACACAAAAGCAACACAAGTCCAGGTCCGGGAGGCGTCCAACACGCCGGTAACACGAACAAAACGGCATTCTCCGGCACACTATGGCGCCAGTGTTAAAATCGGTGTGTCAGCCTGACTACCAGGATGGATGCGCTCTAGCTGGGCTGACTGATTAATACTCAGCCTGTGGCGTCGGAAACGACAGACCTTCTGAAAAGCGGAAGGTCGGCAGTTCGACCCTGCCCCTGACCACCAATGTCCAGCCCGGTTAGCAGCCCGCGTCACCTGCGTTTCGCCTGTTCAGGAGACGTTTACGGTCCTATTTTAACAGGAGTGCCGGGGTATGTCGCGGAATGTCGTCGTGTCCGTGGGGATCTTGTGGGGGCGGCCCGGGATGCGGACTTGTGGGATTTCTGTGGGGCACCCGAAGGCTTCCGGAGGCTCACGTAGCCGGACACTCAGAGACCGGGGCTCCCGCTTCCGGGGGGCAACCTTTCGGCGAGGCCCGCGAGGTTGCCCAGCCGTGGACCATCTGGGCTCCCGTCCTCGCTTGATATAGGGGCCGCCGGGACAGGATCGGCCGAGTGCGAGTACCTGTGGGAGTGCTGGCTTAGGCAGACGTATCTCGAGGGGCGTGAAGCTTCTCACCTCGGAAGGGTGGCCGAGGTGAATCGGCCCTAGTGATTTGGACGATGTCAAGGGTCAGCCGGGTGTCGGCCAGTCAGGGCTAGGTGACGCGGTGTTCCGTCGGATCTGGCAAGTGGACGGGGCCCCGCCCGCGCTGGCGTTGTTAGGCCGGCGGTGTCAGGTGTTGGTCATGATGCGGTCGTAGGTGCGGCGGGCGCGGGCGCTATGGGCGCTGGCGCCGTAGCGGCAGAGCATCTGCGGGGAGGTCCAGCCGTTGAGTTCCGTCAGGTCTCCCTCGGGCCCGCCGCGGTCCAAACTGATGTGGCCGAAATGGTGGCGGAACCGGTGCGGGTGGACACCCATCCCGCGCTGCCGGCCGCGGCGTGCGATCATCTGGTAGATGAAACCCGCCGCCGTGTTAAGGTCATCGGCCGACTGCCCGGCGAGACCAGCTGCCCCACCTTGGTTTGGGCCGTGCTCCACCGCGGCTGGCGCGGCTTCACCATGACCAGCGACGGCCTGCGGCTGCTCCAGGACCTGCGCCGCTCGCTGCTCGAGCCACCTGCCCAGCTGCGACCACGCACCTCCACCTCCCGGCCCGGCGACACCGCCGAGAATGTCAGTGCCGTCGCCTAACATCACCATGAAACCGGAGCCATGCCCGTCCCTTTTACACCGGAATCCGGGTGCCACCAGCGATGACGTCACGTCAACGTTCAGGTACAGGTGCTGGCCAACTGGCTGATCGGCATAGAGGAGCACACACCCGTTGGCAAGAGCGCCGGCGTCCTGTAGTGGTGACCAGCTCAAGTCACCAAACTTGATTCGCGTGGCTGGCGAGCATGCCCTGCTCGAGAAGGCTGAAGCCCTATGAGCGTCCGCGAGATCACATCCGCTGTCCTGACCGAGGAAGTCCTCCAACGGTGCCGCTTCACGAGGGCGGAGGACGTCCGAAAGCTGGCTTCGCTCGCGAACGCCGAGCGTCAGTTCGGGCGCGAGTACCACGGCCGCTTCGTCATTGAGCTCCTGCAGAACGCTGCCGATGCCTGGCGCAAGATCGCGGCGGCAGACGAACGCTCGAAGGTTCAGATCATCCTCGACCAGGGGCCTTCTCTCACGGTCGCAAACCAGGGGGAGGTGCTCACCGCCGAGACGATCATCAAGTCTCTTGGGCACATCGGTGCTTCCACCAAACCTCACGGCGAAGCGATAGGCCACAAAGGCATTGGGTTCAAGTCCGTCCTAGAGATGACCCTGTCCCCTGAGGTGTACTCAGGGTTCAGTGACGGGGACTTTGAGGTTGCCGTCCGCTTCGATCCCCAGAGAGCACTTGAGCAGATCCGGGCTTGCTCACCAAATTTGGACGATTTTCTTGCCGAGGTCACCGGGCTTCCAGGCGATCCCTTGGCGCCGATTCCCGTTCTTCAGTTCCCGTTTCCCATCCAGCACATTCCCGAGGACGTTCTTCAGCTTGGATGTGCCGGATTCACAACGGTCGTGCGTCTCGCCTTCGATCCAGCACATGGACAGCGTTTGCGTCTAGATGGTGCGAGCTGGGAGGCAGCCGCGCGGGCGGCACTCCACGACGTCACCGACGAGATCGTCCTTCTTCTCGATACGTTCGACGATGTCGTCTTGGAGGACCGGCTCGAAGGTGAGATCGTCCACATCACGCACTCCGCCGAGGACGACCCTAGCGTCCTCGAACGCAGCCTGCGCACCACGCAGGTCGTCATGCGCCGCAACGGGCAGGCATCGAGTCGCTGGCGCGTGTACAGGGAGACGCTGCCCGATACGTCGCTGTTGGAAGGCGACATCGTTGTCGGCATCCCACTTGCAGTCGACGACACCGGACAACGCACCATCGCGAGCGCCGTTCCCTCCGCCCCGTTTCACCTCTTCTTCCCGACCCGCATCGCCTCCGGGACGCCCTTCCTCCTGCACGGGTACTTCGAGGTCGCCGCTGGCCGAGCGAGCTTTTACGGGGGATCGGAGCAGCGCAACCAGTCGCTCCTCGAGAGGCTAAGCCAGCTCGTTGCCCGCGCTGTCGACGACGCGGCAGCACAAGGTATCGGGCTCGGCCCGCTGGCCCAACTGCTGCAACAGGCCTCTATGCCGGAGGATCGCCTCGCCGCGTGGTTCCAGGACCAGACGGTGCGCGCGCTGGACGGGGTGGCGTGGGTGCCGACGCGCCCGCATAGGGCTGTGCCGAGCCTGGCCACGCCGTTGCAGGCCCTTGCTTTCCCCTCTGCGTCCGTCACGCGTCTCCTCTCTGCCGCGTTCGATCCTGAATATGTCTGGGGCAAGTCCAGCGCCGCAGCCGTTGACCATACGGTGGACGCCCTCGGAGTGACGTTCTTGGCCGGGAGACGCGCCCATCATGATCCGCCGCTCCCAGATCTCTGGGCAACCCTTCGATCGCTCTCGACCCCGGGCGAGGACTCACCGTGGGTGCGGGGTTCGGAGGATCAGGGTTTCCTCGCATTCCTCAAGCTCATCGCTGTCCTGCAAAGCAATGAGGCCTATCGTGCCCGGGTGCTGATCTCGGCTCTGCGTGGCAACGACCTCGCTCGTGTGATTCCGGTGGTAGCGGCTGGAGACACACGCGAACTTGTGTCTCCTCCCTCGCCGGCCACAGCAGGGGGTGGTGCCAGGTCCCAGCTGATCCTCGCGCGCCTCCGGGAGCGCGAAGCGGGCGAACTCGTACCTCCGCTGGAGCTTCAAGTCTCGTTCATAAGGGACCAGCTGCTCGATGCGAAGCTTCTCAGCGGGGCGGCCTCCGAGCTCGGCATCCAGGAGTATGTGGTCGACAACATCCTCGACCGCCTTGATGGACTCGAGCTGGACGAGAAGAGCAGCCGTTCCGTCGTCGAGTTCGTCTGGCGGCTGCTCATGCGCGAGGAGCGGTCAGCCTTCGGCCTTCGCCGCTCTCTTCGGGACATGTCGGGCTTTGACCCTGGTCGCTGGTTCTGGTTCCAGCCAGGCCGCGCCGATGGAGCCGAGGCCGACCGGCAGCGACGCGAGCACGGCCTTGCCTCCCTCCTGCTTCCGTCCCGGGCAAACACCTGGATGCCGGCATCGCGGCTCGCGTTCGGAGCCGACTGGGCCGAATGGCTGGAATCTGGAGCCGCTGGCCCTCTGACGTCGGCTGGCCGCGCGCGCATCGACGCGTACCGCGATCTCGAACAGCTCGCGCCCTCGCCCGATCGGCTGCTCGCTCCACCGGAAGAAGTTTGGAGCGTGCTGCTAGACATCCCTATCTGGGACGAGAACTGGCCGGAGGAGCTGACCGCGGAAGTTCGGCTGGGCATACTCCGGCACGGCTTCCTGCTCCGCCTTGGCGTGTGGGAGGTCCCACCGATCGACGTGTTCTCAGATCGGAGGGATCGGACCGATGCTCGCATCCCCTGGCCGGGACCGCTACGAGACCGTCTCCTCAAGACGGTGGGGGCAGGCGGTGGCTGGAGGTTCGGTTACGCCCCATATGAGCACGAGAACGTCACCATCGGCGAGGATTACCGGTTCGAATGGCCGTTCGGAGGCTGCGATCCCGAGGCTCTCGCGCGCTCGATCGCGCGCGCGTCGCGTCTGTGCGAACGACTGGCTTACCTGTTCGCGTTCTGCCCGCACTGCCGAACGCACCGCACGCGCTACGCCACCGATCCAACCAATCGTTTCCCGAGTCGTCTGGCGCTGCAACTGAAGACCGACGCCTGGCTGCCGTGCGTCAAGGACGGCCAGGACATCGATCACCCACTCCCCCCAACAGAGGCGTGGTGGGAGCCGCTCCTGCCCGAACGATCCAACATCAAGCAGAGTCCCCTGCGCTACATGGCCATTGTCAGGCCCGGTACTCCACTTCCCCAAGACCTCGTTCAACTGGCTGAGCTGCCTCAGCTCAGAAGCGCCAGCGTCAGGCGAGTTTCCGAGCTGCTGACTGCCCTTCGAGACGGTTACCTCGAAGAGGACCTCGTGCCCGACCCGCGCAGCTCGAAACTGGCGAAGCAGGCGTTCATCGGGCTTCATCGAATCGCGTATGAACGCTTGGCCGAGATCACCGCCAAGTCTCCCGGCCAAGTAAGCGCAGCGCTCGACGATTCCGAGATCCTGTGCGACATCGGCGGAGAGCTCGAGTACAAACCGCTCGAGCAGGCGCGGCATGACGACGGCCGCTTCTCAGCTTATAAACGCTATTTCGCCGCGATTCCCTACGCGGTAATCCCGAAAGAACGCGATGTCACCGCACGCCGACTCGACATCCAGCCGTTCGAGATCAAGTTCGTCAGGCGAGACCGCGGAGCTGGCACGGATGTAACTGACGGAGTCGCCCCCCTCCTCGGCGACCGAATCGTCGAGTTCCTCGCCATCGTCGTCAATCACAGTCTCGGTACCCAAACCCTGGAGATCGGCAGTGAGCAATTCCAGGAGCGAGCGCGCCGTCTTCAGCGGCTCCGTATCGTCCGCGTTGATGACCTCATCCTCGACGCCGAGGTGGTCGGCACCAAAATCCGGGCGGCCATAGGCGAGCAGGCAGGTTTCGATGTCTTCCTAGATGGCCCAACCACGCAGCAGCCCGTCCTCTACCACGACCTCCGGGAAGTTGACTGGAAGGAGAGGCTTCGCGGCAAGCTCGGCGAGAATGTGGCGGCGATCCTCGAGAACCCCGCCTATAGCGCGACCTTCACCCTCTTCCTTCAGAAAGACAGCGATGCCGATAGGGAGGACTTCCTTCTGGAGCTTGGGGTCACGCCGGACGATGTTGACGCGGTTCGCCTGGCGCTCGGGGTCGCCTCGGAAGCTGATCGCATCCGGCGTCACGCGTGGTATGAGGCGATTTGTGACGCCGCGGTACGTTCGTTCGAAGGTACCGATGCGGAGGAGGACGAGGAGTCGAACCTGCTCGCGGCCGGGCTACCGCTCGAGATCGCCCGACGTCTCCTCGAACTTGGGGGCGGCGCCGACGTCCGTACCAACATCGGCCCTGACGGCGCCCTGTGGCTGTTGCTCAACGCCCGCATATCCCTCCAACGGCTCCACCATGCCCTGCTCGAACGTGGCGACACCGGCCTTGTCATCAAGGCCGGGACCGACGCCCTCCGGAGTTGGCGAGCGCGGTACGGACGATACGTTGCCGCCGTCCTCGAGACCAAGCTGCTCGCCGCCGATGCAAAGAAGCGCGTGGACTCGTGGTCGCTCGACCCGGCGTTGAGATTCACCTTGGACCCGGAGGCCACGGCCGTCATCAGGCCGGTCATCGAAGACCTCCGCAGCGTCGGCCTCGATCCCGACGCGGACTCGCTCGTCGGCGAGGATCCGATCGGGGAACTCGCTCGCCTCGCGGGGTGCAGGAGCGCCGCCGAGCTGGAACAGCGAGTCGTCGCGCTCTTCGACGCCGAGGAGCGGAGCAGAATCCTTCGTGGTCTCGCCAGAGACTGGCGGCGCCAGCTTTGCCTGATCGGCGTCCTTGTTCGGGCATTGCCACACGAGCCACGTGCCGTCACGCGTCTCCACGCCGAGGAGGTCGATCGACTTCTCTCCGCCGCTCCGGATCGCCCCAGCGATCTTCGGGCGCAGCTCCCGGCGCTGTTGCCTGTCGCTGCGGGCCTCACCGCTTCTCTTGCTGCCCTAATGCTCGATGAGGTCACGGCAAGTCCTCCGGACCTGAAGAGCATCGGGACGATCCTCCATGAGCATGGGCTCGACCTCGGCCGGCTCGAGGAGATCGAAAAGGTGCTGGCGATGCCCGCGAAGACCGAGGCAAGACGCCTGCGGGCCCAGGTCGATCAATTGGTGACGCACTCGATTGACGTCTCCCCACCGAAGACCCGCACCACGCCGCCGCCATCTCCACGGCGCTCATCTGTCGTTCGAACCATTCGGGTCGGCGGTGGTGAACAGCGACGGCGGCAGGTGGGCGCGGAGGGCGAGCGGTGGGCCCTAGCAGCAATCATCAAGCCCCTGCTTGATCTCGACGTCCGGAAACGGGCCATACCGGCGATCATCCAGCTTCTCCGCACGTTCGAGGGTGAGGCCGTGCAACGAGCGCTTGCCCACCAGGACGCTGCGATGGCCGCTGACCTCGATGAGGAGGATGTGATCGACGAGCTCACGGGGCTGCTCTATGTCGCCAGATACAGCGACGCGTTCGGATTCGACCTGCTCGGATGGCTTCCTCCCGCCGAAGGCACGGAACCGGTAGCCATGTGCCTTGAAGCCAAGAGCAGCTCAGATGGGACATTCCATCTCTCCGCTGCCGAGTGGGACAGGGCAGAGGGGTTCCGAGGCGATGGAAGAGGCGAAAATTATGCAGTGCTAGTGGTGCGGCGGCGCAGCGGGCCAGCGCCAGTGCCCGAGCGCCTTGACCTCTTGGTCGATCCCGTCAGCCAATGCGAGCAAGGGCTTCTCTCGCGTCGGGACGACGGGTACATCATCACCTACTGAGCGAGGACGGACTCCGTCCTGGATTCCTGGCCTCCCAGCCCGTTTTCCACCGCGTGGCACGTGTCCGGTGTTTTATATGTGGACGCTCACGACTTCTTCTATCAGGTGATGTGGCGGGACAGCGAGCTGTACAACCGCAACGTCCAACCAAATCGCGGCCACGGCCACATGCGTGCCTACGCTGGGGGCACGGGCCTAGATCGGCAGCATTCGCTCGTCCATCTACGGCGGCACGTTCGAGATGGGTTAGCTGACCCGTTGCCATCCCTGGAGGACGAAGAAGTCGTATCGGGCGTACCTGGGTCTGGGGCGGGGGAACTAGCTGCTCTCGGTCATAACGCACGTCGCGGCATAGCCTGGGCGGAACGGCTAGGTTGCGGTCGCGGTCACTAGCGCGTCTACGACGTCGTGAGGCAGCAACGTGAGTGCCTGGCGGCCAGATGGCGTTGCAAGGAGATGCTTCAGGCAGGTGGGGTGCTCGGGCGCTCCTAGAGGTACTGGCTCGACGCGTCGCCATCCGCGGGCTGAGGCGGCTTTGACAGCGGTCAGGTAGTTGGTATCGCTCATGCGGTCTAGGGTGCGTGCTCGCATCAGGAGGGCAGCCAGCGATACCTGCCATTTCTTCTTCAGCTGGAACAAGACGGGCCAGTCGGCCCGATCGGGCAGTTCGTCGCGTATGTCTTCGGCGGGCATGAGGAAGGCCGCCGCGAAGGCATGGGCCTGGCGCTCAACCTCCTTGACGCCCCAGATCTGGTCGCCGTGGACGACGAGGTGCCCGAGTTCGTGAGCGCCGTCGAACCGGGATCGCGCCCGGTCGTTCTTGTCGGTGCCGAGCACGACGACGGGCCGGTCGTGGAAGGGCAGCGAGAAGGCGTCGACGTCGGCGGTGTCCAGGGGCAGGCGGATGAGCAGGATGCCGTGCTTTTCTAGTACCTCGGCGACGTTCGGTACCGGACCGCTGGACATGCCGAATTCCTGCCGCACCTGCCGGGCCGCCTCCTCGAGCTCCTCGCGGGGAGCTTCCAGGTCGGTGACGGGTATCTGCGGTACACGGACCGGTGGCAGTCCGGGTGCGTGCGCGGTTACCGCCAGGTCGTGAGCGATGTGGGCCAGCGCCCGGGCACGGCGCCGGTGGGTGACCGAGGTTCGGCGCAGCGACCGGAAGAATCCGTCATGAGTCTCGGCGACCGGCAGCGAGAAGAACTCGGCAGGAACGCCGAGCGTGCTGGTCATCCGGTCCAGGACGTCCATGCCGGGCCGGGTGACGCCAGTCTCGAACTGGCTGACCGCGGCTGGTGTCACGTCCAGCCGCGCGGCGAGCTCGGCCTGGCTCCATTCCTTGAGCTCCCGAGCCAGGCGCAGCCGCTCTGGTTCGAATGCCAGGGTGTCCACGCTGTCCTCGTTCCAGTTGCCCATCAGGCCCATCGGTTCCTCATTGTTCTTGATCACTGCCCTCATGGCGGCTACCGACACATAACGAAGCTGCTGTTACTGCCGGGTAGATTGACGAATCTGATGCAGAAAAATAAAGTGACTTCTGATGTGCCGATGATACGGCCGGGGCAGAACCGGGGAGCCGCACCATCGGTGCAAAGGGTAAATGGGGGGCCGCAGCTGGTGGCCGTCTGCGCACATTCACGCAAGGGAAAGGACGGCCGATGCCAGACCGCCATGTCGATCACGCCGATCTCGCCAGGCACGCGGAGAATAAGGTCAACGTGCCCGCCGAGGAAGCCCGCAAGCGCCGCAAGCAGGTGAACCACCTGCGCTCCCGGCTGGAGGTGCACATCGCGGCTCATCCTGGCTATGACCTGGTAAAACTCCGCGGGTCCGGGAGCACCGCTAAGCACACGGCGATCCGGCGGCGGGGAGGCGAGGGATCGGACGCCGATGTCGCGGCGTACGTCCGCGCGTCCAGCGTGGGAGGTATCGACGCCGACGAGGCCGGCCTGCTGGAGTGGTTGCGGGACCGGTGCATCGAGGTGTACGGCAAGACGAAGGA
>Ga0302326_10018444_pt1 | contig 14477 bp, 10 predicted proteins | sample Palsa_T0_3_FD_202264 | JGI IMG/M metagenome (GOLD analysis project Ga0302326, IMG submission 202264) | Peat permafrost microbial communities from Stordalen Mire near Abisko, Sweden - Palsa_T0_3 | ecosystem: Environmental > Terrestrial > Soil > Palsa > Peat permafrost | place: Sweden: Abisko... | reverse complement strand
CGAAAGCAGCGAAAAGCCGCGCAGCGCTAACTTGGGTCTGGGGCCTCCGGCCCCGTCGTGCGAAGCACGCCTCCGGCGGGACGGGTCCAGGGCAGAAAGCCTGTAGTTTTTTGCTCAAAATCGCGTATTTTGGGGTAGCGGCGCGGCTGTCGTTACGATTCTCTGGCGTGACCAGGAGCGAGCCCCGTGAGCGACCCAGCGCTGTTTTCCGATTTGCCGGTGAATGAAGCCACGTCCAAGCCATCGCTTCATGCGGGCGATCCGCGGGTGGCCAGACCCGATCGCCAGACCATGGGCTGGGAGATGGTCGATATCGACCAACTCATAGCGGCGGAGCACCAGGTGCGCCTGGTGGCGGCGTTCGTTGCGACGCTCGATCTGGGCGTCCTCTACGACGCCATCCGTGCCCGCGGCCACGGACCCGGGCGCGACGCGATCGATCCGGCCCTGCTGCTGTCACTTTGGCTGTATGCGACCATCGAGGGCGTGGGCAGCGCGCGCGAGGTGGCGCGGCTCTGCCTGCGCGACCTGCCCTATCGGTGGCTGTGTGGCGGGGTCACCGTGAACCACCACGCACTGAGCGATTTTCGCAGCCAGCATGAGGCGTTGCTGGACAAGCTGCTGACCGACAGCGTCACCGCCTTGGTGGCCGATGGGCTCGTTCAAATGGAGCGGCTGGCGCAGGATGGGGTGAAGGTGCGGGCCAGCGCCGGTGCTGCCTCGTTCCGCCGTGGCGCGACGCTGGCCAAATTGCGCGACGAGGTTGAGGTGCGCGTGGTGGCACTGCGCCAGGAATTGCAACGCGATCCGCAGGCTTCGTCCCGGCAACGCACCGAGGCCGCCGAGCGGGCCGCGGCGGCGCGCGCCGAGCGCTTGCGCCTGGCGCAGGAGCGGATGCGGGAACTGGAGAAGGCGCAGGCCGAGCGGGACAAGAAGGATCGTATCGATGCCAAGACGGGCCGCGAGAAACAACCGCGGGTGTCGACCACCGATGCCGACGCGCGGGTCATGCGCATGGCTGCCGGCGCGTTCCGCCCGGCCTACAATGTGCAAATGACTTGCGATCCGGACAGCCTGGTGGTGGTCGATGTCGGGCTGGAGGCGAGCGGCAGCGATAGTGGACAGATCAGCCCCGCGCTTGATCGGATTGAAAAGCGTTACGATAGGCGGCCGTCAATCCACCTGGCCGATGCGGGGTTTTGCGACCTCGACGACATCGAGGCGGCGCACGCCGCCGGCACGCAGGTGATCGCACCCAGCAACCAGGCCCGTTCGCAGGGCGATGCGGCCTACGCGCCGCGCTCCAAGGACGCCCCGGGGATCGCGGCATGGCGCCAGCGCATGCTCCAGCCCGAAAGCCAGGAAGCCTATCGCGCACGCTCGCATGCCGAATGTGTGTTCGCGCAATGGCGTGGCCGCGGCCTGCAGCAGCTTTTGGTGCGGGGCTACGCCAAGGTGCGCTGCGTGGCCTTGCTCCAGGCACTGGCCCACAACATGCTCTGCGGCTTCAGGCTACGCCGACCAGCCGTCTTGCTGGCGGCGTAAAGCAAGCACAGCGAAGACCAAACACCGACGCCGGCGCCGACAAAACTCCATCACCGCTTCAGCAATGCGGATCTGCAACACCGGCTCGCAGCAGAAAATTGAACCGGATCAGGCAGCCGCGGTCCAACAAGACACAAACAGCCCAACGACGCAGCAGAAAAGCCTCACAGCCTCAGAGCCCGCAATCGACGTCGAGATGTGTACCAGCGCATCGGTCTGGCACTTTTGGCGCTCAGCTTCGCGACCGGCGGGGTCGCACCCTTCCTGTCGCCATAGACGTTGGCGCGGGCGCTGCCCAACCTCAAGCGGCGCGGTGCGGTTATCGGCGAGGCCGGCGTCCTGGCTACCTGCTTGCTGCGGGCGAGACGCCGTCAATTGTGATGGCCCGGCACCCATCAGGTCATGGCCACGTTCACCGCTGCCCTGACCCGGCCCTAAATCGTGCTCTGGCTTCGCTCTAAGCGGTCATCTTCTGCCGCCACCATTCTCGCCAGCACGGATTCGCGATCGCCACCACGAGCGAATGTCGACATGACGGTGCTGCATGACCGGATGCCGGTCATCCTAGAGGCGCTCATTTGGAATTTGCGCAAGCGGAACAGGGAGATGACAGTTGGCAAATGAATGCGGAGAGCGCAGGGTGATTCGCATCTCTACTCCCTCGGCTTAGTCTGCACCCTGTAATCGGAGACTAAAATGACCGCGAGGACCCGCCTTTACGTCGCCACGATGGCCGTCGTCGCGCTCCCCGTATTCGGCGCGGAGGCGCGCTCATTAACGCCACTCTACAGTTTTATAGATCGGGCCGATGGCGGGCTTCCCGAGGCCGGTCCTACCCTAATCGCCGGGGACCTTTTCGGTACCACCAATCAAGGCGGCGATGGTAATTACGGAACAGTGTTCGAAGTCAATCCACAATCGGGTGCGGAAACCACGATCTACAGCTTTAAAAGCGGCGCAGATGGCGCAAACCCCGAGACCGGAGTGGTCTACAAAGGCGATTGGCTCTACGGAGCTACATATTCCGGCGGTGGCGCGGGCTGCATGGTTATTGGCTGCGGCACAGTGTTCAAGATAAATCCGAAAACTGGTATGGAGACCGTTCTTCATAGTTTTACGGGTCTCTCGGATGGTAGCAATCCTTGGTCCTCCATTCTCTACAAGGGCGGCATGCTCTACGGAACAACCGCAGGTGGTGGCTCGAGCAGTCACGGTGTCGTGTTTAAGATCGACCCCAAAACAGGCGCCGAGACCGCGATATACAGCTTCCAGGGCGGGACTGACGGATCATATCCCTTCGGGCTGATCTTCCGAGGTGGTACCCTATATGGAACCACCTATAATGGCGGCGCGGGCGCGGGCACTATTTTTGCTTTGAGTCCTGTAACTGGCGTCGAAACGGTGGCCTACAGCTTCAAAGGAGGAACGGACGGGCAGGCACCGGTTGGATTGGTCTACAAAGCAGGCAATCTATTTGGTGCCACCAGCGAAGGTGGCGCCTCCGGATACGGAACCGTTTTCAAGTTCAATTTGAAGACCGGAATTGAATCTCCGCTCTACAGCTTCAATGGCACGACCGATGGGCAAGGTCCTGGGGTGTTATCCTATTGGGCAGGCAACCTAATTGGAACATGCCGAGGGGGCGCGTCGAGCTTCGGTAACTTGTTCAAAGTGAACGTTGCCACCGGGATTGAGACTGTCCTGCATATTTTCACAGACCAGGATGACGGTGGGTACCCGAATGGAGCACTAATCGACGAAGCCGGCACGATTTATGGGACGACCAACGGAGGCGGCGCTCCGGGCTACGGCACCGTGTTCAAATTGTCTCCGTGACGGTTGCTGATTCCGGAGCGGGCGCCGGATCGGCTCGTCATCCCCTGCCGAAAAGGTGCCGCTGCATCTCGAGGTCGCTGGCCAAGATACGGGCCGCCCCGATGTTAAAAATCACCTCATGGTGGTCCATCGCAGCGAATAGCTCGGCCACCAGGCGGTCGTACGTTCGCGGGTGCATCCCCTTTGGCCGTTGGACGGTTGGTCGACCGTCCGTCCCGGTACTACCGCCCAATCTCGAATTTTTGCCAATCGGATCAGCTTGGCGCCGCCGGTCGCCGAAGCTCCCGCAGCCGGAACAGCATGGCGAGCACGCGCTCAAATTTGCGGTCGAGGTGGACCTCATACCGGGCCGTCACCTCTAACCGTTTCGTCGCTTAGGCGGCCGTCGAGCTTGCACTGGCAGAGTGCCCCCGCCAGGCGGTCGCGTCGGACCAGGAACGATTAACAAGAGTTTTTGCTTCTTTTTTCAAGAAGAAGTGCTTCTTCTTGTTCTTTTTTGAAAAAAAGAACCAAAAAACTTTGACTCATTTGGCAATCCTGGCACCATGCCGGTATGAACACAGTAGGCCGTCAGTTCGACTCTGACCGTCGGCACCAGCGGGGCCGCCGCGCAAGGTCGGTTTGCAGCGCCGCGTCCAAGCGGCAATCAATCGGAGAGTATCACGATGCGCCCGCACTCGCTTGCCTTGGCCGATGACCCCGTCGCGCGCGGCGATGTAGACATGTTGGACGCGGATCGGCTGAGTCTGCCGGCGTGGATTTATCGCGACGCGGAATTCCTGGAAGCGGAGCGGGAACGTGTATTCCGCCCGTCTTGGCAGGTGGTTTGCCATTTGAGCGACCTCCCAGCCGCAGGCAGTTACCACACGCTGGATTTTATGGGTGAAACAATTGTCGTGGTGCGCGGCGGCGATATGCGGCCGCGCGCGTTCTTCAATGTGTGCCGGCACCGCGCGGCGCGGCTGCTGGATGGCGCGGCGGGATCCTGCGGCAGCCGGATCGTGTGTCCGTATCACGCTTGGACCTACGGGTTGGACGGAAGGCTGATCGGTGTGCCGGAGCGCCAGGAATTTTCCCATATGGATATGGCGCGGCATGGCTTGGTGAAGCTGGAGCTGGAGATTTATCGCGGCTTCGTCTTCGTGCGGCTGGAGGGTGACGGGCCAAGCGTCGCCGACATGATGGCGCCGTACGATGCCGAACTGGCGCCGTACCGGTTAGAGGAGCTGGTGCCGCTGGGGCGGGTGACGTTGCGCGAGCGCGCGGTAAACTGGAAGAATGTCGGGGACAATTATTCCGACGCGCTACATATCCGCGTGGCGCATCCGGGGCTTACGCGGTTGTTCGGCAAAGGCTATGGCGTGGAGTCGCGCGGCTGGGTGGACAAGATGTGGGGCGGTCTGCTGGACGAGCCATCGTCCAACTTGTCCGAACGGCTGTATCAGAAGTATTTGCCGGCGGTGATTCATTTGCCGCCGGAGCGGCGGCGGTTGTGGAGCTATTACAAATTGTGGCCGAATATCGCGTTCGATGTGTATCCGGACCAGATCGACTTCATGCAGAGCATACCGATGTCGCCAACCCGGACGGTGATTAGGGAGATTGCCTATGTGCTGCCCGACCAGCGTCGAGAGATGCGCGCGGTACGCTACCTTAATTGGCGCATCAACCGGCTGGTCAGCCTGGAGGACAAGGCATTGATCGAACGCGTGCAGCATGGCATGGCGTCGCGCAGCTACACGGTGGGACCGCTCGGCGATAGCGAGGTGAGCCTGAAAAGTTTCGGCCGCCGCATGCGGCAATTGATCCCGGAGGCGGCGTTGCACCAGCCGCCCAAACCTGGCTGGTTCAGCACCGAACAATAGAATTGCGGTCTGCGGCCGCCGGGTCCGTCTGAAAAATACGTTAGCGAAAAAAGGCAAAATGAAAGCGTGTTCTTTTTTGAAGAAAAAACCAACAGATTTTTATCTTTTGACGCAATTACCAACATATGGTCCTGGCCTCGACCTTTCCGCAACCGTATGAACAAAAGTCTTTTGGTTCTTTTCTTCAGAAAAGAACATTCTTCCTTCTCAACCTTGACCTTGTCTTTTTCTCGCACGGACCCATGGGGAACCCACCAGTGGCATCAAACACAGCGGTCATCATCGGCGGCGGCCATAACGGACTCGTCTGCGCCTTCTACCTGGCGCGCGCCGGCATGCGTGTTACGGTGTGCGAGCGCCGCGGCGTGGTCGGCGGCGCCGCGGTGACCGAGGAATTTCATCCCGGGTTTCGCAACTCCGTTGCCAGCTACACGGTCAGCCTGCTGAACCAACGCGTGATCGACGACATGAATTTGCATGTGCTCGGGCTGCGCATTGTCGAACGACCGATTGCCAATTTTCTACCGACGCAGGACGGGCGGTATCTGAAAATGGGCGGCGGATTGTCGCGAACGCAGGCGGAGGTGGCGAAGTTTTCGGCACGCGACGCGGAAAATTTGCCACGCTATTATGCGATGCTCGATGAGGTGGGCGATGTGCTGCGTGGTTTGGCCATGCAAACGCCACCCAATCACATCGATGGCGTTTGGGGGCTGCCGCGGGCCATCCGGCAGGGCAATATTCTGCGCCGCCTCAACATCTCGCAACAGCGCGATTTGCTCGACCTGTTCACGAAGAGCGCGCGCGACATGCTCGATAGCTGGTTCGAGAGCGACGAGATCAAGGCCGCGTTCGGCTTCGATGCGATTGTCGGCAATTACGCCAGTCCGGACACGCCGGGTTCGGCGTACGTGCTGCTGCACCATACGTTTGGCGGGGTGAACGGCAAGAAAGGCAACTGGGGACACGCGATTGGTGGCATGGGCGCGATCACCCAAGCCATGGCACGCGCGTGCGAGGGCTCCGGCGTGGAAATCAGGCTCGATGCGGCGGCGCGGCAGGTGCTGATTCATAACGGACGTGCCACGGGCATTTTGCTGGAGAACGGAACCCGGATCGATGCGTCCGTGGTAGTATCCAACCTCAACCCGCGCCTGCTGTTTCAGCGGCTGGTCGAGCCAGCGGCGCTGGACGCGGATTTCCGCCAGCGGATCGCGGCGTATAAATGCGGCTCGGGCACCTTCCGCATGAATGTCGCCCTGTCCGAATTGCCGGATTTTACCTGCCTACCCGGTAACGTGTCCGCGGAACATCATGCGAGCGGCATCGTGCTGGCGCCGACCTTGGACTATATGGACCAGGCTTTTCTGGACGCGCGGCGTTTCGGCTGGTCGCGCGCGCCGATCGTGGAAATGCTGATTCCCAGCACGGTCGATACAACCCTAGCGCCGCCCGGGCAGCATGTCGCGAGCCTGTTCTGCCAGCAGGTGGCGCCGGTGCTGCAGGGCCTCGCCTGGGAAGATGCGCGCGAGGAAGTGGCAGATCTGATGATCGAGACGGTGACACGGTTCGCGCCGAATTTCCGCCAATCGGTGCTTGGGCGCGTCAGCCTGTCGCCCGCGGATCTGGAGGAAAAATTCGGTCTGATCGGCGGCGACATCATGCACGGCAACATGTCGCTCGATCAGTTGTGGGCGGCACGGCCGATCCTGGGGCATGGCAGTTACCGCGCGCCGATCGCGGCGCTTTATATGTGTGGGGCGGGCACCCATCCGGGCGGCGGCGTTTCCGGCATGCCGGGCTATAACGCGGCGCGCGAAATCACCCGCGATACGAAGCGCGGCGCGAAATGGCGGCTGGCAATGGCTGGCCAATGACCCTGCGTCGGCGGCGGACGCACGCCGTGGACGCAGGTACCCATCGCCAAACCGGCGCTTCCCACCTATCTGGACGAACGCGGCGCTCGCAACGGCAGGCAGATCGATGCAAGACTCAGAAAATATTCTGGCAACCGCCGCCGCCTGGCACGCGCATGGCGAGGCCGTCGCGATCGCCACCGTGGTCGATACCTGGGGTAGTTCGCCGCGTCCGCGCGGCAGTCAGATGGCCCTGACCGGGTCGGGGCGCATGGCGGGCTCCGTCAGCGGCGGCTGCATCGAAGGCGCGGTTGCCGAGGCCGCAGTGACGACTCTCGCCACCGGCGTGCCGCAAGTGCTGGAATACGGCATCGCGAACGAGCGTGCCTGGGAGGTGGGTCTGGCCTGTGGCGGCAGCCTCACCATCCTGCTCGAACGTGTGGGATGACACCGCAAACGCTCGCCGCGCTGGTGGCCGCTCGCGCCGCCACCCGCCCTGCCGTGCTGGCCACCCGCCTGCTGGACGGTGCCCAGCTTATGCTGCCAAACTCCGCCGCCCCGCCTGCCTTGCAGAAAGCCGCCGCCACGGCCCTGCTGCGCGACGAGTCGCATAAGGCCGACATTGAAGGCGAAACCTGGTTCCTGCATGTGCACGCGCCACCGCCGCGCTTGTTGATCGTGGGCGCCGTGCACATCGCGCAGGCGCTGGCACCGATGGCGGCGTCCACCGGGTTTGCCGTTACGATCGTCGACCCGCGCACCAGTTTTGCCTCGGCGGAGCGGTTCCCCGGCATCGCGCTGACCCATGCCTGGCCAGACGAGGCGCTCGGGTCGCTCGCGCCCGATGCGCGCACCGCCGTGATCACGCTCACGCACGACCCGAAACTCGATGACCCGGCGCTGGATCACGCGCTCCGCACCGCGGCGTTCTTCATTGGCGCTCTCGGCAGCCGAAAGACTCAGGCCGGCCGGCTGCAGCGGCTTGCGGCGCTTGGCCACAGCGCGGAAAATCTCGCGCGCATCCGTGGCCCTGTCGGCGTGCCGATCGGCGCCGTGACGGCGCCGGAAATCGCGGTGAGCGTGCTGGCCCAGCTTGTTGCCGCCCGGCGCAACGCGGCCGCCGGCACCGGCGCGTGACCCCGGCCCCCGCGCGGTGATTTTCGGCCGCCTGTCGCTGGCGCAGGCCGAGGGCGCCATCCTGGCCCACACCACGCGGTTGCCGGACGGTATGCTGCCAAAGGGCGCTGCGCTCACCGCGGAAGCGCTCGCCCGGCTTGCCGCGGCCGGCCACACCCATGTCATCGCGGCGCTGCTCGAACCGGCAGACGTAGCAGAGAATGAGGCGGCGACCCGCCTGGCCGATGCGTTGGCCGCGCCCGGCCTGATCCGGACCCGCGCCGGCACCGGCCGCGCCAACCTGGCGGCCGCCCATGCCGGCCTGTTCCGCGCCAGCAACGCCGGCATCGACGCCATCAATCTGCTGCATGAAGGCATTACCGTTGCGACCCTGCCAGACGCGACCCCGGTCGCCGCCGGAGACCTCGTGGTGACCGCGAAAATCATTCCGTTCGCAGTCCCAGCCGCGGTACTCACGGCCGCCGAGGCGCTGACACGCGGCGCACCGCCGCTACGCCTGCTGCGATTCCGCCCATTGCGGACCGGCCTGGTGCTCACCGAATTGCCCGGCCTCAAGGCCAGCGTACTGCGCGGCACGGAAGAGGCGACGGAGCGGCGCATCCGCGTCCTGACCGGCACGCTGCTGCCGCCATTACGCGTTCCGCATGACGAGCCACCGCTTGCGGCCGCACTTGCCGATCTTCTTGCGCAGGGCGCCGAGCTATTGCTGATTGCCGGCGCCTCCGCCACCGTGGACCGCCTCGATGTGGGTCCGGCCGCGATCGTGCGCGCCGGTGGCGCGGTGGACCATTTCGGCATGCCGGTTGATCCCGGCAATCTGATCTGCCTCGGCCATATTGGGACCGTGCCCGCCCTGGTGCTGCCCGGCTGCGCGCGCAGCCCCGCGCGCAACGGCATCGACCTGGTTCTGGCGCGCATGTTCGCTGGCGAGCCGGCTGGCTCCGCCGAAATCTCGCGCCTAGGCGTTGGTGGTCTGCTCAAGGATTTTTCGTCGCGGCCGTCACCTCGCACCGCCGCCGGCGGCGGCGAACCGCGCATCGCGGCACTGCTGCTGGCGGCCGGCCTTTCGCGCCGCATGGCGCCACGCAACAAGCTGCTGATGCGGGATTCGGGCGGCACCGCCATGATCGCGCGCGCCGCCGATGCGGTGCTGGCGAGCCGTGCCAGCCCGGTCATCGCCGTGCTCGGCCACCAGGCGGACGAGGTCGCGGCCGCGCTCGGCCCCCGCCCGGTCCGCATGGTGCGCGCGCCGCACTTCAAAGCCGGCCTTTCAGCCAGCCTGCACGCCGGCCTGGCCGCACTTCCGGTGGAAGCCGAGGCCGTGCTGGTTTGCCTCGGCGACATGCCGTTGCTGACACAGACCCTGATCGATCGTCTGCTGGACGCCTACGATGCCGACGAGGGAAGCCTGATCGTGGTCCCGACTTATCACGGCAAACGTGGCAACCCGGTATTGTGGGACCGCCGCTTCTTTGCCGAAATGGCGGCGCTGACCGGCGACACCGGCGCGCGCGGCCTGCTGCTGCGCCACGCGGAGCACGTGGTCGAGGTCGAATGCGAGTCCGATGCGGTGCTGCTGGATTTCGACACGCCGGATGCCCTGGCGCCAGCCGGCTTTGGCGGCGCAGGCCCTTGAGCCATGCCTGAATGCACCCAGATCAATGCCGAATGGCCGGATGCGTTGCCTCTTGGGGGACGCACAAGCTGCCATGTCGCCGTGAAAGGGACAAACACACCACATGGACATCCAGAAATTCACCGAACGCACCCAGGGTTTTCTGCAGGCCGCGGGCACCATCGCGATCCGCGAGTTCCACCAGCGCATCACGCCCGAACATTTACTAAAGGCGCTGCTCGATGACGAGGAAGGTGCCGCCGCCGGCCTGATCCGTGCCGCCGGCGCCAATCCGCAGCCGGTACAGGCCGCCATCGCCGCCGAACTCGGACGTATGCCCAAAGTGCAGGGTGCCGGCGCCGGCCAGCCGCAGATTACCCCCGAGCTCGTGCGCGTGCTCGATTCCGCGCAGCAGACCGCGCAAAAAGCCGGCGACGAATTCGTCGCCCAGGACCGCGTGCTGGTGGCCCTCGCCGCCAGCGACACGCCGGCCGGCCGCGCGCTGCGCAGCGCCGGCGCCAACCCGCAGACGCTGGACAAGGCGGTGGACACCATCCGCAAAGGCCGCAAGGTCACCGGCCCCAACGCCGAGGCCGGGTTCGACGCGCTGAAGAAATACGCCCGCGACCTGACCGACATGGCGCGCGCGCAAAAACTCGATCCGGTGATCGGCCGCGACGAGGAAATCCGCCGCACGATCCAGGTGCTGGCCCGCCGCACCAAGAACAATCCGGTGCTGATCGGCGAACCCGGCGTGGGCAAGACCGCCATCGTCGAAGGTCTGGCGCTGCGCATTATACGCGGCGACGTGCCGGAGGCGCTGAAAAACAAGCGCGTGCTGGCGCTTGATCTTGGCGCGCTGGTGGCCGGCGCGAAGTACCGCGGCGAATTCGAGGAACGGTTGAAATCCGTGCTGAAGGAAATCGAATCCGCCGAAGGACAGGTGATCCTGTTCATCGACGAAATGCACCAGCTGATCGGTGCCGGCCGCGCCGACGGTGCGATGGATGCCTCAAATCTACTAAAGCCCGAACTTGCGCGCGGCGCGCTGCATTGCATCGGCGCCACGACGCTCGATGAGTACCGCAAGCACGTCGAGAAGGACGCCGCCTTGGCCCGCCGCTTCCAGTCGATTTTCGTCGGCGAGCCGTCGGTGGAAGACACCATCAGCATCCTGCGCGGACTCAAGGAGAAATACGAGCTGCATCATGGCGTGCGGATCGCCGACAACGCGCTTGTCGCGGCGGCCACTCTGTCGCACCGCTACATCACCGACCGTTTCTTGCCCGACAAGGCCATCGACCTCATGGATGAGGCCGCCAGTCGTCTGCGCATGGAGGTCGATAGCAAGCCGGAGGAGCTCGACGAGATCGATCGCCGGCTGATTCAGCTGAAAATCGAACGCGAGGCGCTGAAGCGCGAAACCGATTCCGCGTCGCGCGATCGGTTGGAGCGTCTCGAACGCGAAATTGCCGAGACCGAGGAAAAATCCAACGCCATGACGGCGGCTTGGAAAGCAGAAACGGTGCAGGTCGCCGAGGCGCAGAAACTCAAGGAAAAACTCGACCAGGCCAAGGGCGAAATGGAAGTGGCGCAGCGTCGCGGCGATCTGCAGCGCGCCTCCGAATTGCTGTACGGCGTTATTCCTGATTTGCAGCGCAAGCTCGATGTCGCGCAGTCGCAGGGCCAGCTCGTCAACGAGGCCGTGACCGCCGAGCAGATCGCCGGCGTCGTCAGCCGCTGGACCGGCGTGCCGGTAGAAAAAATGCTGGAAGGCGAAAAGGCAAAACTGCTTCGCATGGAGGATAAATTGCGCCAGCGCGTGGTCGGGCAGGAGGATGGTCTGCGCCACGTCGCCGACGCCGTGCGCCGCGCGCGCGCCGGCCTGAACGACCCCAACCGGCCGATCGGCAGTTTCCTGTTCCTCGGCCCCACCGGCGTCGGCAAGACCGAACTTACCAAGGCGTTGGCAGAATTCCTGTTCGATGACGAACGCGCCATGGTGCGCATCGACATGAGCGAATTCATGGAGAAACACGCCGTCGCCCGCCTGATCGGCGCGCCGCCCGGCTATGTCGGCTACGAGGAAGGCGGCGTACTGACCGAAGCCGTGCGCCGGCGCCCTTACCAGGTGCTGCTGTTCGACGAGGTCGAGAAAGCCCATGAGGACGTCTTCAACGTTCTGCTACAAGTACTCGACGACGGCCGCCTCACCGACGGCCAAGGCCGCACGGTGGATTTCCGCAACACGATTATCGTGCTGACCTCCAACCTCGGCAGCGATATCCTGGCCAACCAGCCGGACGGCGAAGAAACGGCACTCGTGCAGGCGCAGGTCATGCGCGTCGTGCGCGATCATTTCCGCCCCGAGTTCCTCAACCGGCTCGATGAAATCGTGCTGTTCCGCCGGCTGCAGCGCGAGGACATGAAGACGATCGTCGATATCCAGCTCGACCGCCTGCGGTCCCTGCTGGCGGATCGCAACATCACGCTGGATCTGGACCAGAGCGCGCTCGACTGGCTGGCGCATGAAGGCTACGATTCAGTGTATGGCGCGCGCCCGCTGAAACGCGTCATTCAGCGCAGCCTGCAAAACAAGCTGGCGACCTTGCTGCTGGAAGGCTCGATCCACGAAGGCGAAACGATCCACGTGACCGCCGGGGCGGATGGGCTCGTGATTGGTGGGGAGCTGGCGCAGGCGGCGTAAGAAGGAAGGCCAGGGGCTCTGCCCCTGAACCGAGCTGGGCCGCAGGCCCCGGGCTCCATTTCATGGCGATTTGCGCCCAAGCGGCGCGCAGGCTACATCCCCGGCCACCGTGAAGCGACTGCGCACCTACGTCACGCTGGCCGCCCTTAGCTTGGTGCTCGGCGTCATGATCGCGATCACCAGCTACTCCGTGACGCTCTACCGGCTGTACTGCCAGGCCACCGGCGCCAACGGCACCACCCAGCGCGTGGCCGCGCCCATCGCGGCGCAAACGGCGCGCGAAGTGACCGTTCTGTTCGACACCAACGTCGCACCGGGCCTGCCCTGGCGTTTCACGCCCATGCAGCGTTCCGTGAAGCTGCATCTGGGCCAGGATGCGCTGGTGTTCTTCGAGGCGGAGAATCTCTCGAATCACGACATCACTGGCCACGCCGCGTTCAACGTGACGCCGGAAAAGGTCGGTCTTTACTTCAAGAAAATTCAATGCTTCTGTTTTAGCGATGAAAAGCTTGCGGCAGGCGCCAAAGTGCAGATGCCGGTCGATTTCTATGTCGATCCGGCGTTGGCGACGGACCCTAGCACATCGGACGTGCACGAAATCACGCTTAGCTACACGTTCTTCGAATCGAAAAAGCCGCAAGATGCCCAGGACCTGGCGCGTTTTGCGTCCGCGCCGCCGGATGCCGCCGCCGGCGGCCGCCTGTTCGCCGAAAATTGCAGCGCGTGCCACGCGCTGAACCATACCAAGATTGGTCCGCCGCTCGCCGGCGTAATTGGCCGCCGTGCTGGCAGCGTACCCGGCTACCGATATTCAAAGGCGCTCGCGTTCGCGGGTTTCACCTGGGACGAAGCGCGGCTCGACCAATGGCTGGCCGATCCGCAAGCCATGCTGCCGGGCGCACAAATGCCAATGAAGACGCCAGTGGCGCAGGCCCGGCGCGATATCATTGCTTACTTGAAAGCACACGCAGGAAGCTGACACGGGCGATGCCGCAGGTCCGATCGGTTCGACAACGTGGTCGGCCTGCCTACCATCCAGCCATCGCAGCGATCTACAATCACGGGAAAAGCTAAGGCCGCAACCGGTACTAGGATCAGAGTGCAAAAATGCCGCTTTCGCTCACCGATGTCACGATGACGACCAACTGCCATGGCTTCAGCTTCCGAAAGCCCGGCGGAAAATCGGTCGCGTTCGAGGTCGATTCGGCAGAGGCGGCCGAAAGTGCCCGCCGTCACGTCGAGGCAGTGATATACGCTGCTACCGAGGTCTGGATACATGGACAAGAGTGGCGCGCGGAACTAGCCGAGCATTGGTATCCTCCAGGCTTAACGCGAAGCGCGGGACGCCAGACCGAGGATTAGGGCCCCCGCAATCGGGATACCGAATAGGAAAAGCGGGGCCGTAACCGGGCCCAAGATCGCGAACCAGGATCGCGGTAGAGACCCGATTAAAAAGCCGTAGACTAGAAAGCCCCAAATCAGAAGAACTGCTAGAGCGTGATCGGCTGAGGCTGACCTGAATTGATGGCGCCGATCACGCTCTAGCCTTTGTTTTGACGAGCAGTTTTATCGTCGTGCTGACGCAACCTGTGACGATATTGCTCTAGGACCATAAAGCTGATCCTTGCTTGCGGGATCGACAGTTGTCATTGATCGTCGATTGCACGCCCCGCAAGTTTGGCCGCTATTGCGCGAAAAAAATCTGCGGCTTTCCTCAGCGATGCAGTCCATAAAGCCCAATCCGGTGCGGCGCCCCGCACGATACTCAGCACCGCCGCCCCGAACACCGCCCCCGCCGCGGTAAAGATTGCCAGCACCAGGCGCAACCGCATGCCGGTGTCGCGCGCGTCCTGACCGAACGCCACCCACATGCGCCCGCGCTCGGCCGCCACCTTGGCTGCTATGTCGCCGGTCGA
>Ga0302326_10018443_pt1 | contig 14477 bp, 12 predicted proteins | sample Palsa_T0_3_FD_202264 | JGI IMG/M metagenome (GOLD analysis project Ga0302326, IMG submission 202264) | Peat permafrost microbial communities from Stordalen Mire near Abisko, Sweden - Palsa_T0_3 | ecosystem: Environmental > Terrestrial > Soil > Palsa > Peat permafrost | place: Sweden: Abisko... | reverse complement strand
CCGGCCCCAGCCGCAACGCGGGGTTCGATTCCGAAGCGCAATCCAAGTGCGCGGGCCGCGAAAAATACTGCGACCAAGATAACGAGCGTGGCTATCACGTCGCGGGCCGTTCTGCAGGCCAGATGCTACGCCTTGCCAGGGTTGCGAAAAACGCAGGCACTTCGACCACGCATACGATCGCGATACCGAACAAGAACACGGAATATCCCGCGCTGAAGTACTCGGAATTAAAGGCACTAAACGAAAAGGTATCGACCACCGTCAGAATGGCGAGCAACGCCGCGACCGACACCGCGGCGCCGGCGCTGAGAGCAGCCGCGTCGTCGGGGGTTTCGCGCCGCGCCGCGGCGCTCGCAATCCGGTACGCAATCAGCAAGACGCATAACACCGCGAGCCACGGGCCGAGCGCTCCGTAAAACCGAGCGATCTCCCCAAGAGTTGAAAATTTCGCGGGCGTCATGCGGCCGCTCCCTCCGAGCGGCGTGATCGAATCGATATGAAAGGTCAAGCGGCCTCGTCGAAAATCGCGCGGCTCGACCGGGATGTCGACGGTTGCGCCGCCGGTGTCGACGACGTGCAGCGTGCACGCGACCGTGCAACTCGTCGACAGCGAAAAACGCGCGAACGGCGTGTCGAACAGCTTATAGAAATCGGGCGTCGGAATAAATGTGAGCGTCGCCGACGAATCGGGGGCGCCGTCGTTCATCGCTTTCACGTCGATCTCGTCCGGATCGACGATCCAGCCCGAGACGAGTCGGCGGTCCGGCGGCGATCCGAGGGAACCTGCGATCTCGTTGTAATCTGCGCGCAGCGGCGCGGGCGGCGCCGGCGCTTCAGCGGGCATCAGGTTGAATCCAGCGAGCCCCGCGAACATGCCGGCGCCCGCCGCGAATCGTTGCGCGAGAAGCGGCACGTCACCGATGCCGAGGGGCGGCGCGAGCGACGACGGCTTGCCATTGCAGGTCACGCGGCCCGCATCGCAAGCGGCATCGATCTCGGCTGCCAAGCGGATGAAAAACGCGCGTGCCTCGGCGCCCGACTTGTAGTGCCCGGCCGCGGCGACCGCTTCGCGAAAGGCCCACATGAACCAGCCCCCCGCGATTCCGCCGTCGCATGTGGCGAACTGCGCGCAGCTGTAACCGCGCCAATCGTTGCCGCGCGTGCCCTCGAGCATGGGCCGTAACTCGGCCGCGGCCGGGCTGATACGAAAGGCTTGCCGCAGCGCTTCCTCAGGAACCGGAACGCGCCGGTCGCTTGGCGCATGCGCGATGCGCTCGAGCGATCCATACGCTGAAACGAACTCTGGCGACTGCACTTCGACGATCGTCGCCCAACCGTAAGTGTGCCCGTTCACGATCGCGATCGCCGCCAGGCCGCCTAGCCAGATCGCCGCAGGAAGCGCCACCACAACGGCGCGCAGCGCGAGCGGCTCGCGACCGAAGCGCAGCGCGCGGTACGCGAACGGCACGAACGCGATCAGCACGAAGGGGACAAGCCAAATGCCTTCTTCTCGTGTCAACCAAAACGCGCCGAACGCACATCCCAGACCCGCCGCCCAGCCGATGAGAGAGCGAACCGGTTCTTTGCGGCGTACGAATAGCGCGGCCGCACACGCCGCGGTGAGCAGCGAGACGCTCCCCGAAATGTGAGAACGATTCGCTCGCCACGCGATCGCGTCGGTGAGCAACGGATTGAAGAAAACAAAAACGAACGCAGCGGCTAGCGCCCGGTCGTCGCGCACGAGTGGGCGGATCGCCCAGCATGCGACGAGACAAGCCCCGAAGTACGTTAACTCGTGCGCGAGCGGTAGCGAGATGCCAAGCTCGCTGATCGCTGCGAGAAAGAGCGGAAAAAATGGACCCTTGATCAGCGTCAAAACGTCGTACGGTCCGAACCACAAGCCGGCCGCGATCGTTTTCGCATGTTCGATGAAATTGCTGTCGTCATGCGGGGCGGACAGCGGCAAAATCCGAATGTCCGACGTCATCCACAATTTGAGGACGAGCGCCGCAATCGCAACGACGAAAAAGATGGGAAACCGGCGGGGCAGGCGGCTTAATCCCAAGGCGTGGTTGATTCGTTGCGAACGTAGGGTTGCGCGCCGACGCGGCCGATGCGCAGGATGCTGATGAAAAAGCTCGCGAAGGCGATCTCGACGCCCGCGGCCAGCGCGGTTACCGAGGGCACTGTAAGCCGCGCAATCGCCGATTCGTCGAGGTTGCCGAACGACGTACCGCCCCAGCGGAAAAATGCGATCGCCGTTCCCAGGCAGCCGAGCGCGAATACCGTCGCGCCGAGCAACAGTCCGCGTTCGAGCGTTGCGGCGCTTAGAAAACGTTCGAAGCGCGGATCGACCGGCAGCAGACCTGCCCCCGCGCCGAACGTTTTGGTGAGTACGCTGAACACGATGCACTGCAGTCCGAGCAGCACGCAGACGCCCGCGTACAAGAGCGAGTTCTCATCCAGCCGGATCGCTCCAAGGTGCACGGGTCCCGGAAGCAGCGCGACCATCAAGACGACCCCGAAGGTCAGGAGTGCGAGCCCGGGATAAAAGAACAGCCAGCGCGGATTGTAGATCAACAGAAAACGTAGATGCCGCCAGCCGTCGTGCCAGCTGCGCAAATGCGAGGGCCGGCTGCGGCCGTCGAGCGTGAGTTTCGTCGGCACCTCGGTGACGACGAGTCCGCGCAGTAGCGCTTTGACCAACATCTCGCTTGCGAACTCCATTCCGGTCGTTTGCAATGCGAGCGTATCGATCGACGCTTTTCGAAAACCACGCAGGCCGCAGTGGAAATCTCCCGCGGGACTGTTGAACATCGCGCGCCCGATGCCCGACAGCACCGGGTTGCCGAGATAACGATGGTGGAGCGGCATCGCGCCCGGTTCGATCCCGCCGCGAAAGCGATTACCCATCACGACGTCGGCGCCGCCGCGAAGTTCGCGAACGAAGTCGTCGAGCGCGGAAAAATCGTAGCTGGCGTCGGCATCGCCCATGATGACGAACTGCCCGCGGGCCGCCGCGATGCCGCCCATCAGCGCGCTGCCGTAGCCTTTTTCACGCACCTCGACTACGCGCGCACCCGCGGCCGTAGCGAGCTCTTGCGAGCCGTCGGTGCTGCCGTTGTCGGCGATGAGGACCTCGCCCTCGATCCCCGCACGCTGCAGAAACGCGCGCGCTTGCTCGATGCAATGCACGACCGTCTGCGCTTCGTTCAAGCACGGCATGACGATCGATAATTCGACCACCGACTGCCCGATCACGGTGTCGCGAGGCGCCGTCTGGAAGGCGCCGAAAGTCTGCTCGCTCTCTTACGCATTATTGAAAGGCGCGCATGCGCAAACTCCAGCCGTACGCAATCGGCGCGCTTTTCATCGTAGCCGGCGTGTTGCACTTCACGATTCCGCGCTTCTACGAAGCCATCGTGCCCCCGCCTTTGCCGCCCCACGAGATCGTCCAGATCAGCGGCATCTTCGAGATGCTCGGCGGCGCGGGGATAATGCTGCCCCAAACGCGCGTCTTCTCGGCTTGGGGCTTGATCGCGCTGCTGCTCGCGGTGTTTCCCGCAAACGTCTACATGGTGATCGATCCAAAATTTCAGAAGGTCGCTCCGCTCTGGGGACTGTACGCTCGGCTTCCGCTACAGTTCTTTCTGATTTGGTGGATTTACGCCGCTTGCATCGCCGAGCAGTGAGCGCGGTTCAAGCCGGCGTCGCGCGCCGGACGATCGCCGCGACGTCGACATCGCGCGGAAGCGTACCGTACGCATGGCCCCACTCGCCGCCCAAGCGCGAGGCACAAAACGCATCGGAAACATAGTGCGGGCTCTGCGCGACGACGAGCGCTGCCGTTGCGACCAGCGCCATCTGCTCGACCGTGCGGCGGGCGCGCCGCTCGGCTTCGCTTGGATCCGAAAGATCGCGGCGTAGCGCGGTCGCAGCCGCGTCCAGACGCCGATCGACACCCTTGACCACGTCGATCTCCGCGAAATAGGAATCGAGTACGCCCGGCTCTTTTGCCATCGCGCGCAACACGTCGAGCGCGTTGACGTTACCGCTGCCTTCCCAAATCGAATTGAGCGGGGCTTCGCGGTAGAGCCGCGGCATGATCGTCTCCTCGACGTAGCCGTTGCCGCCGAGACACTCGAGGGCTTCGGCGGCATGGCCGGCCGCGCGCTTGCAGACCCAGTATTTTCCGAACGCCGTACCGATACGTTTGACGCGCGCTTCGTGCGCGTCGCCGGTTGCCGCCATGTCGCACGCGTGCGCGAGCCGCGCGAACAGCAAGGTTGCCGCTTCCGACTCGAGCGCGAGATCGGCGAGCACGTTTTGCATTGCCGGCTGATCCGCGAGCAGCTTGCCGAACGCCGACCGGTGCGCCGCGTGATGCGTCGCCTGCGCGACCGCCTGCCGCATGCCGGAGGCGGAACCGATGATGCAGTCGAGCCGGGTGAAGTTCACCATCTCGACGATCGTCGCAACGCCGCGGCCTTCGTCGCCGATCAGCCAGCCGATGGTGCCGTCGAATTCGACCTCGCTCGATGCGTTGCTGCGGTTGCCGAGCTTGTCTTTGAGGCGCTGCAGGTTGAAGACGTTCTTCGTGCCGTCCGGCAGAAAACGCGGCACGAGGAAACACGAGAGCCCGGCGCCGGCTTGCGCGAGCACCAAGAACGCGTCGCACATCGGTGCGGAGCAGAACCATTTGTGGCCGACCAAAACGTATGGCGTACCCGAGCCGCCGCCTTCGAGCGGGGTCGCGCGCGTCGTGTTGGCCCGCACGTCCGAACCGCCTTGCTTCTCGGTCATCGCCATGCCGACGAGCGCCGAGCCCTTCTGCGGCGCGGGCCGCAGCGCGCCGTCGTAGCCGCGCGAATACAACAGCGGCTCCCAGGCGCGCGCGAGTTCGGGTTCCGCGCGCAGTGCCGGAACCGATGCGTGAGTCATCGAGATAGGACAGCCGTGCCCGCCTTCGACTTGGCTCCAAAGGTAGAAGCCTGCGGCGCGAGCGACGTGTGCGCCCGGCTTCGGCTCGCTCCACGCCGACGAATGCAACCCGAAGCCCGTCGCGCGCTCCATCAAGCGATGGTACGACGGGTGAAACTCGACCTCGTCGACACGGTTGCCGAAGCGGTCGAAGACCTTCAGCTTGGGCGGATTCGCGTTCGCATCGAAGCCCCACGCAATCGACTCCGGCTTCCCGGCTTCCCGGCCGATCTGGTGCAACGCCGATTCTGCCCAGCCCGCGCCGTTCGTGCGCACCGCGGCTTTAAGGACCGAATCCGCGCCGAAGAGATCGTAGCCTGCGAGCGGCGGCGGCTGATTGCCGACCTCGTGCGTTCGATGGGGCGCCGCCACGGGCACGTCGAGGATGTCCATAGTGCTGGGATTCCGGGCCTTCCGGCCGGCCTCCCGTGCCCGGTCGCAACGTGCGGCAACCGGGTCGGGTTCGGGACAGCATGCAAACGAAAAGCCGCGAGATCCGTCTCGCTTCGCGTCCGGACGGTTTTCCCGCGCCGGAAAATTACGAACTCGCCGAAGTGACCCACGTCGAACCCGGCCCGGGCGAAGTGCTCGTCCGCAATACGGTGATGTCAGTCGAACCGTATATGCGCGGGCGCATGAACGACACGAAGTCGTACGTGCCGCCGTTCGCACTCGGGGCCTGCATGCAGGGCGGTGCAGTCGGATTCGTCGTTGCCTCGAACGACCCGGCGCTACCGGAAGGCACCTGGGTTCAATCGATGCACGGGTGGCGCGAATACGCGCTCGGGAAAGCGACGGAATTTCAGGCGATCGATACCTCGCTCGCTCCCGCGAGCGCCTACCTCGGCGTGCTCGGCGTGCCGGGACTCACCGCGTGGGCCGGTCTCAAACACGTCGGCGAGATGAAGCCCACCGACGTTGTATTTATCTCGTCCGCGGCGGGGGCGGTCGGTGCCATCGCGGGTCAACTGGTGAAGCTTGGGGGCGCGACCGCGATCGGCAGCGCCGGCGGCGCCGAAAAAGTCCGGTACCTGACCGAAAAGCTCGGCTACGATGCCGCCTTCGATCATAAAGGCGGCGACATTGCGGCCAAGCTCGCGAAGGCGGCCCCCGGCGGCATCGATCTTTACTTCGACAACGTAGGCGGCGAGCAACTCGAGGCCGCACTCGGGGCGCTCAAACCGTTCGGGCGGGTCGCCGCGTGCGGGATGATCTCCGGCTACAACGACGAGATGCCGGGCCCGCGGAACATGCTGCAGATCGTCGGAAAGCGGCTACGCATTCAGGGCTTCATCGTCGTCGATTACATGAAGCGCATCCCGGAATTTCTCGCCGACGTCGGCCCGTACTTACGCAGCGGGAAGCTGGTCGCGCCCGAGACGTACTTCGAAGGCATCGACACGGCGCCTGAAGCGTTCGACAAGCTTCTGCGCGGTGGAGCGCATGTCGGCAAGATCCTCGTGCGGCTCGCACCCGAAGGAACGAAACCGTGACCGAGAACGTCAACGAGCGCATCATTCGCTGGGACGATCCGGCGCCGGCGCTCGCCATCGTGCGCAGCTCGAGCGGCCTCGCGGCAATGCAGGCCTGGCTCGCGGGCGATCTTCCGTCGCCCCCGATCGGCAAGCTGATGAACATGCGGCTGGTCGAGGCTGAACGCGGACGCGTCGTCTTCGAAGGCGAGCCCGGGGAAGAGCACTACAACCCCATCGGTATCGTGCATGGCGGCTTCGCGCTGACGCTCATGGACTCGGCCCTGGGCTGCGCGGTTCACACCACGCTCGACGCAGGCGTCGCCTACACGACCACCGACACCCAGGTCCGATTCATCCGCGCGATCACCAAGGCTACCGGAACCGTGCGCTGCGAGGGGATCGTCCAGCACGCCGGCCGCACGATTGCCGTCGCGCACGGGACGCTCGTCGATCGCAACGGGAAGCTGCTCGCCACCGGTACGAGCGCGTGCGCCATCCTCAAATCCTAGCGGACCAAGCGGCAACAGGGGAACTCCGAGTTACTGCGCCCGTGCAGGGTCGAGTGCTACCGTCGAGCCGAGACCGAATCCGGCCTCGAGTTAGGTGAGCAAGGAGCCCCGCGGTGAGGAACATCAAGAAGTCTGAAGCAAGTACGCTCGACCGCCGTCAATTCTTCGGAGCAGCGGCAATGACTGCAGCAGCAACGCAACTGGGCATGCTTGGGCCGGCGAACGCTCAGTCCGGCGGCAGCAACGCAGCAAGCGCGACGTCCGCGCTGCAACCGGGAGCCGGAACGCACACGTCGTTCGTGACGATACGTCAGGTCAAAGCCGGCTTGCTCGACGTGGGCTACGCCGAAGCCGGTCCCGCGGGCGGGCCGCCCGTTATCCTGCTGCACGGCTGGCCGTACGACATCCATAGTTTTGTCGACGTTGCTCCGTTGCTCGCAGCGGGTGGTTACCGCGTGATCGTTCCCTACCTGCGCGGCTATGGTTCAACGTCGTTTCTTTCAAGCGACACGTTCCGCAACGGTCAGCAAGCCGCGGTCGCGGTCGACATCATCGCTCTCATGGATGCGCTCAATATCCAAAAGGCAATTTTGGGCGGCTTCGATTGGGGAGCTCGAACGGCAGCCATCATGGCGGTTCTCTGGCCCGAACGCTGCAAGGCGCTCGTGTCCGTGAGCGGCTACCTGATCGGCAATCCCGCGGCCAACAAGAAACCATCCCCTCCGGCTGCGGAATGCGCGTTTTGGTATCAGTACTATTTCGCGACGGAAACCGGCAAGGAAGGCTACACTCAAAACCTCCACGAGTTCAACAAGTTCATCTGGAAGCAGGCTTCGCCAAAGTGGAACTTCGACAACGCGACCTACGAACGGTCGGCTGCGTCGTTCACGAATCCCGACCACGTCGCGGTCGCCATTCACAACTACCGCTGGCGCATCGGCGTAGCTCAAGGTGAATCGCGCTACGACGATCTGGAAAAGCGCCTCGCGCAAGGCCTTCCGGTCACCGTCCCGTCCATCACGATGGAAGGGGATTCAAACGGAGCGGCGCACCCGCCGGCCGCAGCATATCGCGCGAAGTTCACCGGCAAATACGAGTACCGGCTGATTACCGGCGGTGTCGGCCACAATCTGCCGCAAGAAGCTCCGCAGGCGTTCGCCAAGGCGATCGTCGACGTTGCCGCCGACACGTGAGAGCTATGCAGTCGTCGTTTCCGGCGCTCGCGCCGGAACGGCGAGGTGCGTCAGCTCGATGAGTTTGGTAAAGACGCGCTGACGAATGCCCGCGCTCACGACGCCGAACTCGAGCACGCCCCCAAGCCACAGGCCGTCCGCGGCCGAACGCACGAGCTCGGCGATTGCGGGGTCGATTCCGTCGTCCTCCAAGCGCTGCCGCCACACATCGTATCGGCGCCGCAATGGCGCGAGCAATTGCGAGTTGATGGCGACTGCGGCAAAGATTCCGGCGCTTACCCGCAGCGTGCGGGTCACGGCACCGTCGGGGTCGAGACACGCGCGTAAAAATGCACGAGCGAAACTCCCCGGGCCGGTCTCGCCCTGCATGTGCTTCGTGAGATCGGCCTCAAACTGCGCGACGACGTCTTCGATCATCGCGGCGATCAGCGAATCTTTGGTCGCGAAGTGATGGAGAATTCCACCCTTCGAGAGTCCGACGCGATCCGCGACGGCATCGAGCGTCAACTTCGCAGCACCCTCGGTCGCGACAAGGTCAGCCGCAGCCTCAAGAACGCTGCGGCGCGTGGCCGCGCCCGATCCACGTATCGGCATGCTACTTTTCGGTTGACGCAAAGGCCCCGTGCATGATATGCCTAATACCGTCCAGCCAGACGGTATTCCCGCACCCGCGGGCCCTCCGGGGCGGCCAAGCCCCCGAAACCCCCTACCGGCGGCATACCCTCAGGAGCACAGACCCTAGCGCATGACGACGAGCCTTGCCCAGTACGCCCGAACGGAGCAGCCCCTCGACCAGGCGATCGCCGCGGCCGAATCGGCGCTCCTCTCGCGGCAGCAACCGGACGGGCACTGGGTCTTCGAGCTCGAGGCCGACGCGACGATCCCGGCCGAGTACATCATGATGCTCCACTACCTCGATGAGTTGGAGCCCGAGCTCGAGGCCAAACTCTGCGCGTACCTGCGCCGCGTCCAAAATCCGGATGGCGGGTGGCCGCTCTTTTACCGCGGCGATAGCGACGTCAGCGCGACGGTCAAAGCCTATTACGCGCTCAAACTCGCGGGCGAATCGATCGACGCCCCGCACATGCGGGCCGCGCGCGAGCGCGTGTTGGCGCTAGGCGGTGCGGCAGCTTGCAACGTCTTCACCCGGATCGCGCTCGCGTTGTTCGGACAGGTACCGTGGCGCGCGGTCCCCGCGATGCCCGTCGAAGCCGTGCTGATGCCGAAGTGGTTTTTCTTCCACCTCGACAAGGTTTCGTATTGGTCGCGCACCGTGGTCACACCGTTGCTCGTGCTGATCACGCTGCACCCGCGCGCGCGCAATCCCAAACGCGTCGACATCCGCGAACTCTTCGTGCGTCCGCCCGAAGAAGAGCGCGGCTACATGCGTGCCGCGACTGCGTCGCCGCTCGGGAAAGTGTTTCTCGTGCTCGACGCGATCGTTCGCGTCCTCGAACCGCGCGTGCCGGCCGGGATACGCAAGCGCGCGATCGATAAAGCGATGAAGTTTACCATCGACCGCCTGAACGGCGAAGACGGTCTCGGCGCGATCTTCCCGGCGATGGTGAACGCGTTGCTCGCACTCGACGTGCTGGGCTACGCGAAAGACCATCCGCACCGCATCATCGCGAAGCTCGCGCTCGAGCGACTGCTCGTCATCGGCGACGACGAGGCATACTGTCAGCCGTGCAAGTCGCCGATCTGGGACACGTCGCTCACGGTCCACGCGCTGCTCGAAACGGGCGGCGCGGCAGTCGCGGAACCCGTGCGACGCGGAAACGACTGGCTCGTCGGCCGGCAAATTCTCGACGTGGTCGGCGATTGGGCCGTGCAGCGTCCGGGTTTGCGGCCGGGCGGATGGGCGTTCCAGTACTGGAACGATTTCTACCCCGACGTGGACGACACGGCGGTCGTCGCGATGGGCATGCACCGAGCGGATCCCGGGCGCTATCGCGAACCGCTCGCGCGCGCTGCCGAGTGGGTCGTCGGCATGCAGAGCGGGCACGGCGGCTGGGGCGCGTTCGATGCCGAGAACGAGCACTACTATCTCAACCACATTCCGTTCGCCGATCACGGCGCGTTGCTCGACCCCGCAACGGAAGACGTTTCCGCGCGCTGCGTCGGCATGCTGGTTCAAATGGGATACGCGCTCGACGACCCGGTCGTGGCCAAAGGCATCGCGTATCTGCGCCGCACGCAACAACCCGACGGCTCGTGGTTTGGGCGCTGGGGCACGAACTACGTCTACGGCACGTGGTCGGTGCTCAATGCATTCCTCGCCGTCGGAGAGACGTCGCGAAACTCGGAAACCGTGCGCCGCGCGGTCACCTATCTACTGAGCTTCCAACAGCCGGACGGCGGCTGGGGCGAAGACGGCGGGACCTACTGGACCGCGCGCCGCGGTCTCTGCAAGGAGAGCACGCCGAGCCAAACCGCTTGGGCGATTCTCGGACTCCTGAACGCCGGCGAAGCAAACCATCCGGCGGTCGCGCGCGGCATCGCCTACCTGATGGAGCATCAGAACGCCGAGGGGCTATGGGACGAGCCGTGGTACACGGCCGTCGGCTTCCCGCGCGTGTTTTATTTACGCTACCACGGCTACCGCGCGTTCTTCCCGCTCTTCGCGCTCGCGCGTTATCGCAATCTGGCCGGCAGCGGCGAACCGCTGCCGGCGCTGGGGTTCTAGCCGAGCGACGGGCTCGAGAGGGCCGGCTGCTTCTGGTTGAAATCGACGCTGCGGGCGCTAACGACTTGCCCCTGCGGATCGACCGTCTTTTCCGTCGATTGCGTGCGGTTCTCGAGCGTCGCCGTCTGGCTCTTGGGATCGAACTTCAGCCCGATGTCGTCGCCCGGTCTGATTTCCGACGTCAGCGTCTTGATCGGATGGTCGGGCCATCCCGTACCCGGATCGGAGCTCGCATACGGTATCGTCTGCTCGCGGAACGTAAGGTTCTGAAGTTTTCCGCGCTGGTCAAGGATCGTGATCGTCTCGGTGCCGGCCTTCGCGTCGTGCGAGACGTTTTGGACCTGCCCTCGCAACTGCCCGGTCGACTTGTAGACCGAGGAGCCGACATTGCCGTTGGGACCGATCTCTTGGACGCTGACGGCCAGCTCGGGCTGCATGCTATATTGCGGCGCCTTGTTGACGTCGGCTTGCGAGCGCACGGTGTTGGCTTCGTGCGATCCGCGCTGCATCTGGTTCGGGTCCATGTGGCGGTGCTCGGCTTCGATCGCGAAGTGCTCTTCGAAGTTCGTTTCGCTACCCTTGGGAATTCCCATCAGCACTCGTTGCACTTCGGGGTCGCGCATGCTGTGCGACATCTCGTGCTTGAGGACGTCGCGCGCCGACATCGAAGCCTCGTTGTGAAAATCGCTCGCGACGTGCTTGTTATCCCAGTACACGTTGCCCTGATGATCCGCTCGGCTGTTGGCGCCTTGATCTTGGATGATGTGGCGCCCGTCTTTGGACGCCTTCTCGATGAAGGAGGTGAACTCTTGATCGGGGACGCCTTCCTTCATCACCTTGGTGAAGTCGGACACGAGGCCTTTGTCGACGACCAATTTCCCGATGTGCAGGTTGCCGTCTTTGTCGGTCGTCGCTTTGCTCATGAGTTCTTGCGTCGTCGTTTTCGTCCCGACTTCGGCAGTCGTCGGAGGCGGCTTCCCGTCGTGCACCGCCCGGAGCGTTTCGACCATCTTCGAGTCGAACTCCATGCCCTTCATGTTCTTCTTGAAGTCTTGGAATTCGGTCGCGGTAAATGTGACTTTGCCCCATTGGACGGTCGTTTTATCCGCACTCTCGACACCTGTCTTGAGCAGCTCGTCGCGATGCGTGTTACTGGGATGAGTGAGTTTATACAGCTCGTCGCCGAGGCCCATGCAACTAGCAACCTTTCTCAAGCGTGAACGGGACTTCAGCAAACTATAACACCGAGGGCGTCCGCCACCGTCCCGGCCCGTAGGAGCCTAGGGTCTCGGAAAGAATCGGTTAAGGGAGGTGCAGCACGATGGCATTCATGCCGCCACTGGTGTCTCCCGGAATCCAAGGAACTGAAGGGCCGCCCCCGGCTCCGGCCGGAACGAAGATGGCCGACCTGCTGAAGCCGACACGGGATGTGCCGACCGAGCCCTACGTGCACTACGGTAAGGTCCAGGTTCAGCGCGAGCTCAACGACGACTTCGTTAAGGCGCAGACCTATCTCGGCAAGTCGCAGCACGCCGTGAACTCGCTGCACGATCTTCGGAACGGCCAGGATGCCGTCAAAGTCGAGAAGATCACGACCAATGACGTGCTATTTAGCCCCGATCAGCCGCCGGGCACCGGCGGTACGATCAAGTGGAATCCGAACTCCGCGCTCACGTGTCCAGACGGCTCGAGACAGACCGCAGCCAACGGTCTACTTCACGAGCAAGGTCATGCGAACGAACTCCATAACCACGACGCCAGGTACGACGCTCAGAAGGCGATGGTGAACCAGCGCTACGGCGACGGCGACGAGCAGCGCAATATCGCTTGGGAACGGACGTATTCCAAAGAGCTCGGGGAAGGCACACGCGAAGATCACGGCGGGTTGCCGTTCGCGGCCAAGGGACCCACGTCGATCGAACCCTCCGAGCGTGCGATGACGGAGCCTGCGAAGGTCCGTCAAGCGATCCATGATGCGCGGGGTAGGGCCGAGGGGTATGGCTACCCTCCACCACCGGAGCCCGGTCCGGGTGACACAGCGATCGCCGCGTGGGACGGCAAGGCTCACACAGGCCCGGTCGTGCACCTCGACGGCGGTGCGGCCGCCCAATACGTCGCCGATGGCAAGGGCGGCGGCCAATACCAAGTTTACGATGTGCAAAAAGACCTTGGGGGCCACATGCCTCCGGAGAATAATCAGCACTTGACGATCAGCGACAAGGGTCAGTTCCCTGCCCCGCATGCGCAGCAGCACGAAGCCAACGTGCTTGGAGGTAGATGAATGGCGTCACTCACCGAGATTCAACATCCCCAAGCACTGCGGGCGCGAACGGTGGCCGTTGACGTCTTTGGAATCTCACAGCGCATTCGGACGCGCGTTGCGATCGCCCCGGATCAGATTGAAACGTTCAGTGAAGTCGTCAAGCATCACGTCACCGACCCGCACGAGATCGACGAACTCTTCGCCGCCCTCGAACGCGGCCAGCCGAAGCCGACGCCACGAGCGCTCGAGTACCGTTGGAAGGTCGTCGCGTACGATGCCTCCGGTGCGCGAATTGCCGAGCTATACGCGTCCGCAATCGCACCTTTCGGCATGACGGGCAGCGGCCTCCACTTCACGTTTGTCAATGAGGAGTTCATCCACTACTTAGCCGCCCACTACGGTGGCGTCCCCGCAGGTCAAAACTCGGCCTAGGCCTCGATCGCCACCCGGTTTCCCGTGGCCAGCTCTTGGAGCCGGGCCAGGTTCTCGGTCTCCAACTGCTGCATGTGCGCGCGATCGGGGCTGATCGCGCCATGGGCGCGTTCGTCGGCCAACGCCGGCACGAGGTACTGCCCCGTGAACGAAGCGGGATTCGCGGCGATCTCCTCTGGCGTGCCGGTTGCGACGATGGTGCCGCCGCGGTCGCCGCCCTCGGGCCCGAGGTCGATGACATAATCGGCGGTCTTGATGACGTCGAGGTTGTGTTCGATCGTCAGCACCGTATTGCCGACGGCGACCAGCCGCTGCAGTACTTCGAGCAGCTTGTGGATGTCGGCGAAGTGCAATCCGGTCGTCGGCTCGTCCAACACGTAGAACGTGCGGCCGGTCGCGCGCTTCGAGAGTTCCGTTGCGAGTTTGACGCGCTGCGCCTCACCGCCCGAGAGGGTCGTCGCCGGCTGGCCCATCTTGATGTAGCCGAGGCCCACGTCGGCAATCGTCTTGAGACGGCCGTGAATGCGCGGGATAGCGTCGAAAAACTCGGCAGCTTCGTCGACCCGCATCTCGAGCACGTCCGAAATCGACTTGCCCTTGTACTTGATCTCGAGCGTCTGCGCGTTATAGCGCTTGCCTTTGCAGACTTCGCACGGCACGTACACGTCGGGCAAGAAGTGCATCTCGATCTTGATGATGCCGTCGCCCTGACAGGCTTCGCAACGCCCGCCCTTCACGTTGAAGGAGAAGCGCCCCGGACCGTAGCCGCGCATCTTCGACTCGGGAACCAGCGAAAACAGCTCGCGGATCAAATCGAACGCGCCCGTGTACGTTGCCGGATTCGAACGCGGCGTCCGGCCGATCGGCGATTGATCGATCACGACGAGCTTGTCGAGTTCGCCCGCACCCGTGATCGAGCCGTACGTGCCGCCGGCGGGC
>Ga0302326_10018442_pt1 | contig 14477 bp, 6 predicted proteins | sample Palsa_T0_3_FD_202264 | JGI IMG/M metagenome (GOLD analysis project Ga0302326, IMG submission 202264) | Peat permafrost microbial communities from Stordalen Mire near Abisko, Sweden - Palsa_T0_3 | ecosystem: Environmental > Terrestrial > Soil > Palsa > Peat permafrost | place: Sweden: Abisko... | reverse complement strand
CTGTTCCCAAGATCGTTACCGATGCCAACAATATGTGGATCACTGCCAGCCAGGACCTGCAGGCCGCGCCGCCTGCGGGGAATAATCCCGCCGGCAACAACTACGCCGATGCATACGGAGCGTTCGGGTACAACGGATCGCTCTACTACTCCGATGCCTGGGGTCCCTATGCGACCACGCCTTCCGGCATGGTGCAGATGGCGTTGGACGGAGTCGGCAGATCCACCAATACCATCTTTGGAGATGGATCGAACGGCGCGGACCAGCGCTTCAACAATGCGGAAACGTTCTACGCGGACAACTTCTGCAACAGCACGACTTCGGGATCTTACACCAGCGCCTATTACACGCCGCGGAATTACACCTACGGCATGTTCTCGTTCACCAAATCCATGCTGCTCCACAACCCGGGCGGTGTGCTCACTCCCATCCAATATCTCCGCACCCTGACGCCGGGCGTATTCCCGAACAGCAATCCGGCTGTGGGTCAACCTTCGAACACCATCGACTGGTATTCAGCACTTTCGCCCGCGTACGGCGGAACGGATGCCTGCGACGGTGTCGCCCAGACCATTGTCGAGAGACAGTACGGGCCCAACAATGCTCCCAACGCCTATGGGCAAAACTACGCCAATGGGACTCCCGGCTTCTGGTTCAACGACAACTACTACAGCTACCAGAACTATTATGAAACCGCCTGGTCGCTGATCATGTTGCAGAAAACCGTGTTCGTCACCTGCGTCAATAACCTGGGAGGCAAGGGAACCGCAAGCGGAGCCGCCGCAGCCAGAATCGACTTGACCTGGACTGGAATTCCCAACGTAACCGGCTACGACGTTTTGCGCAGCACCACAAGTGGCGGGCCTTATACCCCCGTGGGCAGCACTACCACGGTCTCCTACTCAGATCGAACCGGTCTGACGAACGGGAAGACCTACTACTACGTACTGCAACCCGTCAACAACTCCGGTGCGGTCTGTCAGTCGAATCAGGCTACCATCACCATTCCCAACCCGCGCTAAGTGCTCGGTATCTGGCTCACTCAACAAGCCTTCGGGACATCCCGAAGGCTTGTTGGCGAATGGGGTACTTTGGAGTCGCTGTCGCGTCTTGTAAACATTGAAGATTGAAGCGTTAAACTGGTAAGCTTTGCGAATTAGACTCAGCCAACTTTGCGCCGAGGCAACCTGGCCTATCCGGAGAATAGAATGAAACGGGTTTATTGCAGTCTCGCTCTTTTCCTGTTTATCGGACCGCTTCTGGCAGCACAGACCACTGCCTCGCCAACCGGACCACAGACTCCCACTACTCAATCCCCGCAATTCCCTCCGTTCCATCCGCCGCCGCCTGCTTTTCCGGAGCGTCCGGCCCCTCCGCCCCAGCCGGTGTACATCTACCTCTACGCCCGCATCACCGATCAGGTGAACCTGGACATCAGCGAAGACCGCCTGCGCCGGCTGTTGCCGATGATCGAGAAGTTCCGCAACGAGCATCCTGAGGCCCACGTTTCCGCCACCATTCTGTTTTCCGGAGCGTCAAGCGAGGCCCTGGCGCAAAGAAATGCCCAAACCCATATCAAGGACTTTGTTCTCGGCTACAAGAAGAGGGGCATCGTCGAAGTAGGTTACGACGGAACCGACGAACCCACCTACACCAACCGTCCCATGGTCCCGCGCACACTCAACGATCTGGGGTACAAGGAGCGCTGGTCGGAACGGGCAAGCGAAGACGAGAAATTCCTGACCGAAGGCAGAAATCCGCTCACGGGCGCTCCTGAGCCGGGCACTGTCGGCGGCCTGAAGGCCATGCAAGAGGTCTTCGGAAAAGCCGTGTACATTACCGGCGTCAGTGTCGGTAAGGAGCATCCGGAAGGAGCGACACATCCCACCATGCCCGGTGCGGGCGCCATTCCGACGATAACGCCGGAGATCGGCGACTGGGAAATCGTGCCTTTGCTCCGCCGTTACAACACTGAAGCTATACTTGCCGGTATTCCGGCTTCGAATCCCGCCCACATCCCCGGCTTCGGCGGCGGGGCCAATGAGTTGGGGAGATTGATGAGCCCTGTGCTCCAGTCTTCACCGGAGCTCTTCTGGGAGGACGGTATTTTGCGGGATTCGGAATCGGGCGCGAACGGTGGCCGGGTCTTCCACGGCTACAACACGCCGGACGACTTCCAAGCTTTCCTCGGCAAGTTGGACAGGTCGAGACTGCGCATCATTCAAATGGAACTTGCCAGCGAGAAAGACTACCTGAAACCGGACTTCGCCAAAACGCCCCCAAATGCTGCGCTCGCCTACGCCTATGCGCATCCAGACAACCCGAAGGTGCCTGCAGAGGACCTGTTGAGCCCGGAGGACGTGAACAGCGCGTATGCCAAAGAAGAGACTTCATTGAATTGGGTGGTTACGAACATTTTCAACGTCGCTCCCGGAGGACGATTTGTCTCTAACATCGACCTGAAGCGCATGGCGGGCGAGAGCGCCGGATTCTCCATCTCGGTCGATGAGCTGCGCTCGGCGTTGAAGAAAGAGATTGAAGAGTGGGGTACCAACACGTATCCGCCTTCTTACTTCACAGTCGGAGACCATTACCTGAGCCTGGCGGAAGCATTCCAGGTAATGACCGATGCCCTCGCGGAATTGAGCCGCACCGGAAAGCTTCCCCAGTCGGTCAAGGTCGACCATGTCTACGGACCCATAAAAATGGACCTCGGACACGGCCCGAATCTCGGTGACACCACGGTTGGCGGCGTGGCGAAAGTCTGCGCAGAAATTGCCGGCGGATTGCATGACGATTCCGGTTACCCGATGCCGAACAACGTCGTGCCGAATCCCGTTACCGTCGATGGAACTACCATCAACGCAGCCCAGTTTTTGCGCCTGATGGCACAGGCACTGGTTGACCCCACTCCGGAATCGAAACTCAGAGTGAGAATGACCTACATGACCGTCGGAACCGCCACGCTCTTTCCAAAGACGCGCTCGCTGGAGGATGTGGGAGCGACGTGGACCGTGAAGCCCGCCCCGCTGAAAATCCCGTCGGTCAGTTCAACCGGTACCCGCTAGGCGAGCTTCGAACCCTGGACTTTATGAGGGCCTGGTTCACTCCAGGCCTCTCGTTGCAGTCGATTACATTTGACGAGGTTTTCAATGATCTTAAAATCGAGATTCGGCGCCATTCTTTTCGCATTCCTTCTGCTTCTGGCCGGTCCCGGCAAACTTCCGGCGCAGGTCACCGCCAGTTCCATCTCAGGCGATGTCGTTGACTCTGCCCGAAGAGTCATCCCTGGGGCGCAAGTCACGCTCACAAACAAGCTGGATGGCACGATTCGGAAAGCGTCGGCCGACGGCGCCGGACGCTATTCCTTCATCGGCCTGACGCCGGCTCTCTACTCGATTTCCGTCAGTGCTCCGGGATTTGCGAAGCTGACCCGGCCCGTGTTGTCGCTGGATGTGGACACAGCCTTGGATCTCGACTTCGGTCTCACCGTCGGAGGACCGGAAACGCGCATCGAGGTGATTGCACCGACCCCGTCTCTGCAGACGGAAACCGCCGACCTGGGAGCCGTCATCGATCAGCAATTTACCCAGACCCTCCCATTGAATGCGCGCAATTTCCTGCAGCTCGCACTTCTGGCGCCGGGCGCATTTCCGCCTGTGGAAGGATCGCAATTGTCCTCCAACGGAGGCAATTCCCTGGAGGTGAATGGAGGCCGGGAGGAATACAACAACTTCCTGCTCGATGGAGCCGATAACAACGATCCCTATATCAACGGCTATGTTGTCGAGCCTTCGGTAGACAGCGTGCAAGAGTTCAAGATGGTGACCAGCAGCTACGACGCCGAGTATGGCCGCAGCGCCGCGGGACAGGTCAACGTCATCACCCGCCGGGGAACCAACGAGTTCCATGGCACCGGGTACGAGTATCTGCGCAACAAGGTGCTGGATGCGCGCAATTACTTCGATCAGGATGGCTTTATCAAGCCTCCCTTCATTCGCAATCAGTTTGGCGCGGCCGGCGGCGGCCCCGTTCGCCGGGACAAGACATTTTTCTTCGCCAATACCGATTTCTTCCGGCAGCGGGAGGCGCAGAGCGTGCAGGCCGTGGTGCCCACAGACGCTGAGCGCGCCGGAAACCTGACCGGCACTGGGGTTATCGCCGTCGATCCTTTGACCGGTCTTCCCTTCCAGAATGACACCATTCCCGGCGGCAGTATCTCGCCCATCGCAACCGACATATTGAAGTTATATCCGGAGCCGAATCTTACCGGGTCAGTCAATAACTTTCTGGGACAGCCTTCTCAGCCTGAGAACCATGTGCAGAACACCTTTAGAGGGGACCATCAGCTTTCCCCGAACGATAGTCTCACGCTCCGCTATTCCATGGGCATCGTCAACATCTTTCAGCCCTATCCAGAGGGCGTATCTGTGGCTGGCGCCGTTCCGGGCTTCGGAGATTACGACTACGATCACACCCACAATGCAATGATTCGCGAGCAGCACACCTTTGGCGCCAATGCAATCAACTCGCTGCTGATCGCGTTTAATCGCTTCTCCCGCGATTTTGTACCCCAGAATGACCAGACGGACGTGGGCACCCTGTGGGGCGTGAACTGGTTGAATCTTCCCCCGCGGGATTTTGGTTACCCGACGATTTCGGTCACCGGGTATTCCCAGGTCGGAGACGATTCTGCATTCCCGAATCTCCGCCACACAAACACCTATCAGATTGAAGACAACTTCACGTTTATCCACGGAAAGAATACCTACAAGGTCGGGGTAGATGTTCGCAAACTGCAACTGAACGGTAGACTGGATGAGCTGGTGAGGGGGTCGCTGACCTTCTCAGGAGCCATTTCAGGTTCTTCGCTCGGCGACCTGTTGCTTGGCTACCCCACACTGGGTATTCAGGCCTATGCGAATAATCCCATCCGGCTTCGCTCCATGAGCTCCGATGCTTTCTTTCAGGACGACTGGAGACTTCGCCAGAATCTGGTCCTCAGCCTCGGCGGCCGTTATGAATTCAACAGCCCCGCCACTGACCCCAACAATGCCATGTCGGAACTGGACCAGCAGACCGGCCAACTTGTCCAGGTCGGCACCAACGGGGTGACCGACTCCGGCATCAGTCCCGACTACAAGAATTTTGCCCCACGTCTCGGTATCGCATGGCATGCTGCGCCGGATATTGTTGTGCGCGCCGGTTACGGCGTCTACTACGACGCAGGCATGTTCATCACCGGCTCGGTAGCTTACTTCAACCCACCGCAGTTCACGTTGAGTGTGTTCTTCCCTTCGGCCGCAGGCCTGCTGACCTTGCAGAATCCGTTCCCGACCAATGCCGGATATACGCCGCCGGCATCCCTCAGCGTACTGAACCCCAACACCATTACGCCCTACATGCAACAGTGGAATTTCACGACGGAAGAAACGCTTGGAAAGCGCGGCACCCTGACTCTCAGCTATGTCGGTTCCAGCGGTTCGCGCCTGATTCGAGAGAGCGACTTGAATCAACCCACGCTTTCTTCCACGGGGAGCCAGGACAATCTGCAGGCGCGCCGTCCGTATCCGCAATACAGCAGCATCTTCTATGTGGAGAGCGAGGGCTCGTCCAACTTCAATGCACTCGAGGCGCGATTTACGGGACATGTCACGCCGTCCATCTCGGTGTGGAGCGCCTACACCTACTCGCACTCCATCGACGATCAATCGGCTTTCCTCGGGGACACCGCGGATCCCAACTTCCCGCAGAATAGCCACAATCTGCCGGCGGAGCGCGCCCCCTCGAGCTTCGACATGAGACAACGCTTTGTCGCGGCCTACGTTCTTGCTTTGCCGCACAGTAATCGCTGGACCCGGAACACCGAGTTTCAAGGCATCGCCACAGCGGAGAGCGGACAGCCATTTACCCCGAACCTTCCCCTGGGCGACGATAACAGCAATACCGGGAACACGGGACAGCAGGCTGGATCGGACCGGCCGAATCGGATCGGCAACCCGCATCTTTCGCATCCCAGCCCCAGCGAGTGGTTCAACACCGCGGCTTATGCCATTGCGCCGCCCAATACCTACGGAAATGCCGGGCGCAACTCCATTCTCGGGCCGGGATATGCTTCGTTCGATATGTCGCTGCTGCGCCGCTTTACGTTGCCTGAGCGCGCCACGCTTACTCTGGAGGCACAGTCCTTCAATCTGTTCAATCGACCCAACTTCGCGTTGCCCGCGGGGTTCGTTGGCGAGTCGAACTTCGGCGTGATCTCGTCGGCTAGCGATCCGCGCGAGCTGCAGTTCGCCGCGCGCTTGTCATTCTGACAAGTGCGCGCAACGGGCGGTTTGGCGCAGTTGGATTGCGCCAGGCAGTTTGGGAAGCATCGCCACATGGGTGCTGCCTTTGAAAGAGTAGAAGGAGCGTCTAAGACGTCGGCAGGAGGATCGATACCTTCGTGCCGGCTCCGGGATGGCTATCGATCTTCACCTGTCCGCCGTGCATGAACGCGATCTGCTGAACAATGGCCAGACCCAGTCCAACGCCTCCCGAGTTGCGCGAGCGTGCCGGGTCAGCGCGGAAGAAACGGTCAAACACGTGGGGCAGCGCGACGGCGGCGATTCCCGTGCCGGTATCGCGAACCTCAACGCAAATCTGCTTGTCCTGCCGCCGCGCGCTTAAACTCACAATGCCTCCTTGCGAGCAATGCGCCAACGCGTTCGAGATCAGGTTGCCGATCGCGCGCAGGATCAGCGTGCGGTCCACATCGGCCACAATTCCGCCCTCTTCCAGGCTAGCCGATAACGTCACGCCGATTTCAGCGGCCGTAGCTTCGTAGTAGTCGCGAAGGTCTGCGAGCAGTCGCCCAAGATCCTGCGGCGTGCGCTTGAGATGATCGCCGGGGCTTTCCGTGCGTGCCAGAAACAGGAGCGACTCGATAAGCTCCGAGAGACGAACCGATTCTTCCAGGCAGGAAGCAACCACCTCCATGTATTCTTCGGCGGTGCGCGCGCGCGCCAGCGCCACCTCCGCCTCGCCGCGCATGTTGTTCACGGGCGTTCGCAGCTCGTGAGCAATGTCGGCAGAGAAGCGCGAGAGCCGCGCGAACGATTCCTCCAGCCGCTCCAGCATGGCATTGAAGGCGTCCGCCAGAACGCGAATCTCCACCGGATAGCCTTCTGCTTTGATACGCTCGTTGAGCGTGCTGGAGCCGATCTGACGCGCGGTCTCGGCAACTTCGCGCAAGGGCCGCGTGCTTCTGCGCGCAATCGCGAAGCCCATCGCCGGACAGAAGACAAGGGCCGCCGCCAGCAGCGTCCATATCCAGATTCGTTGCCGGCCAAGCACCACTTGCTCTTGGGTAAGGTCGACCGCTACCTGCAGGGTCCAGACCTCTTTTCCATAGTGTTCGCGCGGCACTGAGGCCACAATCATTCGATACGAAGCCCCGCCGGGTGAATCGATCTTGAAGATGCCGTCGTGTTTCGCCGCCTCCTGCGCAACCAGAGAAGAACTCAGATCCCGGTCCATGCCCGGCGTCGTCGACAAAGCCTTGCCGTTCGCGTCAAGCACGCGAATATAGAACTTCTGGTAGCGCCGGACAGCGGAATCAATCTCCACCTCTTCATGCAGCGCATGCGAATCCCCGTTCTGTTCGCTGACCAGCGCGCGGCATACTTCCAACTCGTCTTGCAGCGACTGCTCGGAGATTTTTCTCAGGTTATCCGCCAGCGCCAGGTAGAGCAGGCCCGTAGCCGCTGCCACAACCGCAAAGGATGCGGTTGTATACCAAACCGTAAGCAGCAATGCAAGCGATGCGCCGCCCCATCTGCGCTTGCCCGGCCTACTGTCGATCGGGGTCTTCGAGGACATAACCCACCCCCCGGACCGTGCGCAGCAGCTTTCGCGGGAAGGGGTCATCCAGCTTGGTGCGAAGCCGTCGCAGGTTCACATCGACCACATTCGTATCTCCCTCCGAATTCATGCCCCAAACCGACTCTGCGATCAAAGTACGCGTCAGCACCTCGCCGGCTCGTCGCCCCAGCAGGGAAAGCAGCGTGAATTCCCGCGCCGTCAGATCGAGCGATTGGCCGCCCCGGCTGGCCCGGTGGCCGGCCAAATCCAACTCCAGATCCGCTACCCGAATCCTGGCTGCCTCCCGCACCGGTGGCCGGCGCAGAATGGTCCGTACCCGCGCCAGCAGCTCGGAGAAAGCGAATGGCTTTACCAGGTAGTCGTCGGCTCCGAGCTCGAGGCCGCGCACCCGGTCCGCTACCGAATCCCGAGCCGTCAGCAGCAGGATGGGAGTCTGGATTCCGGACTTGCGTGCCCAGGTCAGAATCTCCCAGCCATCCATGCCGGGCAGCAGAATATCGAGCACGATGAGCTCAAACGACCCAGCCTCGATTTGACGCTTGGCCTCGAAGCCGTCGGATGCGACATGCACCACAAAGCCCGCTTCACCGAAGCCACGCTTCAGGAAACTGGCAGTCTTCGCTTCGTCTTCAACGATGAGTAACTTCATTTGACGGCCGAGGAATCAATTGTACAACCTCAAATTTTTCGCCTGAACTCCAGCTGCAAAGCGACTTATTAAATGACAGAATCCGTACAAATTGGTGACAAAATTCTCCATCGTTGCGCAAGTATTTGCACTTCGACGTTAAGGCGCATTCGACAACTCGCTCATTATTGACGGGTTGCATCCCAAAGATTTGGCACATCGATTGCATTTGTCTGATCATGCTGAAATCGGGACGACACGGAAACGTCTATCTGCTCAGCCGTAAGCAGCCAACGATGCCGCCGCCACGGGTTCATTCTCCTCAGCTATTCGTACACTCGAAGTCCTAATCCGCCGCCGGCGCTTCTGCCCCTAACAGGAGCGCCGGCGAACGGGCCCGATGCCAGCCAAGCTCGATGAAGCGAGAGTTTACAATGTTCCATAAGAACGGTCGGACGACTCTATTCGAGTTTGATCTCCGGCAACGCGCCTGGTTCCTCTCCACAAGGGCGTGCTGTCTTCTTCTGTTCCTTGCAATCATGGCGCCTGGACTTTGGGCAGCAACCGGCGGCAGCATCTCCGGGACCGTGACGGACCCCAAGAGCCTGGCGGTAAGCGGTGCAAAAGTCACGGTCCTGGAGCTCAATACCAACCTCAGGCAAACAACAACCACCGATTCAAAAGGCTTCTATTCTCTGACCGAACTGGCTGTCGGCCGCTATGAAATCAGCATCGACACGCCCGGTTTCAAGCAGTTTCATGAGACAAATCTTATCTTGAACGCCAACAGCTCTCTGGCGGCGAATGCATCGCTGTTGGTGGGCGGTGCAGCCGAGACCGTAACCGTTGAATCGTTGGCCATCCACGTCGAGACAGTCGATACTCAGCTCGGCGAAGTTATCGGAAGCACTGAAACCGAGGCGCTGCCCCTCAACGGGCGCAGTTTCACTGACCTCCTGTCGCTCCAGCCGGGCGTTGTCCCACAATCTTCATTCACGGGTCAGTCGCTGACCGCGGCGGGCGCAAGCTTGATTTCACCGTCAGGCACTCTGAATCCGGGAACTCTTTCGATCAGCGGTCAGAGGGAGTTCTCCAATGGATTCTCGCTCAACGGAGCCAGTATTGAAGAGCCCTTCACCATGGGAGCCGGCTTCATCCCAAACCTCGACTCGATCGCCGAATTCCGCATTCTGACCACCAATGTCGATGCCGAATACGGCGACTACAGTGGGGGCCAGATCAACATCATTACCAAATCGGGCGCCAATCGGATTCACGGCGATATCTTCGAATTCGTCCGCAATACCGCGCTCGACGCCCGCGATTACTTCTCCGCCACTCGCGGAACCTTTCAACAGAACCAGTACGGCGCTACTGCGGGTGGGCCCATCCGTAAGGACAAGCTGTTCTACTTCGGCGACTTTCAAGGCACCCAGATGGCGCAAGGCGAGTCCAGCGGCGAAATTCTCGTTCCCACCAAAGCCGAACTCAACGGAGACTTTTCCGATCCCTCACTCGCCTCGTCGCTTACGGGCTGCGTCAGCGGCCCCTACATCGCCAGCATCCTCGGTCAAAGCCTCGGCACCAACGTCCAGGCTGGAGATCCCTATTGGCCCACCTCCACTGGCTGCACTGCAGCGCGCCCAGTCGTCTTCCCCAACAGCATGATTCCCAAGCAGGCCTGGTCCAGCCCCGCGGTCAACCTCGTCAAGTACGTCCCTGGGCCCAATCTTCCCGACGGCGAGTTTTCCACAAACTCCCAGAATGAAACGCTTCGCGATTTCAAGGGAGCCATCCACATCGATGCCAACTCGCGCTGGGGCAGAATCTCGGGCTACTATGGCATCGACGATTATTCCCTCGCCAATCCTTACCCCATCCAGCAGGGGGGCGCAACGCTTCCCGGATTCAGCGCTCTCACCAATGGCCGGTCGCAGCTTGGTACCTTCTCCGACACCAACACCTTCGGTTCCAGAACGGTGAACTTTTTCGAGGCCTCTTACCTGCGAGATACCAATGTCCTCGGCACTCCTTCGGGCACTGTGGGAACTTCTCTCACCTCCCAGGGATTTGTCACCAGCAGCGGAAGCCCCACCATCCTTCCCCAACGCCCTGCGATTGTCGGCGTCGAAAACATCATCTTCAACAACTTCACCATGGGTTCCACCGTCACCGGAATAAACCAGTACGACAACATTTATCAATACTTTGACACTTTGTCCCATGTCATTGGGACGCACACATTGAAGTTTGGCGGCGAGTTGCGCTACAACCAGACCAACGGGAATGCCGATATCCAATCCAATGGCGAGTTCGCCTTCTTCGGATCGGAAACCGGCCTGGATATTGCCGACTTCTTCGTCGGCGCTCCCAGCACTTACGAGCAAGGCAATGCTCAACCCTTTTACATGCGCAACCAGTATGCAGGCGGGTTTGTTGAAGACAGTTGGCGCATCAAGCCAAACCTGACCTTCAATTACGGCGGGCGATGGGAATTGGAAATGCCCCTCTACGAAAAGTTCAATCAGCTCCAGACACTTGTCGTCGGCGAGCAATCCCAGGTCTATACCGGTGCACCCACCGGCATTGTCTTCCCTGGAGATAAGGGCGTACCGAACACACTTTCCTCAAGGCGCTGGGACGACTTCTCTCCCCGCTTCGGGCTTGCATGGTCGCCTTCCAAGCGGTACGACGGCGTATTGGGCGCACTGTTTGGAAATCCAGGCGACACCAGCTTCCGTTTGGGAGCCGGACGGTTCTTCACAGGGGTCGAAGGGATCACCGCCGGCGTAATGGCCGGCGACCCACCATACGGCACCACCTATTCGAGCCCCGTTTCTCCATTGTTCTCCAATCCCTTTATCGATGCCGGCACCGGCAACAACGAAGGCCAGCGTTTCCCAATCCCGTTTCCTGCATTTGGTGCATCTCCCAGCAACCCCAACGGCACGGTTAACTGGGCGCAGTTTGAGCCCATCTCCGGCATGGTTGCGGTCGACATCCACAACATAAGCCCCTATGCCGAGGAATATAACCTCTCCATCGAGCGGCAGTTGGGTCACAGCACCGTGCTGGGTTTGAACTATATCGGCAGCGAGGGGCATCATCTGTATGTCCTGGTTACGGCCAACCCCGGCATTGCATCCAATTGCCTCAGCGTCAGTCAACTCAGTCAAGTTGCGTCGGGCAGCGCGGTTTGCGGGCCGTTCAGCGAAACCGGAACCTTCACTACCGTATCGGGACAATCGGTCCAGGGCAGAGGGCCCTTTGGCGCCAACTTCGGCGGCGATGCCTTTGAAGAGTCAGTCGGCAATTCAAATTACAACGCCCTCGAAGTCACCCTTCGGCACCAAAGCGGAAGGCTCGACGTTCTGGCCGGATATACCTACGGCAAGTCTCTCGACATTTCGTCAAGTATTGCCGACATGTTGGTCCCGGGAGACCCTCATCGGACCTACGAGCTGTCAGCCTTTGATATCAAGCATAACTTTGTCGCCAGCTTCAACTACAACCTTCCCATCGATGACCTTTTCCGCCGCAAGGACAGGTTCACCAGCGACTGGCAAATCTCCGGGATCGCCCATTTCAGCACCGGCCTTCCGGTCACCATGCAAAACAGCAGCGACAACTCGCTCATTGGAGCTAGACCGAATGGGGTAAACCCGTTCTCCGTGGATCTGCCGCAAGTCATACCCGGCCCGCTCAACTTGAACCACCATCCGCAAAACGGAAATCCCTACTTCAACATCTCGCTCTTCGGCCTGCAACCGCTCGGCACGGTTGGAAATGTCTCGCCCCGCTACTTCTTCGGCCCGGGCCTCGAAAACTGGGATGTGGCTCTGCAAAAGTATGTACGAGTTACCGATTCAAGCCGCCTCGAGTTCCGGCTCGAAGCTTTCAACGTGTTCAATCACACACAGTTCTTTGGCTCAAATGCAGTCGCCGGCGATGTCAACGCCTCGTCATTCGGTCAGATCAACAGCGCAGACGCCCCACGGCTCTTGCAGGGGGCCGTCAAATTCGACTTCTAGTCCTGGCACCTCGAGTCATTGCGCATTGCCGGCGCAGGAGCATCCTGCCCTGGATATGTTGCTGATTTGGGCTTCGTAGCGAACCCTTAAGGCGTGTTTATTCCGAAGAAACTGAGGATGACTTCGTCATTCGTGTCGCAACGCGCCGGGCAAGGTTGTTGCAATCCCGTCAATCCAGGTTTCCCAACCAAGTGCATGACGGGAACGTCTCGCTTCCACAGGAGGATCGATACCGTGTCTCGAACCGTCGTAGGCTGAGTTTGCGCGGGAGCCCAGGCGACCGGGAAGCAACTTCGCACGACTCGCTGAAGGTGAGCACAAACCAAACGGGGAGCGCGAGTGTCGCGCTCCCCGGAGCAAAGCCCTGCAAACCTTACGAGTTCAACAACTGCGCGGATGGCTTCGTCTTGCGGAAGACAACGACGGCCAGGCCGAGCAGCCCGGTGCCAAGCAACAGCAGCGATGTGGGCTCCGGTGTTTGCGTAAGATTGGCTGAAAAATCCACACCAGCGGGACCTCCGCCGGTCTGTGCGTCAATGATCGTCAGCGTGTTAGAGCCGGCAAGAAGCGTTGTGCCATTTAACGAGACCGTGTCGAAACCATTGCAGTTCGGAACGTTGTCAGAGCAATGGCCATCGCCTCCAATGAGACCGAACGGCACGATGACAGCGCCGTTGAGCAATACCTCGGCAGTATCGTCCGCCATGATGTTGACACTGCCATCGTAGGTCGATGCCCCGCCGGCGGCCGAGAATGTCGTGGAGTAATAATAGAATGCGTTCGGATCGGTAACCGATCCATCTGGGCCCGCTTCTGGTGAATTGGAGACCCAGCTTGTGCCCGCAATTGCGTTTACCCAAACGCCGTTGGCAGCCACGTCATAGGAACTCGGACCGCCTGCGACTGTTGCGCTCGTCGGGGCGTTTAGCGTTGAACCGCCATTCAGCGGGCTGGTACCCGTGTATTGCAAGGTACCGTTGGTATACGGGCCGGAGGTTGAACCGGCGCTATTGAGAGTAACGCTGTCGGCATATGCTGCTGACGCAAGTGCGCAGAGCAACGCCGGCATTGCTGAAATCTTCAGGATCGTCTTCATTTGTCCTCGTGAACTAACCCTCTCGGGCGGTTTTCTTTTACTACCAGCTATTGCCTCACTATAAGCACCCCAACTGCCAAAGATATCCGTTTTATAATCTGCAATTTAGCGACGAAGAGGATGACAAATGTGCAAACTCTTGCGCATTCGAGGAAGAAGAATTACACATTCGGGTCAAATCAGGGTACAACTTTATGATTAGAAAGGTACTTGAGTGTATCGGTACGCCGACCAAAGGTACTGTTTATCCTGCCTCGCGGTCAAGCCTCAACCCGCAGAGAGCAGCTTCGCGTAAACTGCGGTAATCCGGCTCATCATGGCCTCACTCGTGAATTTCTCCGCCACCAGTTTCCTTCCCGCAATCCCCATCGCCCGCCTCCGCGACGGATCTGAGAGCAGTTGGAGTATGGCAGCAGCCATGCCTGCTGCGTCATCCGATGGAACCAGGAATCCGCTGATTCCATCTGCCACGGCCTCTGCATTCCCGCCCACATCGGTCGCGACGACGGGGAGCGATGCGGCCATGGCCTCGACAATCGCATTGGAGAAGCCTTCGCTGCGCGAGGGCAGAACAAAGATGTCCGCCGCGGCAAGGTACTGGCGCGGATTCGCCACTTCGCCTTCGAAATGGAATTGATTGGCGAGCTTCAATTCCTCAATGAGCGCCTGAAGCTCCGTGAAATAGTCCGGCTCCAAAACACGGCCGGCCACGCTGAAACGGGCCGTGGGGAACTGCTTCACAACGATTGCCGCTGCGCGGATGAGCATATCGTGGCCCTTCACCCTGCGGATATTGCCAACTGTCGCGATGAGGAACTCACCGGGTTCTTTCGCCTGCCTGGCAGCCGGACTCCAATCG
>Ga0302326_10018439_pt1 | contig 14477 bp, 6 predicted proteins | sample Palsa_T0_3_FD_202264 | JGI IMG/M metagenome (GOLD analysis project Ga0302326, IMG submission 202264) | Peat permafrost microbial communities from Stordalen Mire near Abisko, Sweden - Palsa_T0_3 | ecosystem: Environmental > Terrestrial > Soil > Palsa > Peat permafrost | place: Sweden: Abisko... | reverse complement strand
TCCAGATCTTCCAGCGCCGACACAGCTTCCGCATACCTGCCCGTCATGCTGTTGAGTTTTGCCAGTTGAAAGCGCGCTTGCGGAAGGTCTGGTTGCAGCTGCAGGGCAAATTCCAGCAGCGGCCTTGCGCCATCGAAATCCCTTTCCTTCAGCTTTGTCGCCCCCAGGTAAAGGCTGGCAGTGGGGTCTTTTGGATTGGCGCGCAGGGCGGCCTGAAACGCAGCAACCGAGGCCGTCGTGTCTCCCATTGCGTCGCGGGCTTGCCCCGCAAGCGTGTAAAGTCCTGGGAAATCCGGATTCAGCGTGAGCGCCGTGTCCAGGTCGGCGCGGGCCTCGCGGAACTCACTTTGATGCATCCGCGCAGAGCCTGCGATGTAGTATGCATCCACGGAACGGGTGGCCTGCGCCACTTTTTCCATGCGCGGAATTCCCTCGGCATTTTTTCCGGTTTCAATCAGGGCATATCCAAGCACGTACTCGAAGTCCATGTCCGATTCGTGGCCTGGCTCGAGCGGCGTCAGGAGGACCGCGGCCTCCGCCACCTTATCTACTTTCATGTCCGTATAGGCCAGCAGGATGGCAACTTTCACATCCGCAGGCCGCGCTGCATGCACTTTCTCAAACTCAGCGTGCGCATGCACCATGTCGCCCTTTTTGTAGTACGCGAGCGCCAGGTTCATGCGCAGCGCGGTATTGCCAGGGGCTGCCTCCAGTGCGCCTGCGTCTTCCGCGATGGCAGCGTCATATTGCCCGGTTTCCGCAAGCGCAGCTCCCAGGTTGGCGCGCGCTTCTGCCAGCTTCGGTTGGATGGTGAGAACCTTTCGATAGTCCTCAATTGCGGTTTGATAGTCGTGCTGTTGCTGGGCGGCAATCCCGGCGCTCAGCAAGGCATCCACATTGCCAGGAGCCGCCTGTTGCGGGGTTTGCCCCGACACCGTCTGCAGGCTGAGAGCACAATACAAGAAATATAAGGACCGCATGCCTATCAGAATAGAACATTCCCAGTGCTTGCCGCCATCAGGCGAAGCCAATCCGCGTCACCTTCTCCAGCAGTCGAGGCGCATTGCACAGTCGTGCTGGCGAAGCCTCGCTAAGGCTTCTCCAAGGGCCTGAAGTTGAGCACCTTCATGTTTGATCCGAAGCGCCTGTAATCGCGAAACGCAATCGTATTCAGCTTTGCAATATGCTTTCCCACCAGCACACTGACCTCTGCACTGATCGGCATCAGGTAGTCGTGGGAATCGATGGAGATGTAGTCGTAGTCCACCGTAACGGCGGAGGCGCGGGTTGGGAAGTCCTTGGGTAGCTCGTCCGCAATCAGCGTAATGCGGCGAACGCTGTGGGTTGCCGGGTCAACATACACCCTGCCATGGAAGCTCACAATAGGCGCAAGACCGTTTGATCCCTCGACGCTGAACGAGGAATTCTCCTTCTCAACGCGATAGTCGAACACCTGCACGGTGCCGCTTCCCAGCGCGTCTGTCTCCTTCCACTTGAAATCGGCCTTGGCCTTCGGCTCGAACACCGCGTCCAGAACACCGCCGAACTCTCCAGTGGATTGAGCCCCACTGATCGCCTCGGGATCGGGACTCGAAGCCGGACTTCCGTTCACTTCCAGCACCGTGCGCGATTCGTTCTTTTCGCGATACTTCAACAGCTCTGTAATTGTGTCGCTGTGCTTCCACCTCCCGGTCCCGGTTGCGTCGAGCGAACGGTTGATCAACTCTACGCACATAAAGTTCGGCAATCCGTTCTTGTATCCCACCGCGCGGTCCCTGGCATCGGCAATAAGCTGTTCTGCTTCTTCCGCCGTCGGCGGCGGCATCGGGTTGGTCGAAGCAGCAATGGCCAGTTGGCCGGGCACATCCGGAGTGATTTCGACCGTGGGCACACTGTCGTCCGCAGCCGTTACACCGCCTCCATGTCCGGTGGTTGTCGCAACTCCGCCTTCACTCGTCTGGGTGCCTTCCACCGCGAACGCGATCTCCTGGAAGGCCGTATCTCCTCCCTGATTCATCGTCGCCTTTACTATGTAGTCGCCCGGCGCCAGCGACTTGGTCTGGAAGGTCGCCATATAGGGAATCGCCGCGTCTTTGGCGCCCGGGCGAAGGGGAAGCGGCATGCGCCGTCCCGCCTTGCCGTTGCGAATCACCTGCATCTCCAGTGTCGGAGGTTCGGTGGCTTTCGGGTCCGGGTGCAGCAATACGAAAAGCTGAACCGATTTTGCATTCGGAGGCACTGTGCCGGAAAGATTGGGCGTCACCTTCGCGCTTTCGTAGCGCAGCGGCTCCATGGGGTCCGCATCCTCGTTGAATGCTTCCACCTTCCGCACCAGCACCATGTCGCTCAACGCAGGACCGCTGTGCACGGCAGATATCTCGAACGGGATGCGCTGTGCGCTCATCTTGTCGCCGTTTTCGTCCTTTACCGCAACTTCCAGTACGTACTTCCCTGGAATCTCCATGAAATGCCTTTGCATGTTCACAGCCATCGATTTGTCGCGATCTAGCGATTCCAGCGCACCGCGACGCGCAATCTCTTCAGCAAAGTGTTCGATCACGGTCCCGCTGCTGTCTTTGATCTGCGCCACAACGGCAACTTTGGCCGAGTAGAGGTTGGTGTGCACATCCTCCTTCACATCCAATCCGGAGAACGGCACCTCCACCGCCATCGCATCGGTATCGCCGTCCGGCAAATCGCCGAAGCGCAGAACCGAAGCATTGAACTTGAAATCCGCGGGCAGTTGCGGCTGATCCAGGCCCTTCAGGAGGGGTCCCTCAAATGGCCGAGTTCCGCCTGCCGATCCGGGCGGCACAGAAAAGTAGCCTGTTTTGGCCTGTATCTTGAGCCCCGCCCGCAACGGCTTCACGTCAATGGTTCGGAACTTTCCGTCGTAGTCCTGGGGCGGCGGAATGTAAGTGGCCTCGTAGTAAGTCGACAAATCCTGCAGCATCTGTTGCAATGGACCCTTTACGCTGACCTGGGCGTCGATATACAGGCCGCCCGTGTCCTTGGACAGATCGGCCAAGGGACTCTTGATCTCCTGAAATCGGTTCGGGTCCTCGTTATTGCCGCGCATGAAATCCGTCGCCTGGGCAATGTCCTGAGACGGGCCCCAAACTGCTCCCTGGTTGTTTCCGTACGGCCCGGTTATCGGCGTCGGGCCTGAAATTGGAGCGCTCCCTTGCTGCGCGACCGGGGCGCCCGAGTTCGACTGTCCATTGAGCAGCGCATTGTCCAGCGAACGCCGTCCGGCCTGGTTCATCGCGTCCATATCGACGGTATAAATTGTTACTCCCGCTTTGGTCGCCGCTCCGGCAATGGTCTTCACCATTTCTTTGGCGCTGGAATCCAGCAACGTGTTCAGCGTGAAATAAATTACCGCCTTTCTCTCCGCAAGCTGGCCCTGCGACCGTACCAGCGCCAGAATCCCGGCCAGTGACCGGCTGGCGTGCTGGTCCTGAATAATCAGCTGCGAATCTTCGAGGGCCTTCAGCACGGTTTGCGCCCTGGCTCGCTCCTTCACGTCCACGTGACGGCCGGTTGTGTCCACGCCGGTTCTCGCCACGACAATCAAATCCTTTTCCGCCTGTTCGGCGACCTTCGCCCTGCTTGGTTCAGATTTGTCCTGAATTATGTTCACTCCCAGGCTGGCGGTTGAAACCAACCGGGTGACGTTGCTGTCGGTAGCCACAGTGATGGCCTGGTCAATCGCCGCCCGATCCTGAGTGAAGTCCTGCAGCAGCCGCAGGCGCCCGCCAAGATCCAGTACGGCAATAGAGTAGCCGTTAGTGGGCAGGGTCTTCAGAACCTTCTCTGCCAGAAGCCTCGCGCTCTTGGCGAGCGTACCGTCAAAGTGATCGAAGACCAGGGTGACGACGTGGGCGGAGTTTGTATCCCCACGCACCAGCCGAAACGCATTCAGCTTGACCGGCGTTCCTTCGTCTGTAACAGCGATGTCTTCGGGCTTGAGGTCGAAAATCGGCTTGTGCCGCTTATCGTGCACCACCAGATCGAGGGAAACCTCATCGGCGTTGGTGTTGATGCTTGTGGTTTGCCCCGCAGGCTCGGGAGCCTGTGGGGCCGGGGCGGCAGGTGGTGTTGCGGGGGCCGTTTGGCTATGGGCAAGGGGAGCGAGCAAGGCCAGTATCAACCACGCGCACCACCATCCGGCGGCAATCATCGCGGTCTTCGGAGCAGGAGTAACGATTTGAGATGTATTCATGTGGAATCCTGATTTCCTTTGTGGCGTCTCAACAAGCGCCCCACTTCGCTTCTGCTTGCAACGTTTCCACCCACGCAAGAATAGAACCGCTTTCAAACAGTCTTGCTCTTGCCAGCAATTGTATCTGTATTCGGCGCTTCGATCATGGTGTTTTAATCGCTGTGGGTAGCAATCAAGTTACTCAAGAGCGAAATAAAGTAACACACCCCAAAACGGGCAGCACTATGCAGGAACAATTCCGGCCGCCGTCTTGTATCCATCCCCCACCGCCCGCAAGCGAATCTCATACCTCTTGCTCCGGCGTGGCTGATACACAAGGGCTGGGCGAAAGCAGGCCAGGCAGATGCCCCCCTTGTGCCGCACGCTTGGATAGATGACTCCATTCGATTGTTGGGCGAGCAGTTGCCGTGCCAACAGTTGCGACGGTAAATAGCACTGCGGCACGGGTTCCGGCTTAAGAAAATCCGCAAACTCTTCCGTAGGCTCCAAAATGTGAAAAGCCGAGTGAAAATCGGCCTGCCAATCATCAAATGTGGAGACCTCTTCATTTGGTCTCTCTAGCGGCAACCCAGGAACAACCATCTCCGCAAGCCGCTTCGCCTTGTGATAAGCGACTTCGGCAATCGAAGTCTCTACCTTCTTGGCCGCATACCATACGCCCCGAGTGGTGTTATTGAAGCGGGAACCAAACGGGCCGGGATGAAGAAAGGCCGCGCGGACAATCTGAGCGTTGGGAATTCCGTAGACCAGCTCAAAATGACTGATTCCGCTCAGTCCGTAAAGCTCGCCATGAACACGTTCGTTGGTAGCGGCATCCAGTCGCGCAGCATCCGCGAGCATCGCATCGTCACTCGCGACCTCTTCCAAAACTGTGCCGGTCTCGCTGAATCGCGAGGGGATCAGCCGATGCATTCCTCTCTGGCTGAACTCCCTGACCGCAGGCGTCAACGTCCGCCCCGCCACGCGTCCAGCATCCGGCGCACCTCCGCCATGCCTGGTTGGCCCTGGCGCAGCATGTAGTCGATCGGTGCCTGGCCGGCGAACAGGGGACCGCGGTTTTCCAGCGTGATCCAGCGGTCCGACCACGGCTTGCCGAAATAAATGTTCAGCGCCTTGTAGATTCCGATGACCAGCGAGATTCGCGTAAGGGTGTCCTGATCGAGCTGTTTGCCCTTGGGCCTCGTCTTCCACGCGTGAAAGGTTGAGGAGGCCACGCCGCCCAGCAGTCCTCGCGCCTGGACTTCATTCAAATCCCACTTCCGCGCGATGTTCACGAAGACCCTGATCGCATTCTCACTCAGTCTCCTGCGCTCCTCTGCGCTTGCCAGGTTGGGAGCCTGATCGAAGGTGTATCCCGCGACGTTGGGTGCAGCCAGTGCCGTTGCCATATCGCAATCTTGCTTTCGAGATCAATTATTCACGATTTCGAGAGATTTTGCAAACGGCACTCTCCGCTCCCCTTATTTGTGCGCAACCACCTCCAACTGCACCGGCTTCGCCACCGCGCTCACCGCAGGATCGTAATACTCGTAAACCCGCGACTGAAATGTGCGCGCCCGAATCGGATACTTGGCCCGCAGCCGAAAGCTCACCTTCACCGTCTGTTCAGGAGAAAACGCGTTGAAGTAGAGAATGGCCTGCGTAGCAGTCAGCGAGAATTTCTCCAGCCGCCCTGCCTTTTGTTCTGCCGTCTTCTCCTGCAAAGCTTGCAAATCTTCGCTGAGCAGGTCGAAGCCCGGAGGAATGCCGAGATCCACCATCACCATGTTTGCGGTCTTCGGCAAGTTGTTGTGGATGGTTGCCGTCGCCGTCGCAATATCGTTCTGCGCAAGATGCGTGCGGTCGTAGGCCACATCGATGGAGAGCGCCTCAGCAGCCTGCTTCTCATCCCACGGAGTAAAGTATCGCCCCGCAACCTGATAAGCCAGCGTGCCTGTGCCGGTGAAGTTAAGCTCCACCGAAGTCGGCTTCGCTGCGTCGATGCTCTTGAAAACGAACTGATGCAGCAGGTCGTTGTTCTCTTCGCCCAGCTTGAGCGTCTCCGCAGTCTTGCCGTCGACGACAATGTCCACCGACCCATGCACGTCGGATGCGCTGAGTTGCGTGGCCAGCACCAGCGCGCGCAGCGCCGTGATGGTGGCCTGTGTTGTGCCCCAGTTGCCGGACGCCTGCTTTTTCGACGAGATGAAGGCAAGCGCCTTGCGCACTGTTTCCGAAGCCTGTCCCCATTTCAACAGCGCCTGCGTGGCCAGTCCCGTCGTCTCAATCGCCGCGCTTTGCCCCGTGGAGTAAACCCCTGTCTCCTCGGCGTTCCACGAAACCTCGTCGCCCTTCTCAGTCTTCGCGTCGATCAAGGCCTGCATCGCCTGCCGCGTGAACTCGCGATCCTTGCCGTAATCCGCGGCGAAGTTGGCGATCACGGCGAGGGTGTAAACGTCGGCCTTGGATTTCGTATCCGACTCGATAAAGTGTTTCGCCTTGTCGACCGCCGGGCCGTTGTAGCCAATGTTGGCAAGAGACCACGCAATGTAGGCGGTGATGCGCAGCACATCGGTGTTATAGCGATTGGTCGCGCCCTCGTTGATGAAGTTTGTGTCTGGCTTCCAACTGCCGTCGGGCTGCTGCTGGCGCGCCAGCCAGTCGGCAGTGCGCTCAATAAGCCGCGGGTCGACATCCGACACCTTCGACATGTCGTTGAACTCCATCAATCCATATGCGGTAAGAATCTTGTTGGCCGGCGCCTGCCCGAACCACGAGAACCCGCCGCCCGGCACCTCAAATGTCAAAAGGCGCTGATAGCCGTTGGCAATGTAGCCCTCGGCCTTGGCATGAACCTCCGGCGTTAGCTTCTTGGTGCGCTTCATGTAATCGAGCGCCAGCACATTGGGATATGTGCTCGACGAAGTCTGCTCAAAGCAGCCGCCGGGCATCTGCAAAATGCTGTCCATGCCTTCGATGATCTGGCTGAGCGGCCCGGGATAGAGCCGAACCAGAACGCTGCTGGCGTCAGGAATGGAGCCGGCAGGGAAGTCGAGCTCGTGCTTTACGCTTGAGTCGAGCCGCCCGTTGAAAACGATGCTCTGCTCGCGCCCGTTGGGAATCACTTCAATCTCGCGTACGACAATATCCTCGCGGTCCTTGGCGCCCTGACCGCCATCCATGTGTGCCGCGAGGGTGAGCTTGAATTTGCCGATGTGATTCGCATTCAATGTAAATTGCGATCCGCCCACGCGCCCGGATTCGACCGAGACGGTCTTCTCCGGCGTGTCGTTGTCCAGCGAGTACCAATCCTCCGGCTGCAGCTTCAGGCTCACGTCGCCCGTCTTGCCGGAATAGTTGTAAATTGCAATCGGAATCGAGACGCGATCGCCCTGCGTAAGCGTCACAGGGAGATCCAGATCGACAAAGAAGTCCTGGAAGACCTTGAGACTCGACGATGCGGAGCCCAGCGCACCCGACTGCGTTGAAGCCAGCATCGCCATGCGCCATGTGGTGATGGAATCGGCAATGGGGATTTCAATGGTCGCGTTGCCGTTGCCATCGGTGAGGATTTCTGGATTGATATAGAGCGCCTCAGGAAAGTAGGAGCGCACATGCGGCGCGTCCGGCGCAGCCGTCTTAGCGTCCGGCGCCGCCATTTTGAGGAGCTCCGCGGCGTCGCGTCCGGTAAGCACCGCGCTGTCCAGGGCATTGTTCCTGCTCACGGCCATCGCCTCCATCATTGGAACCGGGGCAGCCATGCCCGCCATCGCACCAATCGCTTCGCCCCTGGGCATCTTCAATACCATCACCTCGGCCCCAGTCACCATAACGGTTTGAGCTGAAGCGCCCACTGTGAGTGTTGCAGTAATGACGCCGCGGTCACGCGCCAGGAGTGAGAAGCTGTGCGTCAACATTGAAAATCCCTGCGCGGAGACATCGATGTGGTACCGGTCCGCTGGCAGCCCCGCGAAAGTGAATTGCCCCGCTGCATTGCTGCGCGTGGTCCGCGTCTCGCCCGTCGAGCGCCGCAGCGTGATTGTGGCTCCCGGAATCACAGCACCGGTTTGATCCTCCGCCGTGCCGGTAACCTCTGCAAGTTCGTTCGCAGGGCCGCGATCATGCTCGATGTGCAGCGCGAATGTACCTCCCTGGCCGGCCTTCTGCACTACGCTTCCGGTACGGACTTCAATGTAATCGGCTAGATCGTCCGCGCTGTCGATGCGTCGGTCGGCTCCGGCGCTGCGCACCAGGTAGACGCTCCGTCCCGTGCCCATCCACCCGGTCGGCTCAATGCTCATGGGTGTACCCCACGAATCGCGCGGCGCTCCGCCGTCTTCAACCGCCGCGAAGGCTTTAACGATGTCCGCGCCAGACGGCTTGTCACCCATCTTCTTGCTCATCTTCGCGGCGATCCTCCTCACCTGCGCGTCGAACGCCGCCCGATAACGCTGCTGGTAGTCTTCAAACTTATCCTGCGGCAGGCTGCGCCCAAACTCGATATCGATCTTGGCCGCATTGGTCATTTCCGTCGCGGAAAAAAGCGCGCGCGCAGCCAGGTTCTGCGATCCAGTTGCGTCCTTGGAATCGACCGCGTCATCCATTGACAGCGAATGAATCTCGTAGCGCGGCTTCATCACCTCTTGCTCGAGAAAAAAGAAGACCTTCGCGAACCCCGGCTTCTGTTCCGCCAGCGCGAAGACTGCCTCATCCACCACCTGCAACCCCAGCGCCGCCTGCACGCCCTCGCCCCGCGCGTTGGTCACGTGAAATCGAATTCGTGCGTCAGCGCCAGGTTTGTATTCCGCTGCGTCAGCAGTCGTCTCAATTTTCAATTCGTCGGCTGGTTGCACGAAGACCAGCCGATGATCGGCCACAGGCTGAGCGTCCCGGCCAAAGAGATAAGCGTCGATGTCGAGTGTCCCTGTCATCTCTGCCGTAGCATTCAGCGTCAACTCCGCCTGGCCATCATTCAGGTCCAGATCGCGCGTGAGAATCGTCTGTCCGTTCTTCACGACGTCCACGTACGCGGAACCGTGAGCCCGCGTAGAAAGCACCTTGAGCTGAATTCGATCGCCGGCCTTGAAGATAGCCTGGTTGGTATGGAGAAGAATCTGGTCAGAGCCGCTGCGCGTCTCAAGCGGTACAGTGCTGCTTGCGCGGTTGCCGTGATGGTCGTCGGCATCGATGCGCAGCGACGCAATGCCCGACCCTGGATCGATGCGAAGCACGGCCACGCCGGCAGCGTCGGTAGAGAGCTGCCAGTCGCGCGCAGGCTTCTCGCCGATAAGTGGAATGCGGTCGATACGATCGGGCTGGTGAACTGTCAGCGCAGCGCTCGCCGGGCTTCCGTCGGGATACGAAGCGAGCAAGAATACCTCGTTTTCGACGTTGGGAATCAGCGCTCCGCCCTCAGGCACCGCCGTGATCAACAGCGGCGACTCACTGATCGTGATTGGTTCGCCACGCGTCTCCGCATGAGCAGCCGAGTCCTTCACCGTAGCCTCAATCAGCGCGCGCGCAGCGCCCTGGCTGAGCGGACGTCCGGCGAAATAGCCCGGCAGCTTGAGGTCGAAATGGTATGCGCCGTCATTATCTGTCTTGCCGGTCTCGGAGGCGGCTTCAAAAACCGTAACGTCCATGCTCGAAGCTTTGATGGTGATCTCGGCATGATCCACCGGCTTGCCAAAAAAGTAATTCGCGCGAACCGTGCCGGTCACGTGGTCGCCCGGCCGATAGTCGCGCCTGGGCTTCGAGTCCTTCTCGGTAAACTCGATCGCGACTTTGAACTTCGGCAATACATAGCGCTCCACCTCGAGCGCGACTTCCGCCGTATTTGCGGGCGCTTGCGGGTCGCCCATCAGCGCGCGCAAATGATACGTGCCAAGATTTACCTCGTCGGCCAGCGCGAACTCAGCCGAAGCGATGCCGAACTTGTCCGTCTCCGTGGCCTTGCGGAAGACCTTGTTGCCGCGCGAATCTTCCACTTCAAACGTCAGTTTGCGATTCGCGGCTGCGTGGTTGGCGGCGCGGTCCAGAGCCAGCGCCCGCACGTGGATCGTCTGGCCGGGTTGGTAGATGGGCTTCTCGGTAGTTAGAAGGATGGATTGCTTGTCCGCAAGCTGGATGGGCTGCTTGTATTCCGCCGAGCCGATGGGCGTGTCCACACTAAAACGCAACTGGAAGTTGCCCGTAAGATCCGCCGGAAATCGAAAGCCGGCCTCCACAGTGCCGCGCCGGTTCAGATTACCGGAGAACAGCGGTCGCGGCTCCTGATTGGGAACAAGAAGTTCTACGTGCAGTGACCCCGTTTTTGCCGCGCCGCTGTTGGCTTCCGTCACGATCACGCGAATCGCGGCCTGGCTGCCCGCAATGTATTCTTTCTCGCCGAGAATGCGCACCACCGGCCGGCGAATGATCTGCGAGATGGACTCGATGCCTTCGATTGCCGGGAACGCGCCGTTGTCATACTCAAACCTGTAGCGAAGGCGCTGCCACAGGATTTCGTCGAAGGCGATGGCGCTATCGGGAACAATCGTCTGCTGCCACAAGCCGTTGCCTTTGCGGACTACGACCTTGCGCTCCACGCGGCCCAGTGAATGATCTTCCGGGTCGAGGATCTCAGCGGTCAGTTTCCCTGAGCCTTCATTCGCAGAGTCGTAAGGGATGGTGACCGACAGGCTTCCGTGCTTGTAGGTTGCGGCAAGTTCCCGCGCCTGCACCGATGAGTTGGTCTGCAGCGCCTTAACGGCGAGAAGCGAGATAGCCGCGAAGAAACAGAATGCGCGGACGGAAAAAGCGAATCGTGCGGAGTTCATGGCATTTCTCCTGTGCGTCGCCGGGAGTGAATCCCCGGCTGCTGGTCTGACAGGAGAACGCCGCTACTTTCTGAACTTGCAGCACTGCGATGAAAAAATGCAATTTGTTTTTTGAAGCGTCAATTACATGCGCTTCCAGTTCACGCCGTCGGCGCTCGTCCACCGCTCACCGCTGTCGGTGGTGATTTCAAATATGGGTCTGGGCACCATTGGCGCTGTGGACCTCGCGGCCTTCCTCTTTGCATCGGTGCCTTCCATGACATCCGCGCCGGTTACCATCACCGTCTGCGTCGACGCCGCAATCGTGAGCGAGAGATTGGCGAAAGTCTGCCGATTGGGAGCAACGGCAACAGCGGCAAGCGACTGCGGGTTGAAGCTGTAAGCCCGCGCCTCCACCCGATAGGTCCCAGGCGCGAGCCCATCCACGAGATAGCGCCCTGCGCCGTCCGTCTGCACCGTGTGAGCCGTACCCGTCGCAATCTCCGTAACCACTACGTTCGCGCCCGCAATGACAGCGCCCGTCGGATCGGTCAGCGTGCCGCTGATGCTTGAGCCGCTGCCGGACGGAGCAGGGGACTGCGCCACCAGAGAACCAATGGAAGCTGTCGGCGGCGTCTTATTGTAGCTTTGAAAAGCTCCGGCGCTGGCAAGGCGCATATTCGCGGCGCTGCCTGCCTGCGGTCCGACCAGAACAGCCTTGACGGCATGCCCTTGCCACGGTGCAGGAATCGCCTTCCAATGCCTGCCGGCATCGTTGCTCAAGAAGACCGCGCTGCGCATGTCGATGGCCAGCATTGAGCGGCCCTGCACGGCCATCGAAAGCACCGCAAGGCGGCTGGGCAACGGATGCTTGAGCGGCGCAGTCCCAACCTCTTCCTGTGCAATCTCAGCGCTGGCGGCGTCGGCGGGAACGGTCTCCATCTGCGCCTCATTCGCCGCCACCACCGACACAGTGCTTGGGTTCGCGGGCTGCGGAACGGCTGCCGGAGCCATCTGCGCGGGCCGAATCGCCGTTTTCAATGTAGGTGTTGGAGCCTTTAGTTGAAGTCCATCTTCAGCGTTTCCCGATGCACCGGAACTCAAGCCGGCCATCGCGTTATTGGCGCTGTTACTCACTAAATTTCCAGTGGCGGCGCTGGGTCCATTGCTGTTCAGCGCATTTCCCGCTTGCGAAGACGGTGGGGCGACCTTGATCAGTTCTGCGGCGTCGCGGCCCGTCAAAATGGCTTCGTCCACAGCATAGGCAGGATTCGCGGCCCGGGCTCTCGACTTCGTCGCGATCCCCGCCGCGCCCGTCGCAGTCGCGGAGCTCTTGTCCTTCGACTGCATTTGAGAGCTTCGCAATGCCGGCTGAGCGGGAGAAGCAAGCGCCTGCTCCTGGGAGCTTGGCGCTGCCGGTGTTTGGGCAACAGCAACCTGAGACTGCGGAGAAACGTTGGGAGCAATCGGTGCATTGCGTGTGTAGAAAATAAGGAACGCGAGCGCGGCAACGGCCCCGGCAACCGGCCACGCAACCGCCCAGCCTGCCCACCACCTCCTTCGCGCCGGCTTGGGCAGCTCGATTGCGGGCGCCTCAACCTCCGGCAGCGAGAGCGCCACAATCGCGCGGCACTCCGCGCAAACAGCCAGATGGTCGAGCATCTGCTCGCGCTCATGCTCCGGCAGCGCCTGCTCCACAAACGCGCCAATCTGGTCCGCGTCCGGATGGTACTCGAATTGGGCCCGCACGTTCATAAGCATTCCTGTGCCGCGTCCGACGCCCTCTTACTTGAGAACGTTCCAATCTGCGAAGTTTGCAGCCAACCGCGCAGGTTTATTTCAATGTCGCGCGGATCAGCGCCCAGCGCTTCCGTCGCGGCCGCCTTGCTAAGGCCGCTGGCGATCAGATTCTCAAGCAGTTGCTTGCGCATACTGCCCGCGAGCCGCTTGAGCCGCCGGCTGATCGTCGCTTCATGCACGTGAATCGTCTGCGCGATTTGAAGCAATGTCTGCCGGTCGAGGTAGTAAGCGGCCAGCAGAAAGCGGTCTTCCGCGCCAAGCTCCCGCAGCGTGCGCGCAACGGCGTCTGTGAGCCGCGCCAGTTCCGCCGGTATTTCTGCAGCCGTCGGCGCCGCGCTGTCAAGATCGTCAAGCGGCGTTTCGCGATGCGTCCGCCGGTGGTGGTCTCTCGATCGCTGCACCAGCGTCGTTCTCAGCCAGCCCAGCAGCGAGCCGCGCCCCGAGTACGAGGCCAGCGGTGAGCGCCGCTCCCCTTGTGTCTCGCGCAGCCCATAAAGCTCAGCGTAAAGCGAGTCGGCAAGGTCCTGTCCCAGCGTAGCCGAGCCCGTAATGGAGGTGGCCATTTGTACCAGCGAAGCCCGATAGCGGCTGAGGAAGATTTCCCATGCAGCCTCACGCCCCAGCGCGCAGGCGTGCGCCAGCGCCAACTCAGCCAGATGAAGCGAGCGAAAAAACGCGGCCACCTGAGATAAATCTGGAATCGCGCCTGGCGGAAGCCCGTGGTTGACTTTCGTGCCCACGCCCGCGAGTACAGCACAGAACTCCTCCAGGCTCAGCCCGCAACTCTCCGCCTCAGCCGTGCGCCAAAGCTCATGGGCAAGACTCAGCGGAAGCCCCGGAATCAGCAGCGCCGCAGGCGGATTCGCCGCGGATTGCTGTCCCGAGGGCAGCGCCAGTTCAGCGGGCTTGGACGAGGCCATATCCACCAACATGAGGATACTGCATTTGAACTGCGCTGATCGGCATTCTTCAGGCTGAGCGCACGGTTGCGGAGTTGCTGCTTCCGGCGCCCATCAGCACCAGTGAGCGCTGCGCAAACGGCGAATAGACCAGCAGCGTGGTGCACGCCAGCGCCAGTCCGAAGTTGATGTGATGCAGCAGCAGGAATGGCGAAAGCGCCCAGAGCACATCGAGCGCCAGAAGAAATGGCCAGAGCTTGAGAAACTTCTCGCTCGTTCGGGGAGCCCGGAAGAGCACGGCGCACACCACGAAGGCTCGCACCGGAATAAGAATTGCTGCCGTGACGATCAGGATGTTGAAGATGAGCGTCGCTTTCGGAAGCGGCGTGAGTAGGTCTACAATCTCGGCAAGATTTGTCAAAGCCCCAACATAGAAGCCCAGGTACATCACTTGCAGCAGCAGGAAGAGCGTCCGCACCACCGGATGCGGCGCCTGCGGAAGATCTTCCGGTGTAGAGAGAATTCGCAGCCTGGTCTCGGGCTCATGCAGGATGGCAGGTTGCTCCGCCGATCCAGCCGACGCGGCGTCGGACTGCGCGTTCGGCGCCGGCACGTCCGCTATTGCCTCCACCGGAGCCACAAAACGATATCCGCGCCGCGCCAGCGTCTCCACAAACCGGGGATTTGCCGCCGTATCTCCCAGCGCTTCGCGGATGCGATTGACCGCTGAGTTCACCCCGTGTTCGTAATCGACAAAGGTCCCGTCGGGCCACAACT
>Ga0302326_10018438_pt1 | contig 14478 bp, 13 predicted proteins | sample Palsa_T0_3_FD_202264 | JGI IMG/M metagenome (GOLD analysis project Ga0302326, IMG submission 202264) | Peat permafrost microbial communities from Stordalen Mire near Abisko, Sweden - Palsa_T0_3 | ecosystem: Environmental > Terrestrial > Soil > Palsa > Peat permafrost | place: Sweden: Abisko... | reverse complement strand
CCGGATTCGGCGCGAGCGCCACCGCCGCCGCCTTGTAGGCGAGGAACTGCTCCTGCTCCGTCGGGATGCGGGCGGAGCTCAGGTAGAGGTACTCGGTCCGGAAGAGCCCCACCCCCGCCGCGAGGTTCTCCACCACCTGCCCCAGCTCGGCCACCTTCTCGATGTTGGCCATCAGCTTCACCTCCACGCCGTCGCGAGTGACGGCCGGCTGCCGGGCGCTGTCGAGGAGGTGCTGCTCGAACGACTTCTTCTGCGACTGGATCTTGCCGTAGCGGAAGAGGGTCTCCTGCGAGGGGTTGATGATGACGATGCCGTCGTAGCCGTCCACGATCAGCTTGTCGCCGGTCCTGACCCGCTTGGTCAGGTCGCGCACCGCGACGACCGCGGGAATCTTCATCGACCGGGCCACGATGACCGCGTGGCTCGTCTTGCTGCCCGAATCGGTGACGATCGCCAGCGCCGCGCAGCGGTCGATGCTGGCGGCATCGGACGGGGACAGGTCGTTGGCCACGACGATCCGCTTTTCCGCGAGGCGGCTCAGGCTGTTCTCGGCCTGGCCGAGGAGGTTCTGCAGGACGCGCTGCGCGACGTCGCGGATGTCACCGGCCCTCTCGCGCAGGTACTCGTCGTCGATCTCCGAGAACGCCTGGATGTATTTCCTGGATACATTGTCGAAGCACGTCTCGATGTTCTTGCCCGTGGTCTCGAATTCGCGGATGGTCTCCGAGATGAGGGCCTGGTCCTCGAGGACCAGCAGGTGCGCATCGAAGATCAGCGCCTCGTTCTTGCCCAGGTTCCTCTCCACCTCGTCCTGGATCTTCGCGATCTGCTGGCGGGTGACGAGGAGCGCCTTGTCGAAGCGGGCGATCTCGTCCAGCCGCTTGTCGTTGTCGACCTGGTAGGAGGGAATCTCGACCTCGCTCTTCAGGTAGACGAATATCTGGCCATAGGCGATGCCCTGCGAGGCGGAGATGCCTTGCACGACAATTTCCTCCTTGGAGCTTGAATCGGGCATTACAAGGCCGCCGTCCGGAGCGAATCCCGGAAGGCGCCGACCGATCACGGCCCCCTCGGGGGGTTCGGTCAATGCGATTTACCGCGTATTGGGGCGCGGACCGCGGGCCCCGCAATTCCTCAGGCAATGCGCGTCTCGGTCACGAATGCGGACGGTCCCCACGCATCCCGGATCGCGGCCCCAAGGGGGCCGGCGTCCGCGTTCTCGTGAAGCAGCGCGAAGCAGGCGCTGCCGCTGCCGCTCATGCGGGGCGCGATTCCGAAGCGCTCCCTCAGCCGCTCGAGGAGGGCGGGAAGTGCGGCAAACTTCGCGAAGGCGGCCCGCTCCATCGAATTGAACAGGAGGGCGTCTGCGGCCGCCCCCGGCTTGTCGATCCAGGAGGCGAGCATCGACTCGGCCCGGGCCGCCTGCACGTAGCCGCGCGGGGCCTCGGCCGCCAGCCGGCCGTAGGCCCACGGTGTCGGTATCGCGAAGCCCGGCTTGAAGACGAGGATGCGCATTCCCCGGATTCGGCTGTAGGCCTCCTTCGGGAGCGGCTCGACCCGCTCGCCGCGCCCGCGCATGACGACGGGTCCCTTCGAGAGGAAGAGCGTGCAGTCCGACCCGACCGAGGCCGCGGCGCGGGCGAGCCCAGCGGGATCAAGGGGCCCGCCGGCAAGGCTGTTCAGCGCCTCGAGCGCCGCCACGGCGTCGCTGCTCGCGCCCCCGAGGCCAGCGCCCGTCGGGATCCTCTTCGTGATCCTGAAGCGAGCGCCGCCGGAGAATCCCGTGGCCTGCGCGAAGGCGGCCGCGGCCCTGAGCACGAGGTTCGTCCCATCCGTGGGGATGTCGCCCCTGTCGCACTCCACGCTGAACGACGCGCCGCCCGGCTCCACGTCCAGCGTGTCGCCCCAGAGGAGCGGGACCGCAACCGAGAGGAGGTCATGAAAACCGTCCGGCCTGCGCCCCGTGACCGCAAGGAACAGGTTGATCTTCGCCGGTGCGGGTACGCTTGTGATGCTCAAACCGAGCCGATCGTCGCCAAAAAATCGCCGAGGGCCATGATTTTCCATATCGCGCTCGGAAGCCGGGATCAAGTAGGCTGACTGTTCCTCAGCCCGACCCACGATTTCCCATGTCCCGCACAGCTGTCATTCTCCTCGCAGCGGGCGCCGGTAGGCGCATGGCGGGCTCCGTGCCGGACAAGGTGCTGGCGCCGCTCGCCGGGCGGCCGGTCTTCGCTCACTCCGCCGCGGCGTTCGCAGCGAGCGGCGTGGCCGACTTCTATGTCGTCGTCTACAGGGACCGCTCCCAAATGACGGCTCTCTCGGCATTCGCCCCCACGCCGTCCCTCCTCGTCAAGGGAGGCAGGGAGCGGCAGGATTCGGTCGCCGCCGCTCTGGCCGCGCTCCCGGAGGACATCGATTACGTCTTCATCCACGACTGCGCCCGGCCCCTCATCCAGCCCGAGCAGCTGGTGGCCCTCCACAAGATGGTCAGGCGCACCCAGGCGGTCGTCCTCGCCCACCGCGTGACCGACTCCATAAAGGAGCAGCGCGCGAAGGGGCGCCTCCGAACGGTCGACCGCTCGCGCCTTTGGGCTATGGAGACCCCGCAGGTGTTCTCCAAGGCGCTCATCGAGCGCGCCTACGCGCGGGTCGCCGCCCGGCGCCTGCACATCACGGACGATGCCGCGGCGGTGGAGCTGCTCGGCCGCCCCGTGGCCCTGCTCGAGAATACCCGGCCGAACCTGAAGCTCACGTCCCCCGGGGACCTGGACCACCTCGAATTCCTGTTGGCTCCCCCGCCCTGAGGCCCTACCACTCGCCCATGTCCCTTCGCGTCGGCCACGGATACGACATTCACCGGGTAGCGGCCGGCAGGGCGCTGGTTCTCGGGGGCGTCCCCTTCGAGTCCGACTTCGGCCTGGAGGGCCACAGCGACGCCGACTGCGTCACCCATGCGATCTGCGACGCCTTCCTTGGCGCCGCCGGGCTGCCGGACATCGGGAACTTCTTTCCTGACACGGATCCGAAATGGCAGGGGGTCGATTCTCAGGTCCTTCTGCGGCGCGTGCTCCAGGTGCTCCGGGAAAACGGCTGGCAGCCGGTGAACGTCGATGCGACCGTCATCGCCGAGAGGCCGCTCATTTCGGGGCGCATCGGGGAAATGAAGTCCGCGCTGGCCTTCTCGACCGGCCTTCCCACGACAGCGATCGGAATCAAGGCGACCACGAACGAGGGCATCGGCAGCCTGGGGAAGGGCCTGGCGATCGCGGCCCATGCCGTGGCCCTGATCGAGAAGGCATGAAGCCTGGGAGAGGCGCCCTCGCCGCGCTGCTGGCGGCCGCTGGCGCACTCTGCGGGTGCGCGCGCGGCACGAATGTCCAGACGGGGGACAGCGACCAGGTGCTCCACCGCGGCATCAATCCGGAGCCCTCCGACCTGGACCCGCACATGGCGACGCAGACGTCCTACTACACGATCCTGTCGGCCCTCCTCGAGGGGCTCGCGTCGGAGGACGCCGTTGATCTGCACCCCGTGCCCGGCGTCGCCGAGAGCTGGGACGTCTCGCCCGACGGGCTGAACTACACGTTTTACCTCCGTGCGGACGCCCGGTGGTCCAACGGCGATCCCGTGACCTCGCAGGACTTCATCGGATCGTGGCGCCGGATCCTGACGCCCTCGCTGGGCGCCACGAATGCGAGCCAGCTCTACCTGATCCAGGGCGCCGAGGCCTTCAACAAGGGCGACTCGGATTTTTCTCAGGTGGGCCTGCATGCGCGCGACAGCCGCACGCTGACCGTCACGCTTGAGCACCCGGCACCGTGGTTCCTTTCGATGCTCAGCGGCCCGGCCTGGATGCCGGTCCCCCTGTCGACCGTGGCCAGGTATGGCGGCGTGGCGCAGAGGGGAAACGCGTGGGCCGTGCCGGAACGGTGGGTGGGCGACGGCCCCTTCGTCCTCAAGTCGTGGCGACGGGGCCAGCAGATCGTCGCAGCAAAGTCGCCGAACTACTGGGACGCGGCCCATGTCCGCCTCAAGGAGATCCATTTCCACGTCTTCGAGTCGATAGACGCCGAGGAGCGGGCTTTCCGATCGGGGCAGCTCCACGTGACGGAGGCGATCCCCCCCGACAAGGTCGACACCTACCGGCGGGATTCGCCCGGCCTTCTGCGGATCGACCCGCTCCTCGGGACCTATTTCCTGAGGATCAACACCAAGAGAGCCGGCCTGAACGACCAGAGGATCCGCATGGCGCTCGCCCTTGCCGTCGACCGGGAAGCGATCACGCAGAAAGTCCTGCGGGGCGGCCAGGGGCCCGCATTTTCCCTCACGCCGCCCGGTCTTGGCGGATACTCGCCGGACCCGGTCCAGCAGAAGAACCTCGACGAGGCCAGGCGCCTCCTCGCCGACGCCGGCCATGGCGGCGGCGGCGGTCTCCCGGCTCTCGAGCTCCTGTACAACACGTCCGAAAGCAACAGGATCATCGCCGAGGCGGTCCAGGAGATGTGGCGGCGCGATCTCGGGATACAGGTCAGCCTCGTCAACGAGGACCTGAAAAGCACCGAGGAGGCCCGCAGCACCGGATCCTACGAGCTTCTGCGCTCCTCGTGGATCGCCGACTATGCGGACCCGTCGGGGTTCCTCGAGATCCTGCGCGGGGACAGCGGCAATAATTTCACGGGCTGGTCGAATCCCGACTACGACGGACTTCTGTTCACCGCGGTGCGCACCCCCGACCCGTCGGCCCGGAACGCCCTCTATGGAAAGGCCGAACGCCTGATGCTGCGCGAAGCCCCCATCATCACCCTCTACCACTACACCCACGTGTTCCTGATCCGGCCCTCGGTCCGCGGATGGAACCCCACGCTTCTCGACCACCACCCCTACAAGGACGTGTTTCTCCAGCCTTGACGGGGTATCGCGGCCGAGCTCCGACGGGGAACGGAAGGGACGGCCGCGCCTGTCCGCCGGCCGGCACGGGGCCCTATTTTGGCCTTTCCGCCCTGCGCCCCCGGCGACACGCTCGGCCACCCCTCCGGCCCCGATGAATTCCGCGGCTTCCCCCGCTCCCGAGCCCGCACGACGCCTGCATTCACTCGACGCGCTGCGCGGGTTTGACATGATCTGGATCGTCGGGGCCGAGGCGGTCGGAGCCGCGGTGGGAAATTTGAGCGGCGGCTCGGCGTTCAAACTCTTCGCGGCGCAATTTGACCACGTGGCCTGGGTCGGATTCCATTTCTACGACCTGATCTTCCCGCTTTTCGTCTTCATGGTCGGCGTCTCGATCACGTTTTCAATCAGTCGGCTTGTCGACACGGAGGGCCGTGCTGGGGCGCTCCGCCGCGTGTTCCGCCGCGGGCTGCTGCTGTATGTGCTCGGCCTTTTCTACTACGGAGGGTTCGAGGGCCCGGTCTCAAATATTCGCCTGATGGGCGTCCTGCAGCGCCTGGGCCTCTGCTATCTGTTCACAGGCCTTCTCTTCATCTATTTCCGCCCGCGGACGCTGGCCGCGGTGTTCGTCGCCATACTGGTCGGCTACTGGGCGCTTCTGCGGTTTGTTCCGGTCCCCGGCTGGGGCGCCGGCGACTTCGCCGAGGGGCACAACCTGACCAACTGGATCGACGCGCACTATCTGCCGGGGCGCAAATGGGACGGCGACCATGACCCGGAAGGAGTGCTGAGCACGCTGCCCGCGGTCGCCTCGTGCCTGCTCGGGGTCTTTGCCGGCCTGCTGCTGGCGCCGGCGCCCACGGAAAGACGGAAGGCGGCCCTGCTCGCGGGCTTCGGCGGCGCGCTGCTCCTTTTCGGGTTTCTCTGGGGCCTGGAATTTCCCATCATAAAGAAGATATGGACGTCGTCGTACGTCCTCGTTGCCGGCGGCTGGAGCCTGCTTATGCTCGCGCTCTTCTACCTCGTGATCGACGTGTGGAGGATGCGCGCCTGGTCGATGCCTTTCGTGTGGATCGGCACCAACGCCCTCACGCTCTACCTCATCACCAATGTCGCCGACTTCTGGAAACTCTCCTCGCGCCTTGTCGGCGGCGACGTGGCCGCATGGCTCGACTCGCGGTGGATGGGCCTGAGCGGACTTGTGACGGGATGCGTCTGCGTGGGCCTCTGCATGGCCGTATGCCGGTTCCTCTACAGGCGCGGTATCTTCCTGCGCCTCTGACCCGGGCCTCGCCGCCTTGCCATCACCGCCCCCAGCGAGCAGCCTGACGCGATGTCCAAATTCCTGTCACTGATGGCGCTCATCGCGGGAATTTGGCTTATCTACCTGGGCTACGAGCGCCAGCTGTCGCTCGCCGGAAGGGCCGACCGGACCCTGTCCAGGCTCGGGACGGCCATCGACGGCGGCGACCACACGACGACGCACGTGAAATACTATGTCGCGGGCGCCGTCCTGGCGATCGCCGGCCTTTTCGGGCTCGGGATCGTCAAGCGTTGACTACCGGCTCCTGCGCCGCTTCAGCGCCGCCCCCGTCGCGGAATTCTCGCAGGCCTCGATCTCCTTTCGGGAGCCCGCAAAGACAAGCTCGCCGCCGTTGCGTCCGCCACCGGGACCGAGGTCGATGATCCAGTCGGCCAGGTTGATGACGTCCAGGTTGTGCTCGATCACGATGATCGTGTTCCCGGAGTCGCGCAGCTTGAACAGGAGGTCCATCAGCCTCTGGATGTCGACCCAGTGGAGCCCCGTCGTCGGCTCGTCCAGGACGTAGAGCGTGGGGCCCTGCTGCCGCTTGCTGAGCTCGAGGGACAGCTTGAGCCTCTGGGCTTCCCCGCCCGAGAGCGTCACCGCGGACTGCCCGAGCGCCAGGTAGCCCAGGCCGACCGCATCCAGGGTCTGCAGCTTGTCGAGCACCCTCGGGATGTTCCTGAAGAGCAGGATCGCCTCGCGAACGGTCATGTTGAGCGCGTCCGCGATCGACTTGCCGTGAAAGAGGACTTCCAATGTCTCTCGGTTGTACCTGCGGCCGCCGCAGCTCGGGCACGGCGCATAGGCGTCCGCCATGAACTGCATGTCGAGCTTGATGACCCCGTCCCCCTGGCACCGCTCGCACCTTCCTCCGCGGACATTGAACGAGAAGCGGCTGGCCTTGTAGCCGCGGACGCGGGCGAGGGGCACCTGCGCAAACAGGTCGCGCAGCAGGTCGAGGAGGCCGACAAACGTGGCGGGATTTGAGCGGGGGCTGCGCCCGATCGGGTCCTGGTCGACCTGGACGAGCTTGTCGAAAAAATCGAGGTTCTCGATGCTCCGGTGCTTGCCCGGCAGGATCTTCGCCCCGTTCAGCCGCCGTGCGGCGGCCGCGGCAAGGACGTCGTTCACGAGCGTGCTCTTGCCCGAGCCCGAGACTCCGGTGACGCAGGTGAGGAGCCCCACGGGAAAGCGCGCGTCTATGTTCCGCAGGTTGTGCTCCTTGGCGCCCCGGACGGTGAGCCACGCACCGTCGGGCGCCTTCGTGGCGACATCCTTCATCACGGACATGGTGTGGGCCAGGAAGGGCCCCGTCTGCGACACCCGCGCCGGCTGGGCGGCGCACTGCTCGGGCGTGCCCTGGAAAAGCAGCCGTCCGCCCTCGACGCCCGCCTGCGGACCGAGCTCGATGATCTCGTCGGCGGCCCACATCGTCTCCTCGTCGTGCTCTACGACCAGGACCGTGTTGCCGCGGTCCCGCAGGCCGCGAAGCTGTCCCAGGAGCCTCTCGTTATCCTTCGGATGCAGCCCGATGCTCGGCTCGTCGAGGACGTAGATCACGCCGATCAGGCCCATCCCGAGTTGTGTGGCCAGGCGCACGCGCTGCGCCTCGCCGCCGGAGAGGGTCGCATAGTCGCGGTCGAGGTTCAGGTAGCCCAGGCCCGTGTCCAGGAGGAACCTGAGCCGCTGCTCGATCCCGACCACCACCTCCCGGAGCGCCTCGCTCGACCCCAGGGTCTTCACCAGTCCTCCGGCGAAGACGTGCGCCGCGGCGATGTCCATGGCCATGAACCCCGCGAAGCCGAGAGGCGCCTCGGGAGGCCCGATACCGACGGCGGCGCTCCGCCTGTTGAGGCGCGTTCCGCCGCACTCGGGGCACGGACCGGCGACCATGAAGGTCGAGAGCCTGGCCTGGAAGCCCTCGCTCGCCGTGTCGCGGAAGCTGTGCTCGATGTCCGAGAGAATCCCCGCAAATGTTGTCGGGCGCGCTTCCCGCATCCGCCGCAAGCGGATCGAAAACAGCCGGTCACCCGTGCCGTTCAGGAGCGCGGCACGCGTCCCCTCCGGAAGGTCCTTCCACGGCGTGTCGGGATCAAACGGCAGCTGCTCGGCGAGCTGCTTGAGGAGCGAATTGTGCTTAATAATGAGATTTTTCCCGCCGATCCTCCAGGGCTTGATGGCGCCCCCGCGTATGGATTTCTCGGGATCGGGTATCGCGAGCTCCCCGACCGGACGAAGCTTGCGGCCCAGTCCGCCGCACTCAGGACAGGCGCCCTCGGGATGATTGAACGAGAAATGCCGGGGCGTCAGCTTCTCGAAGATGTCGCCGCAGATGTCGCAGGCGAGGTGCTGGCTCAGCCCCAGCTCCCTCCAGGGGGACTCGGCGTTCTTCTGCGAGAGGACGAACGCCCGGTCGCCGCCCTCGCGGAACGCGAGCTCAAGGGAGTCCGCTATCCTGCTGCGGTGCTCGGGGGCGGCCACCAGCCGGTCAATGACCACGTCGACGGCGACCGCGGCGGCCCCGACCGGCACCAGGTTCGGCTCATCCAGCTCCCTGACGTTTCCGTCCAGCCTCACCCTCTGGAACCCGCGCTGCCTGAGCCGGGGAAGCTCGTCCCTCAGGACGCTCGGCTTCGCCGTCAGGACCGGCGCTAGGATCATGATCCTCTCGCCGGGGCATTCGGCGAGGATTCGGTTGACGTTGTCGTCCAGGGAGCGGCGCACCACGCGGCCGCCGTCCTTCGGGCACCTCTGCTCGCCGGCGATGGCCCATAGCAAGCGCGAGTAGTCCGACACCTCGGTCACGGTCGCAATCGTGGTCCTCGGCGACACGCTGCCAGTGCGCTGCTCAATCGCGAGGACCGGGGAGAGTCCGTGGATGAAATCGACGTCGGGGCGCTTGAGCTGGTCGAGCACCTGGCGGGCCTGGGTGGACAGGCTCTCCATGTACTTCCGGTAGCCCTCCGCATAGATCGTGTCGAAGGCCAGGGACGATTTTCCCGAGCCGCTCGGGCCGGTCAGGACGACAAGCTTCCCCCGCGGTATCCGCACGTCCAGGTTCTTTAGGTTGTGCTCGCGGGCGCCTTTTACGTGTATGTGTGTGGCTGTCTCCATGACTGCAAACCCCAAACGTATTCAAAAGCGCGCCGGCGCAAACGGATTTGACCGCTTTTTCGGCCGGGCCGCCCGCGGGTTCGCCGGACTCGTCCTGATCGCGGCGGCCCCCCGCGCGATGACAGCGGCGCCTGCGCTCGGCCTGGGCGACGGGGAGTCGCTGGCCTACAGCGTGCGGTTCGGGCTCATTCCCTCGGTGGGAAGAATCAAGATCACCGCCGACGCGATCGGAACCGGGCCGGACGCGGTGCTGCGGGTGACCACGACCACGGCGACGTGGGGCCTGGCGCGGAGCCTCTTCCCGTTCGATGGGCGCGGAGAGTCGGTGTACCAGGCCCAGAGCGGCCTGCTTCTCTCGATCAGCGAATGGAGCTCCTACCAGGACAAGGTCGTCAGCGACACCATCACCTTCAATTACGGGAAGATGACCGCGACGTTCACCAACCAGCTCCACCCCGAGAAGGCGCACCCGATCAAGATGCCGCAGGGCGATCCCTCGGACCTCATCCTCGCGCTCATCCAGTCGCGGTACTGGAACCTGCAGCCGGGGCAGCAGCGCGATGCGCTCGTCATCTTCAAGGACAAGTTCTACCCGCTCACGATCCGCGCGGAGCAGGATACCGACTACGTCCTGTCCTCGATGGGGCTGTTCAAGACGATCGTCCTCGTGCCGCGCATGGAGAAGACGCCCCCGATCGGCATGTTCAAGAACGGCTCGACCGTGAGGGTCTGGATCGAGACGAACGACTCCCGCAGGCTGCCGGTGCGCTTCGAGGTCGGATTCCGCTTCGGCACCGGCACCGCCACGATATTGAGCTACACGCCGCCAAAATAGCCTTGCCTTGACCCTCCCAAAACGGCTTAGTCAGCGGTTTTATTTGATGAAAGCCACGATCAAAACCCAGGGACAGCAGTTCACCATAACCGAGGGGGATATCCTCATTGTGAACCGCTTTCCGAACACCGAGGCCGGCGCGATGATCCAGATCAACAACGTCCTGACGGCCGGGGAAGGCGCTGATTTCAGGGTCGGCAGGCCCACCCTCGCCGGCGCGTCGGTGTCGGCAAAAATCCTCGAGAACAAGCGCGGTGACAAAGTCATCGTATTCAAGAAGAAGAAGCGCAAGGGCTACGAGCGCAAGCAGGGGCACCGCCAGGAGCTTTCCGTCATAAAGATCGAATCCATCACCATCTGAGGAGAACCAAGTCATGGCGCACAAGAAGGGTCAGGGAACATCAGTAAACGGCCGCGAGAGCCACTCCAAGCGTCTTGGCATCAAGAAGTTCGGTGGCGAGAAGATCATCGCCGGCGGCATCATTGTCCGCCAGCGCGGCACGAAGCACCATCCCGGCAAGAATGTCGGCGTGGGGCGCGATTGGACGCTGTTCGCCCTCAAGGACGGCGTGGTGAAGTTCGACAAGCTGCACCGCAGCGTTTCGGTCGTCACCGCGGTCTAGGCCGGGCGGACGGACAATCGTGTCCGATCGTTCCGACGAATTGCGGCGGCAGAGGGACCTCCTCAGGGAGCATCTCGCCTGGCTGGAGCGCGAAATAGCGGCCCAGGACGGGATGGCCCCGGCCCCCCAGCCGCCGAGGCTTGTCCCGCCTCACTTCAATGTGACGGCGTCGGATGCCGACAGGGATGCGGAGGCGATCCTCGCGGAATTCCGGCGCTCGGCGCCTGCAATCGCGACGCAGACAAAGCGCGGGTGCATCCTTTATTTTTTGATCGCCGTCGGCCTCCTCGTCGCCGCCGTCCTGGCCTTCGGGTACTACCACTATGCCGGCGTCCGCCGCGGACCCTGAGTCTCAGGTCGCGGCCGGGTAGCTGCCCAGCCACTTGACCACCGGGCAGAACTTCGTCAGCTCGCCGACGGCTGCCTTCATTCCCGGGTCCTGGAGGTGGCCCGTCACGTCGATGAAGAAATAGTAGTCCCAGGGCCTCTTCTTGCTCGGCCGCGACTCGATCTTGGAGAGGTTGATCCCGCGCTTGCCAAAGGGCATCAGCATCTTCAGGAGCGAGCCGGAATGCGACGCCGCCTCGTCGCCGAGGGCTATGAGGAAACTGGTCATGTCCTTGCCGGACCCCACGGGGCCCGCGGGCTTGCGCCCGAGGATGAAGAACCGGGTGGTGTTGTCGGCCTTGTCCTGGATGTTCCGCACCTGGATGGGGACGCCGTGATGGGCGGCGGCGGTCTCGCTGGCGACAGCCGCGGCGGTCGGATCGCCCTTTGCTATCTGCACCGCCCGGGTGGTGCTCGGGGCCTCGACAAGCTGGGCATGCGGAAGGTGCCTCTGCAGCCAGTGGCGGCACTGCGCCAGGGCCTGGTCCTTCGAGTACACCTTTTCGATCTTGTCCAGCGGCGACAGCGAGATCAGCGCGTGGGCGATCTCCATGTGGATTTGGCCCACGATCTTCAGGTCGCTCTCGACGAAGCTGTCCAGCGCCTCGCGCACGCTCCCCTCCGTCGAATTCTCGATCGGGATGACGGCATTGTCCGCCTCGCCCTTCTCGACGGCCGTGAAGATGTCCTCGATCGTGCCCATCGCGCGGTAGTCGACGCTGGCGCCAAACTTCTTGATCGCCGCGGTGTGCGTGTTGCTCGCCTCGGGCCCAAGGTAGGCGACCAGGAGCGGCTTCTCCAGCGCGATCGCCGCGGACATGATCTCGCGGTAGATCGCGCGCAGCGCCTCGTTCTTTATCGGCCCCTTGTTCTGCGCGCAGACCTTCCGCATGACCGCGTCCTCGCGCTCGGGCACGTAGATCTCCCCGCCCGTCTTGCGCTTGATCTTGCCGATCTCGCCGGCAAGCGCCAGGCGCTTGTTGACGAGGTCGACAAGCTTGCGGTCGATCCCGTCGATCTTCTGGCGGATCGGCCCGAGGTCCATCAGTTCGCGGATTCCTGCGCCGCCAAGGGAAGCTCGCCCGGCGCCCCGAGGGCGAGCTCGCCCTCATCGAGTCCCATGTCGGCGTCGTTCGGCGTGTGGCCCGCGGGGCCTCCCTTCAGCCATGCGTCGATCTGCCGCGATGAAAGCACGTCCGAGGCGGGAAGCTCGTCGATCGACTTTATCCCGACGAGCTCGAGGAAGCGGTCGGTCGTCCCGTACTGGATCGGTCGCCCGGGGACCTCGGCGCGGCCGACAATCGTGATCAGCTCGCGCTCGAGGAGTTTGGCGATGCCGGCGTCCGCCGACACGCCGCGCACGGACTCGATCTCCGAGCGGGTCACGGGCTGGCGGTAGGCGACCACGGCGAGCGTCTCCACGGACGACTGGCTCAGCTTAACGGGCGGGGGCTCCTCCCTGAGGATGCGTATCCAGCGGGCGAAGCGCGGCTGGGTCGCCACCCTGTAGCCGCTCGCGCCGTCCACGAGGACGAGGCCCTCGTCCGCAGCCGCGAGCTCCGCGGCGATTGCTTCCATGGCCTCGCGGATCTGGGCTGACGTGACGAGGGACGGGACGTCCTCGTAGAGATCGGGGGATTCGGGCGGCTCGACGGGGGCGTCCGCCGCATCGGCCGCCTCCGCGGGGAGCGCGCCCGCTGCCGGACCGGTCGCGGCGGCGGGGACCGACTGCCTGTGGAACCGCTCAAAGGCCGCCTGGATGTCCTTGGCCGAGAGCGGCTGGCTGGAGGAATAGAGGAGTGCCTTGAGCACCTTTTTCAGGTTGAAAGCCATTCGGGGGATTGCGGACGAGTGAATGGCTTGCCGGACTCCCCACGCAACCACGAAAACACCGCTTGCCCGGCTCGCGCCGCTATGGTGGTCTGGAGGTTCGCCCATGAGCGCACCCAAAGACACGCGACGCAGGCATTCCTCCATCGTCGTCGACGGCCCCGACAGGTCACCGAACCGCTCCATGCTGCGCGCGGTCGGCTTCAGCGACGCGGACTTCGGCAAACCGATCGTCGGCATCGCGTCGACCTGGAGCATGGTGACCCCGTGCAACATGCACATCGACCGGCTGGCCCGGGAGGCCGCGGCGGGAGCCGACGCGGCGGGCGGCAAGTCCATCATCTTCGGGACGATCACCGTGTCGGACGGGATCAGCATGGGAACGCCCGGGATGCGCTACTCGATGGTGTCGCGCGAGGTGATCGCGGACTCGATAGAGACCGTCTCGGGCGCCGAGGGGTTTGACGCCGTGGTGACCATCGGCGGGTGCGACAAGAACATGCCCGGCTGCCTCATGGCGCTCGCGCGGCTCGACCGCCCCTCGGTCTTCGTCTACGGCGGCACGATCCTTCCCGGCATCCTTCCGGGGTCGAACAGGGAATGCGACATCGTCTCCGTCTTCGAGGCCGTCGGCCAGCATTCGGCCGGCAAGCTCGACGATGCGGGGCTCCACGCGGTCGAGGCCTGCTCGATACCGGGCCCCGGATCGTGTGGCGGCATGTACACCGCGAACACCATGGCCTGCGCGATCGAGGCGCTGGGCATGAGCCTGACCAACAGCTCGGCGCAGCTCGCGATCGGCGAGGAAAAGGTCGACGACTGCCGCCGCGCGGGCGCCGCCGCGCTCGCCCTCCTGAAGGGGGGGATCCGGCCGAGCGACATCCTGACAAAAAAGGCCTTTGAGAACGCGATCACGGTCGCCATCGCCCTGGGCGGCTCGACAAACGCGGTCCTCCATCTGCTGGCGATCGCCCACTGCGCGCGCGTGAGGCTCTCCATCGATGATTTCACGCGCATCGGGAAACGGGTGCCGGTCCTCGCCGACCTGAAGCCCTCCGGCAAGTACGGCGTGTCGCACCTCGTGCGGATCGGCGGCCTTGCCCCGCTCATGAGGATGCTCCTCGACGAGGGCCTCCTTCACGGCGGCTGCATGACCGTCACGGGCAGGACGGTCGCGCAAAACCTGAAGGACGTCGGCCCCTACCCCGCCAACCAGGACGTCGTCCGGCCGTTTTCGGACCCCATCAAGCCTGACAGCCATCTGCGCATACTCTACGGCAACCTGGCGCCGGGAGGGGCCGTAGCGAAGATCACGGGCAAGGAGGGGCTCAGGTTTTCCGGACGCGCGATCGTCTTCGAGTCCGAGGAGAGCGCGCTCGCGGCCATCCTCGACGGACGGGTGAGGGCCGGCCATGTGATCGTGATACGCAACGAGGGCCCCGTCGGCGGCCCCGGGATGCGCGAGATGCTGGCCCCGACGAGCGCCGTCGTCG
>Ga0302326_10018429_pt1 | contig 14482 bp, 15 predicted proteins | sample Palsa_T0_3_FD_202264 | JGI IMG/M metagenome (GOLD analysis project Ga0302326, IMG submission 202264) | Peat permafrost microbial communities from Stordalen Mire near Abisko, Sweden - Palsa_T0_3 | ecosystem: Environmental > Terrestrial > Soil > Palsa > Peat permafrost | place: Sweden: Abisko... | reverse complement strand
GCCGTCTCATAAATGCTCCTGCACCGCAAAAGCGACCCTCAGGGGCTGAAGCCCAGCAATTCTTGCGGCATTTTCGGCACGACTGAAAGTCGTGCCCTGACACTTCTTGCCTTTCCCGCAAATTTTTCCGCAGTTCTGCAGCGCCCGAGCAGGCTGGCAGAAACAGAAAGGGCCATCCACATTGGTGGATGGCCCTTTTAAATTGGACCATGGGGAGCGGAATTGGCAGGTCTATTTGAAGGAGGCGATGGCGCTTGCCTCGTCATCATAAATGTCGAAAACGGTGTAGAGCTTGGTGAGTTGCAACAGGTCGTGGACCTTCTTGGTGAGCTTCAACAGCTTCAGGGTCGCGCCTTGGTTCTTTGATGTGGTGTAGGCGCTTACGAGCTCGCCCAACCCGGAGCTATCGATATAGTTGACGTCGCCCAGATTCAGGAGAACGCTCTTTGCGCCCTTGCTGATCAGGTCGCGAATACCGTCGCGCAACTGCACACTGCCCTCGCCCAACGTGATCCGCCCGCTAAGGTCTAACACTGTTACACCGTCCACTTCACGGGATGAAATTGTAAGTGCCACGGAAAATCCTCCTTATTTGGTATTTTGGTTATAGCACCTTTGCCGGCAGGTATCGCAAGAACTCCGATCTGCCCCAATCGCCGGCTGGGACGGGCTTAGTTGCCCGCAGCCTGCAATTGCAGCACGAGTAGCTCAGGTTTTTTCGCCAGCCGGGGCCAAGTGCTTCACCAGCGTCAACTCGGTACCGGGATGCAGTTGTCGAAAGTTTACCTCATCCATAAAGGAGCGGATGAGGAAGATGCCCCGGCCTGTGCCGCGCAATAGGTTTTCTGGAGCCAGTGGATCCGGAATCGAGTCCGGATCGAGTCCCTTGCCCTGGTCGGCTATTGAAATCACCAGATCGGTTCCGGTGTTTTCAAGGCTGACAGCGATCTGTTTCTCCGGGTCGTATTCATTTCCATGCAGTACTGCGTTGACAGCGGCCTCACGCACCGCCATGCCGATCCGAAAGCGTTCATCCTCGTCCAGGCCAGCCTCTTCGGCCAGCTTGTCCGCGGCAGCTTCCACCTCGCTGACACTTTCCATGGTGGAACTCAGCGAAAAACTCCTCCGTCCTTCCCTGGGGGCGCTCACCGGGTTCGTATCCGCCTCTTCCGGAACAAGAGCTCCAAATTCGCCTCCGCGTTCCATACCAACCTTGCTGGCAAGTTTCGTTGGTTGAGGCAATTGTGTCAAGCGGGGAGGGTGGTTGGTGCCGAATGCAGGCAATCCGGTGTCTATATTAAGGGGGGATCGAATGAGTCGAGAATTCAGTTTTGGAGCCTTTGTTGCGGTTGCGAGTATCTGGGTGGCAATGGCGCCGGCACAGGAGTCAAAGGACAAGGTGCCGGACCCCGTACATCTTGATATTTCCGTCGAGGTTGCAGCCTCCACTGACGATGGAACCCCCTCGGTGTTGCGAGTGACGCTCACCAATGCCGGAGATGTCGCCGCTGACATTCCCATGCCGGAGTTGGACTGCGCCGCGGGCGGTGGACAGATTGAAATCCATCTTGATTGGTTTCCTGAGAATTCGGGAGGCTTGCTGGGGACGGGTTCGGGATTTGGATGCGGCAGGAGTGACATGCCGAGCCTCACGACTCGCGTGCACAATGAGTGGATTCGTCTGCAGCCGGGGGAATTCATCGTTATGAGCCAGAGCATTCGCGCGCGTCTTGCTAATCTCGACCCCGGCACTGTCGAATATTGGGCTGAGTACATTCCTCCTGAAGTCACAGCGGCGGATCTTGCCGAACTCAGGCGGGCGGGCTACAACGCACCGAGAGAAAAGGTTCGAACTGCGCATGAGACCTTCGCGGTTCAATAACCGAAATTCTAGACATTTACTCACATGAAAATCCAACTCCAAAAACCTCGGCACCAAAAGGAATAAACTCAGTTCATGCAGCCTCGTACCTCAGCCCGCGTCAGCTTGACGGCGCTTCTCGGCACTCCGGTGACGGACTCGCACGGACAGCTGCGGGGGCGGCTCAAAGATATTGCCGTGGCTACCGGGCCCGATGCGGGTAAAGTGGCTGGGTTGGTGCTCAAGACGCGCACTGGGCTGTGCATTGTTCCATCCGAAGACATCATGGAAACGCCTGCGGGGACGCTGGAACTGCGTACCTCGGGAGCGATGGTTCCGCTGAAGGACGATGGAAATTACTTATACCTGCAGCAGGACCTGATCGACCGCCAGATTATCGACATTCACGGCCGGAAGGTGGTGCGCGTCAACGATGTGGACCTGGAGTGGATGGGGCGCGGGGCAGCTCACCTGCTGCGCGTGGCCGAAGTCGAAGTTGGAATGCGCGGAGCCTTTCGGCGGGTGTTCAAGGGGCTGCTGACGCGTGGTGCGCTGGAGTCGATCTCGCGGAAGCTGGGGGCGAACGGGATTCCATGGCAGTTTGTCGACGTCATTGAAGTGGACCCGGCACGGAGGGTGAAGCTGCGCATCGAGTACGAGCGGCTGGCGGAGATGCACCCTTCCGATCTGGCTGAAATTCTGGAGGATCTGGCTCCGGCGGAACGCGAGGCGGTGTTTACGTCGCTGGACGAGGAAGTGGCTGCGGAGGCGCTGGAAGAGGTCGAGCCGAAGCTGCAGAAGGCGCTGCTGGAGAAGCTGGACGAAGAGCGCATCGCCGACATTGTGGAAGAAATGGACCCCGGAGCCGCCGCCGACTTGCTGGCGGAACTGTCGGAGGAGCAGTCTGACGCCATTCTTGAGGAGATGGAGCCGGAAGAGCGGCATGAGGTTGAAGAGCTGCTTGAGTTCGACGAGAGCTCGGCTGCCGGCTCGATGACCACCGACTTTATCTATCTGGGGATGGAGGCGACGGTCGCACAGGCGGTGCTGGCGCTGCGCAACTTTGATGGCGACCCGGAGAGCGTGACGGAGGTCTACCTGCTAGACGAGAAGCGCGTGCTGCGCGGCGCTATTTCGCTGGCGCGCCTGGTGATGGCGCTGCCGGAGACGCGGCTGGCGGTGCTGGCCGAGCCGCGCGTGCTTTCGTGCCCGGCCGATCTGCGTCAAAACGATCTGGCGGAGCTTTTCGACAAGTACAATTTGCGTGCTCTTCCCGTAGTGGACGCGGCTGGCCGGATGGTGGGCGTGGTGCAGGCTGACATGGTGATCAGCTTTCTGCGCGACAAACTTTAGTACCTTGAAGTCGTTCCGCCGGTGCCAAGGAAAGATGCGAAGTCGTGTTCTTCTTACCAAAAGTGTTCATTCGTTGGCGATCCCGGCGATGAATATTTGAGATATTCGTTGGGTTTAACCGGACTTGTGAAAGAATCCAGAGATGGTGCAGTTTCCCAAAATCATCCAGGGCGGCATGGGCGTTGGCGTCTCCAACTGGCGTTTGGCAAATGCGGTGTCAAAGCTAGGCCAGCTGGGAGTGGTTTCTGGCACGGCGCTTGACCACCTTTTTGTGCGCAGGCTTGCGGATGGCGACGAGGGTGGCTACATGAGGCGGGGGCTCGACGCGTTCCCGTTTCCTGAGATGGCGAAACGCATCTGGCAGGAGTATTTTGTTCCCGGCGGCAAGGCCGCGGAGGCACCCTATCCGAGCCTGCCCATGCATCAGCGGAATAGTCCGCGCAAGCTGGTTGAACTTTGCATGGTGAGCAATTTTGTTGAAGTGTTTCTGGCCAAGGACGGCCATAAGAATCCAGTAGGCATCAATTTTCTTGAGAAGGTGCAGATGCCGCATCTGGCTTCGATTTATGGAGCGATGCTGGCCGGCGTGGGATATGTGCTGATGGGCGCGGGGATTCCGCTGCACATTCCAGGCGTGCTTGACGCTTTTGCCGCGGTACATATGGCGGAATACAAGCTGCAGGTGACGGGCGCTGCCGTGGGTCAGGACACCTACATGCACCTGAATGCAGCGGACTTTGTTGAGGGCCCGTTGCCGATTTTGCAGCGGCCGAAATTTTTGGCTATCGTCTCTTCCAACACTTTGGCCACAACCATGCTGCGGCGTGCGAGCGGCCGTGTGGACGGGCTGGTGATCGAGAGCCCGACGGCCGGCGGACATAATGCGCCGCCTCGCGGCAAGCTGCAGCTGAACGCGGCCGGTGAACCGGTGTATGGCGAGCGGGACCATGTGAACATTGCGGAACTGCGCGCGCTTGGCGTTCCTTTCTGGCTGGCCGGCGGGTATGGCAATGCTGAAAAACTGCGCCTGGCCCTGGAGCAAGGCGCGGCTGGAATCCAAGTGGGAACGGCGTTTGCCTTCTCTCGGGAATCAGGGATGCAGGCGGACTTGAAGAAGAAGCTGCTGGAGCAGGCGCGCACTAACTCTGGTGTGGTCTTTACTGATCCGCTGGCGTCGCCCACTGGGTTTCCTTTTAAAGTCGCGCAACTGGAAGGCACGGGATCCGCATTTCCGATTTACCAGGAGCGCAAGCGCGTCTGCGATTTGGGATATCTGAGGGAGCCTTACGCGGCTTCAGAGGGAACGATCGCGTATCGTTGCGCTGCGGAGCCGGTGGCAACTTATGTTGCCAAGGGCGGCAAGATTGAAGATACCGTGGGGCGCAAGTGCCTTTGCAATGCGTTGATGGCTAATGTTGGACACGCGCAAACGCGAAAAGATGGCCTAACGGAGCTACCGCTGGTTACGGTCGGCGACGATCTGAACAGCATTGCGCAGTTTTTGACGCCGGGGCAGGAGTTTTATAGCGCTTCGGACGTGGTTGCGTCGCTGCTGAGCGGGTTGGCGGTTGAGTCGGAAGTGGATTCGGCGATGCTGGCTACGGCGTAAGAGACGCCGAGTCGAAAGTTAGATGCCTGAGTTTCGAAATGCAACAGCAGGTCCTTCGACTCCGCTGAAGTACGCTTCGCTCAGGATGACAGTCGTTTGTTGGGCCCATCTTTCGGCACGGCTGAAGCCGTGCCCTTTCAAAACATCGACTCTCTTGCGCAGTCATTGGGCTCACTTGAGCAGTCCTTACGGGACTGGCTGTGCGCCTGGGCCGCCTACTCCGAACAATTTTGGGATGCGGTCTGCTGGTGCGGGTAGCGTGGGGAACGCTGCGTGCGGCTCGGTTTGGTACCAGTAGGCTGTCGAATAGAAGTTGTCTGAGCGATGGTTGGCGTGGCCATGCTCGATGGTCACCTTGATGGATTTCTCGAAGGTGATGGGGCTCTCGATGTGCCAGCGGTAGAGGCAGTACCGGCCGCCGATTCGCTCATTGGGGTCGGAGATGTGCGCTCCGTTGTGTGGGTAGGCGAAGCTTTGACCGCCGAAATCCCATGCGCCGTTGTAGTAGTCCTCGGTGCCGGTGCCGTTGATGGTGGGCAGTTTGTCGCCGTCGATGAAGATCATGTCGTCGCCTTCGCCGAACCAGCCGTCCTGGTTCTGCAATACGGATTGGGTGACGCCGACAAAATGGCCTCGGCCCGTCGCTTCCATGAAGACATAATTGCCTGCGCCATCGAGATTCTTCTTGTCCCCGACAGGATCGTCGCCGTTGGTCTTCCAGTTGTCTGTCCATCCCTTGTTCGGAGCAGCCTGGCGATACTGCGCGTGGAAGCGGCCGACGTCGGTGGGCAGCGAGGGAAGAGTCACGTAGTCCACGGCAAAGTAGAGACTGTCGGTGCGCACGGCGCCCTCGTTGGTGAGAGTGATGCGGGCTGCGCTCGAAAACGGCATCTGGAAATAGGCGTTGAGCGCCTTCATGGGCGCGACGGCGAGCAGAGCCGACTGGTAATTGAAATACTCGCCCAGGCCCAGGCCGTAGAAGTCGCCGATGGGCACCTCGACGGAAGGCGAAGATTCCCCATCCCACCAGGCGCGGAGGACGAGGTTCTTGAGATGATGCTGATCGTCAGTGCTGATGGTGAACCAGATGTGCGTGACAACACCTGCGCCGGTTACATCGAGAAGGGTCGCCGCGGCTCCGGGCTCAACGCGCACGGCATCGCCGTTGCCGCCGGTGCGGTCCCAGCTTGAGGAGCGGCGTGTCTTGTAGTTGCGAAGGCGGGCCTGGGATAAAAGCTCTTCAGCATTAGCTGGCATTGGCTCAGGGGGCGGGGGAGCCGGGCCATCAGCCAAAGGCGTTGCCGCCGATGCGGTTGTGGCATTCAGGCCGAGCAGGCCGGCGGCTGAAACTCCGGCAACGGAAGCGATGGCGCCAAGCAGTTTCCGGCGTACGGGTAAGCTTTCATTTTGATTCTCTGCATGCATTCGGCGCGTTCTCCTAGGCGTGGATGGTTGAAAGCGTTTTGTAGTCTTCCGCGCCGGGGGCTGTCAAGAGTGAAACCCGTTGCGCTCTTGCAGCATACAGGTTGGTGGGATCAGTAATCAGGATTCGAATTGCTTTGGGAAAGATAGTCATCGATGGCCTTCTGCCATTCTTTGCAGGCAATTTTGTCGCCCTCGATCATTACGGTTACGTGCTCATTGCCCTCAGGTGTTAGCGCTGTGCGCGTGTAGACGACGTTGACATCGGTTGAGTCTGGCCCTGCTGGATTGAAGCGCACATCGATGACCGTTACCATCAGATCGGCTATGAAGTATACGTACTGAAAATGCCGAGTTTCGACATCGAAGAGCGTATTTACCCAGACTGCTTTGTACGGTCCGCGCTGTATGGTGAAAACCGCACCCTCGATGTCATGGGCAGGTTGAGGATGAATGAACTCGGGGTTCCAATGCTTGCCGGCCCAGGCCCGTTCTGCCTCAGGACCGAATAGTGGTGCGGTTCTGGCATAGGATGCGTGCACCACCAGATCGAAACTTGTGCTCACGTGCAAGAGAGGGGTGGGCGCGGCAGCGGGAGCCTGGGCTAGCGCGGGCAATGCCATGCCTGCAACGCCTGCGATGAGGGTAACGAGTTTCATTTTCTACGCTCCTTCAGGTTGTGGCTGTCAGTGGACTTGAGGGTCATACCGTAGAGATTCTTGAACTGATCGATTTCTTTCAGCGTCTGCGCCGAGAAGGGCGCCCTGCCTTCAAACGCATGCAGAACGATGCCTTCAAGCAGATCTCCAAGCGTCATGTCCTTCTGCTCGGCGATGGCTTTGAGCACTTTCAACATGCGCTTCTCAAGGCGCACGCCGGTCTGGATACGTTCGACGACGACAGGTTCGCGGTCTTGCTTATCGTGTGACATAGGTACAAATGTACCACGGTAACTTGCGATTCACAAGAGGCTTTTGCGGGCGTCTCGAAGTGACGTTGACCTGCGTTCGCCTGTCGCGGCCCTCGCCTGTTATGGTCAGGGAGGAAACTGAATGAATCCTCCTTAGGAATCCGCGGTCATGGGCAAGCGTTGGCGAATCCGGATACTTTTGTTTTTGGCCGTGCTCGGCCCCGGATTTATTACTGCTAACGTCGATAACGATTCCGGCGGCATTCTCACTTACTCTCAAGCAGGCGCACAGTACGGCTACTCGCTGCTGTGGACCATGATTCCCATCACGATTTCTTTGATCGTGGTGCAGGAGATGTGCGCCCGCATGGGCGTGGTTACAGGCAAGGGGCTTAGCGATCTGATCAGGGAAGAATTTGGGCTGCGGTTGACCTTCCTGGTGATGGTGGCGCTGGTGGTGGTGAACTACACCAACGTGGTGACGGAGTTTATCGGGATTGCTGGATCGCTGCACTTGTTCCATGTATCGAAGTTCATCTCGGTGCCGTTGTGCGCGGCGCTGGTTTGGTACATGGTGGTGCGTGGGAGTTACAAGAGCACCGAGAAAATTTTTCTTGTGGCCTCGGTGGTGTATATCGCATACATTTTTGCCGGCGTGCTGTCGCAGCCCAGCTGGCACGATGCGCTGCTGGCCACGGTGCAGTTGCCGCAGAAATCGGTGTGGAGCGATAAGGCCTATATGTATATGGCCGTCGGCATTGTGGGCACGACGATTGCTCCGTGGATGCAGTTCTATTTGCAGTCGTCGATTGTGGAGAAGGGGATTCGCGTCAAGGATTATGCGGCTTCGCGGCTCGACGTAATTGTGGGTAGTCTCTTCACCGACATTGTGGCGTGGTTTATTATCGTGGCTTGCGCGGCGACGCTTTATGTGCACGGCATGGGCGCAATTCAATGGGCATCGGACGCGGCGGAAGCGATGCGTCCACTGGCCGGGGACTATGCTTTCATCCTATTCGCGTTTGGACTTTTCAATGCTTCGTTGTTCGCCGCCTCGATTTTGCCGTTGTCTACGGCGTATACGGTTTGCGAAGGCCTGGGATTCGAGTCGGGCGTGGACAAGAGCTTCAAGGAAGCTCCGTTTTTTTATTGGCTGTACACGCTGCTGATTGTGGGTGGCGCGGCGACCGTGCTGGTGTTGCCGGACGCGCAGCTGATCAACTTCGCCATTCTGTCGCAGGTGCTGAATGGCGTGTTGCTGCCGGTGGTGATCATCCTCATGCTGCTGCTGATCAATCGCAAAGATTTGATGGGGGAGCATCGGAATTCCTGGGCGTGGAACGGGATTGCTTGGGGGACTAGCGTGATTGTGATTGGGATGACGCTGGTGATGTTGTGGGGGCTGGTGCCGGGGCACTGAGAAGAGCGTGTCGAGCTGTGCACATGGGCCTGAAGTGAAGTATCGAAGACGTTCGGTTGATAGTCACGCGTAACAGTATGTGTTACACTGCATCTGTGATCAGAACATTCCGGCATCGTGGCCTGGAGAAGTTCTTTTTGACTGGCTCAAAGGCAGGAATCCAGCCGAAACATGAGGCGCGATTGCGTATTCAGCTGACCACTTTGAATCTGGCTTCGACGCCGCAAGATATGAATCGGGACGGTTGGGATTGGCACCCTTTGAAGGGGAGACCTCAAGGGTCACTGGTCGGTGAGCGTGAATGGGAACTGGCGACTGATCTTCGCCTTCGAGGGCGAGGATGCGATTCTTGTGGACTATCGAGATTACCACTAAGGGGGGATGAAGATGGCAAAAATGCACAATCCAGCCAGCCCGGGCGAACTGTTGCGGGAGTTTTTGGGGCAGAGAACCGCAACGGAGCTCGCCAAGCATATTGACGTCACGCGCGCTACCGTTTCCCGAATTCTCAATGGCCGCACGGCCGTTTCGATGGACCTGAGCATTCGACTTGGACAAGCCTTTGCGCTATCCCCTGACTTCTTCTCGAAGGCTCAGCTGCAGCACGATCTGTGGATCGAATCGCAGAGGAAGCGGCCGAAGATCAGGCCGCTGGCTGCGTGAGCAACTGTGTCTTCAAGTGCCATGCGAAATCGTTGGCTGATCTTGAGGGAATGAATGAGTCGGTTGTCGCGGTACGCCTGATTGAGTGAGCAGGTGTTTGATTCGCGGGAATGGATTGTACATTCCTCACGGTTGGATCTGGCGAGAGGCCGAAAGAAGTGCAAGGGCCCGCGCCTAAAGGCACTGGAATTTTTGCGGCGATTCATGGGGCTGAAGCCCCATGCTCCTTCCGGAACCTTCTCCGGACGGCTGTATTTCTCTGCGATGCGGCGGCTACAACAGCTTTCCGGCGGCTAAATCGCGGATCAGGCCGCGGTCTGCGGCTAGGAAATCGTAGCTGGTCAGGTCCTCAAGCTTCACCCAGCGCACCTCGTGGTAGATGCGGTTCTGCACTTCGCCGGTGAACTCGTGCACGGCGAAGAACAGCAGATCTACCGCGCCGCCGTGTCGGTAATTGTGGCGGATGTGGGTGACGCGGGGGCCGATGACGGCCTGGATGCCAAGTTCCTCGTCGAGTTCGCGGGCCAGGGCTTGCTCAGGGCTTTCGCCGGACTCGATTTTGCCGCCGGGAAACTCCCATTGGAGGGCCATGGGCTGATCGGGGCGGCGCTGGCCGATCAGGACTTCTCCACCGCGCAAAATCAGCGCGGCTGCCACGAAACGCAGAGCGGGGCCGGTGGAACGGGGCGCATGGTTGGGCTGGGTCTCGGACACATACTTAGTGTAAACGCTTCAAAAGAAATGACAAATTTGGGCGGCGATTAGGTGGTGAGTTGCTTTGAGAGAGCATTCCCTCGGGGGCTGAAGCCCGTACCCTTCAACTGAAGCCCGTAGCCTTCAAACGGAGCACAGCGCGGTCATTCTCCGGCGAGAGACGTCTCGATTCCGTCGGCGGGCTGCGGCTGGAAGTAGCCCCAGCCATTTTTGGCGGCAGCTTGCAACAGTGCAGGCGACGGATTTACCGGAAAAGCGCAGCGCGCAATTTCGAGCATGGCCAGGTCGTGAATGGAGTTGCCGAAGACGGCATCCGGCGTGGGCAAGCCTGCCAGCCTTAGAGCCTCAGCCTTGCCCTCATCTGTTGGGACAGCGACGATTTCGCTGGTGATGACTCCGTCTGTAACGCGGACTTCGGCGGCCAGCACGCGTTCTTGCGGAATGCCGAACTGGCGCACGCCTTCGGCTACCACCCAGCGGTTGGTGGAGCTGACGGCCCAAAGCTCAATGCCTGCCTCGCGCAGCGTTGTCAGCAGGGAAGCGATTTCCGGAAAGATACGGGGAAGCACAAACTCGCTGACATACTGAGCTGCGGCGTCGCGCAGCTCCTGTTCGCGGAGGCCGGCATAAATCTGCACCATCTCGCCGCAGATCTCGAGCTCGCTCACTTTGCCGGCCAGGTAGCCGCGGTAGCGTGTGTCGATCCAATCGGTTGTTGAGCGTGACAGCAGACCCTGCTCGAGGGACCACACCATGAAGCCATAGCCCGAGTCGTTGTCCCACATGGTTCCATCGCAATCGAAGACGGCGACTCTCGGTTTGCAATCGAGAACCAGCAGCTCAAATTGTTGCGCGGTCCATCGGGGAGCTTCTATCTGCATCGTTGTCAATTTCGTTCAATCCTGTTTTTTAGAAATAGTTCAACTCTATTTTCATCCAAACCTGGCCCGTTTGCATATGAATGTTCGACGAAGAGCCAAGAGGGTCACGTCAGTTGAAAACGTTGCCCTCGAGTTTTTTCAGCCCTGCAGCGCGTCACGGCTGGGGACTCCGTCAATCATGCGCAAAATGCCGAGCGGGTTTGCAGCCTGCAATTCTGCGGGTACTGCGGCATCGGGAAAATTCTGAAAGCAGACGGGGCGCGCGAAACGGAAGATGGCTCGTGTGCCGACGGATGTGAATCGAGAGTCGCTGGTGGCTGGATACGGGCCGCCGTGCACGATGGCGGCAGAGACTTCGACGCCGGTGGGAAAGCCATTGAAGATGAGGCGGCCGGCTTTCTGCTCGAGCACTGAAATCAGTTCTCGATTTGCCGCAAGGTCTTCTTCGCTGCCGAGCACTGTCGCGGTTAGATGCCCGTCGAGTGCGCGGGCTACGCGGAGATATTCGACCGGCGACTGACAGTGGACGAGCAGAGTGCCGGGGCCAAAAATTTCTTCAGACAATTCTGGCTGCCTTAAAAACTCTTCCATCGTTGTAGTAAAAAGCTGGGCGTTTGCCGGGCTGGCATTGGCGTCTGCTGAGAGCGGTGCTTGCGCGGCGAGCTTGGCCTGCGTGGCGCGATGGTTCGACAGGCGTGCGTAGGCGCGCGCGATTCCGTCGGTGAGCAGCGTGAAGGGCTGCGCGTTGGACACAAGGTCAGTGAGCTTGGAGATGAATCCAGCCGTCTCTGTTTGTTGCGGAAGCAGTACGATTCCAGGCTTGGTGCACATTTGACCAGCGCCGAGCGTGAAGGAATTGAACAGCGACTGCGCTAATAACTCGGCGCCTGAACGCAGCGCGCCGGGCAGAACGAAGACCGGATTGGTGCTGGCCATCTCAGTAAAACAAGGGATGGGACGGGGGCGGGCCGCGGCGATGTCCATGAGCGCGCGGCCTGCGCCTTCAGAGCCGGTGAAGGCAACAGCTTCGACGAGCGGATGGCCGACGAGGGCTGCTCCGGCATCAATGCCCGAATCATAGAGCAGAGAAAATATTCCTTCAGGAAGGCCTGCTTGCGCGATCGTGCGTTGAATTACTTCGGCGACCAATTCGCCGGTGCCGGGATGCGCGGAGTGAGCCTTGACGATGACGGGGCAGCCTGCCGCCAGTGCGGAGGCAGTGTCCGTTCCGGCGACGGAGAAGGCGAGCGGAAAATTGCTTGGACCGAAGACGACGACCGGGCCCAGTGGCCGCATCATCGAACGCAATGCGGGGCGCGGCAGCGGTTGACGCTCGGGAAGAGGGGAATCAAGGCGAGCCTCTACCCAGGAACCCTCTTCTACCAATGCGGCGAAGACGCGCAATTGCATTGTCGTCCGGCTCACTTCGCCCAGGACACGCGGCATGGGCAACGCTGTTTCAAGATGAGCGCGCTCGGCAAGCTGCTGTTGAATGGCATCCAGTCCATCGGCGATCGCGCGTAGGAAGGCGCCTTTGCGTTTGCCGCTAAGCGCCGCATAAACAGGGAAGGCTTGCGCAGCGAGTTCGACGGCGCGATCAATCTCCGTCGGCGACGCTGAGGCATAGACGGGCTCGAGTCGCTGCGCAGTGGCAGGGTTGAGCGCCCAAATGGGCGCACAGCCGGGCGCGCCTCCGGGCACGCCCCGCTGGCTGCCGATGAACGATAGTCCTTTTAGAGGCATCAGAAAAACTCCGCAATCAAGTTAAAGCTTAAACTGTGAGCTGGCGACGGCGACCGGCGGCCGATGAGCCTGGGCGAGTTTGTAGACTCTGCGGGTTGCTGCCAACTCTTCATCTGCCACTTGAAGCCGTGGAGGGCGCACTCGCGCGGAGCCGACGCCAGCTTCCTGCTGCACCTGCTTGATCAACTGAATGAACTTGGGAACCGTGTCCATGCGCAGCAGCGGCAAGAACCACCGGTAGAGCTCGAAGGCTTGTTCCACTTTGCCGGCGCGCGCCAGGTTGAACAGGTCGACGGACTCGCGCGGAAAAGCATTCACGAGGCCGGCGACCCATCCTACGGCACCGGCGGCAATGCCTTCGACGATGGCGTCATCGACGCCGACACAAATTGCGAGGCGATCACCCAGCAGGGCGCGAACGGCGGTGACGCGCCGAACGTCGGTGGAAGATTCTTTCACCGCAACTAGATTTGGATACTCTTGAGCCAACTCCGCAATTTGCTCGGGAAGATAGTCCACGCCATACGCCACGGGGTTGTTGTACAGCATTCCCGGCAGCGGCGTGGCCTTGAGGATTGCCGCTACGTGCGCCTTGTTTTCACGCCAATCGCCCTTGTAGACATAGGGCGGCAGAATCATCAGCCCCGAGCAACCAATGTCGTGCGCGGCTTGCGCCAGCTGAACCGATTCTGTAGTGGAGAGCGCGGAGATGGCCGCGACCACGGGAGCCTTGCCATCGAGTGCCGCGACAACGATGTTGAGAATCGCGGTCTTCTCTTCGAAGCGTAGCGTGGATGCTTCGGCGAGCGACCCGAGGCAGACGATGCCGGTGCATCCGTTCTCGATGAGCCATTGTGCATGAAGGGCGACAAACTCACGATCGACATTGAGATCTTTGTCGAAGGCGGTCGTCATCGCAGGCATTACGCCGGTAAAGTTCATGATTTCTCCTGACGTATTTCAGCCGGGCTTAGCGCTGTTGTGAAGCGAGATGGCAAGTAGGGCTCTGGTGGAATGGCCGGAGTGCTTCCGGTGAGATGGGCAAGCAGCAATTCAGCGGTGGCCAGCGAAGTGGTGATGCCCAGGCCCTCATGACCGGTTGCGAGCCACAGCGTTGGGTCTTCAGGAAGCGGGCCGATCAGGGGCAGCTTGTCTGGAGTGGCAGCGCGAAAGCCTGCACGGGTGTGCAGAACTTTCAGCGAAGGGACGGCGGGAAGATAGAGCGCCGCGCGTTGGAGCATGGCATTCAGCATTGCATCCTCGACACCGGAATTTTCTCCGCCGTATTGGCGCGAGGAACCAATTAGAATCTGTCCCGAGGGCCGGGGCTGCACATTGAAGGCGACCGAATCAGTAGAAACGGAGTGCGCGCTTTTCAGGTAGCCGAGCTCCACGAGTTGATGGCGCACGAAGCCCGGATAGCGATCCGTGATGGCCAGATGGCCTTTGCGTTTCCTGATGGGGATGCCCGGCGTGCAGGTTGCGCTCTCCGCGCCGAGCGCGTTGACGAGCTTTGCTGCGCGCATGCGGGTTCCGTCATCCAGGATTGCCTCGCCATCACCCAGCTTGACGACCGAATGGCCGACTAAGAGTGTTGCCCCGAGAGACTGCGCCTGACGCGCAAGATGCTGCGCCACGGCTGGCGAGTAGACGATGGCATCTTCGTGCACCAGCAATGCGCCGGCCAGGCCTGAGCGTAAATTTGGTTCCACCTCAGCCAACTCGCTGTTGGTTAGCAGACGGCTGGGAACATCGTGATCGGCAAGCCATCTGTGTTTGCGCGCGGCCTCGGACATCTCTTCGTCATCGGCGGCTACCCATATTGTTCCCGGAGTTTGATATTCGGCGCTTGGAGGCAACGCGGAACTCAAAGATTGCCACAGCTGCTGCGAGCGGCGGGTCAGCG
>Ga0302326_10018426_pt1 | contig 14482 bp, 13 predicted proteins | sample Palsa_T0_3_FD_202264 | JGI IMG/M metagenome (GOLD analysis project Ga0302326, IMG submission 202264) | Peat permafrost microbial communities from Stordalen Mire near Abisko, Sweden - Palsa_T0_3 | ecosystem: Environmental > Terrestrial > Soil > Palsa > Peat permafrost | place: Sweden: Abisko... | reverse complement strand
TGGAGCTGGTGACGGTTTTCGCGGTCGTGCCGCTGGCCGTCTTCGTCGGATGGCTCGCGGGCAAGCAGCGGCCCTCACTTCGCACGGCGCAGCGCGCGCTGACCGTTTGCATCTTCGCGCTGATCGGTCTAGGGCTGGCGTTGCCGGCGCCGCCGAACGTGCTGTTGCCGGACGTTCCCACCGACCAGGTGACGGTCGAGTTCCCGGTCGCCCAGGCCGACTCGCGCGACGCCGCGACGTTCGCTGCCGACCTCCTCGAGCGCGGTGCCCGCATCGGACAACCGGTGCCGTACCTTTGGATCGACCCGCTGGTTCCGGCGACGCGCGATCCGGATCTCGTCATTCGGAAGCTGACCGCGCTGAGAATTCCGGCGGCGCTCGTTCTTCGGCAAGACGTCTACTCGCATCCGGCCGACTTCTATGCCAAGCCGACGGTGCTCAGCGCCGCGGACGTCGCGATCCCGATGCTCGACGACGATCCTCGCTTGACCGTTTCGATCCTCACCGACGAGTCGACGGTCTACGAGGTGGTGTCGCCGTGACGGTGGATTCGGCACGCACGCCGCTGGTGTCGGTGATCCTCGCCACGCGCAACTGTGCCCGGACGATCGGGCGCTGCCTGGAGACGGTGCGCGCGCAGACCGCGGCCGACATCGAGGTGATCGTCGTCGACAACCATTCGACCGACGGGACGCGCGCGCTCGCCGAGCCGCTCGCCGATCTGGTGATCGTCGCCGGCCCGGAGCGTTCGTCGCAGCGCAACGTCGGTCTGGCGGCCGCGCGCGGCGCCTACGTGCTGGTGCTCGACTGCGACATGGAGCTGCGGCCCGACGTCGTTGCCGCGTGCCTCGAATGCGTCGGCGGCGGCGCGGCGATCGTCGCGATTCCCGAGGTCTCGTTCGGCGAAGGATATTGGTCGCGCTGCAAGGCGTTCGAACGCAGCTTCTACAACGCCGACGCGGTCGTCGCGGCGGCGCGCTTCTTCCCGACCGCCGTGTTGCGGACCATCGGCGGATGGGACGAGGAGATGTACGCGGGCGAAGACTGGGACGTCTCGATGCGCGCCGAAGCGCTCGCGCCGATGCGTTTCGCCCGAACGCACATCCTGCACAACGAAGGACGGCTGCGGCTGTCGGCGCTGCTGGCGAAGAAGCACTACTACGGGCGGAACCTGCGCGTGTTTTTGCGCAAGCACCGCGGAGGCGCGATGACGCGCCTCTCGCCGATACGCGGCGCCCTGCTGCGCGAGTGGCGCGTGCTGCTGTCGAAGCCGACGCTCACCGTCGGAATGCTCGCGATGAAAGCCGGCGAGCTCGCCGCCGTCGGCACCGGGATGCTGCGGTCGCCCAAACCTGTCGTCGCCCGGGCGAGGACCGAGCATTCCTAAGGCGGCGGCTCCGCGAACGCTCGTCGCGCTGCTGCCGGGTTTGGGCGACGCGCTGTGCGCTTCGCCGGTGATCCGAGCGGCGGCGGAGCGCGGCGAGGTCGACGCGCTGACGATGCTGGGCTCGGTGCGCGAGTACGCCGAGGCTCTCGGCACGTTCGAACGCGTCGTGCAGCTCCCGCTCCTGCGCAGCCCGGCGGCGGCGCTGTCGCTGCTGGGGATGCGCGGCCGGTACGATCGCGTGATCGTCCCGTTTCCGGCGACGCGCTGGCAGTATGCCGCGGTCGCGGCTGCGGCCGGCGGCCGAATTGCGATCCACGACTACGGCGGAGCGTCGCGGCGCATCGCGTCGCTCTCGCGCCCGATCCTCGTCGCGCTCGAGGGCGGCCATCGCGTCAGCGAGAACGCGCGGCTCGCGCGCGCCTGCGGATGGACCGGCAGCGATCTGAGCTATCTCGTGCCGCCGTCCTGGCGGGCGCAGCGCCGAGGCGGCCTGGTCGGGATTCACAGCGGCAGCATGCGCTACAAGGGCAACGAGTCCAAACGCTGGCCGCTCGAATCGTTCGTCGCGGTCGCCGCGGCGCTGCGTGGCGAGGGTCTTGCCGTTCGGGCCTTCTTCGGGCCGGACGAAGATGTTGATGCGGGCGCGTTCAGCGCGATCGACGGCGTCGAGATCGTGCGCAAGCCATTGTCCGAAGCGGCGGCCGCTCTGGCCGAGTGCACGGCGTTTCTCGCCAACGATTCAGGTCTGGCCCACGTCGCCGGCGGCCTCGGCGTGCCGGCGGTCGTGGTCTTCGGCATGACCAGCGCCGTGCGCGGTCTGCCGCTGGGACCGTCCGTCGCGGTCACCGCGTCGACACCGTGCGCGCCGTGCCATGACGAAGGCTCGCCGGACTTCCGGTGTCCGTTGAACTTGGACTACCGCTGCGTTCGACGAGACATCACGGTCGACTCGGCGATCGATGCGGTGATGCTGGCGCTGCAAGGCACGCTGCCGGCGACGGTGCCGATCGAGCGCGGCCCGTTTCAGCTCTACGGGCGCGCGGTGTCCGTTTAGCAACGACGCGGCAGCGCCCGCGGCCGTTCGGTGCGCCTCACGGTCCAGCCACGCGTTGCACCTCCGCAGGTCTGCTACATCCCACCGTTCAAACCTGGCGCCGACGATGTGTACTCCTTCGAGCGACGTCACGCCGCGCGCCGCCGTGGTCGCGTCCGATGTCCGTTCGAAGCGTCTGCCGCAGATCGTTCGTGGCACGATGCCCAGCGGACCGGAGCGAACCTCTTGCAGCGCCGCGTCGTGCGTTCGAACGTCGCGACCCTCGCGGCGAAATGGCACGTCCCGATCGAACAAGGGATGCGCGCCGAACCGGTCGTCGCGAACGGCGTCGTGTTTGCCGGCAACGTCAGCGGTGCGATCGACGCTCTGCGCGCAGATGACGGAAAGCGGATCTGGAGCTTTGTCGGGACGTTTCAATCGTGGTGGAAGGGCGCTCCGACGATTCGCGACGGTGTCCTCTACGCCGCGGATACGGGCGGCTACGGGTTCGGCGGAAGCCGGGTCGCGATCGACGCGCAAAACGGCAACCTGATCTGGCGCAGACGGTTCCTCGGCGTGCACCTTCCCGGCGCACCGCTGATCCACGGCGACCGGTTTTACGAAGGGCAGTCCGCGATGGACGAAGGCCGGGGCTGTCAAACCGCCGATCACGTCGTCGCGGTCGACATCCACGACGGCTCGGTGGTCGACCGCCTCAGCTTGACGCCGCCGCACACGTCTGGCGCCGACGTCTGGTCGGCTCCGGCGCTGGACGACGACGGGGCGATCTATGTCGGAACCGGCAACCCATGCGAAAACGACGTGCCGTACGAAACGTCGAATGCGATCCTGAAGATCGCGACGCATCCGCTGCGCACGCAATGGGTCTATCAGGCGATCGTGAACGATACCCACGACCTCGACTTCGGCGCGACGCCCAACGTCGTGCGCGACTTGGTCGTCGAAGGCGGGAAGACCGGCTTCGTGTACGCGCTGCGCCGCGCGACGGGAGCGCTGGTCTGGAAGACCGACGTCCACGGTCCGGTGCTCGGCTCGTCCGCGACCGACGGTGCTCGCGTGTACGTGCCGGTTCAGCTCGATCCGACCTGCGGTCACGCGGGTTGCGGCGCGATCGTCGCCCTCGATCTGTCCGACGGTCACGTCGTGTGGAAGGCCGAGACGAAGTTCGACACGGTGTTCCGCGAAGACGGCAGCGTCATGTTGGGAGACATCGGCACCTTGGCGCCCGTAACGGTGACGCGCGATCTCGTCTTTGCCGCGCACGGCGACGGCCTCTCCGCCTATGACAGCCGGACGGGTACCGAGCTGTGGCGCTGGCAAGGTCATCAGTCGATTCAAGCCGGGATCGTGGTCGTCGACAGCGGCGTGTACGTCGCCGAGATAGGGCCGGGCTCGCAGCTCTGGTGCTTCACGCCGGGCGGCCGTTGAAGGCGCGCGGCGCCGCGCTTGCGCTCGCGTTGCTCGCGACGACGGGGATCGCCCAGGCCGCGTGCTTTACCGGCAGCCCTCCGACCGCTCGTGAGATCGCGCTCGGCGCGCCCGACCCTCGCCGGTTCGGCGGCGCGGCGACCGCGCCGGACGGCTCGGTGTGGTTCGGAGAAGAAGACCTGCACCGCGTCGCGCGGCTCGATCCCGTTTCGGGCTCCGTTCGGGAGGTTGCCGTTGCGGACGCGTGGCCCGACGAGCTGGCGATCGCCGGCGACGGCACCGTGTGGTTTTCGGATCGCTTCAACTCGCGCTTAGGACGCCTTCGCCGCGACGGCAGACTGAGCTTCTTCGCCGCCGCGGCGAAAGAGACGTATCCCGAAGGGATTGCGATCGCGCCGGACGGGGCAGTGTGGCTCGCGCTCGGCGCGGGGAACACCTTGCTGCGGTTCACCGCCGACGGTTCCGCGTTCACCCAGTTCCCCGGAACGTCGACGCCGGCGGCCTGGCCGCCGGTTGGAACGCCGGCCGGAATTGCAGTCGCGGCCGACGGATCCGTGTGGTTTGCGGAGACCAGCGGCAGCCGCATCGGGTATCTCGACCCGTCGCGCGTCTTGCACGAATACGCGCCGCCGGCGACCGACGCGTTTCCGGAGCGCATCGCGGTCGACGGCGCCGGCGGGAGCTGGTTCACCGAGAACAACGCGATGCGGCTAGGCCATCTGACGCGCGACGGAATGCTGACCGAGACCACGCTCGATGCCGAGCCGTTCGGCGTCGCGGTCGATCCCGACGGTGACGTGTGGATCACCGAAGAGTACGCGAATGCAGTGGTCTGCCGCAGACCGGACGGGACGCTCATCACCGTCGCCGCACCGACCCGTCATGCGCAGCCGTACGGCATCGCGCTCGCGCCCGGTCGGACGCTGGTCTTCACCGAGCGCAACGCGAACAGCATCGGCATCATCCGCTACTGAGCATCGCGCGCCCGTCGCACGGAAGCGAAGCGCTAGCGCTTGCGGGCGGCGATCGAGATGAAGTGCGAGTGCATCACGTCGATGCGGCCGAGTCCGGGCGGAAACGGGTGATAGCCGGCACCGCGCAAGTCGACGACCTCGAGGCCGTGCGCGGCGACGAGCTCGCGCAGGGCGCGGCCGGTGAAGATACGGCGGTGCAGCATGCCGTCCGGGAGCGTCATCCCTTCGTCGGCGTGCAGGCCGACGGGGTTCCCGAGCGGATAGCGTTCGCGCGAGTAGTTCGAGGAGGAGAACGGCTGGAATCCGAGCAGCAGGGCGCCGATGTTGTGCCAGCTCGCCATGTTCTCGGTCGCGATCACGGCCACGCCGCCAGAACGCAGTACGCGACGGATCTCGGCGACAAACGTATCGGTATCGGCCAGATGTTCGATCACCTGATTCGAGACGACCGCGTCGAACGTGTCGTCGGCAAACGGCAGGCGCTGCTCGAGGTCCGCGTCGATCGCGTCTATCCCGCGCGCCGTCGCCGCGGCACGGTACGGGCCGTAGCCTTCGACGGCCCGCAGCGCCGTGATCCCCAGCCCGTCGGTCAGCGCCTTGGTCACGCGTCCATCACCGCAGCCGAGATCGACGACGTCGCGCAGCCGTGATGCCGACGCGAGTTGGCGGCGCATATTCTCCTCGTTCATGCGCTCCGAATCCACGTACAGACCTTGCGCATAAGTTCGAAGTCCCGCGATCAACGGCATCCTTCAAGCGGCTTTCGTAGCCCCGGCGTACGCTCCTCGCTCAGCGCAGCAGCGCGCGCTCGAAGAACATCAGCACGCCGACGATCAGCGTGACGCCGGCGGCCATCCGGATCCGCTCGAGGTGATGCGCATACGTGTTGGCCATACTCGACGATCTGCGACCGTCCAGGGATGCAGCCGTAGGAGTGCCTGCGCCACCGCGTTCCCGACCAACTCGCGGCCGTACGCGGTGAAATGTGCGTCGTACGTGCTGAAGATCGGGCGATGCGCGGGCGACCGCAGCTCGTCGAAGAAAAGCGGCCAGAGGTCGACCGAGGGCGTCCCGCTCGCCGCCAGCAGCGTTCGCCAACCCGCCTCGCGGTCCAAGTGCTGCGGAACGAGCGCGTTGCCGAGCAGTTTGTCCCAGGTGGCTTCGGTCGGTCCCAACTCCGTAGGAAACGGGGTCACGACCGTCAGCAGTGGGACGTGCGCGGAGCGCAGCGCGCGATCGGCGCGTTCGAGCGCGCCCAGCGTGGACGGTGCCCAGGCGGCGGGCGGTCCTGCGTCTACCGTCCCGTCGTTGACATGGAGAACGACGGCGTCGACCAACCGCGTATCCGCGATCTCTTGCAGGTATTCGGCGAGGCCGCTGACGGTCGTCCCGATCAAGCGAATCGCAACCAGGCGGACGCGCCGCGCTCGGGCCGGCAGAGCGCGGTTGACGCCACGCTCGGCGACGCCGGTGATGGAGCGCGACCAGTCGGTGTCCCACCAGATGCCGGAGCTTCCGAGATACAAGATGCGAAAATCACCGGAATGGTCGCGAGCCGGCGGCCATACGATGGCGGGTTCGTCCTGGGGCGGCGCGGGCGAGGGAGCGGCGGAACTCTGCGGCGCGGAAGGCGCCGCGACGGGGAACTGTCCGATCCACCACTCCGCGAGGCTCGAGTCGTCGATGACCTCGCGCCGGTCGAAGCCCGCGATCCGGCGAATTCTTCGGTTGCCGCCGTCCGCGACCAAGAACGAGCCGTCGGGTGCCGCAATGATGCCGAGCGGCGCGTCGAAGCGCGATGCCGGCGAAGGACCGTCCACAAAACCGCCGCCGTCGAACGGATCTCGGCGGTCGTCACCGCCCAGCAGCACCGAGGTGTCGCCGTGCACGTAATGCACGGTGTGCGTGCTGACGTCGGTATAGACGAACGTGAATGCTCCGAGCGCGACGAGCTGGTACGGGACTCCGATCGCGCGCCGGTCCGCGCTCGCCTCGTGCACGCGCCGCCCGCCGGCGCCGCCGGCCGAGGAGACGATTCCGTTGGGGTCGGCGGCGAACACGATCGGCGGATCCGCGCCGCGTTCGTAGACGGCGACGCCGAACGGCCGTGTCACGTTCATGGGAAACGCCGTGACCGTGCCGTCCGGTGCGATGCGTTGCACTCCGCGCACGCGATCGGCGACGTACAGGTTGCCGGCATGGTCGAACGCCAGACCGATCGGCACCCCGAGAACCGCAAATGTCGATACCGTGCCGTCGCGGGCGATGCGCCGTATCCGAGAGTTGTACGTATCCGCAACGTAGACGAGTCCGTCCGGTCCTACCGCTATTCCGCAAGGGACGTTGAACTGGGCTTGCGCGCCGGGCCCGTCGCGCAGGCCGCCCTCGACCCACAGACCGTGCAGGATCGGCTCGCCGGAACCGGCCAGCGTACGCACGTTGCCGTCGACACCGACGACGCGGACCCGCTGCGCCGCCGCGTCGGCGACATAGAGGTTCCCCTGCGGGTCCAGCGCCAGTGCGGCGGGCAGCATGAACTGCGCTTGCAAGCGTGAACCGTCGCGAAAGCCGGGTGTCCCGGAACCGGCCAGCGTCGTCACCATCGCCGGCCCGTCGAGCGCGGCCGCGGTGAGCGGATCGCTGCCGGCGCCGATCGCGAGCGCCAACAATGCGATTCCGAGCGTAACCGTTTTGAGGATCACGACCCGCGCTGCCAGTTTGTCCGGCGACCAGGCATTCCGCGCATCGCGCGTGTGCTTTGGCGCTGGCCGTGATCCGAACCTTGCTCGAAACGCGCCGGCCGAGCGCCGGAGGACTCGCCGGTCGTGTTCAGGGAACGCTCGGCGAGATGCGGCGAATCGCGGTCATCGGCGCCGGCTACGTCGGGCTCGTCACGGCAGCCTGCCTCTCCGAGCTCGGAAACGACGTCGTTTGCGCCGACAGCGACGCGGCGAAGATCGATCGGCTGGCGTCCGGAGTTCTCCCGTTCTACGAGCCGTCGCTAGGCGAGATCGTGACGCGCAACGCCTCAGCCGGCCGCCTTTCGTTCACGACCGAAACCGCGGATGCGGTGCGCGCCGGCTCGATCATCTTCATCGCGGTGGGCACACCGATGGGTGCCGGCGGACAGGCGGATCTCTCGTACGTCTGCGAGGCCGCGCGTGAGGTCGGCGCGGCCTTGCACGGCCCCCAGATCGTCGTGTCGAAGTCGACGGTTCCCGTCGAGAGCGGCTCGAGAATCGCGTCGATCGTTCGCGAGAGCTCGTCGTCCGGAGCGCCGGTGCGCTTCGTGAGCAATCCGGAGTTCTTGCGCGAAGGTTCCGCCGTCGCCGACTTTCTGCGCCCGGACCGGATCGTCATCGGCACCAGCGACAGCGAGGCGGTGGCCGTGATGCGCGAGCTCTACGCGCCGCTGAACGCACCGTTCGTCGTCACCGACATACGGACCGCGGAGATGATCAAGTACGCGGCCAACGCCTTTCTCGCGACGAAGATCTCGTTCATCAACGAGATCGCCGAGATCTGCGAGCTGTTCGCCGTCGACGTGCGCGAGGTGTGTCACGGCATGGGGTACGACCCGCGCATCGGCACGAGGTACCTGGATCCGGGCATCGGGTTCGGCGGCTCGTGCCTGCCGAAGGATGTTCGAGCGCTGGGTCAGCTCGCTGCCGAGCGCGATTACGCCGCGCCTTTGCTCCATGCGGTCGAGCTCGTCAACCGCGAACAGGCCGAGCGTATCGTGCGCAAGATCGATCGTGGGCTGAGCGGGCTCGGCGACAAGACGGTCGCCGTGCTCGGGTTGGCGTTCAAGCCGAACACCGACGACGTTCGGGACGCGCCGGCGCTGCGCATCATTCGGCGGTTGATCGAGCGCGGCGCGAGCATCCGCGCGCACGATCCGGTGGCGAACGAAGCTGCTCGGGCCGGCCTCGGGCCATGTGTTGCGTTCTTCGACGACATGTACGGCGCGGTCGCCGGCTGCGACGCCGTCCTCGTCGCCACCGAGTGGAGTCAGTTCCGCACGATCGATCTCGAGCGTTGCGCCGAGCTCATGCGCGGCGACCTCGTCGTCGACGGCCGCAACGTCTACGATCCCGCCGACGTGCGGGCGGCCAACCTGCGCTACGTCGGAGTGGGCCGCGGAGCGCGCGCCACGGCGAAGCTCCCCGGCTAACCCGTCTCCGCCGGCGATCGCAGGCGCAGTCCGCTGGCGATCGTTGCGATTCCCGCGAACGCGCAGGCGAGCCACAGCACCGCGGGTACGGCGCGCGCGACGAGACCGTGCGTCGGCGTGCCCGGCGCGATCGACGCGCCGAACGCTCCGAAGACGATCGCGACCAACGATGCGCCAAAGGTCTGGCCGGCGACCCGAAACGTCGCCAGCAGCCCGGCGGCGCTGCCGCTCTTCGTGCGCGGCGCACTGCCGATCAACTCGCGGTTGTTCGGCGATTGAAAGAACCCGTAGCCCAGACCGCAGATGATGCCGTGCACGACGATTTGCGCGGTGCTGGGGTGTGCCGGCAACAGCGCGTACGAGCTGAGTCCGGCGGTGAAGACCGCGAGACCCGCCGTGGCCAGGATGCCGACGGGGAAACGGTCCGACAGCCGGCCGGCGATCGGCGCCACGATCGCGACGGACAGCGGCCACGACGTCAGCAGAAGCCCCGACTCGAGCGGCGTGCGGCCGAGGGCCTCCTGAAAGAAGAACGGCAGCGCGATGAACGCGATGCCTTGCGCGATGAAGCTCGAGAACGACGTCGCGGCGGCCATGGCGAACGGGGGGATACGAAACAGGTCGAGCGCGATCATCGGCCGCGGCAGCACGAACTGACGCCGCACGAAGAAGGTGGCCGACGCCAGGCCGGCCGCGATCCGCAACCCGATGAACCAGCCCGGCTCGTGGCGAGCGAAGCCGTCCAAGCCCCAGATGATCAGCAAGAATCCGAGCGCGCTGGTGACGACGCTGGTGAGGTCGAGCCAACCGGGCCGCCGCGCGGCGTCCGCCGGCAGCGCGCGGTTCAGCGCGATGTTCACCAAGCCGAGCGGCACGTTGATCGCGAACAGCCACGGCCACGGCAGCACCGCGAGGATGAAGCCGCCGATCGTCGGACCGGCCGCCGCGCTTGTCGCGACGACGAGCGCGTTGAGCCCGAGTGCGCGCCCGAGCTGCCGGCGTGGAAAGACCTCGCGCAGGATCGCCGGGCTGATCGAGAGGATCGCCGACGCGCCGATGCCTTGAAACGCGCGCGCCGCGATCAGCAGCGGGAGCGACCGCGCCAGCGCGCAGAACAGCGAGCCGGCGACGAACACGATGACGCCGACCCGGTACACGCGGCCTTGTCCGCGCAGCTCGCCGATGGCCGCGAACGACAACAGCGTCGCGGTGACGGCGAGCTGAAAGGCGTTGACGACCCAGATCGACTCGACCGGCGACGAGCCGAGATCGCGCGCGATCGTCGGCAGCGCGGTGTTCGCGATCTGCCCGTCGAGCACCGACATCGCCGTCGCCGTCGCCAGCGCAACGTAGGCGATCCGCCGCCGCGGCAGCGGCAAGCCGTCAGGATGTTCGGCGTCCGTCGTCAGATCTTCGCTTCGATCGCGGTGATGCGCCGTTCGTGGTTGTCCAAGCGCTCATCGACCTTGTCGAAGCGCCGCATCATCCGCGCTTCGAACGCCGTCATCCGCGATTCGAGCGAGTCCATGCGCCGGTCGACGCGGTCGAAGCCGTGAGCCATCGCCTCGTGCAGGCTGCGGAAGCCCTCCAGGATCACTTCGTCGGTCACGCCGTGATTGGACACGATCGATGTTGCCCGCGGATTGCCGTCAGCGAAACGCTTGTTCGGCGTGGTAGGAGCTGCGCGAGAGCGGGCTGGAGACTACCAGCACGAAACCTTTGGCGTCGCCGATCGCCTTGAGCCGCGCGAACTTGTCGGGGCTGACGAACTCCTCGACCTCGAGGTGGCGCTGAGTCGGCTGCAGGTACTGCCCCATGGTGAAGATGTCGACGCCGATCGCGCGCGCATCGTCCATCGTCTGCGCGATCTCGGCTTCGGTCTCGCCGAGACCGAGCATCAGCGAGGTCTTCGTGTAGGTCACCTTTCCCGAACGCTTGGCGTGCTCGAGCACGCTGAGCGATTGGCGGTAGCTCGCGCGCCGGTCGCGCACGGTCGACTGTAGCCGGTCGACCGTCTCGATGTTGTGCGCGAGCACCTCGGGACGCGCGTCGAGCACGATGTCGAGCGCGGCCAGATCGCCGGCGAAGTCGCCCGTCAGGCACTCGACTTTTGCGTCGGGGACGCGCTTGTGGATCGCGCGCACCGTGTTGGCGAAGATCGCTGCGCCGCCGTCGGCGAGATCGTCGCGATCGACCGCCGTCAGCACGAGGTATTTCCAGCCCAGCTCGGCGACCGCGGAGGCGACGCGCTTGGGCTCGAGCCAATCGACCTCGCCCTTGGGCGAGCCGGTCTTCACGTTGCAGAAGTGGCAGCCGCGCGTGCACGTGTCGCCCAGGATCATGATCGTCGCGGTGCCCGCGCCCCAGCACTCGCCGAGGTTCGGGCACATCGCTTCCTGGCACACGGTGTGCAGCTGCAGCCGCCGCACTTCGCCGAGCACGTTCTCGTACGACTCGCCCGACGGCAAGCGAACCTTGAGCCATTCGGGCTTGCGCTTGCGCGCGTGCGCGCCGAGCGGCTGCGGATCACCGGGATCGCCGATCAGATCGATGGTGCTCATGCGGATGCAGCGGCGGGCTTCGCCGGAAACGGCAGCGGCGCCCCCGCCGGCAGCGTCTCGCGCGCGAACTCTTGGCCGAACGAGCCTTCGAGCGCGTCGATGAGCACGTCGCGCGCCTCGTCCCATCCGACGTGTCGTCCGAGCTGCGCCGAGATCGAGGTGATTCCGAACTGCGGGGTTCCGCACGGCAGGATGAGTCGATCGTAATCCAGCGGCGTGCACGCGTTGAGCGCCAGGCCGTGCAGCGAGGTCATGCGTTTGACCGCCAGGCCGATCGCGCAGATCGCATCGTCGCCGACGTAGACGCCGCGATGCTCGCTGCGCGGTCGCGACGCGATACCGAACCGGAACAGCGCGCCGGTGACCGCCGTCTCCAACGACGACACCAGCGGCACGACTTCACGGAAGCGCTCGAGCCGGCGGATCGGATACACGACCACCTGACCCGGCCCGTGGTAGGTCACGTCGCCGCCGCGCTCGACCTCTACGACGTCGATGCCGCGCGCCTCCAACATCGGCCGCGCCACCAGGACGTTGGCCGGCTTGGCGTTTCGCCCGAGCGTCACCACCGGCTCGTGCTCGACCACCAGCCACGTATCCGGCTCGCGACCCTCGGCGACCGCGGCGTGGAGCGCGCGCTGAAATTCGAGCACCGGCGCGTATCGCCGCCGCCCGAGATCGATCAATCGCGTCCTGCGAAGCATGCCGCGATTCAAGACAGCCGGCGCCGAGCGGCGGTTGCCGTTCGCCCAGGGCTGTGGTGAGGGCCGACTATGCGGCGCGCGGGTTGGCCGTGGCGACCAAGCACTCCACGAACGCTTCGAGCGCCGGATTGTCGTCGTTTGCGCGCCATACCGCGTGGAGCTCGACCGACGGCGGCGTGGGCAGGACCGGCCGGTAGACGACGCCCGGAACGGGGAGCTCGCCAGCAGCGTCGTGCATCAGCGCCAGGCCGATGCCGGCGGCGACGCACGCCGCGAGCGTGTCGATGGTGGCGACCTCCTGCGCGACGTGTGGAACGAAACCCGCCCGGGCACACACGCCGCGCCCGAGTTCGCGGTAGCCGTGGCTGTCGTAGGGCGCGAGCTCCACGAACGGCTCCTCGGCGAGCTCGTGTGATTCGACCACGCTGCGCTGGGCGAAAGGATGGTGCTCCGGCACGGCCAGGACCATGGGGTCGCTGCGCAGGCGCGCTCGGCGCAGCTCCGCGTCCGCCCTGAGCGGACCGCGCAGCAAGGTGACGTCCGGGTTGCCGTCGCGCAGGTCCTCGATCTCCAGGGCCGGTGTCGCGTCGACCACTGTCACGGAGAACTGGGGGTGCAGCTCGCGCAATAGGCGGATCGCTTGCGGGATCAGCGTGTAGCGCGAGGTGCTCAGCGCGCCTACCCGAATGTTTCCCCGCGTTCCGCTGACGGCTTCTCGCATGACGCGTTGGGCCGACGCCGCGTGCGCCAGCAAGGCCGGTGCTTCGCGCCAGAGCAGCTCGCCGGCGGGCGTCAACTCGATCTGCCGGCGGGCGCGCGAGAAGAGCCTCGTGCCGAGGTGACGCTCGAGCGCGGCGATCGCGCGGCTCAAACCCGGCTGGGTGGTGCGGAGCACCTTTGCGGCACGGCCGAAGTTGCGATGCTCGACGATGGCCATGAACCGCTCGAGGTCGCGCAGGTGGAACAGCGATTCGGGCTTGGGTGGCCCAGGGTCGCGCATAGAGCGTATCATCAGCAATCCGGTGTCTGCTCGCCAGACCCACGCCGGATCGCGGGGAGGGTACCGGTGGCCCCACGATATCGTGAATCCGCTTACTCAGAGATCCAGGTGGACCCGGCGGCGGCCGAGCCCAAGCACCGCCAAGTATACGGCGCGCTTCGTGAAGCAATTCTGAGTGGCCGGCTCCGGGCCGACGAACCGCTGCCCTCGACCCGACAGCTTGCGCAGCTGCTGGGCGTCTCGCGAAACACCGTGCTCGCCGCGTACGAGGTGCTCATCGGAGAGGGCTTCTTGGTGAGCCGAGGCGGTGCCGGCACGTTCGTCGCGCACAATGCGGTGCGCGCTCCGCCGCCGCCGCCGCAGGCGTTCGTCGAACCGCGGCCGCTGTCGTCGACCGCCGACGCGCTGCGGGGCAGGCTCTTGTATCCGGTTTCGTCCGTCGCGCGGCCCTTCCACCCATCGTCGCCGGGGATCGACGTCTTTCCGATGGAGGCCTGGACGCGCATCATCGTCCGGCAAACGCGGGTCGATCGCGGTCGCATCATGGGCGAGGGCGCGCAGCAAGGGTATTTGCCGTTACGGCAGCAGATCGCGCTCCATTTGCGCCTCTTCCGGTCGTGCCGCTGCGACGCCGACCAGATCATCGTCACGTCCGGCGCCCACCTCGGCTACTTCCTGAGCGCCATGCTGTTGGTGGATGCCGGCGATTCCGTCTGGGTCGAGGAACCGGGCTATCCGGACGCGCGACTCGCGTTTCGCGTGCGGACGAGCCGGGTGATCGCGGTGCCGGTCGACGAAGCCGGTCTCGACATCGAGACCGGGCGCGCGCTGTCGGCTCAGCCGCGCGTGATCTACGTAACGCCGTCGCACCAGTGGCCGCTGGGCGGCGTGATGCCGGTGCAACGCCGGCTCGCGCTGCTGGACTTTGCGGCGTCGCGCGGTGCGTGGATCGTCGAGGACGATTACGACGGTGACCTGCGCTTCGACGGGCAGAGCTACGCGGGACTGCAAGGCCTCGACAAGGCGCAGCGCGTGATCCACGTCGGCACGTTCAGCAAGACGATCTATCCCGGACTGCGGCTCGGGTATATCGTCGTGCCGCCGGACCTGGTGTCGGCATTCGTCGCCGGGCGCACCGCGATCGACCGCTATCCGAACACGCTGGCGCAATGCGTGATGGCGGAGTTCATGGAGCGGGGA
>Ga0302326_10018423_pt1 | contig 14482 bp, 10 predicted proteins | sample Palsa_T0_3_FD_202264 | JGI IMG/M metagenome (GOLD analysis project Ga0302326, IMG submission 202264) | Peat permafrost microbial communities from Stordalen Mire near Abisko, Sweden - Palsa_T0_3 | ecosystem: Environmental > Terrestrial > Soil > Palsa > Peat permafrost | place: Sweden: Abisko... | reverse complement strand
CAATCGCTTCTATCGCGGGGCGGATGCCCGGCTGATGACGGCCGGAACGGGATTAGGCCTGTACGTGGCGCGCAAGATCGCGATTGCTCACGGCGGGAACCTGGAGCTGGACAGCGAGCCCTCGGATGGCGGAAGCGTGGCGTTTCGGATGACTTTGCCAATTCCGGAAAGCGAGATCGATGACATCCGCGGTTAGTTTCAGCATCCTGGTCGTCGATGACGAGCCTTCGCTGCGTAAAGTAATTCGCGCTTCGCTGGCAGCCGGCGGCTATACGGTGGAAGAAGTAGGAACCGGCACGGAGGCCGTGGGGCTGCTGCAACGACGGTCGTTCGATCTTGTTCTGCTGGACATTAATATGCCCGGATTGAACGGGCTGGAGGCCTGCCGTAAAATCCGATCCATCGCTCCGCAGACTGGCATCGTGATGGTAACGGTGCGGGATTCCGAAGAGGACAAAGTGCGGGCGCTGGAAGCCGGCGCCGACGATTACGTTACCAAGCCTTTCCGCTTTCGAGAACTCGTCGCGCGCATCGGCGCGGTGCTGCGGCGAACCCGCAGGCACAGCCTAGGCGAGCCGAGCCAGGTGGAAGCGGGCGACTTACGAGTGGACTTCCGCCGCCGCAAGCTCTGGAAACGGACCGAAGAAATTCATCTTTCTCCCAAGGAGTTCGATCTCCTGGCCTTCCTGATGAAGAACCAAGGCGCGCCCATGACCCACGCGAAGCTCCTGGGCGCGGTTTGGGGGCCTGAATATGGGGGCGAATTGGAGTACTTACGCTCTTACGTCCGCATGCTTCGCAAGAAGATCGAAGACGATCCCGCTCAGCCCTTTTATTTGATGACCGAGCCTTGGGTCGGATATCGCTTCAACAATCCGGCGGACTCAGGTTCTCCTCCGTCCGAGTTGCTGGCCGAAGAATAAAGGCCCTTGTTATTTAACGGGTCACGCCATTATCCGCGCGGATCTTTATGCCTTTTTTATGACTTTTAACCCAAAATAGCCGGTACCATGGCCGCCCGAAGTGTTCCCGCTCTGCGCCCACCGAGCCAGCCCCCCTCACCGGATGGAGCGTTGTCCGTGTATCGAGTCCGGCCGCGGATTGAGAGCGGCAACAAGATCGAAGAACTCTCGTTGACCGAACTGAGAGCAAAGATCCGCAAGAACCGGGTCAGTTTCCCTTCTCAAGTGCCGACCTTCCCGAAACACGACCGTCCCGATCTGCAACGCAAGGCCGTGAAGCTTTATTTTCTTTTTGGATGGAGCTGCACCAGGATCGCTGAACGATACGGTGTTCTCCGCCAGCGCATCCAGCAGATTCTGTCCACCTGGAAGCGCCGTGCGATTCAAATGGGATACATCCAGGAAATTCCGCCCGCCACGCCATCGCGGGAGCTTGGCAAACTGCTCCAATAACACTTTCCGCTGGGCTTCCGTAAGTCGCCGGCCCAATTACAGCCGCGAGGCGCGCGGATTTTTCGCGCGGGTTACTACCCACTTAGTTGTGGTTCTCGCACCAACTAAAGCAAAACATAAATTCCTTTATCGCTCATAAGTTATTTCGATTCGACCACCCGGCATTTTCTTCACGACTTCCTAACGAAGATTTCACACTCTTTATGACTTTTTCATATGCCTGGCCGCATACTAGTCCAACAAGCGATCAGTTAGCGATCTATAGGAACTCGGGCGCTGAAGCTTTGAGGTACAAAGCTTTGTCGCGGAATAGATCTAGCAGCACGCCCGCCCACGTCAGGCCAGGCCGATTGACACCACCAGTCTGGTGTCTAACACCGTCATAGACGGTTTCGTAACTAGCTTCAATTCTAAATGACAAAGGAGCATGGAGACATGCAGATTCGCATGATACGTGTGCGCATGCTAAGACGAGCTGTGATTACAGCCGGGGTGGCGGGATTATTTACTTGCCAGCTTTTAACTGCGCAAAACGCTTCATCGCCGCAGATCATCGCCAGCGCGGAAGCTCCGCCGGAAACCACTACCACGGCGTCCAGCACGCCGGCCGCGGCCGCCGCGCAACAGAACGGTCCCACAGTTCTGGACGAACTCAATGCCATGAAGAGGCGCATTGAGAAGCTGGAAGAAGAACTGAAGGCGGCGCGCGGCGAAACGAGCGCCACGCCCACGCCAACTCCCGGGAGCGGCGCGGCCCCAAAGCGAACCGTGCTGCCGGGGACGATTGACAACTCGCAAACGGTGGCGACCATCGCCGATCCAAATCCGGCGCCAGGAGTTGTATCGCCGGCGGACCAGAGTTCAAGTCAGCCCGAAGCTCCGGCCGCCGCCCCAGCGGCGCCCGCGGTGGATTTGGAGACGCCATTCGCTTTCGCCGACTTTACGTGGATGCTCTCCAATTCACGCAACCACGACGAGGTTTTGGACGGAAAGTATTTTTCGGGTGAATTTAGAGTCGACACAAACTACATGTACGACTACGAGCACCCCATCGATCACACTCTTATTGGAACCACCGAGGGTGAGAGGACGGGAGAGTTTAATATACAGGCTCTGAATATCGGCGGCGACTTTCACGCCGGCAATATGCAGGGTCGCATCTTGACTCAGTTCGGCTCCGTTTCCACGGCCGTGCCGCGCAATGATGCCAGTTATAGCCAGGGCCAATGGGACCTCGCCGATGCCTACCGGTACCTGTCCGAAATGTATGCCGGCTACCACATCAACGTGAATCACGGACTCAACCTCCAGGTGGGCGATTTCCTCTCCTTCATCGGCCTGTTCAGTTATTACAGCTTCGATAACTGGATGTACCAGCCGTCCTATGTGTCGTCGAACACCCCGTGGTTCTTTACCGGTTTCCGAGCCCAATGGTTCGTAACCAACAAATTGAAGATTGAGCCTTGGTTCATCAATGGATGGCAGACTTATGCCAAATACAATGGCCGGCACGGACTTGGCGGCCAGATCCTGTGGCGGCCAACTGGCAATCTCGACTTCGTGTTCAACACATATGCCCTGGGCCGCGACACGCTAGGCGTCAATAATCGCTCGCGCTATCACATTGACGACAGCCAGGAGTACAAATACTACGAGAATCCCAACAAGTTCATGCACCGCATGGCGTTCACGCTCACTGAGGACATCGGATGCGAAAGCGGCGGCGGAGTGGTTTGCAAGGGCGGCAACTCTCAAACACCGGCGCAGAACTTTATGGGCATCATGAGCTATCACCGTTGGTGGTTCGATAAAGACAGGTTCGCCGCGGAAGTCGGTGGTGGCGTCATGAACAATCCCGGCCGCTATCTGGTGCTTTTGCCGCCGATCAACGGCGCGAATGCCACCTCCGGCACGCCCTACTTCCCGGAGGCTCCGGGCCTGCCGTTCAAGGCCTATGATTTCCAGATCGGCGCCGACTTTTTTCCGAGCCAGTGGGTAACGTGGCACGTCGAGTGGACGCAACGAGGGTCCAACGTTCCGTACTTTAGCGGACCCGGCGGCATCACTCCGCAACAAGCTCCTGGACTGTATGTGAATGAGGGCGCTCCCGGTTCTTTCATACCCGGGTTCTCCCCGGACCTTGTAAAACAAGAGCGACGCTGGATTTTCTCCTTAATGGTGAAACTCTAGGCGAGCGTAGCAACAATTCGGCAAGGTGTTCGCCGGGCTGATTCCACTTGGACACCTTGCCTTACTTATCCCTGAAGGAAACACTGACAATGTATCGCACAAAGACGTTTTACTTGTTCCTTTCTTCCACCGCGGTGCTGATAGCGGGAGCCCCGTCCTGGCAAAACAAACCGATTGCGCAGTGGAATGAAAACGACGCCAAGCAGGTGCTTCGCAACTCCCCGTGGGTGAAGCGAGCTACCGCAACCCTGCTTTTTCAACCCAGCAAAGACCAACTGCGCGCGGGAGGAAAAATGGGTGGAGGGAAAAGTGTCGGCCTGGAAAGCCTCCAACTTGCCAACTTGATCGGCGGAAGCCAGCACCATTCCAATTCCACAGCCAAAAAGCCAGGTTATCTGGTCCTCCGGTGGGAAAGCGCGTCCCCGGTTCGCAGTGCGGAATCGAAGTTAGAGGATTCCAATGCTCCCGGCTGGGACGGCGAGTACTACGCAATTGCCGTCTACGGGGTGCCGATTGACGCGGGCCGGCTAGACGAGGCGGGCCAGTCGGCGGATTTAAAAAAGCTAGGGGTGTTGAAACGCGAGGGGATGAAGGATCTGACGGCCGCGAAGGTTGAGATCATGTCATCGGGTGAAGGACTGGCCACCGTACTTTATCTGTTTCCACGCACCAGAGCGATCGCCGCAGAAGAGAAGCGCGTCGAATTCGACGCGCAGTTCGGGCCTATCTACGTGGCGCAATACTTCTACCCGCAGGAAATGCGGTTTCAGGGGAAGCCCGAGCTCTAGGCAGCCAGACTATGTCGAAAAACAATCAAGCCCTTCTATTGATGGCAGCTCTCGCGGCGTGTATTCCTGTGGCGGAGAATACGCAAGCCCAGACGTCAAACCCAACGGCCGCTCCGAAGGAGCGATGGCGGAACACGCCGATTGCCAGTTGGACCGAAGACGATGCCGGGCAGGTTCTCGAAAGGTCCCCCTGGGCTAAGGTCACGGTCGCGGGCATCGCCCGCCGGCAAAGCGAAGACGAGCGACGAGCGGGCGGCAACATGGGCCAACCTACTGGCGTCGGCTATGACGGAGTCGACGACAAAAAAGTCCGGCCGGTCCTGCCTCAAAACGTGTTTATGCCAGCTCCCACCGCGCCTTCCAAGGCCCAACTCATTCGATTGCTGGTCCGCTGGGAGAGCGCTCTTCCGGTGCAGGCCGCGGAGTTGAAGCGTGGTGAAAGCCAGCCGCCGACTTTGTCCGACAACGGATACAGCGTCGCTGTGTATGGTGTTCCGTTCACCGACGCCAAGGGCGACCCGTTGAGTTTGGCCCGGGATTTCAAAGAGTCCGCGTTTTTGAAGCGCGAGGGCAAGAAAGATGTCAAACCACTCCGCGTTGAAGCGTTCGAGTTGGAACACAACGCGGTGGTGGTTTACCTTTTTCCGTATTCGGCGGAAATCGGCAAAAAAGACGGCACCATTCAATTCGTCGCGCTGATCGGCCGGTTACAAGTGTCGCAGACCTTCAACGTTGAAGAGATGCAATTCCAGGGGAAGCTGGAGCTCTGATCAAGCGTTCGAGGACGACATCCCGATGCAAAAGCCGTGCTACAGGCTTGCGGCCGCGACGGCGGCGCTGAGCTTTTGTGTGTTCGCCGTCGCATCCGACCCCGACGCGCCCGGAGATATCCAGGGCGTCACGCGAAACCCAACTGGAGTTCCGCTGGCGAACGCGACGGTAACCATCCACAGCATCGATGAAAAGTCGGATCGCACTGTAACTTGCGGCGGGGACGGGTCGTTCTCAGTAGAACATCTCAAACCCGGAAAATATCGACTTACTGCAAAAACCGAGAAATTCGTAAGTCCCAACGCCTCGATTGTGGACCTGGAACCCGGCGAGGTTGCGAAGGTTGAGATGCCACTGGTTGAAAACGCAGCGGCCTCTACTGCGAAAACGAATGCGGTGCCGCACGGCTTCTGGAGCCGGCTCGCAAAAGCCTATACGGACGATTGGCACGATCGGACCGCGGGTGGTCCGGACCCTGGATTTCGCGGTTATCCCGCCCCTGAATCCGATCCACCTTATCCTTTCACGGTTTGGCCTTATGGCGGCTCGCCCGTGATCGGCCAGCCCAATCAAACCCCGCCCCCTCTGATGCAGGCTCTCGACGGCGGGCGGAATGGAGACGCTTGGAAGGCGTCGAACATCCAGATATACGGATGGGCGAACACTGGCTTCAACGTGAGCAGCTCGGATCGCGGCAGATTCGCGAACGCCCCGGCGGCTTATGCGCAGATTCCCGATTCCATTCAATTGGATCAGTTGACTCTCTACGTAGAAAAGGTGCCGGATACGATACAGACCGATCACTTCGATTGGGGCTTCCGGTTCACCAACCTGTACGGAATGGATTACCGTTTCACTACTTCAAAGGGAATCTTTAGCAACCAGTTGATCGGAGAGGACAATAAGTATGGCTACGATCCGGTGATGGCCTATATCGACCTTTACTTCCCGCACGTAGCCAGCGGACTGAATATACGGATTGGGCGATATATTTCGCTTCCCGATATCGAGGCGCAGTTAGCCCCGAACAACTACACTTACACCCACTCTTTAACCTACACTTACGATTGCTATACGCAAGACGGCGTCAACGCCACTTTCAAGTTCGGCGATCACTGGATGTGGCAGGCCGGATTGTCGGCTGGATGTGACTCGGCGCCGTGGACTTCAGACGCCAAGCTGACCGGGAATACTTGCTTGAGCTATACCTGGGTGAAAGGAGGGGACGAGATTTACGCCTGTGCAAATTCCCTGAATAACTCGAAGTACGCTTACAACAACCTCGCAGCTTACTATCTCACCTGGTACCACAAGATCAACGATAAATGGCATACCGACACGGAGTCCTGGTACCAGTACATGCGCGATGTACCAAGCATATTCGGCTCCATACCGGCGGAGAAAGGCTCCAACGGCGCCTGGTGCAATCCTGGACAGCAAAGCTGCTTCGCGCCCGAGTGGGCGATCGTGAATTATGTGGAGCGGCAGGTCGGAAAGAGAAACTATATCTCTATCCGGAACGAATACTTCGACGACATCAAAGGTCAGCGGACTGGTTATAAAACGCGCTACAGCGAACACTTGCTGGGCTGGGGGCACTGGATTGGAAGCACGATTCTGCTTCGCCCCGAGATCAGCTATCTGCGCGCCTACAATTACCCGGCATTTGACGCCGGCGCCAAAAAAAACCAAACCATGCTGGCTGGGGACGTCATCTGGTTCTACTGAAGCCGGTTAAAGCCAATACTGTTCACTTTATGCCGCTGGTACACGCGACTTTTAGTCGCGTCTCCTCCATACCGAACACAAACGCGGCTGAAGCCGCGTGTACTTTTGGCGGCCCTGCTAAGTGAACAGTACTGTTCGGTTAAAGTTGATCCGCCGCACGCCGGTTGGTGCGATTCAAAATCCTTATTGCATCCATCAAAGAAATTGTCTTTATGGAGTCTTAACGACTTGATTTCCGGGAGTCGATGAGCACAAGTCTATGAGCGAAAGCGCGTATCCACCTCGTGGCTATGCTGCTCGCGGCCCGCTACGGCGTTATGGGCGCCAAGATCCTGATGCAGCCTTTATGCCTTTTTCACAGGCCGGACCGCATACTCCCGAACAGACTCCCGCTAAAGAGGAAAGGGGTGACATGGGAATTCATCTTGGTGGATTTGCGCTCGCTGCTCTCGCGATAGGGGCGCTGCTTTGCCTTTCATCCCGAGATCTGCGAGCGGAGGATGGTTCTGCGAACGGTTCGGACACCTCAGCCGGGACCACCGGCGCAGCGGACGCTTCCGAACGATCCAGCGTGAATGATCCCGAAAGCGGTCAGCCGGACGGCGCCGCGCAAACCGATCCGGCGTCGGCGGCGAGTTCCGGTTCGGCGGCGCCCGCGGGAAACGCAGCCACGGCGGCCACGCAAAAAGGTTTCTGGGCGCGCCTCGCCCAAGCCTATTACGACGACTGGCATCCATCCACCGCGAGCACCGATGTGCCGAAATATCGTGGTTTTCCAATGCCCGAGAGTAATCCTCCGTATCCGTTCAATGTCTGGCCGATCGGCGGAACGGAGTGGATTGGTTATCCGAACGCGACCTCCTATCCGCTGACCACCGCGCTCTACGGAAGCAAATCCTGGCAATGGCTCAAGAAAGCAAATATCCAGATATATGGCTGGGCCAATGCCGGAATGAACCTGAGCACCAGCACCCAATCGCAAGGCGGGAAATACGCGAACGCGCCGGCCGCTTACAATCAGATACCCAATTCAATCCAACTCGACCAGCTTACGCTGTACATCGAGCGGGTACCGGACACAGTGCAGAAAGATCACGTCGATTGGGGCTTCCGGTTCACCGGTCTGTATGGTCTGGATTACCGCTTCACGACCGCCGACGGTTACTTCAGCCAGCAGTTGTTGCACGCCAAGCCAGACGGCACGCTCGGCAACCAGTATGGCGCCGATCCGGTGATGTTCTACCTCGATTTTTATTTCCCTCACGTGGCCGATGGAATGATTCTCAGGGTGGGCCGTTACATCTCACTGCCCGATATCGAAGCCCAGTTGGCTCCGAACAACTACACTTACACCCACTCGCTGACTTACACCTACGATTGCTACACCCAAACCGGCGCGAACGCGACCATCAAATTCAGCAACTTGTTCACGTTTCAAGCCGGCATATCGCCTGGGTGCGACACCTCGGCGTGGAAACCGAGCGCTCAGTGGACTGGCAACCTCTGTGGACAGTTTACGTTCAGGGACGGCCAGGACGACATCTATCTGTGTGCCAACTCGCTGAACGGAGGGAAGTACGCCTACAACAATCTGGCGGCTTATTACGCCACCTGGTACCACAAGATCAACGACAAGTGGCATGCGGATTTCGAAAGTTGGTACCAATACGAGAGTCACACGCCGAATATATTCAATCCCGCGGCCGCGTATCTACTCATCACCAACGCCGATGGCGCTTGGTGTAAAACGGCGGACGAACTGACGTGTTACGCCCCGGAGTGGACTATTCTCAACTACACGAACCGGCAGTTGAAAGCCCATGATTTCATCAGCCTGCGCGACGAATTTTTCGACGATCTGAGGGGGCAGCGCACTGGCGTCAAAGGCCGGTACATCGAAGACGGCATCTCCTGGAATCATTGGATCGGAAGCACCGTGGTTTTGCGGCCCGAACTTCGGTGGGAGCATAACTTCGATAATCCAGCCTACGACGGCGCCACCCGCCACAGCCAGTTCATGTTCGCCGCTGACGTCATTTGGTTTTATTGACGAGCGCCGGTTTGCCGATGAGCTCGAAGGAGTAGGATTAGTGCAGGAGAGTTTTTGAAATGACGCGGGAGTGTCAAAAATTCGAAAAGACCGCTTGCTCACGCGCGCGGCTCCCAAGGAACTAGACTGCAAAAGTTGACATTAACTCGTTTGCCGCCGTTGGTTTCTGGCGACGTGGAACATACGCGGGAAAGGGCGCTTGTTCCTGACGTTTTTGACCTGGCCGCAGGCCAGGTCGTTCGCTCGGTAGAATCCGCGTGTTACAGAGCCCCGACCGTGAGGGAGCCGGTTTCGACACAGCCAGGCCTAAGTTTGCATCGGTGGTCCTCATCGCGGGAGTTCTCGGCTCGGGATGATCGTTGGTACGGGCGTCAAAGCAGGAGTTCATGAGCTTCATGGAGGCGGAGTTCGAAAGGTTGGACATCAACAAAGGATGGGGAGTTGGACGTGAAAGAGCTGACAGACTCGGGGGTGCAGGTGCGCACTCGTGGCTGGTAGCTATACGGCGTGTAGTGTCAGGATATAGATGGACGTAAGATTGGCCGGTGGTAGCCGAAAGATAGTCACTTTTCCAATTACATGTAAGGACTCCCTTGTGAAGTTTTTATGCTTTCTTTAGCTCTTTTCGCCTACCCTAACTGATGAGTACCAACCTGCATCGATATCAATCGATCAGTCCTCAGAGTCCATCCTTCAGATGAACTGAGCGACTGTTCGATCTTGCGTACTCCACGTTGCGTTACTGCAGATGCGCCATGTGCAACAGGCGGGTGGCACATGTTTCTGCAATGGGCGGCTTGAGCACCGATCCAACTGAACATGTCGAACCTTCAACAATTGACTTGGCGCTGGTGCACCGGGTGCATCCTGCTTGGTTGCGCGGCGGCTAACGCGTGGGCGCAGGCGCACAGCTTCTCCTGGCAGGAGGTTCGCGACAAATTTCAGCAAAACAATCCGACCTTGCGGGCGGCGCAAATCGGTATCGACGAATCCCGCGCCCAGGAGATCACGGCCCATTTGCGGCCAAATCCGGATTTGACCGGCAACTTCGATCAGATGAACTTTTTCTCGACACAGCCTCCGCCCAGCGGCGGTCCAAGCATCTATAGTCCACTCGCCTACGCCCTGCCCTCGGCCTCTATCAATTATCTGCACGAGCGGCAGCACAAACGGGAGTTGCGGCAGCAAAGCGCGCAGGAAGGGACCGCGATCACCGTTTCCCAGTACGCCGATCAGGAGCGCAACCTGCTCTTCAATTTGCGAGCGGCATTTGTGCAGACGCTGCAGCAGAAAGCGATCTTGGATCTTACGCGCGAGAGCCTGGCCTTTTACAACCGTCTGCTGGATGTGAGCAACGAACGGCTGAAGGCGGGCGACATTGCACGAGTGGATTTCCAGCGGCTGGAACTGCAGCGTGTGCAGTTTGAAACCGATGTCCAGACGGCGCTGGTGAACCTGCGCACCGCGAAAATACAGCTGCTAATGCTGCTGAACGAGCGCACCCCGGTTGAGCAGTTCGATGTCGCCGGAACGTTCGACTACAGCACTGACATTCGACCGCTTGAGGAATTCCGGAATCTGGCGGTGGAAAACCGGCCGGATTTGAAAGCCGCCGTGCAATCAATCCAGAAGGCGCAAACGGATCACAAGCTGGCGGTGGCCAACGGCTCCACGGATCCGACCTTCGGCGCCGATTTTGCGCGCAATCCACCGATTCCGGTGTACCTGGGAGTCAACGTCACCATCCCGCTGCGCCTCTTTGATCGGAATCAAGGCGAGAAGCTTCGCACCGAACAGGACATCGCGCGCAACGAACGGTTGCGCGACGCGGCTACCGCGCAAGTGTTCAGCGACGTGGATTCCGCTTACGCCACAATCGAAAGCAACCTGACGTTATTGCGCCCCTACAAGGAAGCTTACTTGAAGGACGCGACCGAGGTTCGCGACATCATGTCGTTCGCTTACACGCGGGGCGGAGCGTCGCTGTTGGATTTTCTGCAAGCGCAGCAAGATTACCGCAGCACGCAGCTCAACTATTTAAACCTAGTGGGTGCTTACCTGACGGCGGCCGCGCAGTTGAATCTTTCCGTGGGACAGGAGGTTATTCGATGAACTGCAAAACCGTTGCGCTCATCTCCGCGTGCCTGAGCTCGAGTTTTATGCTCGCCGGATGCGGATCGAAAGTACAGGCGGATGCCAAGCAGGAGGCGCCCCCGGCGGCTCAAGTAGAGAACGAGACGGACAGTAGTCTGTTCAAAGTGGAGAACACGCAGCAGTTTCCGGTGGTTACCGCGGGCGAACACGATACCGCGCCGGAGCTCAAAACCACAGGGTCGGTGAGTGCGGACGTTTCGCGCAACATCCCAGTGATTTCGCTCGCTTCCGGCCGGATCGTCGAGATCGACGCGCGCCTGGGAGACAGTGTCACGAAAGGGCAACTATTGCTGAAGGTGCAGAGCCAGGACATCGCACAAGCCTTCTCCGATTACCGACAGGCGATGGCGGACGAACAACTGGCCAAGGCGCAACTGGAGCGCGCCAAAATCCTGCTGGAGAAAGGCGCCATCGCGAAGAAAGACGAGGAGGTGGCGGAGGATGCGGAAGTGAAGGCCAAGGTGACTACTGAAACTACGATGGAACACCTCCGGGTGCTGGGCGCCGATATGGAGCATCCCAGTTCCATTATTGAGATCCACGCGCCGGTATCGGGCGTGATTACCGATCAGCAGGTGACTGCTGCGGCGGGCGTAAAAACGCTCGACAATTCGCCGAATCTTTTCACCATTTCGGATCTGTCGAGAGTATGGATCATTTGCGATGTATACGAAAACGATATGGCGTTCGTGCGCGTGGGCGAGTACGCCGATATCCACTTGAACGCGTACCCAAACGTCATCCTGAAGGGGCGCATCCAAAACATTGCTCCCACCATGGATCCCAATATCCGCACTGCCAAAGTGCGCCTGGAAGTGGACAACCCCGGCCTGCTGCGCTTTGGGATGTTCGTCACCGCCGCCTTCCATGGGATGCAGAAGGAAATGCTTGCCACGGTTCCGGCCACTGCCGTTCTCCACCTGCACGATCGGGATTGGGTTTACTCACCGGCCGGGAACAATCAATTCCGCAGGATCGAGGTGATGGGAGGGGACATGCTTCCGGGCGGAATGCAGGAAATTGCCAGTGGAATTAAGCCCGGCCAGCAAGTCATCTCGAACGCCCTGGTTCTTCAAGCCACGGTGGAGCAATAAGCCAATAGCCAAGGGCCAAATCCAACTGCCAAGGGCCAAAAAATGATTCGTAAGGTCGTAGACTTTTCCCTCAACAATCGATTTATCGTTCTTGCCATCGCGATTCTGCTGTTGGTTTGGGGAGCCATCTCGTTCCACAATCTCCCGGTGGAAGCCTATCCGGACGTGGCGAACAACTATGTCGAGATCATCACGCAATGGCCGGGCATATCGGCCGAGCAGATTGAGCAGCAGGTGACCATTCCCCTGGAAATCGCCATGAACGGGATCCCCGATGTGGTGAATCTGCGCTCCTTCTCTCTGTTCGGGCTTTCCGATTTGAAGCTGGTGTTTGAAGACGGATCGGAGAACGCCTGGAATCGGGAGCGGGTGCTGGAACGATTGGCGCAGGTCACCTTGCCGCCCAACGTCAATCCGCAGATGGGAACGGACTGGAGCCCGGTGGGACAGATCTATTTTTTCACTCTGCGGAGCACCAATCCTAAATACGATGTGATGGAGCTGAAGTCGCTCGAAGATTGGGTGATCGAGAAAAATTTTAAATCCGTTCCCAACGTGGTGGACGTGGCCAGCTTCGGCGGCCCCACGCGCGAATATCAGGTGCGCATCGATCCGGACAAGCTCATCTCCTACGGGCTGAGCATCGGCCAGGTGGAACAGCAACTGACCAACAACAACGCCAATGCCGGAGGCAGCTTCATCGAAGCGGGCCTGCAACAGGTGAATGTGCGCGAGGTCGGGATGGTGAACACGGTGCGCGACATCGCCGACACAGTGATCAAAACGCAGAGCGGCACGCCGCTGCATGTCCGCGACATTGCAACCGCGGCTCAGGGTCCCAAGATACGTCTAGGCCAATTTGGCCGGGCCATTCGACGGGAGAACGGAAAGATTGTCAACAACGACGACGTGGTTTCCGGGATCGTTCTTCTGCGGAAAGGCGCGGATTCGGACGACGTCCTCAAGGGAATTCATGCCAAGGTAGACGAACTCAACAACGTCATCCTGCCCGCGGGCGTCAAGGTGGTTCCATTCATCGATCGCAGCGAACTGGTGGAATTCACCACGCATACCGTGCTGCACAATCTGACCGAGGGCATTGTTCTCGTCGTCATCATTCTGTTCCTGTTCCTTGGAAACACGCGCGCCGCGCTCATCGTCGCAATCACCATTCCGTTTTCGCTGCTGTTCGCATCGATCTGCCTGAGCCTCCGCCATATTCCCGCGAATCTTTTGTCCTTGGGCGCTCTCGATTTCGGCATGGTAGTGGACGGGGCGGTAGTAATGATCGAAAATATCGTGCGGCACTTGCACACGCACCCCCAGAGCGATGGCGCGCACGTGTCTGTCTCCGACCGGATTCGCATCGCAGCTCACGAAGTGCAGCGGCCTGTCTTTTACGCCATCACCATCATCATCACGGCCTATATCCCGATCTTCACGCTGCAGCGGGTGGAAGGCCGGCTGTTCAAGCCAATGGCTTGGACGGTAGCGTTCGCGCTCCTGGGCGCGCTGCTGTTCTCGATCATTGTGTCGCCGGTCCTGGCGGCCCTCCTGTTCCGCCGCGGGGCCAGCGAATGGGAAAATCCGGCGATGAGATTTCTGACCTCGCGTTATCGCGCGGCCGTGCGCTGGTGTATTCGCGAACGCTGGGTGCCGGTTTCTGTCGGAGTTCTTGCCTTCGGCGCGATGATTTATCTCGCCACCAGCGGCATTGTCGGGTCCGAGTTCCTTCCGCATCTGGACGAAGGCGCCTTGTGGGTGCGCGGGACGTTCGCGCCCAGTACCGGACAGACGGAGGGCGTCCGCGTCGCCAATCTGGGGCGGCTCGCGCTGGCGTCGTTTCCCGAAGTGACCATCGTCACCAGCCAGGTAGGACGCCCGGACGACGGGACGGACACCACCGGTTTCTTCAACACCGAATTCTGCGTGGACCTGAAGCCGAAAGAACAGTGGCGGCCTGTATTTCACCAGGACAAGGAAGAGCTGATCGCCGCTATGAACCGGGAAGTGGAGAAAATCCCGGGAGCGGTCTGGAATTTCTCGCAGCCCATCGCCGACAACATGGAGGAAGCGGTGAGCGGCGTCAAGGGGCAGCTTGCGACCAAGATTTATGGCGACGACCTGAGGACGCTGGAGGACAAGGCGGACGAGGTGATGAGGGTCATGCGTACTGTTCCCGGCATCGAAGACTTGGGAGTCTTCCGCCTGCTCGGGCAGCCCAATTTGAACGTACAAGTGGACCGCCAGCAAGCCGCGCGGTTTCAGCTCAACGTGGCTGACATTCAGGAT
>Ga0302326_10018421_pt1 | contig 14484 bp, 7 predicted proteins | sample Palsa_T0_3_FD_202264 | JGI IMG/M metagenome (GOLD analysis project Ga0302326, IMG submission 202264) | Peat permafrost microbial communities from Stordalen Mire near Abisko, Sweden - Palsa_T0_3 | ecosystem: Environmental > Terrestrial > Soil > Palsa > Peat permafrost | place: Sweden: Abisko... | reverse complement strand
GCGCATGCCATAACATTCGGCTTCTTGCCGTGCGCAACGATATCCGGCATCGGCCCGTGGTCTCCAGGATGCCAGTCCGCCGGATCAAAACCATTCCGGACCTGTGTCAGCGTGAATGTGCTGTCACTAGAGGGAATATGCCTTATCGTTCCATCATCCTTAACGGTCGGAATCAGTGGCGGGGTTGAACCGTCCGGCATAAACCCATAGGCCCAAGGCAATGGTGAGGGCGCTGCCTGTTCCCTTTGCTGCGGCGATGCTCCCCTTGCAGACACCAAGCACAACGCCACAACTAAGGCCGGAATGAAAATCCGCATAAAGACTGTATTAGACAATTTCGCACTCCATGGAGACGGCGCACGCATCGAGTATCGCGATTAGAGCATTATGAGAACGTGATGAATGCCATTCAGGTAATGCGCCACAAAGCCGAACAAGCTGGATCGTGCGGTAGTCTGGAACTGGGGCGGAGTCGGTCGACCTCGCTGCGTTGAAGCCAGAGGACTTACTTGCAGACTGCTGGGGAAAGGCAGTCTGCGTGAGATACAACACCGCCAGCGCTATATAAAATGTTTGGAATATCCAGGAAGTGTCATCACCGCATCCTAAAACCAGTGCATTTCATAATCCGACTTCCGTGGGCCACAGAGTAAAGAGTTGGTATTCGCTCTCGTCCATGACCAAGAGCGATGAAGGTAGGGTTACAAATACCGCCACATTACCCATTCTCGAGGGGCCAAAGCGGGGGGCCTTGATTGCTTCACACAGCCTCGTCGCAAGGCTTGCTACCCTTCCGCGCGGCGCCGGCCTGTTATAGCCGGCGCCGCGGAAGGGCGTCTTACCCGTCAATGCCTAGAACGAGTACTTCAGCGCAAATTGAATCAGTCGTGGATTCACCGCACTGGCGGCAATTTGCCCGGCAGTCCCCGACGCAACGTTGGTGGTTGGAACCTGGAAGATCGGGTGGTTGAACGCGTTGTAGAACTCCGTCCGAAATTGGAGAGTTGCGTCTTCCCGGAGGCCACCAACCCTGGTTGTCTTAAAGATGGAAATGTCCCAGTCTTGCTGGGGAGGGCCTAGAATCATGCCCGGACCCGCATTCCCATACGCGGTAGCGCCGTCAAGCAGCGGCACGTTCGTAAAAGCATGGCCAGGGGTGCATTGTGGCTGGGAGGCGGGGGCGGCACCGTTGAACCATCCTGGACCGCCCGCCAATCCGTTCAACACACGCGCCTCTACGGAACCGCCCGTCGCTACGTTCCCAGGTCCCATCCCCGGACAGAATTGCGGAGCGCTCCCGGAGAAGCCGTAAATTCCACCGCCACGGCTATCGGTGATATTCAGAGGAACACCGTTCTGGATCGTGGTCACACCCGAGACGGTCCATCCCTCTGCGAGTTTTTTCAGGAGGAAGCTCTGTGGGCGCGGGAACGGCACGTCCCAACTGTAGTTCAAGATGAAGCGTTGTGGGCGGTAAAGGGGATTACGTTCATATATGAACCCGGGGTTAGTGACGGGTGCGTCCGGGAGACCCCATACGACGTGGGTGAAAGAGCTAGAGTAAGTATAGGCTGCCTGCATTTGTAATCCATGCGAGAAGCGCTTCCGCAGGGTCGCCTGGAGGCTGTTGAACTTGTAAGTACTGTAGCCTTGCTGCATATTCCATGAGGGCGAAAACCCAAGATACGGCACTCGGGCAAAAGTGTTCTGTGAGCTAGTGACCGTAACGCAGTCGGCAGGATTCCCATCATAGCCGCAGTGCATCGGGTGAGTGGGGCTGGCAAGTTGCGCGGTGTTAACAGGCGCTCCGCCCCCCGATGTTCCCGTGGCCTCGTGGATGCCGTGCGACCCGACATAACCCACTTCCAGCACCCAGTCCCGCACGAACTCATACTGCGTGGTCAAGTTCCACTCGTACAGAAGAGGATTAACAAAGAACTGCCCCTGCGAAGGTGTGGCGATGTTCGAACTCGTTGCGGCCCCGCCCCCTCCGACTCCCGTAATCGTGGCCGTCCGGGGAGTCCATCCGATCGATCCAGGAGGCCCTGGAACTATGGGAGGGAGCACATAAGGGTTGGCTAGGGTTGCGGACGGCGCCGGTGTGGGGGAGAGTTGATAGGGCTGGGAATTGTAAAGGAGGTCTATGGAGAGATCGCCGTTTACTCGTTCATAGAAATAACCTGCGCCAGCGCGCACCACCCAACGGCTGCTGTTGAGCGGCTGCCAGGCTACGCCTAACCGCGGCGCCCAGTCATCCAACGGCGGGCCATTCCTTCTTGAAGTGTTTATGTTGCTTTGAGCCACGCCCGTCGGTATGGGACCTTCCCAATTGCCAGGCACTATGAACCCCACCAGCGTACCCGCGGGAGGAGGTATGGGCACCGTGTTGATCAGAGCGGGCCAGATGGTGCTGAAGCGCCCGTGCGTCTCGGATGCCTCTCCGTCATAGTCCCATCGTACTCCGGCATTTACGGTCAAATGGGATGAAAGCTTAATATCATCCTGAATAAAGCCGTCGAGGTCGGTGGCCCGGAATTCATGAGCGATCGTGCCGTTATTTCCGACGTCGTCGGACGTCGCGCCCGGCCCCCCGGTAATGCTGCTCGATTGCACCGTCCCGTTTGTGTTACCGGGATTGCCGGCATTGCATTGGCCCGGAAGTGGACCAGACGTTCCGGAAGCGCAACTTGCCCGGCCGATCAGAAAGTCCGCAACGGTGGCAAACGAGGGTTGCCCGATCGAGAGACCTGGAATGAAAATGTCGGGCTGCACGCGCTCGACCTCAAAACCAGCGCGAACAGAGTGTTTCCCGTGCGTCCAGGAAACCTGGTCGGCATACTCGAATTGATTCTCAGTGACGCGGACATCGTTAAAACCCTGGTTGCCCAGAATAAAGGCCGAGCCAAGAGTCATTAGGGAGAGTAGGTTGATCCCCAGAGGCGTGATGCCCACTTCCGAGTTGGTGAAAAACTCCGATATGTGGTTGTTGGTAAGGTTACGTTGATAGGACCCTCTGAGTTCATTCACGAGGTTGGGCGTAATGATCGAGGTGAGCTTTATAAGCGCCTCGTGGTTTGTGAATTGATTCGTAGAGGGTGTGCCAGGCAAGGTATTGGTAATCGCTCCGGTACCCTGCACTGCTTGACTGGGGAAAGGGTTTTCCTGTGGATCGGTGGCATAGAAGTAGCGGGTCGACAGGGTATTCTTGCCATTGATCACATAATCTATATTGCCGATGGCCTGATGCTCCTCGTACCTTGCCGGGTCGGAGATTGTTTCAAGCGCATATGCGTTCGTACCCGAACTCGGAACGTAATACTGGCCATTCGGCAGCTTGAGTTGGAAAATGCTGATGGCCACCGGGTTGATGTTTGCCAGTGGACTGGTCCCCGTGGGCGCACAAAGGACATTGATTCCACCAACTCCGGTCAAGGACGACGTGTCCTGAGCCCTGGTCTGATTCCCTGCCGTTCCAGCAGGGCCAGCAGTGGGGCACATATTGGCCGCCAAGGCCGTCACGAACGCTGTCGTCTGCGCATCGCACTGCGCTAACGTCGTCCAGCCCGGAGGGCAGGTCCCGCGGCCACCGGCGAGGACGGGAATCGGAGGCACAAGGGGCTCCGTGAAGCCCGTGGCCGCGAATCCGTTTTTCTGTCCCGTTTCCTGGTAAGAAGCGAAGCCGAAAAGCTTGTCCTTCTTGATGGGGCCGCCAAACACTCCGCCATACTGGTTCTGATCCAACACCGGCGACGAATTCTTCTTGTGCGTGACGAGATCCTGGGTGCGTTTGTTGAACCAGTCGTTGGCATTCAGAACGGTGTTCCGAAGGAACTCGAAGGCGGTTCCGTGGAAGTCGTTCGTGCCCGACTTGGTTACGACGTTCACGTTGGCGCCGGAATTGCGGCCATACCCCGCATCGTAGGTCGAGGTCTGGATCTTGAATTCGGCAATCGCATCGGGACTCGGTACTCCTGACGCGGAGTAGAAATTGCTCTCAATCCCAGTTCCAAAGCTCAGCCAGTTATCGACCGAGACGCCGTCCAGTTGAAAGTTGTTCTGGGAGGTATCGGCGCCGTTCACCGCGGTAGGTGAAGTATCTTTGCCCAGGCCCGTGGCGTTGTAGACGTTCGAGTTGGCGCCGGCCGACATGCTGATCAGGTTCACGTAATTGCGCGTACTGAGAGGGAGATCCACCACCGTCGTAGAGTTGACGACCGTACCGAGGGTGGAGGTAGATGTTTGCACGGTCTCAACGTCCCCCGTGATCGTGACCTCCTGGTTCTGCGCGCCCACCTGCATGCGCTGGTCCAATGTGGCCGTCTCAGTGACCGTGACGGTCGCCGAGGGGATTTCTGATGTTTTAAATCCCGCAGCCTCGAACTTGACGTGGTAATCGCCCGGCGGAAGAAGGCTAATCACATAAGCGCCGCTCTGGCTCGTGGTCGCCACCCGCTGCTGACCAGTGGCTCCGGTAACCGTCACAGTCGCATTCGGAATTGCTGCGCCAGACGGGTCGGTGACCGTACCCGACAGTCCGCCCGTGCCGGACGTCTGTGCTTTAAGTACCGGAGAAATCATCCCCAATAGAAAAACAGCGAGCAATACAGCGTAGACACTGCGCGACGCCACAAACAGGATCTTCTTCGACATGGCACCCCCCCCCCAAGTTTTCCCGGACCGCAAGAACCCCATCCCGCCGAACACAATCACGATGGAGCACCTAATACTACTAGTCACCTATAACCGTCAAGTCATAAAGGGGGAGATTTGTACTAGTCCAACCCGTGCCACGAGGGATTTCCGATCCGTAACGGTGAAAATAGCGGCTGAGAGTATTCCATTCCCTGCTCAATCTGGATGGCGCGAGGCTGTCGAAGGTTGAAAGTACTACACGAACGACCGGCTTTTTGGATAACACACCCGAAATCTGTACTAGGCCGAACCGGACAAACGAATAATCGCACAAAAGATCTGTCTTCCAGATCCAGCTTTTGGCGCCAATCCCACTGCCTTTCCTACTGATTTGCCGCCGCATTGCTAGAACCCGCAGTCGACGACGCTGACGCATCACCGACCACCGTTATAAAACCGTAAGCCCACGGGTGCTCCTTGCAATGGTAAAGATAGCTTCCGGGCTTGTCGAAAGTCACGACAGCCGTCTGGCGAGGCAATAAGGGACCCGTCGTCCACGATCCGTCATCGGCCACGAAAGTGTGAGTCTCGACTCCGCTGTTATTGAATGTTACATCGCTGCCCACCTTGACCCGCGCTTTCAAAGGGCTGATCTCATGCCTGTAATCCCACGGATTTGGAACTGAAATCATGATGGTCTGTGTATTTTGGTTTGGTACTTGGAAAACATCATCCCACGCAGCCAGTTTCGGGGCGGGACGCGGCGGAATATTTCCACCGACATGGAATGCCCAAACTTGCGATACCTGGCTGACCGCGACGTACTGTTCCCCATCCACTTCATAACTCATGGGCGACGCTATATCGGTCGCGGCCTCGCCGGTTTGAAACTTCCATAATTCATCGCCCGACTTGGCGTCGAAGGCCACCAGATTTCCGTCCTCCACTCTGTGAAACGCTAGGCCGCCACCGGTTGTGAGCCAACCTCCGACTCCATAGCGGTTAGGCGCTCCCCTCATCTCTTTCCGCCAGACCACTTTGTACGTCGCGGGATCAACAGCTTCAAAAACCAATACCGAACGCTTATAGAGGTTGGGAACGCGCTCAGTGAGAAAGAAATAATTCAGCTCGAAAGTGGAAGGGTCCAGCGTGTTCCAGAACCAGTCCATGCGGTCGGTTCCCTGGATATAGAAATATCCAGTCTGAGGGCTGTAGGATAACGGAGATGATCGCGTTGAGGGTCCAAATGCCAGGATGTTCGGCCCTTGATCGGTAAGGGGTTCGAAAAATTCGCAGCGCATGACGAATCCCGCTATCGGCTTCCAATTGGAGCAGTCGCGCTCGATCAAGCTTGCCCGATCGACCGGAAACGGTTGTGTGGGCGATGTGTCATCGTGAACGCTCTGTCTGACCGGTTTTTCTTTCACCGGCCAAATCGGCTTTCCGGTCGCCCTATCCAATAGGAATAGCACTCCATCGACGCGCAGCGCAGCCAAGGCCTTTCGCGGCTTTCCATCCACCTGAGCGTCGTAAAGCACTACAGGGTTACCGACGTCGCTTTCCCACAGGTCGTGATGGACCAGTTGGTAGTGCCATCGGAGCTTGCCAGTTTTTATATCCAAAGCCACCACCGTGCATGTATAGAGATTGTTGCCGGGCCGCAGGTTCGCGCCGGCCTTGGGAGGAGCGGCGTTGCCGGTCCCGTAGTAAACAAGCCCGAGATCAGGGTCTACCGCGGGTGGCAGCCAGATATCTCCGCCGCCCATTTTCCAAATATCGTTGTTCTGCGCCCAAGTCTCATGTCCAGGTTCACCGGGAGACGGAATGGAATGCCAGTCCCAAAGCTGGCGGCCATCGTGCGCGTCAATAGCAATGGCTTGTCCGCTATAACGTCCGTCAGCGAACGCTACCGCGAGGTAGATCACTCCGTTCGAATAAACAGGCGCCGCCGAGAGGTTCCCTCCTAAGGTGGGAGAGAAGTTCCCTACGTGAACGTGCCAGACAGTTTCGCCAGTCTTTTCGTCGAGCGCATACATCTCCGGGCCAGTAAACCCGACGAAGATCTTGCCGTCCGCCACGACCACACCTTGACGACCAGGAGTGATAAGCGCGGCACGCCCGTTGCTGGCGGGGGTTCCTTTGAATGGCCCAACCTTCCACACGGTTTCCCCCGTCTTAGCATCAAGCGCATATATCTTCGTCCCGGCAGTTATGAACATCACCCCGTTGTGCACGACCGGGGTCGCGCGAGAAGAAGCGCCATCGTCGAATTTGTCGGAGACCCAAGCGGCGCCGAGATTTTTGATGTTTTGGGTATTAATCTGCGCGAGAGAGGAATAGCGCGTGTTTCCTACATTACCCGTCGACTCGAACCAGTTCGAGTCGCCTGCGGGCTGGTCGGCTGGCCCGGGAGTTGCGAACGCCACCGCGGCGCCAACCGCAAGTGTCATGAGGGTGATCGCTGCTACTGCAGCGTACTTGAATAAAGAACCGCGTATCACTGAGCCTCCTGTGACTCTACTCGGGCCTTCCCCTACAAGCTTCCGAATGGGAGCCATCTTCAGCTACGGGCGGGCAAAATGGAGCGCCGGAGATGTTGTTACAATCCGGGCGAAAGGGTACCACCGGCCTGATTCGTGTCAATATGGATTAGGATTTTCTTTATTGGAGCTAGCCAAACTCGTGCTAGGTCAAATCTCACCACGGCGGCACGGCCGTGAATCCGGGCGAGACAAGAGCCGCGCACAAGCCTGACTTGTCGGCCTCCGCAATCAGTGAGCTTCTACTTTTTGTTTGCGGGAAGCGCAAAAACAAAAAGCGTGGCCGAGAGAGGCGGAATCTGAGTCTGAGTATCCACTCCGGGGTAGTACAGGTTCACATTGTTCTCCCCGATGGAGCCCCCGCCCGCAGCGATCGCCACGTACTGCCGCCCATTGACCGAGTACGTCATGGGAAGCGAACAGATAACGCTGCCGGTGTTGAAACTCCACAACTGCTGACCGGTCTTCGCGTCCAAGGCGAACGCACTGCCCTTAACGTCGCCGGCAAAAACCAGATCGCCTGCCGTCAACAGCAGCGAGGATTGGTTGTAGTAAACGGTGTTGAAACTCCATTGAGTCTCGCCCGTGATGGGATCAAAGGCGGCGATATGCGGCGGCACCTTGGGATTCAGAACTCGCGAGGCAGCGTCCGACGGGGCATTTTGCCAGGAACATTTTTCCGTTGCAGTCATATACCACCAGCCCGTATGAGGACTGTACGCGGGATGATCGATCGCGAGGCCTTGCCCCCAGCCAGGACAAAGCATGGGACTTTTCTCTTGTTTCCAATCCACCTGATTCAGTGGATTGCCATCCGCGTCCAATCCTTTCGTCCAGGTGACGGTCGCAAATGGAAAAGTGTTCAGCACCTTCCCGGTAGCCCGGTCGTACACGTAAACAAAACCATCCTTGCTGGCATGAACGATCAACTTTCGTTTCGTCCCGCCGATAGAAGCCTCAATCAAAACCGGCTCCATGGTTGAATCGAAATCGTATGGATCGTGAGGAAACTCCTGGTGATACCACTTGAGAGTTCCGGTATCGGCATCGAGTGCTAATAGTGAATCGGTATAAAGGTTCGCACCTGGTCGGCCCGATGGGTCTTCCGGATAAGGATCGCCCGTGCCCCAGAAGATCATATTCAAATCAGGATCGTAAGTGCCGGTAAACCAGGTAGCCCCGCTCCCAGTCTTGTAGGTGTCGGCTGGCCAACTATCTCCCCCTGGCTGATCGGGTGAAGGAATCACATCAAAATTCCAAATCAACTTTCCAGTAGATGCGTCGAAAGCCCGGATGTAGGCGCGCGACTTACTGACTCCCGAAACACCGGTGACGACCTTGCCGCGGATAAAGAGCGGAGCAGCATTAATGCCGCAATGACACTTGGCGTTGTCTTCCACCGAGATATTCCAGATTTCCTTGCCTGTGTGGGCATTCACGGCCACAAGATGATTATCTCGGGTGCCCATGTACAAGCGGCCATCGCCAATTGCGATGCCGCGCGCACCGCCGGCACCCACGGTCAATCCGGCTCTCGGCCATGGGTAGTCGTATTTCCAAATCAGGTTCCCCGTAGCGGCATCCAGCGCATAGATATTGTTTTGAATTCCTTCCAGATAGAGGACACCGTCCATTACGATTGGCGTCGACTCCAAACCGCCTCTCATGTTCAATGCCGGAGGAGGATTGCCGGCGCCAAACGCCCAAGCCGGAACCAGATCTTTCACGTTCTTGCGCGAAATCTGATCGAGCGAGCTATAGCTCCAACCCTGGTAGTTGCCATAGAAGGTCAACCAGTTCTGAGGCTCCCCGCCATGTTCCAGCGTCGATGCGGTAGGTCCAGGGATCGGCTCTTGAGCCCTGGGAGCTGGCCCGAGGGTGACGAATATCGAACAACAGAGGACCGCGAATATCAAAAAGCCGCTTCGTCGAGCTGGAACTCTCATGCCGCGCATGCTTAGTCTCCTCAGTTTTTCTGGTGGATGGCTACACTCGACAGGCTGTCGACGGTAAGATCCTGCGGCGGGGTTATCTCATTCGCCTGCAGTATATAAGCCGTTACATTCAAATACTCCTGCTGTGTCAGGCTGCCGGGACTCGACGCGGGCATCGTCATGCTCGTCTGGCTAAACAAGTCTTTCGCGGTCTTCCCGTCCCATCGCGCTATGAACGCCGACCCGGCAAGAGCGGGAACCATGTCTGTGCCGCTCAAATCCTCCTGGTGGCACGTGCTGCACTGTTCGGTGTAAGTGCTGTGTCCTCGGCCTGCCTGATCGGCAAAGCTCGCCACCCGGATGGCCTGTGAACTTACCGAAGCGCGCGAGACCTCTGTTGCCGCCCCCGTAATTAAAAATGAAATCAGCGTCACAACCGCAAATCCCGGCACGCCCCCCAAGACCCGAATCATCAAGACTCCCTCTCGGCCCCCGCTTCGAACGTTACTTCCCCAACTTCGCGCGGTCCCTATATATATGCAAACGCACGTGGACTGCAAGTAATGCGCTTTTCTCAGCCTTTCGTATTGCCGGTGCTATAATCCCGCCGTTGTTCTCTTTCGGGCGCCGCCTGCATGCCGAGGCGCCTTCGCGATGCATATCTCCACTCCATTTATCAAACGCCCCGTCGGGACAATGCTCCTCACGTTGGCCGTGCTCATCACGGGATCGATCGCTTATCATTTTTTGCCCGTGGCCGCGCTTCCCGATGTTGATTTCCCCACGATTCAGGTGACCGGATCGTTGCCCGGGGCCAGCCCCGAAACCATGGCATCCTCCATGGCGACTCCGCTGGAGCGCCAGTTTGGGCGCATCGCCGGAATTACGGAAATGACGTCGTCCAGTGTGCTCGGGACGACCAATATCAACCTCCAGCTTGACCTGAACCGCGACATCGATGCGGCCGCCCGCGACGTGCAAGCGGCTATCAATGCGTCCGCGGGGCAACTCCCTTCCGGCCTTCCCAGTTTGCCCAGCTACAAAAAAGTAAACCCGGCAGATTCCTCCATTTTGATTCTCTCGCTGGCATCGGACACTATGCCAGTCAGCCGCCTTTACGACGTCGCGGACTCCATTATTTCCCAACAGGTGTCGCAGGTGCACGGGGTCGGACAAGTGACGATTGGCGGCGGATCAAGACCGGCGGTGCGCCTCGAACTGAATCCCAGCGTCCTGGCACACTACGGTCTGGGGCTCGAAGAGGTGCGGGGGGTGCTCAACCAGGTCAACTCGAACGTCCCGCGAGGCGTTCTACAGAACGACCGGATGCGTTGGGTTCTGAGCGACAACGCACAGATCTTTACGGCCAAGGACTACCGGCCTCTGGTGGTCGCGTACAAAAATGGCGCTCCGGTTCGGCTGGGCGACATCGCGGATGTACAGGACTCCATCGAGAATCTATACGTTGCCGGCCTGAGCAACACAAAGCAGTGCGTCATCATTTACATCAACCGGCAGCCGGGAGCCAATATCGTGGCCACGGTCGATAAATTGCTGGCCCTCCTGCCTTTGCTTCGTTCGGAAGTCCCGCCGTCCATGAAGCTGTTGATCGAACACGACAGGACACAGACGATCCGAGCGTCAGTAAACCAGATTCAGGGCACTCTACTGATCACCGTCGCTCTCGTAATCCTGGTGATCTTCGTTTTCTTGCGCAGCCTGTGGTCGACCATCATTCCGGCGATCGCCGTGCCTGTGTCACTCGTGGGGACGTTCGGAGTGCTGTACATCTGCGGATACTCGCTCGATAACCTCTCCCTGATGGCGCTTACCGTCGCTACCGGATTCGTGGTCGATGACGCGATTGTGGTGATTGAAAATATCACGCGGTATCTGGAAGCAGGACTGACGCCGCTTGCGGCGGCCTTGCGAGGCACGCGCGAGATTGGATTTACGGTGCTCTCGATGAGCACCTCGCTCGTCGCCATCTTCATTCCTATCCTTCTGATGGGAGGGATCGTCGGCCGGCTTTTCCGCGAATTTGCGGTTACGCTGAGCGTTGCCATCGCGATTTCACTGCTCGTTTCTCTAACGACGACGCCCATGATGTGCGCGAAGTTTCTGCGGCCGGTGCGCAAGGAAGGCCACAATTGGATCTATCGCGTGAACGAACGCTGCTGGCAAGCTTTGCAGAGCTCGTACGAGGCCGGCGTGCGGCGGGTGTTGCGGCACCAGGGTTTTATGCTGGGCGTTACGGTCGCCATGGTGGGCCTGAGCGGCATTCTTTATTACTACAGCCCGAAAGGCTTTTTTCCACAGCAGGACACATTGGCAATTCAAGGGTCGGTTCAGGCGGCGCAAGACGTTTCCTTCGAATCCATGCAGACGAAGGAAATGGAATACAGTCAAATCATGCTCGCCGATCCTGCCATCACCGATGTGACAGCCTATGTCGGCGGCGGAGCAGTCAACACCGGGAGGCTTATTGCGTTGCTGACGCCCGTATCAGAACGGAACGTCACCGTCGATCAAGTTATCAATCGCCTGCGCCCGAAGCTAGCCGTAGTACCGGGGTCGACGCTGTTTTTGCAAGCGCAGCAAGATCTAAATGTTGGCGCCCGGCAGTCGAACTCTCAATTTCAATTCACACTGGAAAGCGAGGATCTGAATGAGTTAAATCGCTGGGCTCCCGTCATGCTGGCCAAACTCCGCACTTTGCCGCAGCTGCGCGATCTCAGCACCGATCAACAGATCAAAGGCCTCTCGGCAAATCTGGTGATCGACCGGGACACAGCTTACCGGTTGGGCATACCCACGCAGACGGTCGACAATGTGCTATATGATGCGTTCGGCCAGAGGCAAGTGTCCACCGTGTACACGCAGTTGAATGAATACCATCTGGTGATGGAAGTCGCGAATCCCTTCCAACAAAATCCCGATGCGCTAAAAAATATATACGTAAAATCGTCCACCGGCCTTCAAGTGCCGCTGAGCTCTTTTACACATTACGCGTCCGGCACGACCGCACTTACGGTAAATCATCAGGGGCAATTCCCGGCGGTGACGCTATCGTTCAATTTGGCGCCGAACGTGGCGTTGGGAGATGCTGTGACGGCCGTCGAAGTGGCCCAGCGGGATGTTGGACTGCCGTCGGCGATCCGCGCCAGCTTTCAAGGCACTGCGCAGGCATTTCAATCCTCGCTTAAAAACCAGCCCATGCTGATCTTGGCGGCGATCCTGACGGTCTACATTGTTTTAGGAATGCTTTACGAAAGTTACATTCACCCAATCACTATACTCTCTACTCTGCCTTCGGCGGGCGTGGGAGCCCTTATCGCGCTACGCATCTGCCATACCGATCTAAGTGTCATGGCCCTCATCGGAATTATCCTGCTGATCGGAATCGTGAAGAAGAACGCGATCATGATGGTCGATTTCGCGATCGAAGCGGAGCGCTCCGGAATGACGGCGGAGCAAGCCATATATGAAGCCTGCAAACTCAGGTTTCGCCCCATTATGATGACCACGATGGCCGCGCTCCTCGGTGGGTTACCTCTGGCTCTGGGCACGGGCACGGGATCGGAGCTTCGCCGGCCACTCGGAATCAGCATCGTCGGCGGTCTTATCGTAAGCCAGCTTCTTACTCTCTTCACTACTCCGGTCGTCTACCTTTATATGGAGCGCTTCCGCTTGGAGTTCTCCAGATTTCGGCCGAGCCACGTTGCAGGGAAAAACGCTGACGAATTACATCCGTCTTCCCTGCCGAATATTTCGGCCGACTAGAGTTGCCAAGGGGCAGCGCTTATTGACAGGTAGTTACTTGAGCTATAGTCTCCGCACTCACGAATGCACTGAACGTAAACTCGTCGTGCCTCAGCCCGGGAGGACTCATGGCCAAGAGTAAGAAGCGTCCGGTTACTCGGATTGCCTTTGCCGCGTGCGCCATCGTCGCGCTCGCCGTTCGCCCTCACGCCAGAGCGCACCCTGCGCAGGCCTCACCGGCCGCAAGCGGCGTCGTAGTGCTCAAGGGCGCGCTGCTAATCGACGGCACCGGCCGGCCGCCCATTGCCAATTCGGTCGTAGTGATCGATGGGGGCAAGATACGCGCAGAGGGCGCCGCTGGCGCCGTGTCGATCCCTAAAAACGCCGACGTCCATGATCTCGCAGGAAAGACCATCATGCCTGCCCTGGTGAACTTGCATGGCCACCTGGGTTTGTCGAACAACGGGGCGGACTCGACCAGCGGACATTACACAGAGGAAAACGTTCACGCTCAGCTCGATAAGTATCTCGCGTACGGCGTCGCGACGGTAGCATCGTTCGGCGAGGATGCCGATCTGATTTTTAAGTTGCGAGACGAGCAGCACGCTGGAACGTTGGGCGGCGCGCGCCTTTTCACTGCAGGCCGGGGATTTGCGGAAGTGGTCGCTAAACCCAATCCCACCGACATCCGTTTTCGCCCCACGACTCCCGAAGAAGCCCGCGCCGACCTACGCGAGCTCGCCGCCCATCACCCTGACTACGTGAAAATGTGGGTTGACGATTACCTGGGCCACTCCCCGAAAATGCGTCCCGAGATTTATCAGGCCATTATCGATGAGGCGCACAAGAACGGCATTCGTGTCTTCGCCCACGAATTTTATCTAGCCGATGCCAAGGCCCTCGTAGCCGCGGGCCTCGACGGCTTTGCTCACAGCGTTCGCGATCAACCCGTCGATGGCGAGCTGATACAGGCCATGAAATCGCGGCACGTGTTTCTGATTCCAACGCTAGTTCGCGATGAGGTGCTGTTTGCCTACGCCGACGGAGTTCCGTGGTTGGACGATCCGTTCTTTAAGGCAGGCACCAATCCGGAGGCTTTTGCGATGGTGCGAAATGCGGACTTTGTCGCGAAGGCTCGCATGGATCCCGATTTGCAGAAATATCACGCCGGCCTGGAAATGGCCAAAAAGAACTTAAAAACGCTCTTCGACGCCGGCGTCATCATCGCGTTCGGCACCGACTCCGGCATCCCCACGCGATTCCCGGGATTCTTCGAGCATCGCGAACTGCAATTGATGGTGGAAGCGGGACTGACGCCAATGCAGGCAATTGTCGCTGCGACGCGCACGAATGCTGAAATTCTGAGAGGCGAGAAAGAGTTCGGCACGGTGCAGCCGGGCCGGCAAGCGGATTTGCTGGTGCTCGATGCGAGCCCGCTGGATGATATTCATAACACGGAGAAGCTATCGGCTGTCTGGCAGGCCGGCAAGATCGTGCCATCGGTTTCCGCGAAGCCAAATTGATGCCTAACTATGTTGCCAGCGGTTTATCGTGACGTCAGCCGCCTAATCTCGAAGACTAGTGCGCGCGCGACGGCATGTCGTTGCGAATAACAT
>Ga0302326_10018420_pt1 | contig 14484 bp, 16 predicted proteins | sample Palsa_T0_3_FD_202264 | JGI IMG/M metagenome (GOLD analysis project Ga0302326, IMG submission 202264) | Peat permafrost microbial communities from Stordalen Mire near Abisko, Sweden - Palsa_T0_3 | ecosystem: Environmental > Terrestrial > Soil > Palsa > Peat permafrost | place: Sweden: Abisko... | reverse complement strand
GCCGTGTCAGAGGCGGCGTGACCGGCCTCGCCGGGGATGACGTGCGTCGGCGAGGGCGTGCCGCTGTCGGTCGCCGGCGCGGCGGGTTTCCACGACGCGGTGTCGTCATCCCATAGCGCGGGCGGTTCAGCGGGTTCTTTTTCGGCGTCGTGAGACGCATGAGCGCAGTCGGCGGCGGGCTCGCCGCCAGCGGGGGAATTATCTCGGTCCTTCGAGTGCGGCCCGGCCTGTGGGTCGGGATCGTCAACCACGGTGATCCGTCCTCCAAACAGCGCGCATCCAGCGCGGCCGTATGCACTCCCGGACTGCGAACCGGCACTGAGGATTGCGACCGCCGCAGCCCAGAGCAGCTATCAGCTGGGCACCCACCGATCAACTCGCGCGAAACGTTCATGCCGAGCACCCGAACATCCCCACTATACTGAAGAGTACAAACCTTATCGAAATACAAAGGAGATGGTTCAGTGCCATGCTGCGGTGGCCGCGACTCAAGCGCGGGACTTGGGCAGCGCAACCGCCAGTTGCCGCGGAGCTCAGACGTCAGTGGAACCGCCCTGTGATTTGAAGCGGTCGCTCAGTGGAGGCGCGATGACCGACTGTTAGTGCCGCCCTCGGTCAGTTTCGCTTACCTCAGTGATTCCACCGGGCAGTCATTGCCTTCCGTATCGGCTGCGACATTTCGGGCAACGAAGCCGCCAATCATCTTGTGGCTGGGGCGAAACCGGCTGGCGTCACGTCCAGATGGCAGAATTGCGTGCTGACGGCCGGGCTCAAGCGGCTGCGGCGCCACCTTCCGACAACACACGCCGTCCCGCAACAACCGCATTGCGGTCGGATCCAACTCAACGTTCGTCAAACCGACCGCTGGAGCTATGACATGGGCCGCCCTTATCTTGACGGTACTGCGCGCTTCCATTTGTTTTACCGTCGTATACCCAAGTCTCTTGACAGGCTGAATTGGTTGCCTAACACGTTGCTAAGGCTGAGCGTCGGGTTCATGTTCTTTAGCGGGGCGGTGGCAAAACTCAGCGACATCAGAAAGTTCACCGCGATGTTCAACAGCCTCGGCATCCCGGTTGCGACGCTGGCCGCCCCCGCCGTTGCAGGCATCGAACTGGTCGGGGGCATCGCACTGATGCTCGGCTTTGCTACGCGCCCGGTATCTCTCGTCTTAGCGGCGGATATGGCCGGCGCATTAGCCACAGATGTCGGCCCCAATCTGGCCCAAAAGTACCCACGAGTGTGGGATTTGCTAAGCAATTTGTTTTACTCCTCGGAGTGGCTGCTCACCGGCCTGCTGCTGTGGCTGGTATGTGTCGGGCCCGGTTACGCCAGCGTCGACGCCCTGATCGGCGGGCATACGGCGGCATCAGCAAGTGAACTGAAACGGAGAAGCACACCAGGAACGTAGGTGTCGGCGGCTAGTTGCCGGTCGAGGTATGCGGCCCTCGATGGTGACCCCGAGCGCCACGTAGTTGGCCGTCGTGCCCGACCTCGACCGGTCGGATCTAGTAATCGTTTCACGAGACAGAGGCATTCATTGCGGCCTGGCCGCTCACTATCTTGACGAAGATCGCACGATGAATGCCACCGGATACGCCGCCTTCAGTGGCGGTCGCACCCTTCGGCCATCTCGCCGACCAGGCTTGATCGGTGCTCGCGGGAGGTGGGTATGTCTTGTGAAACGGACGTCGGCGAAGTGGTCACGCCCTCAGCGGTCGTCAATCCCGTTGCGGCCAAGAACAATACAATCTAACCGAAAACGGTAAGCGAGCACCCACGCAAGTGGACGATCTGCGACCCGAGCGAAGTACGGTATCGGGACATCGATCTCGACCGGCCTAATCTCGAAGAGCCCGTGGCTTGCAAGCACCGACTGCACTCGCAGTAACCAACTTGTTGATGAAGGCGAAGTAGGGGTCGATTTCGGCAGTTGCTCACTCGGCCGTTTAATGTACTGTCGAGTACAGAAAAGCTGTGGAATTTTAAGTCGTCGTGTGGGGCCTGTCGTTTGAGCCCGGTCGCCATGTTCTAGGGGGCGCCGCGCCGGCGTTTCGGCATCGACGTGTCTGGGAGTCGGTATCAGAAGGGACATCAACATGGCTGTCACATCGTCTAAAGCGGTTCTCATCACTGGTGCCAATGCTGGGCTGGGCAAGGATGTGGCGCGCCAACTCGCTCTCACCGACGATGTCAGCCGGATCTTCCTGGCGTGCCGCAATCCCGACAGTGGGCGGTCCGCCGTGGCCGAGCTGGAGCGGTTGACGGGCAGGTCCATCTTCACGGTAGTGCAGATGGACCTGGCCGACCTGGACTCGGTGCTGTTAGCGCTGGGCGCGTTCGACGACGGCCTGCATTCGGTGCTGATGAACGCTGGCGGTGCCGGCGGCCCGACACCGCTGGCGCTGACCGTTGATGGTGTCACGCAGATTTTCGGTTCCAACGTACTGGGCCATGTCGTACTGCTGGAAAGTCTGATTGCATCCGGCGCTTTGACCCACACCGCGGTCCTGGTGGGAAGCGAAGCCGCCCGCGGTGTTCCCAAGCTGCGGATTCCGCGGCCCACGTTTAGCGAGCACTCGGTGCAGGAGTTTGCCAGCGTCATCGACGGTTCCTTCTACCAACAGGGAAAACTCGCCCCGATGCTCGCGTATGGACAGGTGAAATACCTTGGTGCGTTGTGGATGTCGGCACTCGCGCGCAAGCATCCCGATTTGCGGTTGCTCACGGTGAGCCCGGGCAATACCGCGGGGACGGGCGCAATGCGCGACATGGGGTTTCTCACCCGGACCTTGATGAGCCGCGTGCTGATGCCCTACGTGTTTCCGGCACTAGGCATCGGACAGCGGCTCGAGAAGGGCGCCAGGCGCCTGGTCGACGGACTCACCGAGGAACAGTTTCGCAGCGGCGTCTTTTACGCCAGCGCACCCGCCGCCATCGTCGGGCCCCTTGTGGACCAATCAGAGATCGTCCCCGACTTCGCCGACCCCGTCATCCAACAGCACGCCGACGATGCCATCCATCGCTTCGCGGGTACGCACCCAATGCCGTCTGGTGAGTAGTCCTCGGATGCGAGCGGCAGCGACACGAGCCCAGTCACCGACAAACAGGAGCGCGATGAAAGTAAGCCCGGGCGACACCGTGCGGATACCCGATATGTACCCCGTCGGGGGGCTAAGGTGACCGTGCCCGATGGCACGCACCGAACGCATCTGCAGTTTCGTCGGTTCGCCGGATGCCCTTCGATGTGGTCGCCGTTCCGGACCAGAGGGTTCTACCGCCAGTTCGGGGTCGAACGTTCGTGACGCAGCATCATGGACCCGCGCGCCATCGTCCCGGTCATCAGGGCCACAATGCGCCGTCGCGGCACCGATAGGCGCCTGCCGCAGCCCAAGTATCCGACCGAGGGGCGCATCGGTCTGCCTGCCGACTTTGTGGTCGAAGACCACGCAGAGGTCCTCACAGTGCACTACGCCGGCACGCGTTTGATCAGTGGTTGGACGAACTGGCCGCCTCGGGTCGGTGAGCGACGACCGACGTGGACGGCCCGGCGTCATCGGCGAAGCCGCGGCCAATCGGTTATAGCGTCGTGGTCTCCGACGACGGTGAGGTCTGCAGGTGGGCATCGGTTTGTCAGCCACAGCAGAAGCTGCGAAAGCGTTCCCGCAACCTGTGTTTGACCACCGGCGTCCGCGGCGCCCCCACCATCGTGTTGCCGGCCTCGCGACGCGGTGCGTGTGTCGATGTCGAGGTGCCACAGCGCTGGGGAGTCGGTGGCCGCAACTGCAGCACCCCACGTAGTTTGGCGGAGTCCGCGGCGGTGAGCAGACCGGGTAGAAACTCGGTGACGAACTCGTCGATCCCCGCGTCGGCGATCGTCGCGTCGAGCGGGGCCGGCTGACTACCGTCTCGGTGTAACGCGATGGCGTGCTGCGCATCCCAGCGGTGAATCGCCAGCTCGACCGCCACTCGCCGCCACCACCAGGCCACCCGATGGTCGGCCAAACTGGAGAAGGTCCATACCGGGGCGTGTGGGGGGGGGCGCCCTCAAAGGTGTGCATTGTCTCAGCGAGGCGTTCCAAATACCACGCCATTAGCTCACTGTCGCGATCCGGCGCAGCCGGCAACGCGCGGCGGCTAGCCCGAGTGCCGCTGCTAACGACGGCGTGCATCCACGCCAGCACAGTGCCGGTATGACCCAGCAGCGCCGCCGTATCCCAGTCCGGGCAGTGCGGAACCGGGCACTGCAGATCGCCGCGCGCCGCAGCCGCCAGTTCGCGGCCGTCACGGCCGGCGATGTCAAGCAACGAGTTTGGGGTCATGGGTTCCGATCACGGCACGAGTACGGCGGCGTCGATGGCTGAGACTGTACCAAACGTTCTGATCTGTGTTCACCGACGTTCTCCCACGAGCCGCCGGCGGCGTTGCCGGACACTCAGTGAGGATTGGTTCTCGGGCAAAACATGAGTGATGTAGCCCAGGGTGACTCGATGAGTTGCCGCTGAATGGCGCTGGCTAGGACATAGTGCTGGGGACCTCAAGGGCGAAGCCGCGCGTGGCGCACAGCGTGACGGACCGTGCCCTGACGCTCAGCGTGGGGAAGGCGGTCTAATAACCCACGCCAGCTCGACAATCGTACCGGTGCAGTCCAAGACGACCGCCCGTTTTGTCGCGTCCACGTCCGAACCCGCTTCGCCATGTACTATCCGGTACACCGCACTTGAGAGCAAACGTAGCGGGCTCTGAAAAGGCGCAGCCAGAGCGACGGCTGCCGACCGCTGATAGGAACTATCCACCGGTGAGAAGATGTCTTGTGGCGCACTCGAATAGCAGTCTTTTCGCACCGGGATGCGTGTGATGCGTTGCCAACTGCCCGCTGCGCAAGCCTGTTGGTTCCTGGTTAGGCCGCGGTCCGTGGCGCAAGCTGGTCGTGTCAGGGTATGACGTTGGGACGGCGTCGCGGGACAACCCGCTTCCCACTGGCTCCCGCGGACCGGTCGGTGGATGTCATTTACCGAGCGGCTGTCAACGGTGCTTCCTGTTGGGCTCGCGATCATCGCGGTTTTGTGCGGGAGTTGCCGGTGACGCGGTGGATCGGCGGCCTGGACAGCGCACCTCGCGATCGACTCGCTGACGAACACGTCCTGTTCCATTGTTCGGGGCGTCCGACCCTCGACCTAGGCTGTGGTCCTGGACGTTTCACCGCGGCACTGCGTGCCCGCGGTTCGGCCGCGCTCGGTGTGGACAACTCGGCTGTCGCGGTGGAGCTGACGCGCCGACGAGGCGGCGCCGCCATGCGCCAAGACTTATTTGCTCCGCTGCCCGCTGAGGGTCGTTGGAATCGGGTCCTGCTCACAGACGGCAATATCGGCATCGGTGGCGACCCCATCCGCACCCTGCGGCGGGTCGCTGGTCTGCTCGCTCCCGGCGGGATTGTCATCGTTGAGATTGACCCAGCAAGCACTACGGCCGGACAAGAAATGGTGCGCTGGGAAACGCATCGTCACGTCGGGCACTGGTTTCCCTGGTCGCGCGTCAACGCCGAAGCGATCGGCGGCATCGCCTGCAGCGCCGGTCTCATGGTGACGAGCATCGTTGACATCTGCGGCCGGGTAATCGCGATGCTGACCACCGGCATGCAGGCCGCCGTCCGGTGACGGACTCGTTGTTCCGTCATCGGGGGTGGAGCTTGTCGCCACGACGTCGGGGGTTTCCGGGTGTGCGGCCACCGAAGTTGTTGACCACCGACGGCCAGGCACCAGTGGGCCGATGACATTAGGGTTTGAACTGTTCAGCGCCGAGGTGGGGCGCTACCGGTTCCGCATCATCGCCGCCAGCGGCCACATAGTGGCGGTCAGCGGCCCCTACGAGTCGAAGGCGGCGGTTAAATCCAGCACCGCAACGGTGCGCACCGGTGCACCCCGTGCCGCCATCCACGATTCGACCCGGACCCCCGCCGTGACGGGCGCGCTGCGGATTTAACGCCAAACAACGCGGCGCCGCCAGTACATATCATTCATCTGTACCTTTCGGTACACTAGGTGGTGACAACAATTGCAAGGAGCTAACGTGTCGGTTACCTATCGTGAGCAGTCAGAGCAGCTGAAGGCGGCCGCAGCGCAGCACCTGCCGGCTGAAGTGGTTGAGGTCTTCGATCGAAGCGTCACACAGATGCGTACACAAGGGGTGCCGTCGGAAACCGCAGCGGTGGGCGACCGGCTGGAATCATTCACCCTAGGCGACGCTGCCGGGGAACCGGTGACGCTGGATGAGCTGATCGCGGCAGGTCCGGCTGTGATTGTGTTTTACCGCGGCGGGTGGTGCCCGTACTGCAACCTGGCACTGCGCACCTACCAGCGCGACCTGCTGCCGCAGCTAGACGCTTTCAAGGCCCGGCTCGTGGCCATCAGCCCCCAGAGCCCAGACCAGTCGTTGACCACGGTGGAAAAGGCAGGCCTCGAGTTCACCGTGCTTTCTGACCCGGGAAGCCGTCTCGCCGCGCGTATCGGCATAGCCTTCCAGCAAGCTGAGGAGGTCCTCGACGCCCAACGACGGCTCGGACTCGAGCTGCAATCGGTCAACGCCGAAGGAATGACCCAGCTGCCCATGCCGACCGTGCTCATCGTCGACGCCGATCGCGTGGTGCGGTTTGTCGACATACAGCCTGACTACACCGCCCGCACCGAAGTCACCGATATTCTCCACGCTCTGCGCGAGGCCACCGCCCGATCGTGATCACGGCGCCCTGGGTTCGCAGAGGGCAGAGCGAAATCGCGGCTCCATTACGCGCTGCGGGCACTGCGACAGGCTCTAGTGGAGATGGGGGTGACGCAGTGACGGAATCTCGGAACGGAAAAGTTCCCGGTCAAAACGACATGCCCCGAGCCGGCGACGTTTACGCAATGTGGGACGCCGCGTACGTATTGGGTGCTCTGTCGGACGCCGACCGGCGTGACTTCGAGGCGCATCTGGTCGGTTGCGGCTCGTGCCGCGACGCTGTGTCTGAATTAGCCGCTGTCACACCAATGCTCACATTACTGGACTACGACGACGTCATCGCCGGCGAGTCGACAGTGGCCCCGCCGTGCCCTGAGCTGTTGACACGGTACTGGCGGCGGCCGACCAGGACGTCGAGTACTGAGCGATACCGGTCGCCAGAGCGGTGTCGGCGAGTATCTGTCGGCACCCGAACCACATGTCATGGAGTATTTCGGAGACTGGTTGCACCGCGTCGATGCGTCCGGCAACCTGGCCGGTGTTGGCGAGGCTTCTCTGCAGATCGCCGCCAAAGTAGAGTTCCTGCACAGTCTGTAGCGCTTTGGGGCCGGCTCCCGGCTGCGGTTCGGTCTCGATTTGTTCAGCAAATTCGGTCCTAATCACTCGCATCATGGCGGCACCGCGCAATGGCAGTAGGACGGTGGAAGTCTCTCGGGCTTTAACGATGGCCTGTTTGAAGTTGTCATGCACCGGCGATTCGGCCGAGGACAACAGTCGTGTTCCCATTTGGACCGCGTGTGCGCCTAAAACGAACGCGGCGGCCATCGAACGGGCGTCGCAGATACCGCCTGCGGCGACGATCGGCACGTCGCAGTTCGCGGCTACGAGCGGGAGCAGCACCATGGTGGACGCGCCGTAACGATTTTTGAAACCGCCGCCCTCGACGCCCTCGACGACGAGGCCGTCGACGCCCGCGTCGAGGGCTTTGCGGGCCGCGGCTAAGGTGCCCACGACGTGGAAAACGACGATGCCAGCGGCGCGCAGTCGATCGGTGAACAACCCGGGATCACCCGCCGAGGTCGTTACGAATCGAATCCCCTTTGCAGTGAGCTCGTCAACGAAATCGAGTTCACGTTTGACGATCAGCGATATGTTGGCCGCCACCGGACGATCGGTGTAGTCGCGCACTCGCACCAAAGACGCACGGCCTTGCGGCGTGGTCGTTTCGATCATTCCCAGGCCACCCGCATTCGACACCGCCGAGGCCAGTTGAAAACCGGAGATGAAGGTCATCGGAGCCCCCATGACCGGGATGTCTACACCCGCCATTTCGCAGAACCGGTTGGTCGTAACTGTGGGTCGGCGGGTGGAGGAAGTCGACATCACCGGACCCCGTCGCCCGCAAGCAGCGGCGCATGAGACGACTTCCGCCGACAGGTCGCACTAACCGAGTTCATCACCATCTCCTGTCAGCCTTGCTGCCGCGCGCCCACAGCAGCTCATCGGTCGCAAAGCCACGCTGTGACACCACGGCCGGGTGGTGATACGCGGATTGCGCAAGAACAAGCGGTTGACATGGAGGCGGCTACGCGTAGTCATCGCCAACCTCTACCGCCATCAGGCCGGTTCCTGATCGGCACTCTGACCTCCCAAGGGCATCTGATCTAACGACTCGTGAAGAATGATTGTTGTGACATACTGTAACGACTAGACGACCAGAAAGGAACCCCTGCGGTGACGACGTCAACGGCCCTACCGCGCCGTCGGCAGGGGCCGCGCCCGGACCCTGCCATCGATGAAGCTGTCCTAGCTGCAACAAGACGACTGCTGGTAGAGCACGGTTATTCGGCCACGTCCATCGACTTGATTGCCCGTACAGCTAAGGTGAGCCGGCCGGCCATCTACCGCCGTTGGCGGTCCAAAGCAGCGCTGGTCCATACCGCCGCGTTTCCCCACCTCAACTCCGGCGACAGACAAGACGACCTTGCCGGCGAGATAACCCGGTTATGCAGGGGGGCTCTGGCCATGTATAGCGATCCGGTTGTGCGAGAAGCGGTTCCAGGACTGCTGGATGACCTTCGGACCAACCCACCGATGCGGCGGCTGATCAATGAGCGACTTGAGGCAGCGGCCCGACGTCAGGTCAGCGAACAACTCGCCGACGCCGTGTCTCAAGGGATCGCCCGCCGGTCGGCGCAGGCCGACACGATCATGGACGTTATTGCCGGTGCCGCGTGGTATGCCGTGTGCGTGCGCCGTGTAAAGAACATTTCCGCCGCGGCTGACGACCTTGCCGATCTTATTCTGCACGGAGCTCTTACATGAACCAGGCGCGACTGATGAGTTTGCCAGCGCCGAACATCCCCTCGCACAAGTGTCGACCTGGACTGAGGCGCATTCATTCGGAGCTTCGAGCAGCCATGTCGATCGAAGATCAAGATCGGTTCCGTGAAATGGACGGGGGGAAATCAGATCTAAGCTGCGGGCGCGTGCCACCTCCGATCACCGCCCGGATAACGGCGCAGACCAACGATCGCCCCGGCTCACGAGTGTTGGATCAGGCACGCACCTTTCACATCGCCCTTAGCTCACAGCGTCGACTATGCCCGCCGCACACAGACGGAAACACGGACCGCCGACATCCGGTGGCATCCCCTCGATAGAGAGGAACATCCGATGCGGATCGGATACAGCCCGGAGCAGGAGGAGTTGCGCCTCGAACTGCGCGCTTATTTCGCCACGCTGATGACGCCCGAGCGGACTGAAGCACTCAGCGACAGCCGGGCCGGTGAGATGGGACGAGGCAGCGTCTACCGCGACACCGTCGCGCAGATGGGCAAGGACGGCTGGCTAACGCTGTCATGGCGCACAGAGTTCGGCGGCCAGGGCCGCCCGCCGATAGACGGGCTCATCTTCAACGATGAGGCGGCCATTGCCAACGTGCCAGTGCCGTTCCTGACCATCAACAGCGTGGCGCCCACAATCATGGCGTTCGGGACCGAGGAACAGAAAAAGTTTTTCCTCCCTAAGATCGCCGCCGGTGATCTGCATTTCTCGATCGGCTACTCCGAACCTGACGCGGGCACCGACTTGGCAAGCCTTCGCACCAGCGCGGTGCGCGATGGAGACGACTACGTCATCAACGGTCAGAAGATGTGGACCAGCCTCATCGGTTACGCGGACTACGTGTGGCTGGCGGTGCGCACAGACCCGGAAGCCACAAAGCACCAGGGCATTTCGATGCTCATCGTGCCGACCACCGCCGAGGGCTTTTCGTGGACGCCCGTGCAGACGATGGCTGCCGTCGTCACCAGCGCTACCTACTACCAAGACGTTCGCGTCCCGGCCAGCAACCTCGTTGGCGATGAGAACGCCGGCTGGAGACTCGTCACCAATCAACTCAACCACGAACGCGTCGCCCTGTCGTCAGCCCAGCCGATCTACGTGGCCCTGCGCGCTGTCCAGCAGTGGGCGCAAAACACCAAAGACGCACACGGAAAACGGCTGATCGACTCGCAGTGGGTGCAGCTCAACCTCGCCCGCGTTCACGCCAAGGCCGAGGTCCTCAAGCTGATGAACTGGGAGCTGGCCTCAGCGGAGGACGCCGCGCCGTCGCCAGCCGACGCATCCGCGGCGAAAGTGTACGGCACCGAACTGTCCACCGAGGCCTACCGCCTACTCATGGAGGTGATGGGATCGGCAGCCACTCTACGCGCCAACTCCCCGGGCGCCCTCCTGCGCGGCAGCATCGAGCGCCGGCACCGGCTGTGTCTGATGCTCACCTTCGGCGGCGGCACCAACGAAATCCAGCGCGACATCATTGGCATGGTCGCACTCGGCTTGCCCGGGTCCGCTCACTAAATCCGCAAGAATGTCATCGATCATTTATGACCACAACCAGAATCAACTGACGCAGGAGGCATACCTTTCCGCAGATGCCGCAGTACGCGTAGCTGAGGTCGCGCTCACACATGGTGTCGAACATGTGGTTGCGGTCCCGCTGAGCAGCGTCACCGCCAGCGGCAACAGGGAATCATTAGGAACCGACCCGTCTGGGTCCTCGAGTTGCGACACGCAAGTGACGCGAGCCACCGAGAACGACCCCGCGAGCAGAACTGTACTGTTGGTTACAATCCGATCGTTTGCCGGCACAGGAGGAATAGCAGTGCGAAACGTCGACCTCAACTTCTACTTCGACCCGGTGTGCCCGTTCGCTTGGATGACCAGCAAGTGGGTGCGGATGGTCGCCGAGGAACGCCAATACCGCGTCGACTGGCGGTTCATCTCCTTGAGAATCATCAACGCCGACATCGACTACGACGCCCACTTTCCACCCGGGTACGAGGGCGGTCACACCGCCGGGCTTCGGCTCCTGGGTGTGGCGGCCCGGGTGCGCGCGCAGGTCGGGCCCGACGCAGTGGGGCCACTCTATGAGGCGATCGGCTCTCGCGTATTCGACGCTGCTGCCGACGGCGTCAGCAGTACGGGTGCCGGCGCTGCAACCGTCGCCTTCCTCGAACCCATTCTGCGCGAGCTAGGCCTGCGACCCGAGTCGTCCGACGCGCTCGATGACACGGCGTTGGACGAGGACATCCGCGCTGAAACCGACGAAGCTCTCGCCCTGACCGGCCGCGACGTCGGAACCCCAATACTGCACTTCCAGCCTCCCACCGGGGTCGCATTCTTCGGCCCTGTGATCAGTCGCCTACCCCAGCGGGCAGAGGCGGGTGCATTGTGGGACAACGTGATCGGCCTGACGTCGTTCCCGGGCTTCGCAGAACTCAAGCGCAGTCTGCGGGAACGACCCCAGCTGGCCAGCTTCGGCGTCCTTCCTAATTCGTTAGGCCTACAGGAAGATTGGCACGCCGGCAGTCGACGAGCTCACAAGTAGGACCAAACCGGACTGGCGACTGGTTAAAGCTCGGACTAACTGTAAGAGCTATTGAAGCGGCAATTACCGACAAGCCGCCGCCCCACATCGCCGAGATTTGACTTCACTGCATTCATTCGGCGGTTCGGCGGGTGGCTGCCATGCATTCCACCGATGTCGCTGCAAGCCTTGAGATCTCAGGCGCAGAGCATCGCGATGACCCGCTCAGCCCGTCGCGTCTAGGCGAACGCATCCACTCACTTTAGGGGCTACCAGTGCGCTCTTGATAGCCTCGAACAGGCTGGCTATGTGGTTTGAATTGGCCGACGAATTCTTCGGGCCTCGGGCCGCCCGTCTCGAAGCCATGATGTCTAACTACCCAAGCGGCCTGCTCGTCCAGTTCGAATCCTTGCTGCACGACACGCACGCGACCATGTCTGGCGTCTTACGGACTGACGACGGCGGCCCGGGCATTCCTGGTCAGCAGCGTTGACACTGTCCGAGCAGCCGTATCGTCGCGCGAACGGCCCGTTGCGCCGCCGGAGTCAGATGACAAGTCCGCGGCAGGTGTAAAAGCCTGCCGCCGTAGGCAGCCGTTGTGCCTTCACACGCGGTCGCCGCAACCTGCGGCGCGGCGGGTGCGGTACGAATCCTCACCAGTTGGTGAGGATGAGGTGGTTGATCGCCAATGCCCCACCGGCTTGCAGGGCGAGCCAGAAGCGGTGACTTGGCGGCGGCAGGAGTGCGGGCGCGGCGAGGATCCAGAGCGCGAACGGCAGCCAGATGCGTTCGGTTTCGGCTTTACTAAGCCCGCTGAGGTCAGCCAGGGTCACGGCTGCCAGGAACCCCGCCACGAGGACGTTCAGTGGTGTCAGAGACCGTAGCTTCGGCCACGATAGCGCGCGAGGCAATGCGGCCGAGGACGCGAGTCCGACCGCGCATAGCAGGGAGGCGTAGTTGGCCCACCCCCAGTAGAGGTAGGGCCGGTCGGCGGCTACCCCCTGGTAGTAGCGCACCCGGACCTCGGCGTATCCGTCGAACCACCAGAATCCGGCGGCGGTGAACGCTGCGCTGACGGCAAGCGCGCCCAGGGCCGCCCCAATCAGGGGCCGCGGGGCGCGGGCGATCAGCAGGATCGCCGCTGCCGGCAACCCCATCAGGACCAGCCCGTAGCTGAGGTAGATCCCGGATCCGAGCAGTACCCCGGCACCTGTCGCCGCCACGGTCGGGCAGCGCGTGGTGCGGGTGGCCGCCAGCGCCAGCACCGCCAAGCCCCAGGCGACGACACCGGTGAACAACGCGTCGGCCGAGACCGCGAGCCAGATCGCGGCCGGCGCCAAGGCTAGGAACGGGGCGGCCCGCCGCGCGAGATCTTGCGCATCGAAGGCTCGCAGGGTGATCATGATCGCGGCGGCGGCGCTGGTGCCGACCGCGGTGACCACCGCCGCCGCCCAGGTGGGGCCTCCCAGACCGATTCGGTCCAGCCCGACGAACACCAGCACTGCGCCGGGCGGGTGTCCCGACACCTGAGTGGTCCAGGAGTCGGGCTGCCCGTCGCGGATGCGGGAGGTGAACGCGCGCAGCGCGGCACCGATATCGGCGAAGCGGGGGACCTCGTGAAGGTATTCGTCGCGACTGGTGAATCTGGAGGTGAATCCCCGCGCCCATCCGTCGATGAGCGCTAAGGCGATGGCCCATCCGAACCCGGTCAGCCAGGTTGCTGCCAGCAGTGGGCGCCACGAAATACGTTGTGCGACAAGAGGACCCCACACCACCACAGCGCTGGCGATCGCCACCGCGAACGGTGTGCCCCACCCGCCATGAACATCGCGCCGGCCGAAAAGCGGCGCGGCGTCGGCGAAGTCGTAGTACCCCCACCGCGCCGGGTTGACCACCGGAGCCATGGTGGCGTCGTGCAGATGAGGCACCAGGAACGCAGTCGCCACCAGAGCAGCCCCCAGCAACGCACCGGCGATATCACCCCGGCTGACCGTGCCCAGCGAGCTCCTGGACCTCCACGCAGGTCCTCGACGACGGTCACGAATTCCCAGCATCGCCATGCAGTTCAAATTTCCTCCAGGAAACCACGCGACGACTCATGGATCCCGTTCTACCCGAACCAGCGAGCGAGATCGCGTGGCGCACCCGCGCTGAAACGACACCTCGCCGATCCTGCAACGCACGAAGGACATTCAGGCGCGTTAGCGTGACCCGGTTTAGCCTTATCTGGCACGGACCCTCACTTTCCGTGTGCCCGATCCAATCTGGCGTAGGCACTGTCTGCTCGCGAATCGCCGTCTAGCCCACATTGCCGCTGCTGGCCTAGCGAGTCGGCGTGGTCGCCCCATGGGATCGAGGGCGCCCGGTGATGCCGGAATCGAATGTATTTATGAACTTCCTTAGGTAGCGCTGCTACTGCCCCGACCTGTCGTCGTCAATCGGCGACGCGGCAGACGGCGTGGTCACAGAATGAGTGTCTGCGAATGTGGTCTTTAACTGGCATGTTCTGTACTGTATGGTCCACTGGCGCTGGAGCCAATTCTTCCTCAGCAAGGGAAACGCTATGAACAAGCCCTATGACCCTGTGGAGCATCATCGCACCACGCAGCCGCACGCGGGCGTCGCCTTTCGCAGTATGGTCGCTATACCAGTGTTGCTCTTGATCATTGGTGGAGTGGTCGGCGCAGTATCGGCTTTGGCTGCAGCAGGGTACATGCGGCCGCATTGGGCCGCCTTAATGGGCGGGCTTGCCGTGCTCATCGGCAGCATCGGCGTTGCCCTATCCGTCGTTGAGCATCGGCGGATCCGGCGCAACGAGGCCCGATGGGTGGCCGAGGATAAGGGCAATTCCGCATAGGCCAGGTGTAGATCGACTCGGTGATGTATGTGGGTCGAAC
>Ga0302326_10018418_pt1 | contig 14485 bp, 10 predicted proteins | sample Palsa_T0_3_FD_202264 | JGI IMG/M metagenome (GOLD analysis project Ga0302326, IMG submission 202264) | Peat permafrost microbial communities from Stordalen Mire near Abisko, Sweden - Palsa_T0_3 | ecosystem: Environmental > Terrestrial > Soil > Palsa > Peat permafrost | place: Sweden: Abisko... | reverse complement strand
GCGGGATGCACGCGGCGAGCGTCTGACGGTCACCCAGCCGACGAACCCGTCCTTCCTGTCGCCCGTCTTATTGTTTCCGCAGCGCGTCGACATCGCGGGCAAGAGCTTGCCGGCGGATGCGTTTGCAACGCCGGCGCTGCGCCGCCAGATCAAGGCCTTCTACTTTTCGAAGGCCGATTCGGACGTCGCCCGCGCCCACGGCATGGCGGGGTTCGCCTCCATCCTGTTCGCGGTCGACGACGAAGGCGGCCGCCCGCTGCCCGGCGGGATTGGCTTCGCTCGCGGCGGGACCGCTGTGGAACTCGGCGGCGTTCGTCTGCTTCCGACGATCGGGACCTATCCGGCTCTCGCGATCTCGGCCGTGCCGTATCCGCCGGCGCTAGCCCTCGGGGGCCTGCTCGTGTTGGGCGGAATTGGCCTCGGCTTTTCGGCTAGCCTGGGCGGACGAGGCACCCGGCCAGGCCTGTGAGCATAATCACATCGGTGCAAATTGTGGATAAACCGCGAGCGCGTGCGGGGGATTTACGGCAAAAGTCCCAAAACTGTGGAATCACCACCGGACGGCCGATTCGCGGCTACGTAATAAGATGATTAGTAGCTCTTATTATGAGCCGACTTCGTCTGTCCGTCTGAGGACTTTTGGAAGCAGCCTGATGACCGGATCGACAATCTCGCGGGACGCGGCGGCGCGGCTCGCCGCGTATACCGAGGACCGTCGCAGCGACATCGTAGCGACAGTCGTCCGGTCTTGCGCGCTGCCGAGACCGAGTTCGGCAGCGATCGGCGCCTTCGCCAACGCGTTTCTGGATCGCCTGTGTCAAGAGCTAGAGGTTCACGATCTCGATGCCGTCGACGTCTGGGCCGACGCGGAAGCCAAACCGGACCGGGCCTTCGAGCACGCCCGGATCGTCGTCATCAGCTGTGCCGTCATTTCCAGCGCCTACGTCGTCGACTGCGGAGCCTCCGATGAGGTCGTATCGTACTTAGCGGTCCGCTCGAGCGAGCTGGAAAAGCGCTTTCGATTCGAACGGGAACAACACGCCGAGCGTACGGTCGCGAGAATGGTCAATCGTGACGAAGTCGTTGCGTCGTTGCTCTCGGCCATCGAAGCCCGCGATCCGGCCACCAGCGAACACTCGCGCGCCGTCGGTATGTGGTGCGGCCGGCTCGCGAAGACGATCGGTTTGAGTGCGCCGGATCAAGCATTTGCCGCGCTGGCCGGGACCCTGCACGACGTCGGCAAGATCGCGACCCCGACGGAGGTCCTGCTCAAAGCCGGACCGCTCGATTGGGAGGAATGGGAGGCGATGCGCGCGCACGCGCAGATCGGCGCGAAGATGCTCGAGCGCATTCCTTCCCTGCGGGATGTGGCCCACATCGTGCGCGCCCACCACGAGCGCATGGACGGCGCGGGTTATCCCGACGGCCTCAGCGGCAGCTCGATTCCGCTGCTCGCCCGCGTGGTTTCGGTCGCGGACTCGTTCCACGCCATGATCAGCAAGCGGCCGTACCGGGCCGCGCTCAGCGTGCCGAGCGCGCTCGACGAGTTGCGGGCCGGAATCGGCACCCAGTTCGACGCGGCGGTCGTCGATGCGATGTTCGACATCGTCCAGCCCCGCGGCGTGGTCCGCGAGCTGCGCGCGCTGCGCGGCGCCAGCGGCTAAGCTTACACCAAGCTCGCATTCGGCTGCGTTTGCGCGCGTAAGGCTTCGGCCGTTCGCAGGCCGGTCAGGACGTCGGTCTGCGGAGCAACCTGGGTTGCCCCGCTGCGCGCGGAATCGTAGACGAACGCCGCCGTGCGGTAGCCGTCGAACGTCCCGGCGACGACCGTCCCGTCCGGATCCACCGCGAAGGCGCGCTCGCCCTTGCCGAAGGCCACGACATACGCGCGCAATTCGGCAGCTCGCGTGCGTGCGAACGCGAGCAGCCAGTCCGCGTCGGCGTCCGCCGCGTCCACGACGAAGAGGTCGATTCCAGCCAAGCGCGCCTCGACCAGCCCGCGCGGCGCGCTGAGGCGTTCGAAACCGGTTGCGAGCGCGCGGATGCCGGCAACCTCGATCGCGCGTTCGGTTCCGGCGCCCGGTGCGAGCAGTACGTCGGCATCCGCTTGCGCGGCGAGCGTGCGCAGGCGCTGCAATCGTTCGCCGTCGGTAACGTTGCTGAAGGCGATGCGCGCCCGCTGCGCCGAAACGCCGGCGCTTGCGGCGGCAGGGAACGGCGGCCGCGCAGCCGGTGGCCGCACACCGATCTCGAGTTCGCCTAGCAAGATTTCTTCGCTGCGCTCGCCGGCCCGCGCGACAGTACGGCCCGACGCATCGACCAGTGCGCTCTTTCCGCAGTAAGCGACGCTTTCCAGTTCGACGCCGGACTTGTTCGCAGCGACGAACGGAACGCCGTTCTCACGAGCGCGAACGTTGATCATGAGGTCGGCTTGGACGTTCTCGAGGGCGCCGGGATCGCGGCCGCTGGTAACCCAGGCGGTCGGCATGACGAGCAGCTCGGCCCCGCGCTCGACGAGCGTTGCAGCAATCGTCGGGATGCGGCCGTCAGCGCAGACGAGCAAACCGAGGCGGCCGAGCGGAGTCTCGACCGGTTCGAGGCTGGCGCCGGGCGCGAACCAGCGCCGATCGAAGTGCCACAAGAACTGCTTGGCCGCAAAGCCGATTTCGGCGCCCTCGGGCCCGACGACGAGCGCGGCATTCAGCGTCGTCCCGCCGGCGTTTTTCGCGGAACCATAGACGATCGTCGTGCCGTGGGTCCGCGCGATCCGGCAAACGTCGGCGCTGGCGGAGCGGAGCTGCTCGTCCGGCACGGCTGCACTGCCGAGCACGTATCCGGGCACGGTCGCCTCGGGTAATACGATCAACTTCGCGCCCCGCGCCGCGGCCTCGTCGACGAGCGCGACGATGCGGGGCCAGGCAGCGCTAAAGGCATCACGATCGTGCGCTCGCGTTTGGATACAGGCGACGGGTATTTTGCGCGTTCGCACGAATTCATTGTCCTCCGCGACGTCTCTTATTGCCAAGCGTCTTTTTGAAGTAGGGTATCACGTGAAGCGAGTCATTGGGCTTGTTTTTATGTGCGGCGCCGCCTCCTGTATGAGCGTAGCGAGCGCCGCGGGAACGCAGGTCGCCGCAGCCGCTCCGAGCCATGCGCAACGGACGGCAGCGCAACAGACGGCTGCGCAACGGGCGGCGGCGCAGGCCGCTGCAAGGGCCGCTGCCCTCCTGCTCTTGGCGCCGGCCGACGAGTACTTCGGGCCGCTCAAGCAAAGTGTCGTCGGTATGCGCAACTCGATTCGCGAGCTGGGTTGGAACTACGACGTCAACCACGACATCTGGCATCAGACGTTCGTCAGCGCATTGCTGACCGAGCGAGCCGTTCGCGATTGGGTCAAGAAATATCCGCACGACGGCCAGATTCCACGCACGATCTTCCTGTTGCAGCGGCTCTATACGAAGGTTCTCTCGCAGGAGTCGCGCGACCATGCCCACGCGATCGCGCAGTGGCTGCTCGTTTCGTACGCAAAGTCGCCTCAAGCCAGGCAGTTGCGCAAGACCCTTGCCGTCGAGCAGCTGGCGCCGCTCCCGTCGCCGACGCCGTCGCTATCGCCCGAGTCATCGCTAGCGCCCGGCTCGTCGCCTGGGCCGGACGCAACGCAAACGCCGTTTCCCGGGCAAGCGTCGCCGGGAGTGCCGCCGTCCGCTACACCGGGACAGCCGTCACCGGTTCCGTCCGGGTCACCCGCGCCTAGACGCTGAGCGCGCTTCGTTTCCGGGCTTTGTGTCCTGGTTAGAAGTGGAGTCCGAGACCTGCATACGGGCCGGTGTGCGTTTGGCCGACCGGGGCATTCTGCTTCGCGGTGACGTGGTCGCCGGCGAAGCCGACGTCGAGGTAGAGCGGGCTGTTCCCAAAGTCGAACGTTCCGCCGATCGAGTAGCGCAGAATTTCGTATTGCACGACACCCAAGACGCCATTTCCAAGATACTGTAAGCTGTTCGTCGCCACGTACGGGAAGAAATAGACCGACCCGTAGAGCGAGAACGGCTCGTCCAGATCCGGCAGCTTCTCGAGGCCGACGCCGACACCGTGCTGCTGCGTCTCGAAGGCGCCGCCTTCGTAGTTGCTGTTGCGGAACAGGTACCCGATGCCGATGTAGATGCGCGGATCGGAAATCTTCAAGCCGAAGCGCCCGTCGAAGTCGTTGTCGCGGGCGCTGAACGCCGGCACGTAGACCTGGCCTTGATTGCCGATCGCGGTGACGCAGCTTTGATCGCCGCTCGGACAGACGCCCGTGCCGTTGGCCTGATGCGGATACTGCCACTGGCGATACTCGCCTTCGAGCATCCACGGCATGTTGAAGAGCGGGAACTCGACTGCAACGTTGACCTTGTACGAACCCTGGCCGTTACCCGGGCTGATGTTGTTGTAGATCTTCGGCGAGAAGATGTAGTCGCCGACGATGAACTTCTCGTACGGGGATTTCGTCTTGACCGGTTGCGGCGATGCGGTCGGTGCGGGCGTCGACGGGCGCGCCGGAGGGGCCGGCGTGGCGCGTGGCGCCGGTGGAGCCGTTGCAGGCGCTTCGGACGTCGGTGGCGCGGAAGGAACCGCCGCGATGTAGCGGATGACGACCGTGCGCTTCTCCGGAACCCACTGAACGTAGGCCCCGAGGCCTTCGGAGAGAACGCGCAGCGGCACGACGACGATGCCGTTGTAGATCTCGGGCGGGACATCGAGCGGGCGGCTCTCGCCGTTGATGATGACTTCAGGCTTGCCGACGGCGACCTTGATGTCCGCGCCCGGCTTCATCACGTCAACCGACTTCGTGGCTGGGTCGTAGGTAACGGTTCCGCCCATCTGCTCGAACAGGGAGCGCAGCGGGACCAGAACGGTGTTGCCGCGCACCAGCGCCGCCAGAACGCGACTGTCGCGCAGACGGTCCGGCTTCGAGTAGACGTGGTGATCGTTGAAGAGGATGGGGACTTCGCTCGATGGCGGCGAGCCGAAATCCGGCGCCGGGATCGCGCTCGATCCCGTGTTCGCCGGTGGGGTCTGGGCGCGCGCGGCCTCGTGGGTCGCGGCGATCGTCACCAGCCCGATGCACGCGGCAAAAGCAAGCGCCAGCACACCCGGGCTGAGTTGTCTCAAGTTTGCCTCCACAGATGGGAACCGGACGATCGCTCACAGCTGCCCGGGACGAGTCCAAGCGCTTCGTTTCCCGCCCGGGGCCTGTGGCCAATCTCCTCGGTGTACGACGGTAGCAAGCCGTAAGCCTACTCCTGACAGCGAACTCACCGCCGCGATGGGCCGGGCTATTGCTGCGCTCGCGAGCGACGCAGCGTGGACCCTTGAGATCATTTAGTGATAAACAATGCGCTTCCAGCACTGGGAGGCGCTAGAAGTGCAGGCCTAGCCCCGCGTAAAAGCCGCTTTCGGTCGTGTCCGCCGGCGCGTTCTGCTTCGCGTTGGCGCGGTTGCCGAGGAACCCGGCGTCGAGAAAGACCGGGAGGCTCGCGGGCGAGAAGACGAGACCCGCCTGATACTTCAGGAAGCGGTACTGCAGTTGCTGCGCGTTCCCGAAAATGTCGATGTACTTGCCTTCGAGCTGCGGGTAGTACAGGAAGCTGCCGTAGAGGTCGAGCAGCTGCTGGAAGCTCGGCAGCTTTTCGAGGCCGGCTCCCGGGCCTTCCAGGATCGGGTAGCCGTAATTGCCCGAAAACCGCTCGTAGCTGCCAACCAGGAACAGCTTTGGATTCGCGACGTTGATGCCGAGCCGGCCGTCGACGTCCTCGTTATGCAGGCGAAACGGCGCAACCTCGGCCGAGCCGCCGGCAGGTCCGAGGACCGACACGCAACTCGGATTGGCCGCCGGAGGCTGGCCTTCGACGCCACAGGGCAAGCTTGGGTCGAACCCCGCCGCGCCGCCGTGCGGACCGCTGAACTCGGCGAACGTTGCTTCGGCCAAGAAGCTCAAGTTGCTGACCGGAATCGTGGCCCCGGCGCGAGCCGCGATCGAGGTGTTGCCCTTGCTGCCCGGGATGAATTCGTCGTAGATCTTGGGATCGAGGAGCGCGTCGCCGGCGATGAAGAGTTCGGCCGCCGGGCGTTCGGCCGGCGTCGGGGTCAGCGTCTCCGTCGGCGGCTGTGGAGCGGGCGCCGGCGGGGCCGCCGGAGCCGGGGTGCTCGGTGGCGGGGGCGGCGGTGTCGCCGCCGGCCGCGCGCTCAGAAAGCGTACGGCTACGAGGCGCTTCTGTGGGACCCACTGCACGTAGGCGCCGAGGCTTTCCGAGATGACGCGAGCGGGCACGACGACGGCGCCCTCGTAGATCTCGGGCGGCACGTCGAGCGGGCGCGTTTCGCCGTTCAGGGTGACTTCGTTCTTACCGACCGTGACCTGGACGTCGACACCCGGCTTGGAAACGTCGACGGTTCTCGTCGCCGCGGTGTAGGTGACCGTGGCGCCCATCTGTTCGAACATCGAGCGCAGGGGCACGAGGGTCGTCGTCCCGCGCACGAGCGCCGCCAGCACCCGGCCCTTCGTGAGCTTGTCGGGCTTGGCGTACACGTGCTGGTCGTTGAAGATCAGCGGCACTTCGCCCGAAGGCGGAATTCCGAAGTCCGGCCTCTTGGTCGCGCTCGTCTGCGCGCTTGCGGCAGCAAACGCGGACGCGGAGAACGTTGCGACGGCAAGCACGGCGAAAGCCAATCGTTTCAGGTTCTTCCCTCCGGCGTCGTTGTGGCGACCTCGCATCGCCCTTGGAGGCGGAGTTTGTGCCAATCGGGCCGGCCGGTCCGCTCGTTTCACCTAGCGACCAAGTGGCTGGAACGGCAAAGGCGCCCCCGCTCTGTGCGGGGGCGCCCAAACCTTGCACCGCGTGCGGCTGCCGGAGAATCCGTCTAGAAGTGGATCCCCAACCCGCCGTACAAGGCGCTCTCCGTGAAGTTGTCCGGAGCGTTTTGCTTCTCGGTGCCGTGGTCGCCGAGGTATCCGAAGTCCAGGAACAGCGGCGTTTTGGGCACGTTGACCGTGATGCCGGCCTGGTACTTTAGCATGCGGTACGTCAGACTCTGGGAGTTACCGAAGATGTCGTTGTAGGCGCCCTGGATCTGCGGGTAGTACAGGATGCTGCCGTACAGGTCGACCGGCTGGTCGAAGTCCGACAGCTTCTCGAATCCGCCGCCAACGCCGGCCAGACGCGGGTAGCCGTAATTCGTGAAGCGGTCCAGGTAACTTCCCACCAGGTAGATCTTCGGGCTTGCGATTCCGATTCCGACACGTCCGTCGACGTCCGTATCGAGCGCCACGAACGAGGGCACGAAGGCTAAGCCCGAACTGGGTCCGAGCACCGAAACGCAGCCCTGGCCACCGACCGCGGCGCCGCCTGCGCTACAGACGGGGCTGGGGAAGCCGTCGAAGGTGCCGTCCGGGCTACCCGTGTTGCCGTTGCGGTCGAAGGCCGGATCGCCGAGATGCGGGTAACGGAATTGATCGAAGTTCCCCTCGGCCATGAAGCTGAGATTGGCGATCGAGAGCGTTAGGCCCACGCGCCCGCCATCGCTCATGCCGCCCGTGTTGCCCGGGCTGAACGCGTTGTAGACCTTGGGATCGAAGACCGCATCGCCCGCGGCGTAGACCTGGAAGCTCACTTTTTTGGGCGGAACCGGCGTCGGGGTCGGAGCGACCGTCGGGACCGGGGTTGGACGCGGCGTCGCCGGCGGTGGCGGCGGCGGCGTTGCGGGTGTCGGCGTGGGCGGCGGCGCCGTCAGGTAGCGCACGACGACCAGTCGCTTGTCGGAAACCCACTGAACGTATGCGCCCATCGCTTCCGAGATGACGCGCAGCGGTACGACGAGCGTACCCTTGTAGATTTCGGGCGGTACGTCGAGCGGGCGGGTTTCGCCGTTGAGCACGACTTCCGCCTTGCCGACCGTCACTTGGACGTCGCCGCCGGGCTTGGAAACGTCGACGGTTTTCGTCGACGCATTGTACGAGACCGTTGCGCCCATCTGCTCGAAGAGCGAACGCAGGGGAACAAGGATCGTATTCCCGCGCACCAAGGCGGCCAGGACGCGACCCTTCTTCAGGCGGTCGGGCTTCGAGTACACATGTTGGTCGTTGAACAGGATCGGGACTTCACCGGACGGCGGCGTGCCGAAATCGGGCGCCGGCGCCTGGGCGAGAACCGGCGAAATCGCCGAGACCGCAAAGGTCACGATCCCGAACGCGATCGCCGCCAATACGGCTTCGAGTCGCGAAACGAATCGTTTCACTAGATGCCTCCTAAGATGAGAGATATTTATTGGAGAATGGTCTTCGATTTGACCGGTAACTCAGAACAGGCCTTACCCGTTCCGTTTTCGAGCGAAACCGTCCGGCGCATGCCGGAACCGTTCTCACTGCGAGCCCCCACGCACCCCCGCCGCCGAACCGCCGGCGCTCCCGCGCCCCCGCTCCAGCCGGAAAAACGCCGCCGCACGCCGCTCTCCAGCACGACGTGCTCGCCATTTTCAGTGCGCCGCCGCCAGGCGGACACACCGAGCGTGCGGTTCCTCCCGCAACAACTTAACGCCCGTTACATTCCTTTTTGTTTCGCCCCGCCCGCCGAACCTTTAATTTCATAACCATTTCTCGCCCCGCCCGTCACCGACCGAACGCCCGCTACGAAATTTTTTTTCGCCCTCCGCAATAACCCCAAACAATTTCATCCCATTTTCCTACACCCCCAAACCTTTGCACCACCTACTCCCAAGATTTCCCCCACCGCCTACCCACGCGAGCCCAACGCCCCCGCCGCTCAGCGAGCGCAGCGAAGCCCCCGCGCCCCCCCCCGCCCCGACCGCCCCCGCCCAGCCACGCAGCACCAGCCCCCCCCACTCCCCCCGTGGTCGTGGCGTCCAACACCAACAGCTCCGGCGCGCCGCGCCCGGCCGGACGGAGCTTCCGACGAGGAGCGTAGCCCGGAGGGCGTCGCCGCTGCGGCCGCCATCCGTGGCTGCAGCGGCAGGCTCGCATCCGGCTCGCACAGCGACGAGCGGAGCAGCAGCAAAAATCCCATGGATGGGATTTTTGTAGCGGTCCGGCTGGCCGGGTGCGGCGTGACGGAGCGCCCCCCACCCACGCGCCACCAACCTAAACCCTACGACTGCTTCTCTTCCAAATTCTCCAAGAAGCGCGATTTTTCGACGATGTACCGCTCGTGCGTCCCCTCCGCGATCTTCTCTCGCTCGTCAAACGCCGCGACCGCGAAATTCACACGCCGTCCATCGATGCCGATGATTTCGACCTCAGTCCGCACGATGAACCCCACCGGCGTCGGCGCGAGGTGCGAGAGATCGACGTACGTCCCGAGCGTCACTTCGTCGCTCGCGAGCGCCGGTGCCAGACACTGCACCGCCGCGTCCTCGATCAGCTGCAACAGCATCGGGGTCGAGAGCACGTCGACCCCTTTGTTTCCGGCCTTCTCGGCCGTCATCCATTCTTCGACGCGGGTTTGGCTCTGATAGGTTCGCCCGATCTCCACTTTGGGGGCCATGGGCGGCATCTTAGTCGCGAACACGGCCGCTCCCCTCGCTCGTGCCGTGAATCAATTTGGGCGCCGCACGAGTAATAAGGACCGGATCGGGCAGCCGCGCTGCGTGGCTGTCGCCGTTCGGCATGAGGAAAGTCAGATGAAGTTTCGCGCCATCGTGCTCTTGGCGATAGGGATGTCGTTGCCCGGCTGCGGCGGCGGCGGGAAGTCGGCACCGCAGGGAGCGGCGCCGCTCGCCGTCGACGTTACGACGGCCAGGCGCCAGGACATCGCGACGACGATTTCACTGGATGGGCAGATCGCGCCGCTGCAGCAGTCGACGCTCAGCTCGACCCAGTCCGGGACGCTGGCCCAAGTGCTCGTCAACGAGGGCGATACCGTTAAGCGCGGCCAGCTGCTGGCCAAGCTCGACGACTCTCAATTGCGCGCGCAGCTGGCGTCGGACGTGGCGTCCGTGCGACAGGCGCAGGCGAAGCTCGCCGGATCGGACGTTCAAGCCCCGATCTCGTCGACCCAGTACGCCTCGAACGCGAGTAGCGCCGAACAGAACCTGCAAGCGGCGCAGAACCGCGTCTCCAGCGACATAGCGGCCTTGCGCAACGCGGAACTCGTCTACCGCAGCAACGAACAGCTGCTGCGGCAGGGCTACGTGGCGCAGACGACGGCCGAGCAGTCGCGTGCCACCTACGTTGCGGCCGTTGCCGAGCTTACGAACGCTCGCCAGGCCCTTCCAGCCGCCGAGGCGGCGCTGCGCAGCGCGAAGATGGGGCTGGGACAAACCCAAGTGGACCAGGCGACGATTGCGCAGAACCGCGCCGCGCTGGCGCAGGCGCAGGCCGACGTGCTGCTGCTGCAAACACAAATCGCGCAATCGGCGATCTACGCGCCGTTTGACGGCGTCGTCACGCAGCGCTTGCTCGACCCGGGCGCCTTCGCCGGCCCCAATCAGTCGATCGTACAAGTCTCGGAGATCGATACCGTGTACGTGAATGCCAACGTGCCCGATGAAGATTTGGGCTACCTGCGCGAGGGCACGCCCGCGACCTTCACGTCGGCGAGCCTGCCCGGCCGCGTCTTCGAGGGCAGGATCTTCGATGTCAACGCGACACCCACGACCGGCACGCTCTCCTATCGGGCGCGCCTCAAGCAGCCCAATCCCGGCAACCAGCTGCGCGGCGGCATGCTGGTGACCGTCAGCGTGCAGAAGGAACTTCATCGGGGCGCCGTTGTCGTTCCGCTTTCGGCCGTCATCGCAGGCGATTCAGGCTCGAGCATATATACGGTCGTCGATGGAAAAGCCAAAATGATACCGGTGCAAGTCGGCCTGCAAACCGACACCTTGGCCGAAGTCCGCGGGAACGGCGTCGTGCCGGGTATGGTGGTGATAACCGCGCGCCCTGACGCGCTGCAAAACGGCAGCGTGGTCGCGGTGAGCAGCGCCCCGTCCGCGAAGTCCGCGCATTAGCTGAGAGGGACGAGAACACATGGGATTTGGCCGAGTTCGCATGGGACTGGGTGCGCTGATGTTCGCCGCCTTGGCGGCCGTTGCGGCCGTTACCGCGCCGCCCGGCAGCACCCCCGCGGCGAGTGCCCCCGCGGCGAGCGCATCGCCCGCGGGAAACGCGCTCAACGTCGGCATGCCTACGCCGTATCCCGTTCAGACGCTGGCCCCGCTGACGGGGACGACGTCGCTGCCCTACCCCGCGTATGGAACGCCCGTGCCCGGCGTGAATGCGGGCACGCCTGCACCCGACGTCTCGGCCTCGCTCGGCTTGCAGCAATCGGAGATGGTCGGCTTCGCGCGCTCCCCGGCCCTGACGATCGCTCGCGGCGACGTCGGCGTAGCGGCGGCCGCGGTCCGCTTGGAACAAGCCGGGCTGCTGCCGTTACTTTCGGGCGCGGCCTCGTACGGAATCGACCACGCGCAGCCCGGCGGCTTTAGCGCAACCAGTGGCACGACGTCGGGAACCGGCGTCACGACCCTCGGTCCGTCAACGTCGCACAACGCCGACTTCAGCGTCTCGCTGAGCCAATTGATCTGGGACGGCGGCCGCATCGCCGCCGCCGTTCGCGCCGCGAGAAACAACGAAACGGCTTCCGCCGACACCTATCGGCGCGAGTTGCAAACGGTCGCCTACAACGTCGCCAGCGCCTACTACACGTACCTCGCCGCGGAAAGGCTCACGCAAGTCGATCTCGAGATCGTGCGTGAGAACGAGGTGCAGGAAGATCTCGTGCGCGCCCAGGTACGGGCGGGGACCGCGGCTCAATCGCAGATCGCGACGGCCGAACTTCCGGTCGCGCAAGCGCGCCTGGCGGTCGTAAGAGCGCAGGGCGCGGAACTCGCCGCCGAAGCGGCGTTCGTCAACGCGATGGGGCTGGACGCGAACGTCAGAGTGCAGCCCATCGACGACGCGCCACCGATCTTCAGCGGCGCGCCGGTCTCGAGCCTCCCGGTCCCGTCCTACGATGCCGCGCTCAAGCGGGCCGTCGCATTGCGGCCCGATTACGACGCGTCGGTTCAGGGTGTGAACCAAGCCCGCAACAACTTGAGGTCGGCCGAGCTGGGTCTTTTCCCGACGCTCGCGGGGTCGGCCGGCGCCGCCGACGATTCGACCAACGGGTACGCCGGAAACTTCAGGAATTCGCAGACCCTCGGCGTTGCGCTGTCGATTCCGATTTACGATCAAGGCGTCACTGCCGCCAACACCGCCACGGACCGCGCGCAGTTGGCGATCGCCCTCGCCAACCTGCAGACGACGGCGCTGGGGCTAGAGCTGAGCATCAAACAAGCGCTGACGAGTCTGGTCAGCGCGCAAGCCGCGCTCGTCCAAACGCAACAAGAATACGCGACCGCCGTCGTCAACTTGCAGGCCACGCAGGCTCAGTACAAGGCGGGCGTGACGACGCTGCCGCTGCTGCTCGATGCGCAAGTCGGCTTGTCCCAGGCGCTGACCGACCAAGTGACCGCGGTCTATACGCTGCGCCAGGCCGAGCAAACGTATCTGTACCAGGTCGGCGCGAACTACGACGCCTCGTCGAAGACGAACCTGGTCCGCGTGCAGCGCTCGCCCGCGACGAACGCTCGCGCGCACGCCCCGGCCGGCGTTCCGGCGAGCGCTCGCGCCAATGCCGCGACCCCGGCCGCGGCCGTTCCGGCGAATGCTCGGGCTTCAGCTGGAGACCCGACGCAGACGAGCCTTCAAACGAATGTCCAGAGGCGATCGGCGATGGCGTTGCTGTGGAGCCCGGTCGGCCCCGGCGGGACGGATTTGCGCCCGTGACGTAGAGCGGGGCATGGCTCTCGTGGAAATCCCCGCCGCTGTCGGCGATCCCGTCAATGCCGCCATCTTGCGGGTTTCCGAAGACCAGATCGCGGGATTCTCTCGCGACCCGCTGGGCGAGATCGCGCGGCGGTCCGGGGTCGACCTCGACACGACGATCGCGCGCATCCGCTCGATGCTCGAAGCGGGAACGATCCGGCGCGTGCGGCAGACGTTGCTCGCGACCAACCTCGCCCAGGGCGCGCTCGTAGCCTGGCAGGTGCCGAGCGCGAAGCTGGATGCGGCGTTCGATTTCATGTCGCGCGAGGATCCCTTTTCCGGCCACGTCGTCGTTCGCACCGCCGACCCTGCCACGCCTGGATCCGCCTATCGCCTCTGGACGACACTCAAGGTGCCGCAAGGATTTTCGCTGGAAAAGCATGCCGAGTTCTTGCGCGCGACCGTCGGTGCAGACGCCTTCCGCTTGATGCCGGCGAAGCGGCTGTTTGCGCTCGGCGTCGGGCATATTCGGCGCCGAGGCTTGGAGCCGGGTTCGCGCGCGGACGTTCCAGCCGACGTGCTCGACACGAACATCGTGACTCTCTCGCAGCGGGAGTGGGCCGTGCTGGTCGCGCTCAAGCGCGAGTTCGCGCCGAGTGAACTCGGTGCTAACCTGTGGGCCGGGCGCGCGGCCGAAGCCGGCGTCGCGCTCGAAGAATTCTACGCGGTAGCCGAATCGCTTGCGGGGCGCGGCGTCATCGGCCGCTTTTCGACCTTCCTCGAACACGTCAAGGCGGTCGCCGGGAGCGAGCGCGTAACGCGTTACAACGCGTTGTTCCATTGGCAAGTGCCGCCCGGCCGCGAGATCGACGCCGGTCGCGAGGTCGGCAGGCACCACATCATGACCCACGCCTACTGGCGTGAGGGCGGTCCCGAGTTTCGCAACGTCAACATCATGGGCGTCGCGCACGGGCTCGACCGGGAGCTGCTGCTGGCGCACAAAGCCGCGATCGATGCGCACCTGGCCGAAGCCGGCATCGCGATCGGCTACACCAACGTCTTTTGGGGCGGCCGTAGCGAGATCAAGCCCTCGGAGATCGCGCCGCCCGAGTTCGTCGAGTTCTATCGCGCACGCGGGATCGACGCCGATACGTTGCGTGCTTGACGCCCGGCGCGGCGCGCGCGACCAGATCGCACCGCTATGAACCGTTCGCTGCTGCGCGCGCTCGCGCTCGGGCTCGCCGCAAGCCTTGCCGCGTGCACGAAGGTCGGGACGGGTTCGGCCGTGGGCGGGCGCCATCCGTATACGCGTCCGCACGAGGTACGGTTCGCGACCGCAACCGACATCGAGAGCCTCAACCCCCTGATCAGCGGAACCGCTTACGAGATGTACCTCGCGTCGCTCTGCATGGCGTTTCTCATCAAGACCGACGCCAAGGGCAATGCGACCGTTCCGGAACTGGCGACCGAAGTGCCGACGCAGCAAAACGGGGGCATCAGCAAAGACGGAAAGACGATCACCTTTCACCTCCGCCGCGGGGTGAAGTGGTCCGACGGCGTGTCCTTCAGCGCGGACGACGTCGTCTTCTCGACCAAGCAGGTGCTCAACCCGGCCAACAACATTGCGAGCCTCGACGGCTGGGACCTGATCAAGAAGATCGATGAGCCCGACAAGTTTACGGTCGTTTA
>Ga0302326_10018415_pt1 | contig 14488 bp, 14 predicted proteins | sample Palsa_T0_3_FD_202264 | JGI IMG/M metagenome (GOLD analysis project Ga0302326, IMG submission 202264) | Peat permafrost microbial communities from Stordalen Mire near Abisko, Sweden - Palsa_T0_3 | ecosystem: Environmental > Terrestrial > Soil > Palsa > Peat permafrost | place: Sweden: Abisko... | reverse complement strand
GGACTTTCTTCTGGCCGACCACGTAGCAGCGGAAATACTCGGTAAACTCGACGGCCTTCTGGTAGAGCATGCAGAGCTGATGGGACTGATCGTAGGCCTTGAAAAATTCCTCGCGATTGTGGATGTGATAGACGTCGCGCCAGCCGCCGCCGTCCACTGGCTTCATGAATCCATGTTCGCCGACGTAGGCAAACACCGAGTCCCAGTCGAGCGGGTATTCGAGGTTGCGCATGGAGCGGTCGGTGGTGCCCTCGGGATGCTTCTTGTGCGGCAGGATCACGGTGGCGGGCACGGCCACGCCCAGCTTCGCGGCCAGCGTGTAGTTGAAGAATTTGTCGTCGGCCGACCACCAGAAGGGGTTGTTGATAATCGCGGTGCCGTTGAGGGCGGCGTGCTTGAGATAGGCGCGATAGAACGGAATGTCGTGCGAGATGCGGTCTACGATGGCCGCGTAGGGTGGGGCCTTGTCGAGATGCACCGCGCCGGTTTCCACGAACTCGGCACGGATGCCGTCGACGTTGCGGGCGTTGATGTGCTCCACCAATGCGCCGGGAAAGCTGTTTTCCATGCCGAACAAAACGCCGATGGTTTTCATGCCGTATCTACCCTCCGTTTTGGTGCGGCGAGGGCTGAAATGGACTCCCCGCACGCGCTCCAAACCAGTGTACGGCAGGCGGGCGAGCGCCCGGATTTTCCGGCCCTGAAGCAGGGGATCTTCCGCAATGCAGGTTCCGCGGGAGCCTACGGTGAGACGCCTTTGCGCAGAGCCGCGGGCAGGTTGACGATGGCCCACACGAGCACGCTGGCCCCGGCCAGCACTTCCGCGACGCGGTCGATCAGGTTAATGGTGAAAACGATCATGGTAATAAACATTCCCCATTTGGCCGCCTCCTGCTGAATGGCGCTTCCCCATGCGCGGCCCAAAATCGGATGCGGCGTCAATGGCCTTTGCGAGCCCGTATCATCGAACCGCGCCAGCCGGTAGAGCCGAATCGACTCAAGCGCGATCAGCAGCACAGCCCCCGAGAGCGGCGCCAGAAACGCGAGCCCGGCCGCGAAAATCAACTCGCCGAGGGGTTGGGAATTCTGCGTGCCGATGCCGCCGCGTTCCGGCCCAGCGCGCGCTCTGGTGCAGAGCACCGCGCCCACGCCGATCAGGGCTGTGGACACAAGGAAAGCCGCATGCTCCAGCAGCCTGCTCGCCGGATTGTCCTTGATATATCTCCACACCACGTCGTCGCGATCGAACAGATAGGTGAGAAACGCGAGCGCAACGATCTGAAGGTGCAGCAGCGTGCGATGGCGAGACTCGAAGCCGGTGGCTCTCATGGGCGGCAGTGCTCCATGTGTGCATTGCGGGATGTCTTGAGTCTATGCTTGACGCTTGCTACGGGACAGCCGGCTTTTCGTCCCAGTCGAAACTCAGGCCGGAGATGAGCTCGTTGAGCTTCTGCTCCGCGGCCTGCTTTTGCAGGTCGAGATCGGCCGTCTGCTTGCGCGTGGATTGCAGCTGATCCTCGGCGTGATTGAGCTCGTCCACAAATCGCTTCGCTGCATCGTTGCCCTTGAGCGCGGTCAGGTTTTCGCGGTCGCGAGCCTCGTCGGCGGCCGCGGTTTCCTCCGCCTTCTTTGAATCGGCGATGCGGGCGTCGAGGTCGGTCAGCTTGATCTGCGCGTCAATCACGGGCTGAATCGAATCGAGCGTGGAGGGGACGCGCGAGCGCAGATCGAGCAGATAGCTGACCTGATTCTGATTGGCATTGAGCGTGACGCGATAGTACTCGGGGCCACGTTCGCGCACTTCAAGCTTGGCAGTCGAGTGCGCCGGCACCGCAAGCCGGAAGCGGTAGAGATTGGGCGAAGCTTCAGCAGGCTTCAAACCCTCGTCGAGCGACCAGCCGTTGGTGCGGCGCGGATGTTCCAGTAAGACGGTCCGCTCCACGTCGGCCGAGTTGGTGGCCGAGTAGGTCACCGTCGCCACCTCCATGTGCGTCTCGACGATGGAGCCCTTGCGGATCTGCACATGATGCAGCGTGCGCTTGCTGTCGCGCGCCGTCACCTTCACGCGCACGGCCTGGTCTGCGGCATAGGAGAGCAAGCGTTTTTCGCCGGGGTGGATGGGGTCGAGCAGGCCCTCGCCGGCAAACTCGCCGCTCTCAAAGATGGAGAAGCTGCCCGAGTCGAGCGTGAGCTGCGACTTGTTTTCAAGCCACACCGCGCGCAGCGGCGTCGCCTCCTTTTCGCTCCACAGCGTGACATGCTCGGCGGGCAAGTCCTGTTGCAGGATGGGCACCATAGCCGACTCGTTCTTGTGAATGGTGACGGGCTGCTTGAGCGCGTATTCAAAGAAGTCGTCGAAGGCGTTGGTGGAGACGTCGCCTTCTTCGATGGCGTCGGACGGGCGATAGACGCCGCCGCCCACACCTGAGCCGCCGCTGACGCCTGCGCCGATCGCGGCCAGTGCCGCGAAGTTACGGTTATTGGTCGCGATCTCTGAAACCTGTTGTTGTGAAATGAGGGTGTTGACGGAATTTGAGTTGGTCTGTACGGACAGGGCATCGGCTTGATTGGAGTCTTGTCTGTTCCTGTTGCCGTGGATGGCCGGCGGCGCTGCGAGCTTCGAGGTCATTTCGACCCTGTCGAATTCCTTCGAGTCTGCCGCCTCATGCGTTTGCGGCGTGGTCTCGGCAACGGTCGAAATCGCTATCTCGGGCCGCCGCATGTAGAGCGGCTGCGAGAGCGGCTGGATGAAGCTCTGCGGTGCGCCCGCCACCAGTGAAAGCTGCACATTGTCCCAGTCAGCGCCCACGGTGTTGTCGACCACGGCCCACCCCTGCACGATGGCGCTGCCCGTGGGGTCATGCGGAAAGACAATGCGGTATGTCGACTTCCACACCGGCACCTCGCTGATGTAGCTCACGCGCAGTTGCCGCTGGCCCGTCCCGATCGCATCGAGCGTGAGATGGCGCAGGCCGGTGGAGTGGTTGGTCGAGAGCAGTTCAAGATAGCGGTCGAGCTGGCCCTCAAGGCTCGTGTCGAGCGGGCGCACGCTGAGCGCCGGAGTGAGCTCGATGACGCGCACCGCGCCCGACGCGGCCACCAGCGTGAGATAGAACTTCTGCACGGTGTCGCTGTCGTCGCCGGTGGATGTGCCGGTCTTCTCGTTGCGCGCTTCGATCGACATCAGCCGGCCCGCAATGACGCCGCCCGGCCCGCCGGTAACCTCGACGCGCTGACCGCGCAGCGCCTGGAAGAGCTCGGTCGAGGAGGGGTCGTCGCTCATGCCCAGAGACAGCGATTTGAGTTGCTCGGCCAGCGGCGTGGTGGAGTTGTAGTTGACGCCGGCGATGCGCCCGCCGCCCTCGTCGAGCACGGTGAGCGACTGCAGCACGTCGTTGAGCTGCGGCGAGGTGAAGTCGATGGCCACGCGCTGATTTCCCATCACGGAGCCGGCATGTTCAAAGTAGCCGACGCCGTTTTTGTAGAGCACAACCTTGCGGACGGGCAGGTCCTTCACCACCTGCGATGGGACCACCTGCGACCCCTGCGGTGGGGCCGGCGGCGCGGGTTTGGCGTGAGTGACGGCCGGCGGTTGCGCGGGCAATGACAGCGTGAAGACAAACAGGCATAGCAGAGCGAGCGGACGGCGCATCGGGCCTCCTTGAGCTGGCGACATGAAATGCTATTCCCTTGGACCCCGGCGAGCGCGAAATGGTTCCCGGTGCAGCGCAAATCGTCATGGCCCACACCTGATGAACGGTGTGAAGGGGAGTTCTTGCAGGATTTTTTGGTGACCCGCGAGAGTTTGTAGGAACCGGGTCTGCGATGGAGCCAATCTGGTGAGGTCCACCTGGAGATTCGTGCTATCCCAGGCCTCAAAGTCGAGACCTGGGGCACCCATTTTTTGTGCGAATTCAAGCCGTCAAAACAGCGAGTTGACTGCTGGCGAGTTGGCTGCGCTGCGCGCGATGGCGGGTTGGCAGGTTGGCGGGGCTTACGGATTTGCCAGCCGCTGCAACTGGCCGATGTGGTTCAGGTCGTGGCCGGCCATGGTTTCGACTACCGTCTGAAAGGTCATGGTGCCGCGCTCGGGATGGGTCATCACGCGATGGGCCGCCGCGGGGAGAACGGCGCCGAACAGCTGCAGATTCCAATCGCGGAGTACGGCGAAAGTTTCGAGAGCCTGGCGGGCTGGGACTCCGGGATAAGTAGCGGCCCATCGATCCTGATCGAAAGGCTGGATCGTCGGCGCGTCTTCGGCCAGGGTCTGGCGCAGGCGAAATGCGAATACGACTTCGCAGTCGGCCAGGTGGCAAACGATCTCCGCCGCGCTCCATTTTCCGGGTTCGGGAGGGGTGGCTACCTTGCCCGGCCCAATGGCTTCCAGCAATTCCCCGATCCGCCCCGATGTGTCGGCCAGGATGGCTTCGATAGGGCGTCCGTCGAGGTATTTGTCGTAGGGGTTGAGTGCGCTCATGTGTGCCTCCGGTTTTTGATTCATTCTGGCCCGCGGAAACGCAGGTCCTTCGGCTTCGCTCAGGATGACAGATTTGCGGTGCGTTGAACCGCGTTGATATGCGCCTGTCAGCTGTCAGCTGATAGCTGTCACAGATATTCCTGCACCATGCGCTCCCAGGTGGGCCAGTCGTGGGAGTTGAACGTGTCCCAGATATACAGCTTGTGGGGAATCCATCGCGAGCTCATGATGCGGTCGAGGTTCTGGTTCTGGCCGAGGCACTGGTCGTCCCATCCCGTGGCCAGGATGTAGGTGTTGTGCTTGTAGCGGTCGAAGAACCACGGATCGCCGAGGTTAGGCAGATAGCTCGTGGGCAGGTTGAAGTAGCAATCCTGATCGTAGTAGCCGTGCAGGAAATTGGTGAGATCGAATGCGCCCGACATCGACAGGAAGCCGGTGAACACGTCGGGATGGCGCAGGGCGATGTTGACGGCGTGATAGCCGCCGAAGCTGCAGCCGAGAGAGACCAGATGGCGGTCCCAGTTCTTCTGCCGAACCAGCGGCACGACCTCCGACAGCACGTAGTCCTCAAACTGCATGTGGCGGGCGATGCGCCAGCGCGGCGGCACCTGCCGGTTATACCAGCTCTCCATGTCGACCGAGTCGACGCAGTAGACCTGCACCTCGCCGGCGTCGATCTTGCCCCCGAGCGCCGCGGTCATGCGGCGATCTTCAAACTCGTAGAAGCGGCCGCCGGAGGTGGGGAAGACGATGACCGGCACGCCGGCGTGGCCAAAGACGAGCAGCTCCATGTCGCGGCCCAGCCGGGAGGAATACCACTTGTGATGCTCACGATTCATGCGTTGCGCTCTCCGGTACGTTTCTTGATAATGTAACAGCCAGAAGCCGAAAAGCAGGGACTAGGGACCAAGGACCAGGGACTGGATCAACGATCAGCTCGGCTTTTCGGCCGATAAGCAATACAAGAGACTAAAGGATCGACGCGATTGAATCTGGAAAGCGAAGCGGGTGCGATGACGCCGAGGGGGTTGCTGGCGGCCGGAGAAGCGACAGCGCATCCGCGGCTCAGGCTGCATCGCGGCTTTCGCAGCCATCACCTGCCCGGCCAGCGCGATGTGATCGTCTACCTGCCGCCGGGCTACGACGAGCAGCCGGAGCGCCACTACCCCGTGCTCTACATGCAGGACGGGCAGAATCTTTTCGACGGGCGGACCTCCTACATTCCGGGGCGGACCTGGGAGATGGGCGATCAGGCCGATGCGGCCATCGAGGCCGGCGAAGTGGAGCCGCTGGTGATCGTGGGCATCTACAACACGGGCGACCGGCGGCTGGCCGAGTACACGTATGAGCGCGACTGGCAGATGGGCGGCGGCGAGGCCGCGCAATACGGCCTGATGCTGACGCGGGAGGTGCTGCCCTTCATCGCCAGCCGCTACCGCGTGCGCCGTGAGCGCGAACACACCGGCCTGGGCGGCTCGTCGCTGGGCGGGCTGGTCACGCTCTATCTCGGCCTCACCTACGCCACGTGGTTTGGCAAGCTGGCCGTGCTCTCGCCCAGCGTCTGGTGGAACCACAAGAGCATCCTCGGCTACCTCAACGAGCGCGCGCCGGAGATCTGGGAGCGGCCGCGGCTGTGGCTCGACGTGGGCGACCGCGAGGGCCGCCGCACGCTGCACGACGCGGAAACGCTGAACCGGCGGCTCAAGGCCAACGGCTGGCGGCCAGGACAGACGCTGCACTTTGAAAAAGTGCACGGCGGCACGCATGACGAGGCTAGCTGGGCGCGGCGGGTCACGCCGATGCTGCGGTTTTTGTTTCCGGCATGAAGACGTGACATGGTGCAGCGGCGGTTTGGGGCTTTTCGTGCAATTGGGGAGACGAAACGCAGGTCCTTCGACTCGCTGCGCTCGCTCAGGATGAAAGCAATAAGGGGGCGCGGACATACAGCATTTGCTTGAATCAGCTGTTTTCGGCGATACTTAGGTGTTGTGTCTTGCGCGGCTGGGCACTCTTGCCTGGCCTTTTGTTTGGCCCGGAGCCGGTGAGATGTTGGCCGGCGGACCTTGGGAGCTGTTGCAGATTGACGCAGCGCACCTCAGGGGCTAAAGCCCGCCGCGAAATGGGGCTTTTTCGGCACGACTGAAGTCGTGCCCTGTTACAAAGCTGATTCGCTGCAAGGGTGTGCTGCGGACTGAAGCAGCGCTTCGGAAATTGAACCCTTGCGCTGGAGATTGAAGCAAGAGCGTTGTTTCTTGAAACACAGGATTTTGATGTTGAAAAAGAGCACAGGACTTTGAAAGGAACCGTATCGCCGTGGTGATGATTCGTTTGGCGCGCTTTGGCGCCCGCAAGCAGCCCTACTACCGCATCGTGGTCATTGAAAAGGACCGCGCCCGCAACGGCCGTTCGATTGAGGTCGTCGGCACCTACAACCCCCGGACCAGCCCCATGAGTGTGGATCTAAAGCACGAACGCATCGCCTACTGGCGCGGCGTGGGCGCGCAGATGTCCACCACGGTGGAAAAGCTGGTGACCAAGAACCCCGCCGCGCCAGCGCCTGCCGCAGAGCCAGTCGCGGCCTGATTCGCCACTCTTCCATTCGCAAGAGGGAAGCAGGCCACAAACATGCGCCCCGTGCTCACAGACGCGCCGGGGCGTTTGCTGTTAGTATTCCGGCAACGCTTGGGGCCGCACCTCGCCCTGGGCGGATGGTCAGGGGCAAGTGCATGACCCAAGACGATATGGTTCAAGTGGATGAGCTGGTCCGCGAGATTGCGCGGGCCCTGGTGGATGAGCCGGCGGCCGTGGAAGTGTTGAGCGTGAGCCGCGACGAGAACACGGTTCTCAAGCTCAAGGTTGCGCCCCAGGACGTGGGCAAGGTGATCGGCAAGCAGGGGCGCACGGCGCGGTCGGTGCGCACCATTCTGGGCGCCGTGAGCATGAAGCTCAATCACCGCTATACGCTCGACATCCTGGAAGAAGAAGACGACCTTGTCTAGGATGGCGGCGCAGGCGGCCGGGCCGCGGAGACTTGGATGACAGCGGCAGACGCATGGGTCTGGCTGGCGCGGATACGCCGGCCACAGGGCCGCAAGGGCGAGGTCTTCGCCGACATTCTCACCGATTTTCCCGAGAGATTTGCTCAGCGGCGGCGGCTTTGGCTGCTGGGTGAGGCTGCGCCCGGCGCGCGCCCGGCAGCGCCCGTGCTCCCCCGCGAGGCCGAGCTGATCGCCCACTGGCTGCACAAGGGTGGCGTAGTGCTGCATTTTGCGGGGGTGGATTCGATCTCCGCGGCCGAGACGCTGGCGGGGCTGATCGTGGCCATTCCGCAGGCGGAGCGGGCGGCGCTGGAGCCGGATGAGGTGTACATCGGCGACCTGATCGGCTGCATGCTGGTGGATGTGGCAGGCGCTGAGCCAGCGGTGGTGGGCGAGATTGAGGATGTGGACCGGACGGCCGGACCGGTGGCGCTGCTGGTGGTCCGAGGGGGCAATGGCGAGGTGCTGATCCCCTTTGCAAAGAACTATCTGCGGTCGGTGGATCTGGCGGGCCGGCGGGTGGAGATGGCGCTGCCTGCGGGGTTGGCGGATCTGAATTCGTCCACAAAGACGCCGTCTGCCTCGGAATAGAAACTGTGGCGTAGCCCGTACGCTCTTTTGGCGACCGGGCATTTCAATAGGCGTACAATCTCTGCATCGATATGACTTCCCTTTTTCGGCATCTCGCGGCGTGTTTTCTGTGCTTGGCCGGTTTGCCGCTCGATGGGCAGGATTCGCCCCAACAGGCCCCCGGACCAATCCTCCAGGTCCACGTAAACGCGGTGCTGGTGCCGGTGGTGGTGCGCGATGCCGCCGGTCACACGGTGGGCGACCTCAAGCAGGACGACTTCAAAGTTTTTGACCAGGGCAAACTGCGGCCATTATCGGGATTCACCATTCAGGAAAACGCGGCGATCGAAGACGCCGCGAAACCGGCCGCGGGCTCATCCGCTTCCACTGCACCGCCGGCGGCGTCCGCGGCGAGCGCTGCTGCTCAGCCCGCAGCGCCAAAGCGGTTTATCGTGTTCCTGTTCGACGATCGGCATTTCAGTGTCGGCGATCTCAACCAGGTGAAGCAGGCGGCCACGCGCATGCTGGATGAACCGCTGGCCGATTCGGATCGGGCGGTGGTGTTGTCGTTTCTGGGCATCAACTCCGGCATGACCCACGCCCGCGCGCCGTTGCAGGCGGCCGTCGAGAAGCTGAAGGCAACCGAGGTCTACCGGCCCAACCAACACCAGTGTCCAGACATCGATTACTACTCCGCCGATCAGATCCTCAACAAGCACAGCGTAACTGAATACCAGATCGCGATGGAGAAGGCCGTGGACTGCGGCCACCTTGGCCTGGACACAAAGCCCGCCGATCAAATGGTGCAAACCGCTGCGATGCTGTCGCTGCAGGCTGGCGACCTGGATGCTCGCGAAACTCTCCTCTACCTCCGCGATGTGGTGCACACCATGTCCCAATTCCCCGGACAACGAACGCTGATCCTGGTGTCGCCAGGCTTTCTCTCCAGTTCGGACGACGCGCTGACCCTGGAGTCGCAGATTCTGGACCTCGCCGCCGGCTCCAATGTCACGATCAGCGCCCTGGACGCGCGTGGGCTCTCCTCAAACTTTGTGCCGGCGAGCCAGAATGGCGCAGTTTCGGCCTTTGGGATTGAAACCGGGCAGCCCGTCCTCAACCAGAACGAATCCATGCGGGAAAATCAAGACATCATGGCTCTCCTCGCGGACGGAACGGGCGGAACCTTTTTCCACAACAGCAATGACCTCAAAGGAGGCCTCAAGACCCTGGCCGAGGAGCCGCAGTACCGGTATCTGCTCGAATTCTCTCTTCAGGACGTGAAGCAGAACGGGACGTATCATGCTCTGAAGGTGGAAGTGGACCGCAAAGGCTTGAAGCTGCAGGCGCGGCAGGGATATTTTGCGCCCATGCCGCTCCGGAACAAGAAATAGGATGGCACTAAGGGAATGAACGCTGCGTGCAAAAGCGCTGGGCTCGCCGCGATTTGGCCGGCGGCGGTTTGGATGGCCGCGCTGGCCATCGGCGCAGTGCGGCTCGCGCCGGCCCAGGATGCTTTGCGCCCGATTCGCGAAGCTCAAGGCCCGCAGAGTCTGTCTCAGAATGCGAGCGCTTATTTCGAGATGCCGGTGGCGAAGCTCAAGGGCGCGGTACCGGAGCTGAGGGGACTGAGGTTCGACGCCGGCCAGGAACGGCTGCTTCCGGTTCTTGCCGGCGTGGCAAAGACCATTGAAGCGGTGCTTCCGCGGCTGCCGGACCTGGCTTCCCGCGAAGATGTCTATCATTTTAGCGCTCCGGATTCCGCCTTCAGCGGGCTGGCCAGCGCGGAGCCGTGGAGCCGGCAGTTCAGATACCTGATCCTGACGCACCACAATTCGGACGGCAGCACAACCATCAACGAATTGCGCACTGACTCGAAGGGCCGAACCGTTGACCGGTCGGGCGATTTCACGACTCCGAGCGGGTACGGATTCGCCAATGAGTGGCTTTTTTTTCGCGCCGCCAATCAGCGCGAGTTTCGCTTCCGCTACCTGGGCGAACAGGATAAGGAAGGACGCATGACATTCGTTGTGGTGTTCGCGCAGGATCCGGCCAAGGTCACCAACCCGGCGCATTTTCAATCCCAGGGCAAGACAGCTCCGTTTTTCTATCAAGGAGTGCTGTGGATCGATCAGTCCAGCTTTGACATCGTGATGTTGCGCACCGATCTGCTGGCGCCGTTGCCTGACCTGAGCCTGCGGCAAATGACGACCGAGGTGACATTTCACTCGGTGCCGATTCGCGGATTTGGCGAGGTGTTCTGGCTGCCCAGCCAGGTGTACCTATCAAACGATCAGGGCGCGGGGCCGGTGGAGGAGACGCACCGCTATTCGGACTACCATTTGTTTCATGCCGAGGTGCGGATTGTGGATTCGCCGTGAGCATTGACCGGCTCTCGGAGCGCATTCCAGAGCATGAGGGCTGGGGGATTTCAGGGCAACAATGAAGGGTATGGGCTTCACAGGCTGCGGAAAAAGGCAGTGCGCGGGCTCAATTATCCGAAAGCATGCCTCAGGGGCTAAAGCCCAGTGCTCATTTTGCTGGCTTTGTGTCGGGGTTAAAACCCCGACCTACCGTTTCGTGGAGCGGGATGCGAGTTTTTCCGCAGCCTGTGAAGCCCCGATCCGGTTGAGGGTCTTGATGTACGGGCTGAAGCCCGTACCCTTCGCGCTGAGGCTCGTACCCTTCACGCCTCAAATCTGTGCCAAAACGACAATTATTACCGCAATTTCAGCGGCTTCCAGACGCCGTTCTCCTTAAGCGCCAGTTGCAGCGGGCGCGGCGGCCCTTTGGGCGGCACCGTGACCTCGATCCATAGTTCGTGGCCGGGCGTGGCGTGCGAAGGAAGGTTGGCGTGTTCCGGAACATAGAAGTCCACAGGACTTGGCAGGCGCAGGTCTTCGCAGGACCATCCCGGCTCAGCCTCGACCGTCAGTCCTTCGTTGCCTGCATCGGGCTCCGGAATCCGGATCGCGACCAGCTTGTCTCCTTCGACCTTGAGCTTCGCCTGAAATTGGACCGTCGGTCCCCCGGCAATCGTGAACTTCTTGCCGCCCGCCGAGCCGTCCACTGCACGCGGAAATGTCGCCTGGTTTGCCGAGGGCAGCGTGCTCTCGCAGCCATCCACCATGAGCTGCAGGCTGAGATAGCGGCCGCGCATGAGCAGCTCTGGATCGTAGAACACAGTTCGCGTCCACACGCGCGGGCAGGTCCAGCGCTGGTAGAGATACTTGGCCGCGATGGTCGAGACGATCGCCAGTTGAATGAGCAGCACGGCGATGGATGCCTTGGACAGCTTCATTTGCCCCCCATCATTTACCTTCGAGCACGGTGCGACCGGCGACGATTGTCGCGGTGAGCCGCCGCCGCATTTTTTCAAGCGCCCATCCGCCGGCCAGAAACAGCACGCCCAGGCCGATAAGGCCAAGCGAGCGGCCGACCTTGTCAAAGATATTGCTGAAGTAGAACCAGCCGACCGCAATCGCGAAGTAGACCACGCCAAGGTTGACCAGGGAGCGGCTGGCCTGACGCACTCCCCACCACACGATGAAGAGGGCGAAGGCTCCGCACAGTGCGTGGGCCAGCAGGTTGGGATCGCTGTGGTTGTACGAGCCAGCGACGCCGTTGCCGTAGTTGTAGCGCTCTGTCCATCTGTAGGAACACCACGGCAGCGCGAGCGAAAATATCAGAGCCGCAGCCACGGGAATCGTGCACTTCAGCAGGCGAACGAGCGAAAAGAGCAGCGGCAGTGCGGCGATGGCGATCCAGGCCCACACCCGGACGCCGAGATGGATGAAGGGCTGATCGCCATATGACGTCCAATTCGCAAGCAGGAAGACGATGCCGGTGACGCCGCCGATCGCCGACACGGCAAACAGGATGCCCTTGGCGATGCGGTGCTTCGATCCGATAAAGACGGTCAGGTAGAGCATGGCCCAGACCAGCAGGAACCGGCCCACATACAAGTCCTGGCCGATGTGGCCCTCGGTATAAAAGCAAAGCTCGGACAGCATCCATGCCGGGAAGAGGAGCAGCGTGAGGGTCTGCTGCGCCTCGTCCTGGAGCAGGATCCAGCCGGCCAGCGCGGCGACTGCCCAGAGCAGGATGGCGGCGGGCCAGTGCTCCTGGATGTTGAAGATCTGGCCCACCAGCGCGATGGCTGTGCCGGTGGCGACGGTGCCCACGGCGTGGAGGGCTGTAGACAGGCTGCGCTGGCTGGCGCGCGCCATGCCGCCGCCGATGTGAAAGACGGCGACCATGGCAATGACCAGCGCGTAGCGCCAGCCGGGGCCTAGCTCGTCCCAGTGCGCCGAGACGAAGAGCACCACGCCGCAGGCCAGCAAAAGCGCTCCCAGGATGAGCGCAACCAGTCCCTGCCAGCGCAGGCCGGCGGGGCGCGCGTCGCCGGCCTCGAAGGCGCGAATGCGGCGAGCCGCCTCTGCGTCAAGGACGCCGGCCGTCTGCCAGCGGTTTAGAAGCGATTCAATGTCTGCCATGGCGGTTGCTCAACAGTAGAGCATATTTTGGCGGGCCGCGCCGTGACTTGCGGGCGACTATCATGAGGAGTGGCCCTTATGCGGTTTGAAATCGTCACCATCTTTCCGGGGTTTTTTGCCGGCATCTTCGAGCACGGCATCGTGCGGCGGGCGCAGGCCGAGGGGCTGGTGACGGTGGGCGTGCACGACCTGCGCGCCTTTACGCACGACCGGCACCGCACGGTGGACGACCGGCCGTTTGGCGGCGGCGAGGGCATGGTGCTGAAGGCCGAGCCGCTGGCCGAAGCACTGGCGGCGCTGGGGATTGGGACGAGGGCGGAGCTGGCCGCGTGTGCGGAGAGTGGGCCGCCTGTGGAAACCCCGGAAGAGCATGCCTCAGGGGCTGAAGCCACGGTTCCTATCGATGGCATTAAAGCCAGGGATGAATCCCTGGCCTACCAGACCCACGTGATTCTGCTCTCGGCGCAGGGGCGGCCGTTTACCCAGGCCGTGGCGCGGGAATTGGCGCGGCTGGAGCGCGTGGTGTTGATCTGCGGCCGCTACGAGGGCGTCGACGAACGGGTGAACCAGCTCTATTGCGATCAGGAGCTTTCGATTGGCGACTACGTGCTGAGCGGCGGCGAGCTGGCCGCGGCCGTGGTGGTGGATGCCGTCATGCGCCTCATCCCCGGCGTACTGGGCAATGAGGCCTCAGGTGAGTTCGAGAGCTTTGGCGTGGCGGACGAGGAGATTGCGGCTGGAAATGACGGTGTGCCGCGGTCGCAGCATGGCGCAGGCGGGCTGCTCGATTATCCGCATTACACGCGGCCGGCGGAGTTTGGCGGGCTGCGCGCGCCTGAGGTGCTGATGAATGGGGACCACGCCGAGATCAGGCGCTGGCGGCGCGAGCAGCAGCTGCGCAAGACGCTGGCCAACCGGCCGGATCTGCTGGAGCGGGCGGCGCTGAGCAAGGAAGATTTGAGGGTGCTGGAGGCGATCTGGGCGGAGGGCCGTGGTCCCGAAACCAATGAGAGCTGAGGTATCCCAGGTCTCAGAAGCGAGACCTGGGGCACCCATATTTGTGGCGATTCGAGCGAGTCCGCTCGCCTGGCTCACCGGAACGGTTCTTCGGGTTCGAGCTGGTCCTGATCGACCTGGCCGACGGCGATGGCAGCGACGAAGAAGTTCTCTCCAATCGCGGGGCTGCCGGCGATGCGGCGCAGCATGGCGAGCTGGCCAACATGGGTGAGCGCGTCGGCCACCGGGCCCTGAAACAGCCGCTCCACCGGCGCGTGAATCGGCTCTTCGGACGCCAGCAGATCGTCAAAGGCGCGGAGGGTGGCGAAGAAGCGCGCCTGCTCCTCGGGCCACGGCAGCGCGACGGAGTTGTGCCAGCGCTGATGACCCTGCGCGATGCTGAGCGCCCAGTCGAAGAGGTCGCTCATGTGGGCCAGGATTTCGGCGGGCAGGCGGCCGCCTGCGCCGGTGAAGGCGGCAAAGTCGTCGGGAGCGCCGGCCAGGGCGCGGGCGGCGCGGTAGGCCACGGTGGCCAGGGTGTGGCGGAGGAGTTCGCGTTTCTCGTCCATGATGCAAAGACTATAGCGCAAGTGCAGCATTCTTCGAGCCGAATGTGCTATGCCTTACACATCACTTGCTCCCCGTCTGACTGCCGAAAGGCCTCAGGCGGGGTTATCTTTTTGCGGCGACATCTCTCCAGATCCCCTCGGAATCGCGATGTCAATCGAAAACTCATCTGCTAGGATGTCGGCATGACGCTTTCGGCAAAGCTGGGATTCGCAAGCCTGCTCCTGATGGCAAGTTCTGTCGTTACGTCTTCTTTGAGGTCGCCCCTCAGTTTTGCGGCCGCAGTGATCGCTCTTGTGCTCGGATCGATTGCCGCGCAGCGCGGGAGTAAAAGGTGGCTTGCCGTT
>Ga0302326_10018410_pt1 | contig 14490 bp, 10 predicted proteins | sample Palsa_T0_3_FD_202264 | JGI IMG/M metagenome (GOLD analysis project Ga0302326, IMG submission 202264) | Peat permafrost microbial communities from Stordalen Mire near Abisko, Sweden - Palsa_T0_3 | ecosystem: Environmental > Terrestrial > Soil > Palsa > Peat permafrost | place: Sweden: Abisko... | reverse complement strand
ATCCGCCTTGTGGCCGCTCATCAGTCGCCGCGGAATTCTAGATCGCTCGTGTCTCCCATAGGCTGCGGCGCGACCCCGTTGAACTCCGTCATCACGAACTCCGAGAAGAGCGCGTTCGGCCAGCCGAAATCCTTGCGCGAGAACTTGTCCGGATCGCTCGGATCGAAGGATTCGTGCAAGAGATGGTCGCCCGGATCACTTGCGAGCAACTGCGAGAGCACGTCGCGCCGCTCACTGTCGGAGGTTGATGTGAGGCCCTGCATGATGATCGCGAGCGGCCATACGTATCCATCGGTCGTATGCGCGCTGCCGATTCCGCGCGCGACCGAGCCCGTGAAGTAATACGGGTTGTCTCGCGAAAGCAAGAACCTGCGCGTGTTGCGATACACGAAGCTATCGGGCTTCGTGTAGCCGATGTACGGCGCGGAGAGCAAACTCGGGATGTTTGCATCGTCCATGAGCGTCTGCGTTCCGAGCCCGTCGACCTCGTAGGCGTACACGTAGCCGTAGTTCGGCGTGAAAACCTCGCCGTATTTTTGAATGCCGTCCTGCACTTCGGCGCGCAAGCTCTTGGCACGGTTGGACTTGATGAGGTTGCGGTACACCGTCCGCTCGACTTCCTCGAGATCGCCGAGTGCGACGACCGCCATCATCTCCGAGGGGATGAGATAGTTGTACTTGCAGGCATCGTCCGAGGGCCGGAAACCCGACCAAATCATCCCGGTGTAGGCAACGGGATTGGGACCCGCGTCGCCGTTGTCGTGACGCAACTCGCGATGCGTGTATTTCGAGTTGTGGTCGTGGTCCTGCTCGCGTTCCATCGTTTCGAGGGCACGATCGAACCCCAGTGACTCGTCGCCCGTGAAGATCGAGGCATCGCCCGTGGCCTTCCAATAGCTCCAGGCGAGGACGATTGGATACGCGAGGGAATCGAGCTCGAACTTCTCCTCATAGACGCGGTAGTCGATGGTGAACGCGTTCGCGTAGGGATCGACCTGCAGGTACTTCCCTTCCCGGGCGATGATGCCGCGCAACAGTGCCGCAACCTCGGGGTCGCTCTTGGCGAAGAACAAGTAGGGACGGACTTGAGCGCTCGCGTCGCGCAGCCACTCCGCCGGAATATCTCCGGTCTTGACATATGCCGTGCCGTCCGCCGCGATCGTGGCCTGTTCGCTCGTATTGAGAAGCGCGGCTCGATACATGTTCTCGAGTCGCGCGTTCGGATTGTGATAATCCGAGGCCGCCTTTGCGATGGTTTGCAGCTCGACTGCGGAACTCGACATGCCACAAAAGACAAGGGTCGCAGCTAGTAACGCTGCGATGAAGGGGCGCATGCCGCACATTTACGGGCGCTCTAGGGCGAATCCTCGGCTACGCCGAGGTCCGCAAGGCCGGAACGGAGGTGGCGATAGATCGCAGGCGCCGGAAAGCCCAATCGCTCGAGCGCACGCGCCGCGCTTGGGTACCCCAAGCCCGGCCGCGTGCGGAACAGCTTTTGGCGCGCCGCCTCGAGACGCTCGGCTTCCGATCGTTCCGCGCTACGGACACTTCTGTTAGCCGCATCGCGGTCGATACCGCGCTTCACGAGTTCTGCGACGAGCCGCGCGTCGCCGAGCGCCTTCGCGCGACCGTCGATGAAGAGCCTCGCGTAGAGCAGGTCATCGAGGAAGCCGTCGCGTTTGACGGACTCGACCGCGGCGAGGGTTTCTTCGCGATCGTAGCCGCGGCGTTCGAGTCGCGCCCAGAGTTGCGCCTCGGTAAGGCGGCGTTGCGCGAGCAGGCGAAGGGCGACGATCCGCGCGTTCACTCTTCGACGGACGTACCGACCGTCGCGAGCGCAGCCGTGTGGCCGTTGGTCGATGTTGCGGCGCGCAGCGCCGCGTGGATCTTCTCGGAGATCTCTTCGGCGAGATCGCTGTGTTCCTCGAGATAGGCCTTCGAGTTTTCGCGGCCCTGGCCGACGCGGATATCCCCGTAGGTGTACCACGAGCCGCTCTTCGCGACGATGTTGCGTTCGAGCGCGACATCGAGAATCGAGCCCATCTTCGAGATTCCCTTGCCGTAGGTGATATCGAACTCGGCCTGACGGAACGGCGGTGCGACTTTATTCTTGACGACTTTGACGCGCGTCCGCGACCCGACGACCTCTTGCCCGATCTTGATCTGCTCGAGTTTGCGCACGTCGAGCCGCACCGAGGCGTAGAATTTCAGCGCGCGGCCGCCCGAGGTGGTTTCCGGGCTTCCGAACATGACGCCGATCTTTTCGCGCAGCTGGTTGATGAAGATCATCACGCACTTCGAGCGTGAGATCGCGGACGTGAGTTTACGCAACGCCTGCGACATCAAGCGCGCCTGCAGACCGACGTGGGTATCGCCCATATCGCCTTCGAGTTCGGCCTTGGTAACGAGCGCGGCAACCGAGTCGACCACGACGACATCGACGGCGTTGGAACGCACGAGCATCTCGGCAATATCCAGCGCCTGTTCGCCCGTATCCGGCTGCGAGAGCAGCAGGTTATCGAGATCCACCCCCAAACCGTGGGCGTAGGTCGGATCGAGCGCATGCTCGACGTCGATGAACGCCGCCGTACCGCCGAGCTTCTGCGCTTCGGCAATGATGTGGAGCGCGAGGGTCGTCTTACCGCTCGATTCCGGGCCGTAGATTTCGACGACGCGGCCGCGCGGCACGCCGCCGACACCGAGCGCGAGATCGAGGGCGATCGAGCCCGTCGGGATCACTTCGATCGCCATCTTCTCGAAGTCGCCCATCTTCATGATGGACCCCTTGCCGAACTGACGCTCGATCTGCGCGAGCGCATTGGCAAGGGCGGTAGCTTTCTCGTCTTGTGCTGCCATATCGTGTACGGGCTCCTTTTTGAAATGGGGGGCAACCCCCCAAACCCCGGCGCGGACTCCCGCGCCTGTCCACGGGTGATCCGCCTCGCGCGTTGCGGGGCTTGACCCCGCCCGGGCGCGCTTGCACGCCTGCGGCGTGCGGTGATGATGTTGGGCTTGGTTTGGGTTGGGTTGTAGTTGCTGTCGTCGGGTTGCGAGTGATGAAGGTATTTTGCCGGTTGGGTGTGCCACCAGGGTGGCACTGCCGATTGTGCGGCGAGAGCAATTTTAGGCGGCGGGTGACGGCGTGAAGAGGGCGTCGATAAAATCCGGGGGGTCGAAGGGGCGCAGATCGTCGATGGATTCGCCGAGGCCGATGAACTTGATCGGGATCTCGAGCGTGTCGACGATGGCGACGAGGACGCCGCCTTTGGCCGTGGAGTCGAGTTTGGTGACGATGACGCCCGTGAGGGCCGCGGCTTCATTGAAGAGCTTGGCTTGGGAGATGGCGTTTTGGCCGCTCGTGCCGTCGACCACCAAGAGGGTCTCGGCCGGGGGACGGCCGGTCTCCCGTTCGACGATGCGGCGCATCTTCTTGAGTTCTTCCATGAGATTGCTCTTGGTTTGAAGACGGCCGGCCGTATCGATGATCACGACGTCGGCGCTTCTGGCCTTGGCGGCGGTGATACCGTCGAAGACGACCGACGACGGATCGGACCCATCGCGGCCGCGCACGATTTCGATCTTGCTGCGCTCGGCCCAGACGGTCAGCTGCTCAGCAGCCGCGGCCCGGAACGTATCGGCCGCTACGAACATCACGCGCTTCCCCTGCGTTGACAAGTAGCGGCCGAGCTTTCCGATCGTCGTTGTCTTGCCGCTGCCGTTGACCCCGACCACGAGAATCACCGCGGGGCGATGATCGAGGTCCAAGCCGGAATTCGGCAGGGTGAGGAAGGCACGGACATCTTCCTTAAAGCGGGCCACGGCCTGATCGCTGCGACGCCACAGTTCCTGGCCCGCAACCACGTGCAGGCCGTCGAGGATCTTTTCGGCGGTCGGAAAGCCGAAATCGGCGGACAGCAAGATCTCCTCGAATTCGTCCCAGAATGCCCGGTCGAGGGGACGTTTCTGCTGCGCGAGCGTCTCCACGCCCGCCAGCGTTTCACGAGACCGTCCGAGCGCACCGCGGAGTTTTGCCAGCCAGCTCATTACGGAATACCCGTTTTCGGAGCGGCGACATCGAACTCCTGTTCGCATAGTGAATGAAGAGCCCGCACGGAAGCGCGAACCCTTCATTCCCCTCGTTCACGATCGCGCACACGTCTGCCCAGGTCCTTGCCAAACCCGGTCAGTCGAGAGCGCAGTCACAGTGTACGCTCGGGAAATCCAACAACTTGCGAATAAATGAAGAACAATCTGTGAACCCGCAGATGCGAGAAGACCGGCGCTCGCGCACCGGTCTCTCATCCCCTCGTTCACGATGCGCACACGTCCCCACGCGACCCTTGCCAAACCGCCTGAGTCCGTCGGCGCCTTCGTAGTCTATTCTTTGAGCTGTGACAAATCGCGAACAAATGAAGGCTCGACCGGTGAGGTCAACTCCAGTGAACCCAGGTATATCCTGGTAACGCGGTCGTCAAGATGGCTCCTGCGGCTATTACCGCCTGGGATATGAGCGAAGCGATTGCTTCCATCAGGGGGATTACTCCGTTTCTCTAACCGAGGTCGTCGCGAGTGCGGTACGAGCAGGGGGTTCGGTGCACTCACGCCTTCCTCTGCCGCCCAGCATGCGGCTTGGGGTGTGACAAAACGTGAACAACCTGCCCCATCGCGGGGGGAACGGCCGGACCTTCCCAAAGTTCCGGCGGCTCCTCACCGATGGCGCTACGGTAACGCTGCTTCCAATCGTCGTAGACCTTACGGGCATCGTCGACGCGCATCTCCGCCAGCATGAATTCGAGCCGCATGCGCACCGCGTCGATCTCGAAGGGCGCGAGTTCGAGCAGCCGGTCGAGCATGAGGCGCCGAAAGGACACCTCCCCTTCCCGATCCGCGACGAGCCAGCGGAGGGCTTCCAGTGCGGCCGCCTGCATACGCTCGCGCTCGCGCCACTGCCAGCCGCCCTCCTCGAGGCCCTCGAGAAAATCGCCGCGATACAGTTCCGCCGCAGCCATGTAGGCCTGGCGCACCTCGAGCGGCGCGCCGCGGGCGAGCGACTGGCGCGCTAGTTCGATATTTTCGTCGAAAAGTTCCGTGTCGACCGAGGTCTTCGGCGGTGGTGCGAAACGGTATCCGTTGCCCTCGAACTTGATCACGTCGCCGATCGCTTTGCGGACCGCGCTGATCGTGACGCGCAGGTTATCGTGCGCCGCGTCCGCATCCGTATCGGGCCAATACAGATCGATCAGCCGCGAGCGCGATACGGATTTGCCGCCGAGGCTCACGAGGTACGCGAACACGTCGCGCGCGCGACGCCGCTTCCAGGCGGTAGCCGGCAGGAGATCGCCGTCGATGAGCACGCGCAATCCGCCGAGCAGTTCGATACGCAGCGCCGCGTTCGCAACGGGACGTTCGGCATCGGGCAGGAGACCGCGGCCGACCCCCCAGCGCCGCAAATGCTCGCCCAGGTCCGCGAACGTTTTCGCCTTCGTGCGCAAGAGGAAGCGATAGTTTTTCTGATGCAGCACGGCGATCGCGCTCGACGCGGCAGCGGCAGCCAGCCGCTCTGTTTCGCTCGCGGCTTCGAGCGGAAGCTTCGGGAGGAGCCGCACCAAAAGCGCCGCCGCATCGAGACCGGTACTCGCAGCAAGGACCGTGTCGGCGCCGGCGTTTGCGAATTCACACGCTTCGATCGCCAGCGCCCCGGCGTGTTCGAACTCACCTTTCGCGAGCGCGCACTCAGCGCGCAGCATGACGAGCGAGGCCAGCCGTTCTCCGCGTGCGGCGCCACTCAAAATCGAAATCGCCTTTGCGCACAACTCGTCGGCCTCGGCAGAATTTCCGGCTGCAAACGCGACCTGGGCAAGCCCGTACCAGATGTCGGGCAGGAAGACCATGTCGGCCGGATCGCAGCCGCGTTCGGCTGCTCGAAACGAAAGCGCGGCGCCCTCGCAATCGCCCCGCAAGACTTTGAGCGCACCTTGGTTCTCCATGGCATACGCCACGAGCGTCGCGTTCCCGACATCGTACAACTCGTCCAGCAGTTCGTTCGAGAGACGTTCCGCTTCGTCGAGATCTCCCAAGAGGCGCAGCACGAAGATCAGATTTCCGAGCGAGATCATGGCGGATACGCGTTGCCCGACGCTGCGTTTGATCTTCAGCGCGCGTTGGTACATCGCGAGGCCGGCGTACGGCTCGCCGCGACGTACGTGAGCGACGGCCGTATTATGCAAAACCCTTGCTTGCATCGCAAGATCGCCGCGCGCGACGACCGACGGCATGAGTTCGCCGAACGTCGCCAACGCCTCATCATAGCGGCCGGTCTCGAGCAAGATCGCACCGAGGGTCATCGAGAGCGAGGCGCGGTTCGCATCGCCGAGGCCCGGCAACGCAAGGGTTTCGGTGAGCACGGCCATCAGTTCCGCGAAGTTCCCGCGCGCCGCATGAATCGAGGAAGCCACCCGCACGGCATGCCCGTACACGTCGTCGTCGCCAGCCTCGCGGGCGATCGCCATGGCCCGTTCCAGCACGGCAAGCGAGCGATCGGGATCGCCGCGCCAATGCTCGAGGCGGCCCTGCACGGTCAAGAGCGTGGCGCTGCGCTCGACGCGCTCGCGCCCGACGCGCTGCAGCAGACCATCGACGCGCGCGAGCATCCCGCTCTCGAGCATGGAGAACGCGACCATTTCCAGCCCCGCCGCCGCGGCGTCCAAATCTCCCGCGTCGAGGATGTGCGAGATGTAGGCGACGTTGTCGCCGCGCTGCGCGAACGAAAGCGCCGCGCGCCGGTGCAGTTCGGCGATGTGTGCCGGCTCGGCAGTATTCGCGAGCGTGTCGCGCAAAAATTCGCGGAACAGCGCATGCACGGTATACGCGTCCTCAGATCGCCGGGTAACGAAGAGTCCGCGGCGCGCGAGCGACCGCAGAATTTCCGCCGCATCGCTCGTAGCGGCGACCGCATCGCACGTTTCGCGTTCGAGAATATCGAGGATCGATGTATCTAGGAGAAAACGCCGTTCGCGCTCGCCCAGTGCATCGAGCACTTCGGCGGCCAGATAATCGAACAGGAGTTGACGCGTCCCCTCGTCGTGCGCCTCGACCAGGTCGGCGTCGGCGAGGTGGCTCGCGGCAGTCGATGCGAGCAGCGCGAGTCCCGCCGGCCACCCCTCAGCTCGCCCCGCCAGACGATCGAGCGCGCCTTCGTTCTTGCCGGGGGCGGCGCTCTGCCGCAAATACGCGCGCGATTCGGCTTGGTCGAACGCGAGATCCGCCGCCCCGGCCGACCCGAGCCGCGAGCGTGACGCGACCCCGTGCAATGGGAGCGGCATCGAACGCCCACTCAGCAGAAAGGTGGTTCCCGCGCGACTTGCGCGATCGACGAATTCGCCAAGCACCCCAAGTGACGCGCCGCTCGCGAGCACCTGAACGTCATCGAACACGAGCAGCGGCGTGGGTTGGCAATCCGCAACGACATCCGCGAAGAGGCTCCCCAGTTCTTTCGGGGACCCCAAGAGCGTTGGATCCCCGGCCAGAGGAGAGGCGCCGGGCAGCGCGGTGACCATCGCCTCGAGGTGAGCGGCAAACACTGCGAGGTCTGCATCCTCCTCGTCGAGGCTGTACCACGCCTTCGGCCCTTCCCACGCATCGAACACGCGCGCGGCGAGAACCGTCTTCCCGTAGCCCGGGCCGGCAACCACAGAAAATACGCTCGAAGCGCCGGCGAAGCGTCGCTCAACGTTCGGGCGCCCGATCCATGTCGGCAAAAGTTGCGGCGCCCGCAGCTTTAAACGATGGACGAACATTTTTTGTCCTTCGTCCGAGAATGCAGCAAACCTGGGACCTTCCTGGGAATCCTAGCGGGTTTCGTGGCTTTCAGATCACGCTTGTGATTTTGCGAACGGCGTTCCCGCCTTGATCGGTGACATAGAGGTTCGTACCGTCGTTCGTGATGCCGAAGGGACATGCGAACTCGGCGCCGGTGTTGAAGCCGTTGCGTTCGCGCACCGATCCATCGCCCGCGGCGATCGACATGACGCCGGCCGAACTGACCCGGATGATGTTGTTGTCCATACAGTTGGCGACATAGAAGGCGCTCGTGCTGCTGAGCTGCCAGAAATCGTTGACGAACAAGAAATTGTCCGTCGTCGATTGTGTGTATCGAGCCCGATCGCACCCGACGCGACGTAGACGATGCCCGTCGGATTGGCGAACGAGGCGGTCAGACCGTTCCTGCTATCGATGCTCGTCTAGCTCCCGTGGCCGGCGATGGTGACGACGTCGAAGTTCGTCGCGACCGCGTGCTCCGTAGGCGTCGGCGCGAGCGTACTGGTCGGTGCCGAATTCAGGAGCGCCGGCAAGTTCGAAGCCCTTTGGGGAGCCGATGCCCCACGCATCGTCGTAGCCGGTTTCCGCCGTGGAGAACGAGTTCTCGCCCAGGTGATGTCGCGGAGCGCGAACATATACTCCGCGCTGCTCGTCGCGGCCGCCCGAACTTCCGCCTCCGCCGCAGGCCGCGCAGGCGAGCGACGCTGCGATCGCCACTAGCGGAAGCGCTGCGCTGCGAAGCCCACCATCCCAACGAAAATATGCCACCCAGTCGTCCTCCGGCGCACGGCTGCGCCACTACGAGTGAGAACGAGAGGGGAATGCTAACGACGCCGGACAGAGTAGCAGGCAAGCTCGGGTTCACGAAGGATTATCCATCGAGTGTCCCTTCCCCCGGGGACTTTCGCATCGCTAAAACTGCTTTTATTCGGCCTGTTGTCGAAACGTGAGATTGATACGCTCGCCCGCGATGCGCGGATCCTTGCGAACGCGATGTTCGTAGTTGGTCTGTGTGTCGCCGCGCATAACGACGAGGTCGCCGTGATCGAGGTCGAGCGAGACGATCGCGGATCGTTCGGCCTTTGGCCGCAGATCGAACGCGCGCGTGATGCCGAGCGTTAGCGACGCGATCACGGGCCAGCGCATCCGTTCGACTTCCCGATCGTGATGCCAGGCCACACTGTCGTTGCCGTTACGATACCGGTTCAGGAGCACGCACGAAAAGCGCGCTCCGGTGAACGCTTCCAGGTCGCGCCGCACCCGCTCGAGCAGCGGCGTGAACCAGCGCTCCCGATCCAGCCCAAACCACGCCTGCTCGCGCGGCACGTCGACGAACCGGTCGTACATCTTGCGGCGCTCCTGGGCCCATTTCGTGTTCGCGCGGATGTCCGCAAGCAACGCATCGGAACGTTCCGGCGACAACCAGCCACGGTACAAAGACACGTCGCCGTCGCCTTCGATAATCGTCTCACCGCGCGACGCCGCTACGAGATCCCCAAACAGCGGCAGCTCGCGCGAGCCGCGCATGCGTCGCGTCACCATGCCCCGTGCACCTGGAGCCGTTAGCGAACGGCCTCGCCGGGCGAGGTCGAGGTGCGGCGAACGTACTTCTGTTTGATCGTGGGATCGTTCTCGCGAAACCCGAGATCCCCGCGCAGGACGCGCAGCTTTTGCCGCAAGTGGATCACCGCCTGCGCGTGAATTTGCGATACGCGTGACTCCGAAACGTTGAGCACGACCTTGATCTCTTTGAGGGTCTGGCCTTCGAAGTAATAGAGTTCGATGACGGTGCGCTCTTGCTTCGAAAGCGACTCCACGGCGGCGACGAGCGCTTCTCGAATCTCGCGCTGCTCCACGTCGATACCGAGGTCGCCGTCCTCGCCCTTGAGCGTGTCGAGCAGCGGGATGTCGTTGCCGCGATCGTTCGGCAGATGCTCCTCGAGCGAAAGGACCGACGTGCCGCGCACCTTTTGCTGCAGCTGCTCGTATTCGCGTTTGGGCAGGCCCATTCTGCTCGCGACTTCGTCGTCGGAGGCTTGGCGCCCGAACTCGGCTTCGAGTTCGTGCTGGGTCCGCTCGAGCTCGCGAGCCTTCTGGCGGATGGCGCGCGGAACCCAATCGAGTGCTCGCAGCGCGTCGATGATCGCCCCGTGAATCCGAGTGATCGCGTACGTCTCGAACTTTACGCCGCGGTCGTCGTCGTATTTCTCGATGGCGTCGATCAGCCCGACGACGCCGTCGTTGATGAGGTCGTTGAGTTCCACGTTGGGCGGAAGATTCACAGAGATACGCCCGGCTACGTACTTCACGAGGTGAATGTAGCGGTGGATGACCTCTTCGCGGGTGTACGATGTCCCAGCGATGACGTAGGCGGTGCGCTCGACTCTCAACGGCGCTGATATTCCACCGGGTCGCGCCACCTACCCCCCGTAGCGAACGCGGGGGTTCGCGACCGCGTATAGGACGTCCACCAGAGCATTGACCACCACGAAGACCGTCGCGAAGAGCAAGATGCAGCCGTTGATGAGGGGCATGTCGCGGTGGGAGATCGCCTCGAAGGCAAGCCGGCCTACCCCGGGCCACGCAAAAATATGCTCGGTGAGCACGGCGCCACCGAGCAGCAGCCCCGTCTGCAGGCCGACGACCGTAAGGATCGGCAACAGGGCGTTGCGTAAGGCGTGGTGCACGACCACCGCCCGCGGCCCCACGCCCTTGGCGCGCGCCGTTCGGACGTAGTCGCTATGCAGCACATCGAGCATGCCGCTGCGCGTAATCTTGGCCACGATCGCGAGCGGTATCGTGCCGAGGGTCGCCGCCGGCAGCACGAGGTGCCACAGCGCGTCGAGCGCGGCCCGCCCGTCGCCAGCGAGGAGCGCATCGAGGATCACGAGGTGCGTACGGGCGGGTACGTAGTAGGTCAGCGAGATCCGCCCGGAAATCGGGAACAGATCGAGACCGGCATATGAAGGAAGCACCGCGAGCAGATAGACGAGCATGAACCCGAGCCAAAACACCGGGACCGAAACGCCCAGCAGCACGGCGCTCATCGTCAGCACGTCCACGGCCGAACGCCGCCGCAGCGCCGCGAACACGCCCGCGGGCACCCCAATCGCAACCGCGAACAGCAGCGCGCCGAGAGTCAGCTCGATCGTTGCCGGAAAGTATTGGGCGAGTTTGGTCGCGACCGGTTGCGTATCCCCGAGCGATCGTCCGAGATCGCCGTGCAGCAGTTGCCAAAGATACAAACACAGCTGCACGTACCACGGCTTATCGAGACCGAACGTCTTGCGCAGCGCTGCGACCTGATCGGGCGAAGCATGATCGCCCAAGCGGATCGCGACGGGATCCCCCGGGATGATCTGCATGAAGGCAAAGCTCGCGAGCGTGATCGCCACGAGCACGCCGATCAGGCGGACGAGACGGCGCGCGAGGAAATCGGCCACCTTGCGTTACGCGCGCAGGGCGCGGACCGAAAATAGCGCTGCCTGCGCGTACAGAAACGCCCATTCGCCGAGCGAGAAATCGTTTCGATCGCGCTGCAGCATGTTCGCAAAGCGCGGCGACCGCGCGAGCTGTTCGAACAGCACGTCGAACCGCATTGGGCGCCGCTCGAGAAACGTCATCAGCTTGTGACGGTGCCGCAGGCGCCCGTAAAACGCGTTCTTGAGATGCTTCTCGTAGAGCCGTCCCGGGGCCGACGTCCGGCCGCCCTTCGCATCGGCAACAGCGGCTGCCGCGATGCGGCCGGAGGACGCGGCTTCGTAAATCCCTTCGCCGGTCGTCGCATCGACGAGTCCCGCGGCCGTCCCCGCCACCATGACGTTCCCGTCGCTGATCGTCGGCCGCGGAGCGCCGCCGTAGAGCAAGTTGCCTTCTTCGCGAATGGTGTACCCGACCCCGGGGAAGAGACGCGCCTGCACGGTCGGTACGAAGGCATCGAGCTCGCCGCGCAACTCCTTGCCCGAGCACTTTCCCGCGACGCCGAGCCCGATCGAGAGGTGATCCCGCTTCGGAAACATCCAGGCGATCACGTTGCGGCCGGATTTCGTCAAGTAGTAATGCATTTCGAGCGTCCGATATGCGCTTTCGATCGCCTGGCGTTCGAGATACACCCGGTATTGATAACAGGTGATCAGCCCGGCGGTCCAGGCTTCGTAGGCCAGCGGCGAGGCGTCGTCAACGCGCGCGCTCGACCCCTGTGCGAGCAGCACCGAGCGAGCCCGGACGCGCTTGCGCTCGCCCGAACCGAGGTCCGCGTACTCGACGATCGTCCGCTCGCCGTCGGCCGTGTAGCCGCGAAACAGGCTCGAAGTGAGAATCTGTGCGCCCTCGTCGCGCGCGAACGCGGCGATCGTCCCATCCAGCTCTTCGCGCGTCGTCGTGTGCGCATCCCCAACCGTCGGAAAATCGAACCGCCGGCCGGTCACCCCGTGCAGCGAAATCGTCGGCGGATCGCAGTGCACGATCGAGCGCGGCAGATCGAATTCGTCGCAAAAACCGGGGCGCAGCCCCGCCGCGCAGACCCGTTTGACCCCAACCACGGAATCGCGCTCGAGCACGAGCGTCTCCACCCCTGCCCGCGCCGCTTCGCGCGCGGCCGTCCCGCCGGCCGGCCCGCAGCCGACGACCACGAATTCCACGTCTTGCATGTGCCTGCGACGCTTAGATGAAAGGCGCTCTCGACCTTTGTGGAAAGGGCGCTCCTCCCGCGCGGCGCGATGGAGCTTGGAGAGGACAGCGGCAGTTCTCGTGCCGAACCGCAGAAGTACTCATCGCCCCGCATTTTCGCCGTGGGCTTCTTCTTGTACGCGGCGTCCTTGCGGCGTCCTAAGGCTGGTAACGTAATAGTGGATGCACAACTCGCAATCGACCTTGGCCTCGGAGCTGGGGTCTTAGCGATTCTTTACGGCGTATTTCTGATCAGCGTCGTCATGCGGCAATCGCCCGGAAACGCGCGCATGGTCGAAATCGCCGCCGCCATTCAAGAGGGCGCGATGGCGTTCCTCAAGCGGCAGTACACCACGGTGGCGGCGGTCGCCGTCGTGCTCTTCATTATCATCGGGCTCGCACCGGCGCCCCTCGGCTGGGAGGCCGCCTTCGGCTTCGCCATCGGCGCACTGCTCTCGGGCGCGGCCGGGTTCATCGGCATGATCGTTTCGGTGCGCGCCAACGTGCGCACGGCTGAAGCCGCCCGCGGCGGCCTCGCACCCGCGCTGTCGCTCGCCTTCCGCGGCGGAGCCGTCACCGGTCTGCTCGTGGTGGGACTCGGGCTGCTCGCCGTGAGCGGCTACTACGACATCATGCTCAAGATCAACGCCAACAACGCAAGCCCGGTTAGCGACTCGATCGGCGCGCTCGTGGGCCTGGCGTTTGGATGTTCGCTCATCTCCGTGTTCGCTCGTTTGGGCGGCGGTATCTTCACGAAAGCCGCCGACGTCGGCGCCGATCTCGTCGGCAAAGTCGAGGCGGGGATCCCCGAGGACGATCCGCGCAATCCCGCCGTCATCGCGGACAACGTCGGCGACAACGTGGGCGATTGCGCCGGCATGGCGGCCGATCTCTTCGAAACCTACGTCGTCACGACGGTGGCAACGATGCTGCTCGGGCACCTCGTGCTCGGCAAGTCGCTCGAAACCGCCACGACGTTCCCGCTCGTGCTCGGCGCGGTATCGATCGTCGCTTCGATCATCGGCACGTTCTTCGTGCGCATGGGCAAAGATTCGAAGGGTTCGATCATGAACGCGCTCTACGCGGGCTTGATCGTCGCGGGCGTCATCGCCGCGATCGGATTCTACTTCGTCACGCAGACGGAATTCGGCGCCGGAGCCGATACGTCGAGCGGGCTGCACATCACCGCGCTCGGCATTTTCGTCTGTGCGCTCGTCGGGCTTGCCGTCACCGGGCTGATCACCTACATCACGGAGATCTACACGGGCACGACCTTCCCGCCGGTTCGCAACATCGCGAAGGCATCGGTCACCGGACACGCCACGAACATCATCGCGGGTTTGGCCGTCTCGATGCAGGCAACGGCGCTTCCGGCACTCACTATCGTCGTCGGTATCCTCGTTGCCAACGGCTTCGCCGGATTGTACGGCGTGGGTATCGCCGTCATGGCGATGCTTTCGATGGCCGGCATCATCGTGGCAATCGACTCGTTCGGGCCGATCACCGACAATGCCGGCGGCATCGCCGAAATGGCCGAGATGCCCGAATCCGTGCGCGCCGTCACCGATCCTCTCGACGCGGTCGGCAACACCACAAAAGCGGTCACCAAAGGCTATGCGATCGGTTCGGCCGGCCTCGCGGCGGTCGTGCTGTTCGCGTCGTTCTTGCAAGAGCTGTCGGACCGGTGTCACATGACCTCGACCGCGTATTGCAACACGGCCGATCCGAGTGCGTTTAGCTCGTTCTTCAATATCGGCGATCCTTACGTGTTGACGGGCCTGCTCATCGGCGGACTCTGCCCGTACTTGTTCGCATCGCTTTCGATGGAATCGGTCGGACGGGCGGCGGGCAAAGTCGTCGAAGAGGTTCGCCGTCAGTTCCGCGAGATGCCCGGCATCATGGACGGCACGCAAAAGCCCGATTACGGCACGACCGTCGACATCGTCACGACGGCCGCGCTCAAAGAGATGATTCTGCCGGCGCTCATCCCGATCGCGGTACCGA
>Ga0302326_10018409_pt1 | contig 14490 bp, 15 predicted proteins | sample Palsa_T0_3_FD_202264 | JGI IMG/M metagenome (GOLD analysis project Ga0302326, IMG submission 202264) | Peat permafrost microbial communities from Stordalen Mire near Abisko, Sweden - Palsa_T0_3 | ecosystem: Environmental > Terrestrial > Soil > Palsa > Peat permafrost | place: Sweden: Abisko... | reverse complement strand
GGCACCGGCCTCTGCGGAGTGCAGTTCCGTTCGCACGCGCGCGAGCTTGTCGGAGTCGATCTGTCGCCGAAGATGCTTCAGAAGGCCGCCGAGCGAAACATTTACGACCAGCTCGTCAACGCCGACATTCTTGCCGCGCTGGACGAACGTCCCGCCGGCTGCGATCTGATCCTCGCCGGCGATGTCTTTAACTATGTCGGCGATCTGGCGGCGACCTTCGCCGCCGTCGCCCGCGCCCTGCGTCCCGGAGGGTTCTTCGCGTTCTCCATCGAGCGCCATGACGGATCGGGATTCGTTCTGCAGACCAAATGCCGGTTTGCGCATTCCGTTGCTTATGTGCGTGAGCTCGCAGAGAACCATGGATTGGCTGAACTCCACGTCGGGGAGATCGTGGTGCGCAAGGAGAACGACGCCGACGTCCCGGGCTGGATCGTGGTTTTGAGTCAGCCGGAAACTAAGCTCCATCCGACAACCCAATAGCCTTTCGATGGTCTTATTCCTGGGGGCCATGCCGCAGTTGCTCCGCCGTGGGCGACTCGGCGCCGTATGAAGGCACGAGACGCACGTACACAGTGAGAGACTGGGGCATCAAGTTTTTGTTTGACGCGCACCGATACGCGTTATACCCTGAATTTTTGAATGATCCGCAGCTTCAGATGCGCGCACACGCGGGAATTGTTCGAGCGAGGACGGTGCAGGCGATTCCATGCAATTTCGCGAATTGCAGTGCGGAAACTTATTCAACTCGACGCCGCGGAGACGCTGGGCTTTCTCCGCGCTCCGCCGGGAAATCGATTGGAGGCGTTGAGCGGCGACCGTAAGGGCGAGTACAGCATCCGCGTCAACGATCAGTTCCGAATCTGCTTCCGCTGGGCGGCTGGTGGCGTGGACGGCGTGGAAATCGTGGATTATCACTGATCGATCAGGAGTAATGATGTTCAAGAACGGCATGCGGGCTGTCCATCCTGGAGAGATTCTCAAGGAGGATTTTCTGATTCCTCTGGGAATGAGCGCCCGGGCGTTGGCTGAGGCGTTGCATGTTCCGCCTCCGCGCGTCAACGATATTGTGCGTCTGCGGCGCGGGATCACGGCAGACACCGCGATGCGACTGGCCCGCTATTTTGGCGGAGATGCCCGCTCCTGGATGAATCTTCAGGCCGCGTACGATTTGCGGGTCGCCGAGATCAAGAACGCCCGGCGAATCGAGCGCGAAGTCGCTCCCTCTGCCGCATGACTGGCCGCCGGCACGCCTTTGGATCACGTCTCTTTCAGCAACCTGAAGTATTCTTGCCACGATACAGGATTGATGCGTTGCATCGGTTACACCGCCAGCAGTTCGTGCTGCTGGGCAATAATCTTCGGTGCGGTCCAACGGGTGCCGCTCAAGGTGTAGCCGCATTCTTCCAGCACCTCGTCGAGAGTGCCTTGATCACGGGCGCTGGCGATAAAGAGTTCAAGTGCCTCATGCAGAGCGGCGCGTGCCGACTCGGGGGTATCGCTGGAGCTGGCCACGTCGATGGGAAGCGCGTGCGCGACGAGTTGTTTTCCTTCGCGCCAGATTCGGATGTTGGTCTCGATCGTCATCCCTCGTATTTTAGCGAATTCCAGAGACTATTTCAGCCCATCTCCGCGTCAATCACTCAGATTGCACACCCAGGGCGGTTTTCGAGATGGTGTAGCATCTCCCCGTTCGAGCATGGCCACTAAAGTGGCCACGCCGGGGGTCAGGGGCGACGTAGCAACGCGAAAATCGCCCTAAGACCCCGCCCTATTGCACGATGAACGCCTGCACGGTCCCGGGCCCGTGGACGCCGGTGACGAGATTCATCTCGATGTCGGCGGTCTTTGACGGGCCGGAGATGATGGTGATCCCCGGTGCGCTGGGTTCGCTCCTCAGGGCAACTCAAACGGGTCGGGAGTGTCGGGAGTTTGGTTGGCTCAGGTCCTTATCAAACCCAAAACGGTCTATTCAATCCAGGACGGTCTTTCGCCTGCTGCAAATTGCTGATAACAGAGTTGCGGTTACGACAGAACCGTACAGCGAATGGCCTGATATTGCCGGAAGCCCCGGTCGAACGTGACGACTTCCAGGCCGGTGCACAGCGCGAACGCGGCCAGATAAGCGTCGGTCCAAACCTTCGGGGAGAACGAAGCGCTCTGCGTCAGCGACCGCCAGTGCTGTTCGATGTCGTCGGGTTCTTCGACGAATGCCACTCTCGGATCGGCGAAAAGGGCATCATAGGCGCGCCAAGCATCCGCCAGGCTGACGGCTGCGGCCCCGAGAACAGATGGATTGGAAGCCAGCCGGAGAAATCCCGCCTGCGTGATGCGGCAGAAACAAACCTCGCCGACACTGGCGCCAAACCACGCGACGGCTTTGGCGTGGTTCGTGTGGCGCCCAAACGCCAAGCCCAGCCACACGTTCACATCAAGCAGATGCATCTTCGATGTCCAGAACCTCGGCGATGCGGTCGTTGGTCAGCTCGATATCCGGCGGCCCGTTATAGGGAAAGATCGGTAGCGTCACTGGTCGTCGCACCGGCGCCGTGCGAATGCGCGGCTTGGCACCGTACGACACCACCACCCGCGCCCCTTCGGGCAATCGGGTCGGGCCATCGAGCACCACCACGCCGTTACGGACCTGGCCGGGGACTTCCACTTCATCATTATCGACCGCCGCCCAGGCCGAATCAAGCGCGGCCGCAATGGTTGGTAGCGCGGCAATTGGCGACCGCGAGGGGTCCAAAACCGAAATCCCCGTCGCCCTGACCAACGCCGGCCAGTTTTTCGCCCGCTCCCGATTGCTGGAATTGGCAGAGCGCCACTGGCCGGGCGGGATTAGACGCGCGTCGCTATTGCACGATAAGCGCCTGCACGGTGCCCGGCCCATGCACGCCGGTGACGAGATTCATCTCGATGTCGGCGGTCTTTGACGGGCCGGAGATGATGGTGATTCCCGGGCCGCTGGGTTCGCGCCTCAGGAGATTGAACAGATCGACCAGGTCGGGCAGAAAATTGGCGGGCTCAAGGATCGCCACGTGTACGGCCGGCACCAGCGACAGCGCCCGGCCATGCTGGGGCGAGGAGCGCATCACCAGGCTCCCCGTTTCCGCGACCGCCCGATAGACATCGGTGACGGCACAATCAAAATCGTAGAGCGCATCGAGCGTCATCTGGGGCCAGAGCGTTACCTCGAATCCCGCGGCGCGCAGGGCGTCGGCGACGCCGAGTTTTTGCAGAAATTCCGAATCGGGCAGGGCGAGCCGCCGGGAGTTGGTGGAGCGGATGAAATCGATCAGCCGGGCGTGGAGAACCTCCGCGGTGACGAATTCAACGCCCATCTTGTTGCCCATGGCCCGCGTGGCGAAAAGCTGCGGCAGCTCTTTGTCGGTGTTGACCAGGCGCGCGACCGCATCGGCAATCGCCGGGGGAATCGGCGGCGACTGCATCGGCGCAGTGCGACCGAGGGCTCGCCGGACCGCGTTCATCACACCCGCGGCATCGTTCATGGTTCGCTCTTGCGTTTGGGCCAGAGCTGGTGAAACGTTTTGCGGGCCGGGGCCGGCATGTCGCGGATTTGCGTCCATCCGGCGCCGACCGCCGGCAGCTTCTTCACCCAGCCGGTTTTCTTGGCGCGCCGTCGCAGGTCCCATTTCTGGAACATGGTGATGCAAGAGTACACAATCGAAAATCGCAGGCCCCACGCCCAGGTTCGGTAGATCAGCCGCTCGATCGGGCCGTTGAGATGCTGCGAGACGATGTCGCGGCGAAGGTTGATCAGGTGCTTGGGAATGTCGATCCGCACCGGGCACGCCTCGTAACACGCCCCGCACAAGCTCGACGCCTGCGGCAAATCCTTGAAATTGCTCAACCCTTGAAACAACGGCGTAATCAGCGCCCCGATCGGGCCGGGATAGACGCTGCCATAGGCATGGCCGCCGATGTTGCGATAAATCGGACAGGCGTTGAGGCACGCCCCGCAGCGAATGCATCTCAGGGTTTCGCGGTATGGACCGGCGAGAATTTCGCTGCGGCCGTTGTCCAGCAGAACCAGGTGAAACTCCTCGGGGCCGTCGCGCTCGCCGGCTAGGCGCGTTCCGCCGAAGAGGCTGGTGTAAACGGTCATCGCCTGCCCGGTGGCGCTGCGGGCCAGCAGCTTGAGCATGACGGACAGGTCCGCCACCCGCGGCACAATCTTTTCGATGCCGACCAGACTGATCAGCACCCGCGGCGTGGTGACGCTCTGGCGAGCGTTGCCTTCATTCTCGACCACGCAGACCTGCCCCGTTTCCGCGACCAGGAAATTCCCGCCGGTGATGCCCAGGTCGGCCCGGCGAAATTTGTCGCGCAGGTGCGTGCGGGCCTGCATCGTCAGGTGCGTCGGATCGTCGTTGTACGGGGTTTTGAAATAGGTGCTGAAGAGCGTCGCAATCGAGCGCAGGTCCTTGTGAATGATCGGCGCGACGATGTGGCTCGGGCGATCGTGATCGATCTGAATGATGAACTCCCCCAGGTCGGTCTCGACGACGTCGATCCCGGCATGCTCCATCGCGTGGGCCAGCTCGACTTCCTCGCTGGCCATCGACTTGCTCTTGATGCAGGTGCGCAACTTCCGGCTGGCGGCGATGTCGAGAATGATCCGCCGGGCGTCCTCGGCGGTTTTGGCAAAATGAACCTGCCCCCCCTTCTTCTCGACGTTGGCGACGAGTTGATCGAGGTAGTAATCCAGATTGTCCAACGCGTGCTGCTTGATGTCCCCGGCGAGGATGCGCAGCTCCAGGGGATTGGGCAGGAGATTGAGGATGTTCTTCCGCCCCGCGTCGTTGCGCAATACTGCATTGTTGACGGCTTTGCGCAGACGCTCGTCACCGGCGGCTTTGACGCTGATGGAATGGAAATCGAACTTCGAGGCCTCCGCCTCTTCGAGAAAGTTCGTTGTGTTCTGATCGGTTGCCATTTGCTGCTCCCGCCAGTTACCAGCCGCCGATGTCGATTCCCATTGCCTCGGCAATCAACTCCGCGATATGCACCACCCGCGTCGGCACGTCGCGGCGATGGCACAGGCCCGAGATGTTCATCGTGCATCCCGCGTCGTTGCAGACCAGCGCCTCGGCTCCGGTCGCGGCAATGCAGTTGACTTTATCTTCGACAATCGCCCCGCTGATCTCGGGATATTTCATGGCGAAGGTTCCGCCGAAGCCGCAGCATTGATCGGTCCGCTCCAGCGGGGCGAACTCGACATTGCCGAGTTGTTGGAGGAGCCGCACGCCCTCGTCCTTCACGCCGATGCCGCGGAGGTGGCAGGTGTAATGGTAGCTCACCCGGCGTTTAGCCGGGAGCGACAGTTTGGACAGATCGGCCTTGATCACCTTGTGCAGAAACTCGACGAACTCATAGGTGGCGTGCGTGACCTTGTGCATCCGCGGCTTCCAGGCCGGGTCGTCGTCCAGCAGGTGATGGAATTGCTCGCGCACCATGGCGCAGCACGAGCCGCTGGGCGTGATGATGTGATCGTAGGGCTCGAAGACCTCGATCATCCGCTTGGCCAGGGCCTTGGCCTCGGGATGAAAGCCGTTGTTGAAGAACGGTTGGCCGCAGCAGGTCTGGGCGGCGGGGAACTCGACGCGCCAGCCAAAATGCTCGAGGATTTTGGTGACAGCGATTCCAACGGTTGGATAAAACTGGTCGGTCAGGCAGGTGATGAAGAGCGCGGCCGTCGGTTGCATAACAGAACCGCGACGCGCGGTTTTAAGGGTCGCGCGTCGCGGTTTTCAGCGTATGCGATGCTTGTCGGGAAGACAAGCGGATGAGGATTCGGGGTTCAGGGTTCAGGGTTCAGGAAAAGAGGGATCTCCGCGCAATTTGCATTTGCTGAACCCTGACCCCTGAACCCTGACCCCTCGTCTTGGTTTACTGATCCAGCGAGAGCGAGGCCAGCTTCGCCTTGGCGTCGCTCAGGTCGGGATCGAGCTTGAGGGCTTTTTCGTACTCGGCCTTGGCCTGGTCCTTGTTGCCTTTGGCGACATAGACCGAGCCCAGATCGTAGTGTACCTCGGCCTGGGGAAGAACCGCGCCCAGTTGGTCGGCGGCGGCGTCCATGTCTCCCTGGCGGGCGAGCATCAGGCCGTAGTTGACTCGGGTGTTTTCGTTCTGCGGGTCCTTCTTGATCGCCCGCTGATAATCAGACACCGCGGCGGCGGGCTTGCCGGCCCATTCCTCGGCGTAGGCCAGATCGCAATAAGCGATGGCCGACCCGCCCGTCGCCTTGACGTAGCGCTGCCAGGTGTTGATCGCCGATGAATAGTGCCGCAGCTCGACTTGCAGACATCCCAGGCCATACAGGGCCCCCAGGTGATTGGGCTGCTCCTTGAGCGCGGCCTGATATTGATCAATCGCCTGCCCGAACTCACCGCGCGACTCGGCGAGCTGAGCCGCCGCGTAATGCGTGTCGGCGTTGATCGGCACGTCCTTGATCGCACTGTCCGCCGGCCGGCTGTGGTCGGGACTCGTATTGTCCGCGCAACCGATCAATGCCATCGACAACACCACGCATCCAATCGCCCGCTTCATAATGCTCCCGGTTTTTGGTTAAGTTGCGGTTCTCCCGCCCCCCGTTCATCGGCCAATTCGCCAACTGAAAATAATCGGCCGTCCGATAAGGCTGATCGAGCTGCCAGGGCAAGATCGTTTGGTTGGTTTTGGCGCGGATAGGGTTCAGGGTTCAGGGGTCAGGGGTCAGGGGTCAGCAAATGCAAATCAGCCGGTACCTCTTCCCCTCCTGCACCCTGAACCCTGAGCCCTGAGCCCTGAGCCCTGAGCCCTGAACCCTCTGCGCGGCCCACCGAGCGCCGCGGCAGATTGATAAACCCGATGCCACGCTGTAAACACTGAAGTCGGGTTGATTGAGAGGAGGCTCCGGGATGATGGTAAGAATCAACTGGCTGGCCGCGGGCGCGCTCTCGCTGGGCCTCTGCTCGTCGGCTTTGGCCCAGATCGCCGGGGCGGTCAAGCTCTCCGGCACGCCGCCGGAGATGCCCGAGATCACCGCGATCAAAAACCTGCCCGACTGCGCCAAGATGCACAAGGACCCGGTGTACGAGGAGACCGTTTTGGTCGGCGACAACGGCGAATTGGACAACGTCGTCGTGTCAATCAAGCCGGCGGCCGGGCAGAGGCTCAAGGGGGACATCCCGAAGACGCCGGCAACAATCGATCAGAAGGCCTGCATGTATCGCCCGCACGTGGTCGCCTGCATGATCGGACAGGATTTTGTCGTCAAGAACAGCGACGAGTTTCTCCACAACGTCCATGCCCTGTGCTTCGACAACGATCCGTTTAATTTCGGCCAGCCCGCGCCGGGCGAGAAGAAGCTGGCGCCGTTCACCGTGGCCGAGAATTTCAAGATCAAGTGCGACGTGCATCCGTGGATGTCGGCATGGATCTGTGTCTTCGACCATCCCTATTTCGGCGTCACTGGCGAGGACGGCAAATACTCCATCGACACCAAGGGTCTGCCCGACGGCGATTACACGCTGGACGCCTGGCAGGAAAAATACGGCGAGCAGACCCAGAAGATCACGGTCAAAGATGGCAAGGCGACCGCCGACTTTACTTTCAAATCCGACGAAAAGACGCAGGCCAATCCCATCCGGCCGAGGCATCCGGTATCCTAGGCCGTGGCACGGGCGTCTCGCCCGTGTTAGCTGCATGGAGAGTAGTTACCAGTTGATATCGAGATGTTTTTTTGGGCTGGGCGCAGTTCGCATGGGCGAGACGCCCATGCCACGCGGAACCGCGGTGATCCCGCATTCATCAGTCGCCGCGTTTCCCCTGGCCATCGGCTGGGACTGGTGGCTGCCGCCCGATTATTCCGTGCATGGCCATGCAATCGACGCGCTGTTCATTTGCATCTTCTGGCTCACGAGCGCGATCTTCCTAGGCGTGCTGGTCACGCTGGTCTATTTCATGGTCCGCTATCGCCATGATCCGGCCAGGAAGAAAGGCCTCTTCATTCATGGCAACACGCGCCTGGAGATCATCTGGACGCTGATCCCCGCCGTGATTCTGATCGCGCTGGCGATCGTGACCAAGGGCGTCTGGGACAACTATCGTTACAACGCCCTGGCGAGCGATCCCGATCGCGCGCAGATTCTGGTGGTTGGCGAGCAGTTCAAATGGCGCGTGGTCTACCCGGGGCCGGATGGACGGCTGGGGCGATATTTGTTGTATCCCAAGACGACCGATTTGCAGTGGCCGCAGCTTCCGCCGGGGGCGAGCTTCGACTTTCCGCCGGTGCCGGGGCCGGCGTACATGAAGGAGGCCGAGGCCCGCAAGGTGCTCGACAATTACATCGATCAGATCAACCCCCTGGGCAAGGATTTTTCCGACCCCGACGGGGTGGACGATGACTGGCAGAATTCACTGGCCCGGCCACTGGAAATCCCCAAGGGCCGGCCGGTGGACATCACGCTGGGCAGCAAGGACGTGATTCACGACTTTTGTCTGCCCAACTTCCGCGTCAAGCTCGACGCGGTGCCGGGGATGAAGGGGCATGTTGTTTTCGTGGCCGAGAAGAGCAGCGAGGAGTTCGAGAAGCCCACCCGCAAGGTTTACACCCTCGACGATCTGGAAAAGCTGCTGGCCGATGGGGATTGGCAGGCGATCGTCGGGCCCGATTCGCCCAAGGCATTTCACGAACGGCGCGGGCGCCATGACTGGCTCTACAAAGACGCGGATGGCACGATCGTCCGCAACGGCGGAGTCATCAGCAGCGCCGCGGACGAAACCGGCAAGACGACCATCCAGCGGCTGCGCGCCATCGGCGTAACCCAGATCGAAGCATTCAAGCCCAAGTATTGGGACCTGATTTGCGAAGAGTTGTGCGGGCAAGGCCATTACACGATGACCGACAAAGTCATCGTGCTGGAAGATGATGCGTATCGGAAGAAGTACGGCCCGCAATCGGCGACGGCCGGCGACAGCACCACCGATCCGCTGGCGGCCGCGACGCCGCGCTGACTGGAACGCTGATGACTCTCATCGCTCCCCCACCGCCAGCCGCTTCCCACGCCTATGAGCATGAGCCGCCCAGCTTCGTCCGCAAATTTATCTTCTCCACCGATCACAAAACCATCGGCCTGCAATTCATGTTCATGGGGATGATCTTCTTCGCCATCGGCGGATTGCTGGCGATGCTGATCCGCTGGCAGCTCGCTTGGCCGCAGCGCCCGGTGCCGATCCTCGGGGCGTATCTGCACAACCAGGGAGTTTGGTCCGGCACGACCATGCCGCCGGACTTTTATACCGCCGTCTTCACCATGCACGGGACGATCATGATTTTCTTCGTGATCATTCCGCTGCTGGTCGGCGGTTTCGGCAATTATCTGATCCCCCTGAAGATCGGCGCCGGTGACATGGCGTTTCCGTTCCTCAACGGCTTCGTGTTCTGGCTGGCCATTCCCGCCGGGGCGATCATGGTCGCCAGCTTCTTCCTCCCCGGCGGCGCCGCCGCGGCCGGCTGGACCAGTTACGATCCCCTCTCGCAAGTGCGGGGACATGATGGCCGCTGGGCTCCGCTGACTGCCCCTCCCTATGCCACGCCATCAGGATTTTCGGAGCACCTGGCCGACGGATGGGATGCGATCGAGCAGGGCCTGCGCATCCAGAACGCCGGCGCCCCCGATCCGAAAACCGCCGGCCAGGGCGATTGGCCGGGGCCGGCGCTGGTCAGCGGATTTGTGAGTTGCTTCCTGATGTTCTCCTACTTGGGCGCGTACACGATGCGCCTCGGATCGCGTCCGCTGAACTGGGCGGCGACCATCCTTCTCGCAAGCATTGCCGGGCTCATCGTTCTGCACGGCATTCAATACGCCGCCTGGGACGGTCAAAGCGCCTGGTTTCTCAGCCTCACCATCCTCGGCTTCTCCAGCATTCTCGGAGCGGTCAATTACCTCGCCACGATCATCAAGCTCCGATGCCCCGGCATGACCATGTTCCGATTGCCGTTGTCGATCTGGTCGCTCTTCTTCACGTCGATTCTCGTGTTGCTGGCCACGCCCGTGCTGGCCGCGGCCCTGACCATGAATCTGCTGGACCACAACGGCCTGACCAGCTTTTTCCTCCCCTTCAACTGGACGGTCGCCAACCAGCTCCAGTCCAATTCCGGCGGCGGATACGCCCTGCTGCATCAGCATCTTTTCTGGTTCTACTCGCATCCCGCCGTGTACATCATGATTCTCCCGGCCATGGGAATCGTCTCCGACATTCTCGCCGCCGGGGCACGCAAGCCGGTCTTCGGCTACCGCCCGATGGTCTACGCCCTGGCCGCCATCGTTTTTCTCGGGTTCATCGTCTGGGCCCATCACATGTTCATGAGCGGGATGAACCCGACGCTGGGAACGACCTTCGCCGTCAGCACGATGTTCATCGCCGTACCGTCGGCAATCAAAACATTTAACTGGCTCGGCACGCTCTGGGGCGGCAACATCCGTTACACCACCGCGATGTGCAACGCCATCGCGTTCGTGCTGATGTTTGTCGTCGGCGGTTTGTCGGGCATTTTCATGGCCTCGACCGCCGTGGACGTGCAAGTTCACGCCACGTATTTCATCGTCGCCCACATTCATTACGTCCTCTTCGGCGCATCCACGTTCGGCATTTTCGCGGCGATCTATTTCTGGTACCCGAAAATGTTCGGCCGCATGATGAACGAGAAGCTCGGCAAGATTCATTTCGTGCTGTCGTTTATCGCCTTCAACTGCACGTTTTTCCCGATGCACATTCTGGGCATCCAGGGTGTGCCGCGACGGGTGGCGAGTTTTGAAAGTTACGGAATGTTCGATCATTTCGCGCCGATGAATCAGTTCATCAGCATCAGCGCCTTCGTGCTGGGGGCGGCCCAGGTCTTCTTCATCGTGAATTTCATCGGAAGCTGGATCTGGGGCCCGCGGGCGCCGCGCAATCCCTGGCAGGCGACCACGCTGGAATGGGAAACCTCCAGCCCCCCGCCGCACGGCAATTTTCAAAAAGTCCCGGTGGTTCATCACGGCCCCTACGAGTACAGTTCTCCGTTGGTGGAAGAAGATTGGCTGCCCCAAACCCGCTGGGTCGAGGGAGCCCCCGGAGCGCCGCGACCGTGAACAACGCCCTCTCCCATTCCAGTTTAGCCCCGGCCTCCACGCCGGGTCTTGACGCTGCGCCCCCCCACGACCGCCTTCTGCATATCCTGGCCCTCCTCACCGCCATCGCCACATTCCCCCTGATCTTCATGGGCGGCCTGGTCACCTCGCATCATGCCGGCATGTCGGTTCCCGACTGGCCCAACAGCTATCACTACAACATGTTTCTCTTCCCGCCGCGCCTGTGGGTCGGCGGCATTCTCTACGAGCACACCCACCGCCTCATGGGCAGCGTCGTCGGCTTTCTCTCCCTGGCCCTGGCGGCCTGGGCCTGGCGGCGCGAGCTGCTCCGCAAACCCCGGCTGCTCCCCCAACATCGCTATCTGCAATATCTCACCCTCGCGGTACTTGCCATGGTGATCCTTCAGGGCGTTCTCGGCGGCCTGCGCGTCGTGCTGGTAGACCTCGATCTGGCCATCGTTCACGCCTGCGTCGCCCAGGCATTTTTCTGCTTCGCCGCGTTCATGGCCCTGGTCAGCTCACGATGGTGGAGCAACGCCGCTCCCCTGTCCCCTTCTGACAATCATCGCCGATTTATTGCCCTTGCCGCCGTGTGCGTCGTCGCCGTCTTCGTCCAGCTTCTGCTCGGAGCGATGATGCGGCATCACGACGCCGGCCTGGCCATCCCCGACCTCCCCCTCGCCTACGGAAAGCTCATCCCCCCGTTGAACAACGAGCAGCTCCAGGCGATCAACCACACCCGCGCCTGGGACCTGAATCTCGACCCCGTAACGCTCGAGCAGCTCTGGCTCAGCTTCGCCCATCGGCTCTGGGCGATCGTCGTCACAGCGCTGCTGGCTACCCTGATCGTAACCGTTTTCCGCTTGTCCCTTCGCGGCAGTCCGTTGCGCCCTCTGGCCCTTCTCCTGGGCGCGTTGTTGCTCGCCCAGTTGACGTTGGGCGTCCTCACAGTCATCTTTCGCAAACCGGCCGACGTGGCCAGCGCCCACGTCGCCACCGGGGCGCTGGTGCTGGTCACCGCGTGGATGCTTTTTGTTTGTGCCGCCCGGCTGTATCTTCCCCGCGGCGCATGGCGCAACCCGCTGGAACGTTCGCAGCCGGCCAAATCGTCTGTGGCGACCGCACAGGTGCAAGCGTATGGATAGCGTGACACTCGCCCCCGACCTGCAAGACACCATCGCCGCCCCGGCGGGCGCGGCGAGTCGGCCCTCCCGCGCCGGCGATTTCCTCGCCCTGACCAAACCGCGGATGAATTTTCTGGTGGTCGCCACGACCGGCGTCGGCTATTTCATGGCCGCCCGCGGCGGCGAGGATTGGAGCCGCCTCCTCCACACCCTGATCGGCACGACTCTGACCGCCGCCGGCGCCAGCGTGCTCAATCAATACGCCGAGCGCGAGCTGGACAGCCGGATGGTCCGCACGCACGACCGTCCGCTGCCATCGGGCCGAATGCTGCCGTTGGAAGCGCTGACGTTCGGCATCCTGCTGGCCGTGACCGGGCTGCTCGAGCTGCGGCTCTTCGTGAACGGCATCACCGCCGCCGTGGGCGCGTTCACGTTGGCCAGCTACGTCTTTCTCTATACCCCGCTGAAACGGCACAGCACGCTCTGCACCATCGTCGGTGCGGTGCCCGGCGCATTGCCGATCGTGATGGGCTGGACCGCCGTGCGCGGCGCGCTCTCGCCGGAGGCGCTGGCGTTGTTCGGCATCCTGTTCCTCTGGCAGATGCCGCACTTTCTGGCCATCGCCATTCTCTACCGCGACGACTACGCCGCCGGCGGATTCAAAATGCTGCCGGTGGTCGATGCCGGCCTGCGCACCACCGCCGGGCAGATCGTGCTCTACTCCGCGGCCCTGATCCCCGTCAGCCTTCTTCCCGCCCTGTTTCACTCCGCCGGCATGCTGTACGGCGTCGCGGCGATCGCACTGGGAGCTATTTTCGGCGGTTTCGGAGTGGTCTGCGCCCTGGGCCGAGGCCGCGCCCAGGCCCGCCAGCTTTTCCTGGCCTCCATCGCCTATCTGCCGCTTCTCCTGACGGCGATGATGATGGACAAAATCTGACCGTGCGTGCCGTCGCGGCTCAACTTCTGTGCGCGCTGCTCTTGACCCTGATCGCCGGCTGCGACGACCGCCCCGCCGCCTCGGCTGCCTCGGCCTCCACCGGTCCCACAGGCAACTCGACAATCACCGGCCGCGTATTCCTCCGTGGCGCTGCTCCCGCACTGGCTCCGATCGATGTTTCCGCTGTCGCCGACTGTGCCCGGATTCATCCCGATGGAATTCCCGATGAGGCGATCGTCGCCGGCCCCGATGGCGCTTTGCAGAATGTGATCGTCTATCTCAAGGGAGTGCCGACCGATTCGGGCGGCCCGTCGCGACCCGCCGTCGTGCTCGACCAACTGGGCTGCCGATATCGCCCGCACGTCGTGGCCCTGCAGACGGGCCAGATTCTGCGCGTGGAATCGCACGACCCGTTTCTGCACAATGTGCATATCAAGTCCACCACAAACGCCGCTTCCAATTTCAGCGAGTTTGCCCAGCCCGATCAGCCCGCGACGACGGACACCAGCTTCAGCCTCCCCGAGATTTTCCCGGTTCAATGCGACGTGCATCCGTGGATGCGGGCGTGGGTCGGCGTGTTCGACCATCCGTACTTCGCGGTAACCGATGCCAGCGGCGCGTTCCGCATCGACAAAGTTCCGCCGGGCAACTTCACGCTGGTCGCCTGGCAGGAGCGCTTCGGCGAGATCAGCTCGCCGCTGCAAATTACTGACGGGAAAAACGCCGCGATCGACTTGACGTATTCCCGCTGAGAAAAGAGGAGCCGGCGTGTCACAGACCATTCGTGATCACGGTTACGTCCCGGAGGCGCAAGTCCCTGAGCCGCTGATCGCCCGCGGCGATCCGACCCCCCCGGGCAAGATCGGAATCTGGCTCTTCCTCGCCAGCGAGATCATGTTCTTCGTGGCGATTCTCGGCACCTACGTCATCCTCCGGGCCGGCTCACCCGACCTGTTCGCCCGCCATTCGGCGGCCCTGAGCAAAACCCTGGCGGGGATTAACACGGTGGTCCTGCTGTTCAGCAGCTTCACGATGGCCCGTGCCGTTGATGCGGCCAGGAAGAACGACTCTCGCGGCGTCACGAAATTTCTCGCCCTGACGATTTTGTGCGCCCTGACATTTCTGGGGATCAAGGCCCGGGAATACATGGACAAGGCCGCCCACTACACCATCGTCGCGCGCGGCGATGATACGGTCCGCGTGGCGTACGTCGGCGGCGACCAAATCTACGCTGTGATGCGACGGAATGACGGACAATTCTTCAACGGCAGCGCGTTCGAGGGCCGATCGG
>Ga0302326_10018408_pt1 | contig 14491 bp, 8 predicted proteins | sample Palsa_T0_3_FD_202264 | JGI IMG/M metagenome (GOLD analysis project Ga0302326, IMG submission 202264) | Peat permafrost microbial communities from Stordalen Mire near Abisko, Sweden - Palsa_T0_3 | ecosystem: Environmental > Terrestrial > Soil > Palsa > Peat permafrost | place: Sweden: Abisko... | reverse complement strand
GTAGGCGAGGATCGTGCCTTTTCTGGTGACGATGATGCCGGGAATACGGTAGATGTTGTAGCCGCCGGCTCCGCCTTCGAAGAGGCGTTCAGTCTGGAATGAAGGTGCGGCTGCGCCGAGCGGCGAGGTAAACAGGAGGAGCATCGCCGCAGGCGCGAAGCGGTAAAGCATGCGGACTCATTCTAATTCTGTTCTACTTCCCGGCGCCACTTTTGGAGCAGCGTTTGTAATTCGTCGACGACTTGCGGGTTTTGGTGACGCAGGTTTTGGGATTCGCCGGGGTTCTTTTCCACGTCGGAGAGAAAGATGGCGTCATCGCCGGTAAGCGGCTTTTCGCCTTCGGGCGTGCCGTCGTGGACCACGCCGTTCAGGACCAGTTTCCATTTGCCCTTGCGAATCGCTAGCTGGGGGCCATTAGCCCAGGCAACGTACTCATGCGGCGATTTGGCGCCTGAGGTGAGGACGGCCCAGATGTCTTTTCCGTCGATGGTGCGGTCGGTGGGGAGGGTTGCTCCGGTGAGTTGGCAGACGGTTGGCAAGATATCGGCGGTCATTACTACTTCGTCGATGAATTTGCCTGCGGGGATGTGGCCGGGCCAGTTCACCAGCGCGGGGACGTGCATGCCGCCATCGAAGGTGCTGAACTTGAAACCGCGGAAAGGTCCGTTGTTGCCTGCGGTGGCGATCTCTTGATTGAGTCCGGCGCGGCGTTCGGTGGTGGCGCCGTTATCGCCTAACAGGAAGATGAGGGTGTTCTGGCGCTGGCCGGTTCGATCGAGAGTTGCGACGAGATTGCCAACCATGTCGTCGGCGGCGGACAGCATGGCTGCGTACATGCGGCGCTCCGGAGCGAGGTTGGGGAATCGGTCCAAATATTTTTGCGGCGCGTGCATGGGATAGTGCACGGCGTTGAATGCGGAGTAGAGGAAGAAAGGATTACGGCGTTTCTGTGAGATGAAGGCGGCAGCTTCTTCGCCGATTCGCTCGGTTAGATAACGCCCGTCGTCGAAAGTTTCATCGCGGTTGCGCCACAGGTCGTGAAAGTTGACGCGCTTGGGCTCCCCCCAATAGAATCGCTGCGAATAGTAGTCGACGCAGCCGTCGTGAAAGCCGTAGAAGTAATCGAAGCCATGGGCGTTGGGGACGGTATCAGGGGTGCTACCAAGATGCCACTTACCCGTGAGCGCGGTGGAGTAACCGCTGGACTTCAAGATTGAGGCGATGGTGCGCTCCGAAGGGCGAAGAGGAGGGCCGTTTCCGGGGACGCCCGCGCGGATGGGGGAGCGGCCCGTCATGAGAGCCGAGCGGGCCGGCGCGCAGACGGGCGCATTGGAGTACCAGTTGCGGCAAACGGTACCCCCGGCGGCCAGACGGTCAATGTTCGGGGTCTTTAGATCGTGCGCGCCGAGGTAGCCGAGATCGTGCAGGCCGAGATCGTCGAACAGAATAACGATGACATTTGGTTTGGCTTGCGCTTGGGCCGATAGTTCGGGAGCGGCGAGCGAAGCCGCTGTCGCGCCTAGCAGTTCCCTGCGTGAAATTGGCAGTTGCATAACTAGAAGCTCAATCTTAGGCCGAACTGGAGTTCGCGGTTGTCTTGGGACGTCGCGGTAATTACGCCGTAAGTGGAAGTTCCGACGGTGGCGCCGGGCGATGCGAACTGAGGGTGGTTGAGCGAGTTAAACGCTTCGAAGCGGAATTGCATGATGGTGGGGTGTTCCAGGGGCAGGCGGAAATCGCGCTGGAGGCTGAGGTCGAGATTGTCGATATCGGGTGCGCGCAAGACGTTGCGGCCGGAGTTGCCGAAGACATAGGAGGGCCCGGCGACGAAACATGCGGTGTTGAAGTATTGATAGAGCGGACCGCCGGAAGTGTTGCCATTGCACACGCGATTCGGACGGGTGGCGGTGCCGGCATTGGCTGCATCGAAGGAAAGAGCCGGGGTGAAGGGCAGGCCGGACTGGGTCTGGTAGATGGGGGCAAGCCTCCAGCCTCCTAGAAGCGCGGATCCGACATGCGATTGCGACAAGTATCGTCTACCTTTGCCAAAGGGCGATTCGAACGATCCGGCCAGTACGAAGCGCAGGCGTACATCGTTGTCGGAGGAAGCCTTGTTGGCGTCGCGATTGTAGTTGTTCTGAATGGTGTCGCCGCTGCCGCAGCCGTCGCAGAGATCGAGCGCGGAGTTCTGGAAGTCGAGCGAGTGACCATAAGTGAAGGTGGTGAGGAACGAGATTCCCGAGTTGAAGCGCTTCTCCAGCTTGGAGGACAGGCCGTCATAGTAGCTCATGTTCCAGTTACCGATCGCCTTAATGGAGGCGTCCGTGTACTGAATGAGTGGGCGGCGAGAGGCGACGGTGGTGGAAGAGAGGACGATGGGCTGATTCCCTTCCCCGATTCCGAGGAGTTGAACGCCGTGATTGCCCACATAGTTGACTTCGGCGAGCATATTCCACGGAAGCCGCTTTTCCACGCTGAAGTTCCATTCCTCAACGTAGGGAGTCTTGAAATGGCTGGGCCAGCTTACCAGTTGCGCGGTCGACGCCGGACTGAAGACGAATGCCGATGGCGCGATCGGGCTGGGACGGGAGATAGACGCCGATGGGCTGAGCACGAAACCTGTTGAGGGGTTGAGCTGGTCGCTCGTGATCGTTTGCGCGCCGTATCCATAGAACGGAGGGTTGCTGGTGAGGCGGTTGGTGACGCCGGTGCCTTCATCCTGCGCGTAAAAAATGCCAAAGGAACTGCGGACGACCAAATCATTCACATGCGGCACGTGCCAGGCGATGCCGACGCGCGGCGCCCAGTTGTTCTTGTTGCTGTAGAGGAGTGAAGTAGGCCGATTCGGATTTCCGGCGAGAATCAATTGACCATAGAGCGGGTCACCCGGATCGAGGATGAAGTTGGCCATGCGGTTCTTCGTTTCCGTATAGGGAGACGTGTATTCGTAACGCAAGCCGAGGTTGAGGGTGAGGTGCGGATTGATGGTCCACTGGTCCTGGACGTAGCCGCCTGCGAACCATCCTCGCTCGACGGCTTGAGCAATGGTGCCGGTTGTGAGGGAATTCGCGTCGCCCAGAATGAGATCGGCCAAACCGCTGCCGCTGCTCGATCGGGATAGGGGGTTCTGCGTGAAGACGCCGGTGAAGCCGAATGTACTGCGTCCATTGCTGGCGGCCTGGGTGCTGGGACGGATCAACGTAAATTCGCCGCCGAACTTCAGCACATGCGCCCCGAAGGATTTCGATACGTTGTTGGACCAGTCCCAGACGCCCGACGTTTTGGCGAGAGGGCTATTGCTGCAGCAACTCGCCTGAGAGCCGATGGAAGCGACGCCGGAGACGTTGAAGATGGGCGTGCCGCTTTGAATACTGGGGTCAAGACTGCCGGGAATGACCTCATTGCGCGGTATGGTGGCATCGGAGTTCAAGTTGATCGTGGTCCAGGTGAAGCGGAACTCGTTGACAAGGGTCGGACTGAGGGTGCGGGTGTAGCCATAGCCCGCACTGGTTGAGTTGACGTAGCGATCGACGGGATCTTGGGCGGGGGGAGGCAGCGCTGCGTCCGAGAGGAGCGAACTGCGGGTGATGGCGTAGCGCGCGAACATGGAATCGCGGCTGGTGACCTGAACGTCGGCGCGGAGAACGCCGGTTTCGGAGGTCTGGATTTGGGGCGCGTTATAGCCAAAGAGTGAAGCGGAACCCGGCACATCGGGAAGCGGGTACATGTTCAAGAGACTGGCGCCGAGGGAGTTGAACCGCGATGCTGGGATGATGTTGCCGGGGAAGGGATCGCGTATGGAACCGGAGCCGCTGGGGTTGGCGCGGGTAGTGGCCGGGTCATAGATGGCGGTCGAACCGAAGTTACCACCGCGTTGAGCGAGGGTCGGGACGGTTGATGTGCTGGTTGTTTCGGACCGGTTGCCGAGACCTTCGTAAGCCCCGAAGAGCCAGGCTTTGTTCTTCTTGATGGGACCGCCAAGCGAGCCGCCCCACTGGTTGCGGACCAGGAGAGGCTTGGTCAGCGCGAAGAAGTTCTTGGCGTCGAGGTTGTCATTGCGGAGGAAATCGTAGCCGGAACCGTGTAGGGCGTTGGTGCCACTCTTGGTGATGGCGTTGACTACGCCACCGGCGGATGCGCCGAACTCGGCTGAGAAGTTACTGGTTTGTACGGTGAACTCGCTGAGCGCGTCGAGGGGCGGGCGGATCATATCGCGGGCGCGGTTGTCGAGACCTCTGAGGTAGTTCTCATTGCGGCCACCGTCAAGAAGGAACGCGTTCTGGAGTCCGTTGTTGCCGTACGCGGAAAAGGTTTCGTCTCGGCTGCCGAAGGAGGGAATCGCACCGGCGGTGAGGTTGGCCAGGGCGAGGTAATTGCGGCCGTTGAGCGGGGCGTCGATCATCTCTTTCGAGTTGATGACCTGATCAAGAGTAGTGGACTTCTCCTCAATAAGCGGTGCGTCGGAAACGATGGTCACCGAGTCGGAGGCGTTGCCAGGTTCCATGGTCAAGGAGATGTTGATGTCGCTTCCCGCGTCGACGGGAACGGCGCGGCGGACGACGGTTTTAAAGCCTGTAGCCGTAACTGAGATGTCGTAATTGCCCGGACGAGCGGGATGACCGCTACGCCGAGACCGTTGGTCTGAATCGTACGAAGCGTGTTGCGCGTCTCGGAGCCGATGAGTTTGACCGTGGCTGCGGGGATTAGAGCGCCGGTGGAATCGAGCGCCGTGACGGAAAGTTGGCCGGTGGAGGTCTGAGCGTACGCGGAGGCCGTGAGTAGAAGAAAGAGGCAAAACTTGCGGAGATGGAGGTTCGCCATAGACTTGGAGCCAAGTTCGACTCAATGGCAAGACTATAGGAGAATCGCTAGGATTCAAGGGTTTTCACGGGGAAAGACTTGTTTTTCACTGTGGCATGCCGTCGATTCGGCGGATGGCGGCGAACTTCATCGACCACGGATCCCGGCCAACTGTGCGGGCTTCCACGACGGCTTCGAACCAAGGGAGGGGAGCGCCGGGCGCGATGTGCAAGGACTGGCGGACGAGATTGAGTTGGTCAGAGCGCGTCAGGAAAAAGTTGACGGCTTCCGTGGAGGCCTGATGGGGTCCGCCGGCTAGAAGGACACGCGTCCGGGGAGTCAGTCCGGGGAGATAATCCAGCCGGGCGAAACAGACGGTGGTCTTCGAGGTGTCGACGTAATTGCGATACGTCGAGGGCTCACCGGGGAGGGGTTTGCGGTTCACGATGAAAGCTTGGGCGGCCTCGCCGTCGATTTCGATCTGGAAGTTGAGCGACTTGTCGAAGAGCTGGACCCAGGGGTTACCGAATGGGCCGGAGATGAGCAGCGCGTTGTCGAGTTCGAAATCCTTCATCTTTACGAGATCGGGAGAAACGACGAGCATGGATTCCGGCGCGATGACGCGGGTGAAAGAAGGGATCAGATTGAGGACGAACGATTCGGTGATCGACGCAGAAAAAAGGGAAGCGGCGCGGGCGCCTAAACCGGGGGAGATCGCTTCGACATTCTCTGGGCGGAGGTAATCGCGATTCAGATATTCCTGGAGCGAGACGGCGTGGCGGGTGAGACGCTGGTAAAGCTGGACGGTGGCGTCTGGCCCGACGATGAGCAGGCGCTGACCGGGACCGGGATTCAAAAGCGAGAGAAGCGTATGGCCAGCTGGAGTTGAAGTGGAGGCGGTCCGGTAACCGAGGTCGATTAGCGCGGCGGACAAGAGCAAGAGTGCCAGGCACACAGCGACGAGAATGGAGCGCTGGCGGGAAGGGGCCGGGGGATCTGGCAAGCGGGCGGGAATGTGGGGCTCGATCTTGAGAGAGTAGGAGCCTTTGGGAATGGACACGCGCCAGGGATCGGCGGCTCCTTCAGCCTGGTAGTATTCTTCGAGCTTGAGCCGCAGTTGGCGGATGTTGGAGCGGACGATGTTGTCGTCTGCAGTGTTGTATCCAACGGGGCGCCCGAAGACGGCGTGGCCGATTTCAGCTTCCTTGAGAGAGTGTGTTTGTTCGGCGAGGAAGCTGAGCAGTTCAGTAAGGCGGTGGGTTTTGATGAAGACGTGGCTTTCAAGGATGCTGCTGACCGCCTGAGCCATCTGCGGCTTTTCCGATTCAACTAACAAAGGGAACCTCCCGGCTTTGCCCTGATTCTATCGCAGCAGTTGACCCTCTCCACGCCGGTTGTACGCTTAACAGGTATGAGCATCTCGAAGGTATGGTTGTTCTTTGTCACACCGATGATGATGGCCCAATCCGCGCCCACTGTCTACACAATCAAAGAGGTGCAAGCAATGGCGGGACCTCCGGGCCAGAACATGGTGATCTATCGAAGCGGGCCGAAAGCGGCGATCGATATCATACATGAACCCGGCGGCCCTAGCGGGACCACCAGATCGGTAATCGATCTCGACAGCCATGCACATTACGACTGGGACACCACGAATCCGGGCAATGGGTGTTCGGTAGGCAAGTGGAGCGGTAACTGGGGCGATCCGTTCGAAGAGACGAAAGGATTTCAGGACGAGTTGACCAAGGCTGGCGGTAAGGTGGTGGGCAACGAAGCCGTCAACGGCGCGGCGGCAAAAGTATTTGAGGCCGGGATGCCGGATGGCAGCAAAGCAAGGATGTGGGTGGACGACAAATCCGGACTACTGCTGAAGCTTCAGTCGACCGATAAGAGCGGGAAATCGCAGACGATGACCGAGGTGAAGTCAGTGAGTCTTTCGAAGCCGCCGGATTCGGTCTTCGAAATCCCTCCCAGTTGCGTGGCGGCGGCCCACCCTCCGGTAGATCCGGACTTCGAAGTAGCGACGACGGCGCCGGCTTCGCAGGATGCTTGCGTGGTGTGGGTGAGGGTGGTGAAGGCGGGTTCGATGGAGACAATCAAGGGCGGGTTCCGCATGGGAATCGATCTGGCGATCAATACTCTGCATCCGGCGGAACATAATGTGGGACAAGGTCCGGACGGGAACGGTGTCTTTAGCGGAGGAGGCATCCGCGAGATGTCCGGGCAGTTTAAGGACGGAGTTTTACGGCTGGGCCGCATTGCAACGATGTTCTACATCGCGAGCGTGTTTGACAACAATCGCGGTTTCGCCTCCGCAATGATGTACCGGAAATGTTTCGGGCCGCAGACGATGCTGCTGATGGTGGTCAAGGATCCGAACAATATCGGGAAAGGCGTCGATTACCTGTGGGATAAGAAGGGAAAGTACCTTCCTACTTCGGCGGGTGGTAATTAGGATACGCGGGTCTTTTGTATTCTTTCGGAGGGTTCTTCTTGAGCAAGTCGAGGATTACTTCGATCGATTTGTCGAGCTGGGTATCGTGGCCCTGGCGCCATCGGGCTGGGTCTAGTTCAACTTCGACATCGGGCGCGATGCCGTGGTTCTCGACTTCCCATTCGCCTTCGGTGCCGAAGATGGCGAAACGTGGAGCGGTTACGCCGCCGCCATCCATGAGGTCGGGGTAACCACCGATGCCAACCAAGCCGCCCCAGGTGCGCTTGCCGATTAGCGGGCCGATGCCTAGCTTGCGGAAATACCAGGGGAGCGCGTCGCCGCCGGAGCCTGCGAACTGATTGGTGATCATGACCTTGGGACCGTAAACGGTGGCGGCGGGCATGGGGATGTCTAGGCCTTCGCGGCTCATGGCGCGGCTCAACATTTTGCGGTTCATGTTTTCGACGATGTAATCGGCTAGAAGGCCACCGTGATTGAATCGCTCATCGACAATCATGGCCTGTTTATCGGTCTGGGCGAAGTAGTAGCGATTGAAACTTGTGAGGCCGCCGAATGCCGTGTCAGGGACATGAACATAGCCTACTTTGCCGCCGGTTGCGACTTCGACCTTGCGGCGGTTGTCTTCGATCCAGGCCAAGTGGCGAAGGTTCTTTTCGCTCTCGACGGGGACCACGGTCACTTCGCGGGAACCGGAGCCATCGGGGTTGGGGCCTACTTTTAGGACCACAGGTGTGCCGACGGTTTCGCCGAAGAAGGAATAGATTTCGTCTGTGCCTTGGACGTCGGCGCCTTGCACTGAGATGAGGTATTCGCCCTGTATGACTTCAGCGCCGGGTTGGGTGAGCGGGGCGCGGAGTTGGGGGTTCCAGTTCTCGCCATCGTAGATATGAGAGAAACGATAGCGGCCGTTTTCTACGGTGTAGTCGGCGCCGAGGAGGCCAGTCTTGGTGTGAGTGATCTCAGGCTTCTCGCCACCGCCTACAAAGACGTGGCCCAGGGTGAGTTCGCCTAACATCTCCTCGAAGAGATAGTTCAGGTCATCGCGGGTATCGAGCTGGTTGACGAAGGGCGCGTAGGTTTCCTCGGCCTGGGTGAGGTTGAGGCCGTGATAGTGGGGGTCGTAGAGGAAGTCGCGTTCGATGCGCCACGCTTCGTGGAACATTTGTTTCCATTCGGCGCGGGGGTCGACCCAGACTTCGAGGCCGTCGAGTTTCAATTCGCCTTCGCCGGGTTTGGGCGCGGAATCGGAGGACGTGATGTACCATTTGCCGGATTGGGAGAAGAGGAATTTTTCGCCGGAAGCGGAGAGGTCGGCGGCTTGGATGCCGTCGGCGAAGTGTTCGAGCTTGCGTTTGGTGAGGTCGAACTTATCGAGCGAGCCGGTGGGTGGTTCGGGGTTTAGATTGACTTCGGGAAGAGCCCAGAGGAAGAGCGTGTTCTCTTTGCCCGCCCATAGGCCGTTGTAGTTGCGGGCGGGAATGGGAAGAGCAAGGATGCGTTGGTTGATGCGGTCGAAATCGATTTCGACTCTCGCGGTGTCGTCTTTCTTAGGGTCGGCGAAGAAGGGATCTTTCTTCTTTTCGTCCTTCTTGGCTTCGTCCTTTTTCGGCTCCTCCTTTTTCTCCTCGTCGTTCTCGTAGACGAGGGGCGAAGGCGTGTCCTTCTTCAGGACCATGACGTAGGCGTTGCTGGTGACGGGGCGTTGCAAGGAGGATAGATTTCCGCCTGCCTGTCCGGCGCCCATTCCTAGATTGGTGCTGGCGACGAAGTAGAGATACTTGCCGCCTCGGTCGAAGACGGGGAGTTGCGCGTCGCTCAGGCCGTCGGTGATTTGGGTGGATTTGCCGGTTGCGAGCGAGTGAACGTAGATGGCGTGGTAGTACGTCGGGAGAGTCTTGGTGTAGGCGATCCACGCGCTGTCGGGCGACCAGCGCGGGTTCATCTCGGTTTGGGTGCCGTCGTAGTTATTGGTATCGACCAAGACCTTCGTGCCCTTCTCGACATCGAGATACCAGAGGTGAAGGAACTTATCGGTAAAGGCGATCTTCTTGCTGTCGGGTGACCAGACGGGCGTGTAGTAGTAGGAGCGGGGAGTGCCTAAATCGAACTTCTTGATATCGCCCAAGCCGGATTGATCGCGGATGAAGAGCTGGTATTCGCCGGGCGCGTCGGAGAACCAGGCTATGGACTTGCCGTCGGGCGACCAGGAAGGAGTGCGGTCTTCGACGGCGGGTGAGCGGGTGATGTTGCGGAACGCTCCCTTTTCGGCGGGGACGGTGAGGATCTCGCCGTGGGCTTCAAACACGGCCCGCGCGCCGTTGGGTGAGATCACTCCGTTGTTCAGCTTGCTGGCTTCCAGCTTGAGAAAGTGAGGGCGGATTTCGGGGAAATCGCCGACAACCTGGATGGGGACTTTGTGTTCCTGATGCGTGGAGAAGTCGTAGATGTGGATGGAGCCGAATTGCTCATAGACGATGCCGCCGGGACCGGCCGAGGCGGACTTGAGGTCGAGGCCCTTGTTTTCGATGACCTGGGTGACCTTCTTGGTTGCGGTGTCACAGGCGAAGAGGGTGACGGGGCCGTTGCGGTCGGAGAGGAAGTAGATGGTGTTGCCGACCCACATGGGTTCGGAATCGTTGGAGTTCTCACGCGGAAGCGGCTCGACGCGGGAATTGGCCAGGTTAGCGATCCAAATGGGAGTGGTCTGGCCGCCGCGGTAGCGCTTCCAGGCATTCTGCCAATGGAAGAGAGGTTCGTAGGCGATTTGGCTGGCATCCGGAGAAAACGAACCGCCCATGGCGAGCGGGAGAAGGATCTGCTGCGGGAAGCCGCCGGTTGCGGCGACGGTGAAGAGACGGGCGCCATCGTTCTCGACGTTGCGCGTGGAGACGAAGAGCACGCGCGCGCCATCGGGCGTCCAACCTACGGCGTAATCTGCGCCGGGATGGTAGGTGAGGCGGCGAGGGTCGCCACCGGCAGCGGGCATGACGAAGACGTCGATGCTGCCATCGTACTCGCCTGTGAAAGCGATGGACTGGCCGTCGGGAGAGAAGGTTGGCGAGTGTTCGGAGCCGGGAGAAGAGGTGAGGCGTTCGGCATTGCCGCCCGCGCGGGGAACGCGCCAGAGATCGCCCGCATAGGAGAAGACGATGTGGGTGCGGTTCATCGCGGGAGTCCGTAGGAGTTGCCCGGACTCGGCGTACGCGGAGGCGACGAACAGGGCCAGAAAGAATAAGCGCATCTTCATGGCCCTACGCATTACGCGAGTGCTTCGTTCACAAGATCGGCCTGCTCCTGGTCGTGGCGCTTCTTGGAACCAGTGGACGGGCTCGGATTCTCGGTACGGCCGACGTAGCGGATGGCGCGCGGGAACCGCGTGGAGACGAAGCGCCAGGGGCCCATGTTGCGGGGCTCTTCCTGGACCCAAACGAGTTCGGCGTCCGGCGCGTAACGCTGGACGGCGTCGCGGACCTGATCGTAGGCGAACGGATAGAGTTGTTCGACGCGGATGATGGCGACGTGATTGGCCTGCTTCTTGGCGCGGGCAGCAAGGAGATCGTAATAAACCTTGCCGCTGCAGAAGACGACGCGCTTGACGGGCGCGGGATCGACCGTGTCTTCGATGATCTCGCGGAACTGGCCACTGGAGAGTTCGTCGAAGGTAGAGAAGGCGCTGCGAAGCAGGCTCTTCGGAGTGAAGATGATGAGCGGCTTGCGGGCCACGAGCATCATCTGGCGGCGCAGGATGTGGAAGTACTGGGCCGGGGTGGTGCAGTTGGCCACGCGCATGTTGTCACAGGCGGCGAGTTCGAGGTAACGCTCGATGCGCGCGCTGGAGTGTTCCGGGCCCTGACCTTCATAGCCGTGCGGAAGGAGCATGACGAGGCCGGTTGTTACGCCCCACTTCGATTCAGAACTGGTGATGAACTGATCGATCATGATCTGCGCGCCGTTGGAGAAGTCACCGAACTGGGCTTCCCAAAGAACGAGCGACTGGGGCGAGGCCAGGGAGTAGCCGAACTCGAAACCGAGGACGCCGTATTCGCTGAGAGAGCTGTCGAAGACGTCGAACTTGGCCTGGTTGGGCGAGAGATGTTTGAGAGGGATATACTTCTCGCCGGTTTCATAATCGTAGAAGGCGAGATGGCGCTGGCTGAAGGTGCCGCGGCCGGAATCCTGACCACTCAGGCGGACCGGGGTTCCTTCAAGGACCAGAGAACCGAAGGCAAGTGCTTCCGCGAAGGCCCAATCGACATTGCCGTTTTTGGCGAAAGCTTCGCGGCGCTTGTCGTTGAAGTTGTTGACGAGCTTCGGATGCACGGTGAAGTTATCGGGGAATGCGGTGATGCCGTCGACGAGCTGGGCGATGACGTCTTTATCCACTGTCGTGACGACTGGGCTCTGAATCACCACCGCGGGGGCTGGCGCCTTGAGGGCCGGATGGCCGGCATCGAAGGCGGTGGAGTAACGATCGGCAGCCTTCTTGCGAAGCTGCGCGGCGTCGGCCGCGGTAAGGACTTTGGTGCGTACGAGTTGCTGGCCGTAGAGCACAGCGACAGAGGGCTGGTCCTTGATCTTGCGGTAAAGGATAGGCTGCGTGTAGGCCGGGTCATCAGCTTCGTTGTGACCGTGGCGGCGGTAGCAGAACATGTCGATGACGACATCCTTCTTATACTGCTGGCGGAACTCATAAGCCATCTGAACGACGCGCATGGCGGCTTCGGGGTCGTCGCCATTGACGTGGAAGATAGGGGCCTGGACCATGCGGGCTACGTCCGTGGAGTAGGGCGTGGATCGGCTGAAATCGGGCAGGGTGGTGAAGCCGATCTGATTGTTGATGATAAGGTGAATAGTGCCGCCGGTGGAATAACCATCGAGCTGCGAGAAGTTGAGCACTTCGGCCACGATTCCCTGCCCTGCGAAAGCGGCGTCACCGTGGATGAGCAGCGGGATGACGCGGGCGCGGGTTGTATCGGCGAGACGGTCCTGCTTGGGACGGACGAGACCTTCGACAACCGGGTTTACGGCTTCGAGGTGGCTCGGATTCGACGCGAGCGAGACGGTGATCTGCTTGCCCGACGCGGTGGTGCGAATGCAAGAGGCGCCCAGGTGGTACTTGACATCGCCGGAGCCTTGCGTGGTGTTGGGATCAATGTTGCCTTCGAACTCCGCGAAGATTTCGTGGAGCGGCTTGCCGACTACGTTGGCGAGGATACTGAGGCGGCCGCGATGGGCCATGCCGATAACGACTTCGTGCACATTGCCGGCAGCGGCGAGATTTAGGATCTCCTGCAGGATGGGGATGGCGGTTTCGCCGCCTTCGAGCGAGAAGCGCTTCTGGCCGACGAATCGGTTACCTAGGAAGTGTTCGAACTCTTCGCCATCGAGAAGGTCTTCGAGAATGCGGACCTGGGTTTCGCGCGGGATGGGCCAGTTGTTGGCGCGGGGTTCCATGTGCTCCTGCAGCCAGCGCTTCTGTTCGATGTGCTGGATATTCATGTACTCGCAGCCGATTTTGCCGCAGTAGGTGGAGCGTAGCTGATCGAGGATCTCGCGCAGGGTGGCGATTGGTTTGGTGCCGAAGGTGCCGGTAGAGAATTCGCGGTCGAGATCCCAGATGGTTAGGCCGTAACTCAGCGGATCGAGCTCGGAGTGGTAGGTGGGTTCTTTGCCGTTGAGCGGGTCGAGATCGGCGAGCAGATGGCCACGGACGCGATAGGCGTTGATGATCTGGAGGACGGAGGCTTGCTTGGACGCGTCGACGGTGAGGTTGGCGGCGGAGTTGGGTCCGCGCAGGTGGTCGGTTTCCCACTTGACGGGCTTGTAGGGAATGCCGAGGGAATGGAAGACGTCGACGTAGAAATCGAGCTCGCCATCGAGAAGAGCTTGCAGGGAGCCGAGGAATGCGCCGGATTCCGCACCTTGGATGATGCGGTGATCGTAGGTGCAGGTGACGGTCATCACCTTCGAGATGCCAAGCGCGGACTGCGTTTCGGGCGCCACGCCGCGGAAGTCAGGGGAGAAATCCATGGCTCCGACGGCGACGATGGCGCCTTGGCCCATCATGAGGCGCGGGATGGAGGCCATGGTGCCGACGGTGCCTGGGTTGGTGAGCGAGAGCGTGGTGCCGGCGAAATCGGCTGAGCCTAGCTTCTGGTTGCGGGCGCGGACGACGAGATCGTCGAAAGCGGCAACGAAGCCGGAGAATGTGAGGCTGCCCGCATTCTTAATGCTGGGCACCATGAGATTACGAGCGCCGTTCTTGCCGGCAACGTCAATGGCGAGGCCGAGGTTGATCTGGTTGCGGACGATGCGCAGGGGCTCGCCGTTCGATTCGGCGTAGGCGTGGTTGATGGCGGGGTTGGCCTTGATGGCTTTGACTAGCGCCCAACCAATGAGGTGCGTGAAAGAGATCTTGCCTTTGCTGACAAGCGAGCGGTGGTGGTTGATGAGGCGGCGATTTTCGTCGACGACCTTCACGGGGATGGTGCGCTGCGAGGTGGCCAGCGGCATGGAGAGGCTGGCGGTCATGTTCTCCGCGATGCGCGCCGCGGCGCCTCGCAATGGCATGAGCTCTTCGCCGGGGCCGGCTTCGATGACTGCGGTGGACGGGGCGGGGGCCACAGTGCGCGTCGACGCGATGGCTACTGTTTTGGGCGCGCCATTGGTAGGAGGGGCGCCATTGCCGTTACCTTCGAAAAGGTGTTTCCAGCTTTCGTCAACGGAACTGCGATTGTGTTGGAACTGTTCGCGCAGTTCTTCTTCGAACCAACTGTTGATACCCAGTTGGGGGTCGTCTTGAACGGGCATTCTTCGAGTGTTCTTCCTAGCATTATGATAGCCCGAAGGTTGGGCCCATAAATAAGGAGAATCTCAAAAGCGGCGTTGTCACGAAAGAGACCCGGCGAGCGACAGAGTAATCGGAATGAACAAGCACACTGCTTTATTGACCATTATGTTGCTGAGCTTGGGCTTGCAGTTTGCGCAGGCCCAACCTTTCAAGACGGGCGACCTTGTGGAAGCTCACATGTTTGACCAGTGGCTGCCCTGCAAGGTATTCAAACCCGAGCTGAACTGGCTTGTGCCCGGATCAACGGCGATACGGTCGTATATCGTGACCTGCACCGTCAACGCCTCAAGCGGTCCGCACGAATTCTCTGTTCCGGTGACAGACGTTCGCGCGCGCGGCCACTGCTGAAGACAATCGCGTGGCAGCCGAAACCGCGGCAGCCACGG
>Ga0302326_10018406_pt1 | contig 14493 bp, 13 predicted proteins | sample Palsa_T0_3_FD_202264 | JGI IMG/M metagenome (GOLD analysis project Ga0302326, IMG submission 202264) | Peat permafrost microbial communities from Stordalen Mire near Abisko, Sweden - Palsa_T0_3 | ecosystem: Environmental > Terrestrial > Soil > Palsa > Peat permafrost | place: Sweden: Abisko... | reverse complement strand
TACCTCGAATTGCAGCTCTCCCACACAGCCGATGATCTTCTTATTGCCACCGTATTGGGTGAACAGCTGGGCCACCCCTTCATCCGTCAATTGCAATAATCCTTTCTCCAATTGCTTGGTTTTCATGGGGTCTTTATTAATCACCTCTTTAAAAATTTCAGGCGAAAACGATGGGATACCGGTAAAATAGAATTCTTCCCCCTCGGTCAGTGTATCCCCGATCTTGAAGTTCCCGGTATCGAACAGTCCTACGACATCGCCGGGGTAGGCCTCTTCTATCACATCCTTATCCCTGGCCAGGAAAGTATAGGGGTTGCTGAACCGTACATCCTTATCGAGCCGGACGTGATGGAAATATTTATTCCGTTCGAACCGCCCGCTGCAGACCCTTAAAAAGGCAATTCTGTCACGGTGTTTGGGATCCAGGTTGGCATGGATTTTAAAGATAAAACCGCTGAATTTATCTTCGTCTACATCCAGCAGCCGTATGGAGGTCTCGCGGCTGCGGGGCCCGGGTGCAATCCGGATAAAGGTGTCCAGCATCTCCCGCACGCCAAAATTGTTGATGGCGCTGCCAAAAAAGACCGGCGCCACTTTACCGGCCAGGTAATCATCGACATTCAGCTGGCCATGGACGCCATCGACCAGTTCTACATCTTCCCGCAGCATGGCTGCATCCTTTTCGCCCAGCCGGTCATCCAGCAGCGGGCTGTCCAGCCGGTCGATCTCGACCGTATCTTCATCCATAGCCTTGGTGTTGGCCGTAAACAGCACCAAATTCTTATCATAAAGATTGTAGACCCCTTTGAAATCCTTACCGCTGTTGATCGGCCAGGCCATCGGGTGCAATTGGATATTCAGCTCTTTTTCAATCTCTTCCAGCAGATCAAAGCGGTTCTTGCCGTCGCGGTCCATTTTATTGATGAAGACGATCACGGGGGTATACCGCATCCGGCAGACTTCCATGAGGCGCCGGGTCTGGGCTTCTACCCCATTCACGCTGTCGATGACCAGGATGACGCTGTCTACCGCCGTAAGGGTACGATAAGTATCTTCTGCAAAGTCTTTGTGACCCGGTGTGTCCAGGAGATTGATCAGCATCCCCTTATACTCAAAGCTCATGACCGATGTCGCCACCGAGATACCGCGCTGTCTTTCGATCTCCATGAAATCGCTGGTAGCGTGCTTCTTGATCTTATTGCTCTTGACCGCGCCGGCAGTCTGTATAGCACCGCCGAATAACAGGAACTTTTCCGTCAGGGTAGTTTTACCTGCATCGGGGTGGGAAATGATGGCAAATGTCTTTCGCTTGTTTATTTCGGTGGTGTATCGCATCGGGGCGCAAAGGTACGCTATAATCATAAAAAAACCTGCAAGCGCAGTGCCTGCAGGCATGGTGAAAATAATACCCGTTTTAATTATCTGACGACAGCCAGCGATTTACTATCCAGCACTTTGCCATTGACGACCAGGGCGCAGATATACAGGCCCGCCGGCAGTTGACTGGTGGCCAGTTGGACCTGGCTTTTGCCGGATGAGGCTGGCAGGGCTATTGACGTAATAGGCTGTCCGCTGACGCTATATACCTGACAGAATGCGGCGCCGGCCCCCGCAGGAAGCGAGTATTCGATAGTTGCCGCAGTGTTGGCCGGATTGGGATATATACCGTTCAGCCCGGTAGTACTTTGGGCGTTAAGGCTTGCCGCCTCGGCCGTCGTCAGGGGCAGCTTGCTGGTCAGCAGGCTCCTCAGTTCCTGCACCTGGTTTTTCAGTTCTTCCACCTGGCTCTGTAATTCGGTGGTCAGCGGCGTGGATACCGCGTCGGTAGCGCCATTGGAAGCCTTATAGACATACCCGTTGCTGTCGATCACCAGAACGGTGCCGGCCCCGCTTTGCAGGCTCTCCAGGCGAACATTGGAGGGATTGGTCTGACCGCTCAACGTCGCACAGTTGACGTCCAGCCTGGCGGTGGGGGACGGTTTATCGATCCCGATATAGCCTATTTTGTTGATCCGCATCCTTTCGAGGCCATCCCCGCTTACCTGATTAGTGCCGAAGATGATGCTGTGGGCAGTGTCATTATTCTGCATGACATAATCCCCCGGCTGGGATCCACCTACGAAATCGCTGACCTGTGTAGCAAAACCAAGCTGCGCATTGCTAAAGTTGTTATTAGTAGTACCCGACCATAACATCAACGCAGGCACCGCACCGGTAATAGCCATGACAGCACTCGAACTGTTGTAGAATTGCAGCGGGACCTGCGGCGTACTGATTCCGATACCGACGTAGCCGCTCTGCAGAATGGTCGCATGCTCAACATCGTTAGTCCGAAAGACCAGCCTGGCAGTGTCTGTCGTTCCTAAAAAATTGACGGAAGAATTAGTTCCGGCATTTCCGGTGAGTGACCAGCTTTGAGAAAAGCCATGAATGGACAATAAGATGCCTGAAAAAAGAATAAAGATCTTTTTCATAAAAGTAAAGTTTAATGGTAATTGAATAAATACACTTCGAATATACGGTATCGATATGATACAACGATCACTGTTAATATTTTCTTAACCGGGGTGTAGGTAAATTCACATATTTGTAGCTATCGGCGTGAGGATCCGCCGCGCAATCCTTGCAGTCTACCTTTGATCGTTTGCCATACCGGCAAAATATCTTCCGACAATTTCAGTCCCAGGACCCCTGCTATATACAGTGCAAGGAAGGAAAGACTGCGAATAAAAAGCCAGGGAAGTCCATGGCGGGTGCTGAATAAATAATAACAAATGAAATAACCCGCTGCGCCAAGAAGGAGAGTATATAACGACTGGATCGTGAAAGGCTGCATTTTAAATTTCCGGTAAAGGAAGATACAACGAATGCCATTATAGATCGAGAAAGTGAAGATATCCGCAATGGCGGGACCAGTCATGCCCCATTTTTTTGCCAGCAGGTAATTCAGGGGTAGGGTGAGCCCTGCCAGGATAAGCCCAGATATAAAATCAAACCGCCAGAAGGTCGAGGTAGCAATGATCTGACCGTTGACCCCGGTGCCCATATCGACAACACGGGCCAGGCCGATGAAAAAAAAGGCGGTAAAAAAGGCCGACAGGGACGCCAGGTATTCCGGATGAAATTGAAAGGTAATGACCCCGTCTTCGAAATTAAGTAATATCAAGGCGAATATGCCCACGGAAAAGACCAGTTGGGTAATACTCGACCGCTGGTAGATACGATTGATCCTTCCATAATCCTTATCTTTCCAAGCCTGCGACAAAGGCCCCAACGATGCTGCGATCACTGCGCGCTGCGGCGCCTGAACCAGGCTGCCGGCAAACTGCGCCATGGTATACAATCCGACGGAGGCAAGACCGCCCGGCACCACAGCCGCAATGATGATCTGTGCAAAGAAGAAGGCAATATTGTACACTATGCCGCCCCCCCAGCTCATGAGGGCCAGGGACCGGATCTTCGGAAGGAACTTTTTGGTTACGATGCTACGGGAAAACACAAAGTGCAACTGGCCGGACCGGATGAGGTAAACCAGCAGGATAAGGGTGATCAGGAGATAGTTAAAGGCGTAGAGTTTCACTAAAGTGCCGAATCCATGCAGTACGCCACATAAATAAAGTACGAGCAGGATCAGGGTTGTCAGTCGAAACTGCACTTCCCGCAGATAGCTGGTCAGGATCGTCCGCTTCAGTTGCCAGCAGTACGCTTCCAGAATAGTATAAAGGGTCAGGCCAAGACTGAAAGGGAATATCCAATAATAATATTGAACGAACGCGGGGGATCGATGTTCGTAATAGCGGATCACCGCTCCCTTAAAGACGATTCCGGCCAAGGTCACCAACAGAAACCCTCCCAGACAGATCAACAATGCCCAGGTGATCAGGTCGTTCTTTTTGGGTGACAGGTTGTCTTTATAGTAAGGATAGAATTTGCCGATATAGGAGGGCATGCCCATATTGGCGGTGAAATACATGATAGATCCGATAGCCAGGAACATTCCGCTGATCAGTCCATATTGATCGGGGGTGAACTCCCTACCCAGCACAAGGTTGGTGATGGCGCCCAGTCCGAATCCGAAGTATACAATACCTGAAGAAATAATGCTTTGCTTCCGGATAGTACTCATTGCAGCAGGGAATTCAAATCCTGTTTACCGTCATAATGAAAGGGCCTGTCGAAAGTGAACATTCCCCGCCTGATCTTTACCCGTCCATCCAGGCTGATAGTCGTCTGTTTGTCGATCAGCATCTGCAGGGCGTTACTCAATAGGCTGCGCAAGTCTATCTGCAGCGCAATGGGTACGTAGAAAGTATCCTGCTGCGGAATAAAGATCGTCGTGTCCAACAAAGAATGCCCCGCATGATGGCCATTAAGAGATACATCCACCTCGGCCCTTTTCAGTTGCAGGCTATAGTGATTGGGGTTGTACATTTTGACCGTGGTGGCCAGGGTCGCCTGGCCGTCCGGAGACTTACTGACCTGCATATTCTGGAATCCATAATATTCCGGGGCCTGCGGCTGACTACAGCCGGCCAGCCAGATGACCAGGACCAGTACCGCCCATTTGAGTATTGATTTTCCCGATGACTGTTGACGCATAATCTGCAAGATAAGGGGCATTTACGAATTCAAGAATATTAACTACCTTTCTCAAAAGAAACCCCGTGTCCAGTATCGCAGAACGTATTAAGCAATTCAACAGCAACCGGTTACCAACCTATACAAGCCTGAAATATCAGCTAATGGCAGAGAACCCCTTCCGGTTTTTCCGGGGTACCTGTCATCTTTTCTATGAAGACCTCCATCGCAGTAATGCCTTGCCCGCCTACCCTGTCAGCTGGGTCTGCGGTGACCTGCACCTGGAAAATTTCGGCACCTATAAAGGCGACAACCGCCTCGTCTATTTCGACCTGAACGATTTCGACGAAGGTATCCTGGCCCCGGCCACCTGGGAGGTGGCCCGGATGGTGACCAGTCTTTTCGTTGGTTTTGATTCCCTGGGCATCAAAAAGAAAGAGGCCGCCCAGACAGCAGCCCTCTTCCTGCGTGTCTTTTCTTCCACCCTTGCCAACGGGAAGGCCAAATACCTGGAATCGCAAACGGCCAACGGCATCGTACGCCTGTTCCTGGAAAAAGTCATGGAACGCAAACAGAAAGAATTGATCCGTCAGCGCACCATAGAAGGGAAAAATGGCAACCTGCAATTCCGGATCGACCGGGTGCGGTTGTTCCCGCTTGACAAAGCCTTGCGCAAACAGCTCATGACACATCTCGGCCAGCACCTGCAAATGCGCCCGCTGACAAAAGACCGTTTCCAGGTATTGGATGCCTGCTTTCGCGTGGCGGGCACCGGCAGCCTGGGTGTCAGGCGGTATGTCTTTCTGGTGAGAAATACCAAAGACTTCAAAAAACATTGGCTGATAGATATGAAGCAGGCACCCCCCTCCTCCCTTCAGCCCTACCTCACCAACCCCCAACCGGCATGGCCAACGGAAGCTGACCGGGTGGTGGCCGTGCAGCACCGGATGCAGAATATCTGCCCCGCATTGCTTGGCGTCACGGAATTCGACGGAGACCCCTATGTATTGAAGGAGATGCAGCCCACGGCGGACAAGATCGACTTCCTCCTGATCAGGGACCGCTATAAAGATCTTGCCTGTGTAGTGGAAGACATGGCTTTCCTCACGGCCAGCGCCATGTTGCGGAGCGCAGGCCGGCAGGGCGCCGCGCTGCCTGACGAACTCATTGCATTCGGCGCCGATCAGCATTGGCAGCAAGGCCTGACAGACTATTCGATGTCCTATGCAGAACAGGTGAAGAAGGACTACCTCGCTTATTTCAAAGAATACAAGGCCGGTTATTTCAGTCCGGCCCCCTAAAAGAATATAGTATGCCCGAGACACAGGAGATCATCTGGAAATTGGTGCTGGCCATACTCGTAGGCGGCGCCATTGGTGCGGAAAGAGAATACCGCAGTAAATCGGCAGGATTCCGGACGCTGACCCTTATTTGCCTGGGGGCGACCATTTTTACCATCTTCTCTCAAATTATCGGCGGCAGCGGCAACCCTGACCGGATCGCCAGCAATATCGTGACAGGGATAGGTTTTGTCGGGGCAGGCGTCATTTTCAAAGCCAATGCCTCCCAAAGCAAGGCCAATGGCATTACCACGGCGGCAATGATCTGGGTAACGGCATCACTGGGCGTTGCCATCGGTGCGGGCTACCATTGGATCGCTATCATCGCCTGCATCCTGATCCTGCTGGTATTGTTCATCTTTAGCCTGCTGGAAGGCTGGATCGACCGCATCAACCAGATCAGGAATTATACCATCGTCACTTCCTTTCAGAATGAAACGCTTCATCGCTATGAAGATCTCTTCCGAAGGCATCACCTCAAGTTCCGGCGCAACGGGCAATGCAAGTCGGCTGAAAATGTCATCACCGGCCATTGGATCGTACAGGGATCGGAGAAGAATCACCGGCACTGCATCCACGAAGTGCTGCGCGATACGACCGTAAGGGCGTTCGAGTTTTGATGCGCCTGCCGCCATCCCCGTCGGGCACCGGCGCGCTTACAGCAGCGTCAGCGCCCACGTCCTTTCGAATACGCCGCCGGCTTCCAGCCGGTTAACCCCTTCTTTGTCCACATACTGCTGATCACTATCCACTGAATCCGCGATACCGCACCAGGGCTCTATACAGACGAAATCTGCCTTAGGGGCAGCCCAGATACCCAGGAAGGGGAAGCCGGGAAAATCCATTCGTAATCCCCTTTCTGTCTTCGCAGACCGAAGTGTTACACTGGAAGAAGCCAGGTGCTTGAACACCAGCGCGTCTTTGGCGAACAAGTCTTTGGTGAGGGGGAGGATGTCGGCATCCTGCAATAAGGGCTGGGGTCGGCTTTCGATCAGTCCGTCGCCGGAAATGGGCCAGCGCGGCGCCGTTTCCTTCCGCTCGAATGCCAGGTAATAGTCCTGATACGCGGTGTCAGGGGCAAGGGGCACTTTAAAGGCGGGGTGACCCCCGACAGAAAAGTACAGCGTTTCCTTCGCAGGGTTCGTTACCTGGTAAGTAGTAGAAAGCCCTTCGGGCAGCAGCCGGTAAATGACCCTGAGTTCGAAGGTGAAGGGATAACTGGCCCTGGTAGCGTCATCGCTTCGCAGCAGGAAGGTGATGGCATCCGCCGCGTGTGACTCCACCTCGAATTCCCGTTCGCGGGCAAAGCCATGCCGGGGAAGGGAATAGGCTTTACCCTGGTAGTAATAGGTATTGTCTTTGAGGGTGCCTACAATGGGAAACAACAGGGGGGAATGCTTGCCCCAGAAGGCCGGATCTCCGCTCCACATATACTCCAGTTGATGTCGTTTACTCCACAATCCCTGTAATTCTGCCCCTTTCGGGTGGATGCTGATCTTTAGCTGTTGATTTTCGAGGAAGAACATAAACTTGATTTGAAGGCAATTTACGTACGAATGCGTACATTCGAACTATGTTTCGCTACCTGGAAATCATTGGATCAAGTTGCAAGATGGCCTTGCAGGAATTCCGTTCGAATAAGCTCCGCACTTTTCTTTCCCTGCTGGGCATTACGTTCGGGATCTTTTGCATTATCAGCGTGCTGTCGACGATCAGCAGCATGCAACTGGCCGTCAACAACGACCTGAAAGCCTTTGGCAATAAAACGATCTACATCGACAAATGGCAGTATGGCGGCGGCCCTGATTTTCCCTGGTGGAAATATATCAAGCGGCCCGTACCGAAATATGAAGAAATCAAATTACTGAAATTAAAAGTCCCGGACGCCGGACATATTTCCTTTGGCATCGACGGTAATTCTAACGTGGACTACGGCGACAATACCCTCACCGGCGTAACCTATTACGGCAATACCGAAGACTTCGACAAGATACAGCAGGTCACGGTAGGCGCCGGTCGCTATTTTCAGCAGGCCGACTTCGATCGCGGGACCCCCTATGTCGTCATGGGGTATCGGATCGCCGAAAGACTGTTCGTCAAAGCGGAAAAGGGTGTCGGCCATACCGTAAAGCTCAAGGATGGGAAGACAGCCATCGTAATAGGGATCATCGAAAAGCAGGGACAAAGCCTGCTGGGCGGATGGGATTTCGATAACTCTATCCTCTTGACCTATAACTTTATGAAGCAAATGTTCCGGGAAGAGAATGGCAATCCCAAGATACTGGTACAAGCGAGCGCCAATATTTCGACAGCAGCACTGACGGACGAATTGAGGGGGGCGATGCGGTCGATCCGCAAACTGAGCCCCACCCAGGAAGACAACTTTGCCCTCAACGACATCGATAGCCTCAGTAAGTTCTTCGATCCCATTTTCACCGGAATGAATATCGGGGGTTGGGCTATTGCCGCCTTATCGCTGATCGTAGGCATGTTTGGTGTGGCCAACATCATGTTCGTGACAGTCCGTGAACGGACCAGTCAGATCGGCCTTAAAAAGGCCATTGGCGCCAAACGGGGGGTGATCCTCATGGAATTTCTGCTGGAGTCGGCTTTTCTCTGTATCATCGGCGGGATGATAGGGCTGGTAGCCGTCTTTGTGCTAACGCTGGTCTTTTCCAGCGTCGTAGGTTTTCATGTTTTCATTCCTTTAAATATTATCGTGCTGGCGGTCTTCATCTGCCTGTTCACGGGCGTATCGGCCGGCATCATTCCCGCATTCGTCGCCGCCCGTATGGACCCGGTGGTTGCGATAAGGTCATGACGGCAGCCTTTTTCCTACCTTTGCCCCATGCAGCCCACAAGTAAGCAGCCCATCACCATCCTGGCCATCGAATCTTCCTGTGACGAAACAAGCTGTGCGATCAGCCGCGATGGCATCATCCTGTCCAACATCATCGCCGGACAAGCGGTACATGAACAATATGGCGGCGTAGTCCCGGAATTGGCCAGCCGGGCACATATGCAGCATATCGTTCCGGTTGTGGAAGCTGCAATGAAAAAGGCGGACTGTACTCCGGCTGATCTGACCGCGATCGCCTTTACACAATCGCCGGGGCTGATCGGTTCGCTGCTGGTAGGGTCTCAATTTGCGAAGTCGCTGGCGCTCGCGCTGGACATCCCCTTACTGGCAGTGCATCATATGCAGGCCCATGTTCTGGCCAACCTGATACCGGATGCCCTTGCTGCCGCCGACGGAGGCCGGCCCCTCCCCTCTTTTCCATTTCTCTGTCTGACAGTCAGCGGAGGACATACGCAAATTGTCGTGTGTCATTCCCCGCTGAAGATGGAAGTGATTGGCGAGACGCTCGACGACGCCGCGGGAGAAGCCTTCGACAAGTCAGCCAAACTGCTGGGCCTGCCCTATCCGGGGGGCCCACTGATCGACAAATATGCGCGGGAGGGAAACCCGGCCCGCTTTTCTTTTCCCGAACCGCAGATCCCGGGATTGAACTTCAGCTTTAGCGGTCTGAAAACGGCCATCCTCTATTTCCTCCAACATCATACGGCACAAGATCCGGCTTTTATCGAGTCAAATCTGCCCGATATCTGCGCCAGCATCCAGGGACGTATCGTCTCGATCCTGCTGAACAAATTGCGGCGCGCTGCCCGTGAGACCGGCATCACCGATCTGTGTATCGCCGGCGGGGTATCGGCCAACAGCGGATTGCGGTCCGCCTTCACTGGAATGGGACGCACGGAAGGGTGGAATACTTTTATCCCCCCCTTCGAATATTGTACGGACAACGCAGCCATGATTGCCATCACCGGTCATTACAAATATCTGCAAAACGATTTTGCTGCTTTGTCAGTTTCGGCCAGCGCAAGAGCGGAATGGTAAAGGTCACCTGCGATCAGAGCCCGAGGAAGTTCGCCACCTGCGCATAGTTCGAATGGTCGATCTTGCTTTTTTGCATGCTCGTCGCTATCGTTCCGGTCACTGCCACCAACTTAAATTTATAGCTGGGCATTGCAAAAGTACTCAGCGTGGGAGGAGTAGCAGTATTCGTTGCATCTGCAAAATAGAACTCCAGTTCGACTGTGCCCGGAGAAGTAACATAGACAAAAGCGTATGCATATTCATCCCCCGTATCAAACGTATAGGGTACCGGCGACCACTGGTTATTGTTCGTGAGATTGGGCGTCATATACACCATTACCATTCCCGAATCCAAAACGCCCTGGGTGACCGCGCTGAAAGTTGCTTTATAATACCTGGTAAACCATTCAGTATAAGAACCGCCGCCGGTGAAAAGAATATAATTATCGTTCCATAGCCATTGCGAGCTGACCAGCGTAAAAGTATCCACCATCACGTTGGCATTACCCTGCGGGCCTGTCGGACCGGCAGCTCCTGTGGCGCCTTGCAGACCAGTCGCACCGGCGGGTCCTGTTGATTTGGAACAGCCAGTGAATAAAATAGTAGATGAGGCCATGATGACCAGCACCATGGCGACCCTGTTTAATTTTTGCATAAATAAGCGATTGTTAGATTTTGAATTGAAAAGCAAACTTAGACGGTTATCTACCTTTGCACAATACCACTTTTAGGGGAATTTTATGGAATCAGCAAGTGTCTGGACTGATGGCGTATCCGGGGAAGGACGTAAATTTGGGCTCCCATGCGCAATTCCTATTTTCAATTCAAGCTGTTCACCGTCTACCAGGACCAATGCGCCATGAATGGCTGCACGGACGCCTGTATCCTCGGGGCCTGGTTCGCAGCCAAGGCACCCGCCTATGCCAACGTGCTGGACATCGGCAGCGGCACCGGCCTTTTAATGCTGATGCTCGCCCAGAAGCATAAGGGCGAGATCATGGGCATCGAACTGGAACTGGACGCCTTCCGGCAACTGAAAGACAACATTGAAAAGAGCCCCTGGCGGCAGATGTTAAAGGTAGTCCCCGGCGACATCCGTTCTTTTTCCTTTCCCGGAAAGTTCGATTTCATCATTACCAATCCGCCGTTTTATGAAAACGACCTTCCTGCTGCTTCTACCGCTGCGAATATTGCCAGACACAGCAAGCAGCTAACTTTTCCGGAATTACTGACGGCCATCGATGCTAACTTATCGTCAAAAGGGTCTTTTGGCGTGCTGCTGCCCTATCACCGGGCAGCTGCGTTTGAAGAGCTTGCCACAAATGCATATGGGTTTACCCTGAAAGAAAGGCTGCTGGTCAGGCAGTCGCCGCGGCACGATTTCTTTAGAAGCATCCTTTACTTTTCGCGTCATGGAGATAACTTCATTCCCACATCGGAGCTGACGATCCAGCGTTATGACGGAGCCTATACGGAAGATTTTACCGAATTGATGAAAGATTATTATCTCTATTTGTGACGTCTGAACACACGACGGTGGAGCTATCTTTTTTTAGCGATTGTGATCAGATTGAAGGGGGGCAGTTGTTGCTGGTACTCAACTGCAAAGCCGCAATACTCCAGCATTTCCCTGATCAAGGACATACTAAATACATGATGGTGTATTGTACGGGTGGTCAGGTTGTCGGCTGCACGGGCCTTGAAAGCTTCCTTACCCGGATCACTTTCCAGGTCATGTAATTCCAATACCTCTGCCACATGCGTGTCATCATCCTCACCGACATTATTGTTGAAATCCGTCAGCAGATGATCGAAACTGGTGAAAGGTCTATTGTGATCAAATGTATTCTCCTTTTCCGGTAATACCAATATGAGCATTCCCTGAGATTTCAGCACCCGCTTCCATTCATATAGTGCCTTGATCGGATTTGCCACATGCTCCAGGTTATGCGAAGACAGAACGAACCCGTAGCTGCCTTCCGGGACTTCCTGAAGGTCGGTTGCCTCCGCGATATATTGGTACCCCGCCTTTCCGGGCAAATAATTAAAAGTATACCCTTTTGTAACTGTTCCTTCCCATAGTGTCAAAGTACTGAAGATCACATTATCGATCTGGCCGGCGAAAACATATACGGGTATACCCCCCATTGGCTTAAAGATCGGGCTGGGGCCGCCGATTTCCAATCCCTTTTCGCCCATTAAAGAAAATGACCGGCGAATCAAAGACCGTTTGTTTTTTCTCCTCAGATAAGACAATAAAACGACGAATAAATACTTAATCTTCATGATCTTACAATATAAAATATCCTTTATCTCAGGCACCTCCATCTTCCATCGCATATCCGGCGAGATATCGATAAGGCTCCGTGAGTGTTCCATTTCGCACCATCGTCGCCCTTTCGATGATCGCCGACCCTCCCCGTAACAGGTCATCCAGCACATATTTGATCAGCTGCTGACCAAAGTAGCGCGAGGCATCGCGCGGCAGTTCATTGGGAAGATTGCCTACTGCCATCACATCGATAGAGTCCTGAAGATAAGGTGCTGTCCGGCCCCTCGACTTTTTGTCTACCCCATAGACAGGGTCCTCCATCGGCGAATCGCCCAGGTTACAGGGCACCGACCCTTCCCGGTCATCGGTGATATCAGCAATGGTCTGGATACGGAAACCGGCATCCGCCAGGTGCTGCCATTCGAAAAGGCGGGGCATATTCCTATCCCAGTAAATGCCATTCATGAGGATGTCCGCCGTTCGGGTGAAAGGCAGGAATTTACAGCGATAATCCTGCGGGTGTTGATGAAAATGATCCCGATGATAGGCGTCTCCATGGGCATGTTCATAAAGGGAGGCCCCTTTCAGTTGTGTAAAGACAGGATAGGCAAAATTCCGTTCGAGAAATTCTTCCGGCTCTACTTCTACTACCTCCAGAAGGTTCATGACCTCCAATACGCCATGCGCTACCCTGCCGCTGCCGGTGACGGCCACTTTGATCGCCGGCAGCCGAAGTCCGAAATAGGTATGGATCAATTCGTGGAAACTGTGCTGTCCATACACCCTGTCCAGTTGATATAACCCGGTACGCCGGCCATACGCCATCATACCATTGTGAGCACCCACCACCCCGGCGAAGAATCCGAATCCCAGGATACGCTGGCCATCATCATGCTCCAGGCATTCATAGTCGATCAACGTAATCTTTTTTTGTAAAATAGACTGAAACATCCGTCGGTTAACGGCCTGTTGTTTTTTAGTATGGGAAAAAAAGAGGTAGGTTTTGCCGGCCAGCAGATCGCTCACCGGCACTTCCTTGATCCCTAACAGAATATCACAGTCTGTCATATCCTCCAGCAACTCAACACCCGCCAAACGATATTCCTTGTCCGAATAACAACGGTTGGCAGACGTCTGGACGACGACCCTGACCTCAGGTGCATTTTTCTGTATCCATTTACACTGCGCGGGCGTCAGCGCCACGCGGTTGTCGGCCGGCATTTTACCTTCGCGCAATAATCCTATCGTGATCATACCGGCTAAAGATAGAATTTTTTGCCCCTTTTTGGACAGGACGGCCTAAATCCGTAATATTGCGTCCCGAATTTCTTTTACCGTGAAATCGATGAATTCGCCCGGATGGCGGAACTGGTAGACGCGTCAGACTCAAAATCTGGTTATCGCAAGGTAGTGCAGGTTCGATTCCTGTTCCGGGCACCATTTTTTATAAAACCCTCTTTGTCAGAGGGTTTTGTTTTTGGAGGGACAACATAAATATAAAAACAATTCAGAATCAATCCCTCTCGGGTTCGATTCCTGTAAGTTCCCTTTAGCCCTGTTAACCATAAGGTAAGCGCTATTTGTTTCATCCGAGAAACGAGCAAATGTCATTGTGCCAAACAAGTTTTCCATTACTTGTTTGTAAATCCTGAATCGTTGGTTATTGGGTTGTTCTTCCTTAACCAGCCCAATAATTGACGCTGAAGCAATAAAGCCTAATGACGCATTCGGACGTCGTTGTAGTTGTTGAATAAAGACTTGTAACGAGGTTGAAACAACTCCTTGCATGACATTATCACGGGCTAACAACTGAAATTTATTCGGATATTTTTTGAACCGGACAGGATAGAATTTGATGATGCAGGTGTCCCTGACATATTCTTCCAAATGCACCATATACTTTCCCCTGGGCGTATCAACACGTTAATTACCTAAAAGATTGATCTAAGCTGGTATACCTTTGATAGCCCCTCGCGGAAGTGTACACACTTTTTTCCTTCAGAATTATAAAGGATCGCGGAAATTATAAATCTGCTATTATCGTCTTCACAGCATTACCTCTCTCAAGGGCATCATGCTCTCGCCATCGCGTCTGCTGCTCGCCGGTCAACAGGCCGGTTTGCCAGGCCAGGACTTTTTCCTCCAGCCGCTCTAAGCACAGCTTTTTGTTCTGCCATTGGGACCGGCTGTCCATCGTCAGCACCTGGATGCCCGAGGGAGTATGTGTTCCTCTAACGGCAGTCTCCACTTTGTTGACGTTTTGCCCGCCGGGTCCGGAAGCCCGGCAGGTCTCGAATATCACCTCTTTAGGATTCCATTGCAGCCGTTCCTTCACATCGAATATCTCTACCCCGACAAACCAATTTTTCCGCTTGTGAAATTTCCGGTACGGACTTGGGGAGATCCACTGAACGGTACCGCGCCAC